>Ga0308175_100002520_pt1 | contig 12546 bp, 8 predicted proteins | sample PhyCR1_3_FD_203893 | JGI IMG/M metagenome (GOLD analysis project Ga0308175, IMG submission 203893) | Soil microbial communities from UC Gill Tract Community Farm, Albany, California, United States - DLSLS.C.R1 | ecosystem: Environmental > Terrestrial > Soil > Agricultural land | place: USA... | reverse complement strand
GGGGCTACACCCTCGCCTCGATCAGGGAACTCCTGGACGCCTGGGACACCGGACGCGGCCTGAGCGGAGTCCTGGGCCTGGCCACGGAGGTGGAGGGCCCGTGGACCGACGAGCAACCGACCCGCGTCACCCGCGCGGAACTCAACGCCCGTTTCGGCGGCACCCCCGACGACGACGCCGTGACCGAGGCGCTCGAACTGGGCGTACTCGAACCGGTGATGGACGACTCCGACACGTTTCTCGTGCCCAGTCCTCAAGAGCTGTATGTGGCAGCCGAGTTGCACTCAGCCGGTGTGCCCCTGCCTGCGATAGCCGACCACCTGCGGGAGTTGCGCGGCGACATCGAGCACATCGCCGCCCGTTTCCTGGAGTTCACCACCCAGCACGTCTTCGCCCGGTACCTGGACGACCCGGCCCACCGCACGGACGCTCACGCGGCCGAAGCGGCCTCGCTGGTGCGCAGGCTGCGCCCGCTGGCCAGACAGACGGTGGACGCCGAACTCGCCCGCGCCATGCGCAGATTCGCGGTCCGCCACCTCCGAGCCGGACTCGCCGCCGACAATCCGCCACAGCCGCCGGAAGGCAAGCGCTCCGTCGAACTGCCCGCGGACGTGATCAGCGGCGTCGAGGCCCTGGTTGGCCGGGAGCGGACGTCCGCCTTCATCGCTCTGGCCGCCGAACGAGAGCTCAGAGCAAGAGCTTTGGACAACATGATCACATCTAGACAACCGGACGCAGTAGTTGATCAAGCCCCCTGAATCGCCCGCCCGTTGTCCACAACTTTTCCAAATAGTCTGTGGATAACGCCAGTTGCCTGTGGATCAAACCTCAAGGCGAAAAATAACCTGCGTGATCCGTGTCTCTCCCGCACTCTGGAGAGATGGACGACAGACGCACCGTGAAGGTGTCGAAGTACCTCTCGAAACACCTCCGCCACCAGCCCGAGCGCATCGGCCTCGCGCTGGACCCGGCCGGCTGGGTCGAGATCGACACACTGATCGCCGCGGCCGCCGCGCACGGATTCCGCTTCACCCGCGAGGAACTCGACCACGTGGTGGCCGCCAACGACAAGCAGCGCTTCGCGGTCGAGGGCACCCGGATACGCGCCAGCCAGGGACACAGCGTCGAGGTCGACCTCGGCCTGCCCCCCGCGCCCCCGCCGCCGTACCTCTACCACGGCACCGTCGCCCGCAACCTGGACGCGATCCGCGCCGAGGGCCTGCGGCCCATGAACCGGCACGACGTCCACCTGTCCGCCGATCGCGAGACCGCCACCCGGGTAGGCGCCCGCCGGGGCCGGCCCGTCGTCCTCGCCGTGGACGCGGGCGCCATGCACCGCGACGGCCACGTCTTCCACGTCAGCGCGAACGGAGTGTGGCTCACCCGGGCGGTGCCGCCCCGCTACCTGCGCTTCCCCGCCGCGCACTGACCTCCCGGCCGGCGCCCTCGCACGGGGCCCGCTCACCCTGTCGCCCAGCAGCCACACACGGTGACCGATTTCGGCCATTGTCGAGCCGCCCCCTTACGCTCGGACGCATGAGTCTGCGTCTGAGCACAGTGATCCTGCCGTACCGCCGCTGGAGCGAGGGCGGCCGTACGGCCTGGATACGGGCCGAGGAGCTCGGTTTCCACACCGCGTACACCTACGACCACCTGTCCTGGCGCAGCTTCCGCGACGGCCCGTGGTTCGGTGCCGTCCCGACCCTGACCGCCGCCGCGGGCGTCACCGACCGGCTGCGTCTCGGCACGCTGGTCACCTCCCCGAACTTCCGGCACCCGGTGACTCTCGCCAAGGAACTGATCTCCCTGGACGACGTCTCCGGCGGCCGCGTGACCCTGGGCATCGGCGCGGGCGGCACCGGCTTCGACGCCACCGCCCTCGGCCAGGAGCCGTGGACGCCGCGCGAGCGTGCCGACCGGTTCGCCGAGTTCGTGCCGCTGCTCGACCGGCTACTCACGGAGGACTCCGTGACGTCCGAGGGCCGGTTCTACTCGGCGCTCGAGGCGCGCAACATCCCCGGCTGTGTGCAGCGGCCCCGGCTGCCCTTCGCCGTTGCGGCCACCGGCCCGCGCGGGCTGCGGCTCGCCGCGCGGTACGGACAGGCATGGGTGACCACCGGCGACCCGAGGCTGTACGAGAACGGCACCCCGGAGGAGTCCGTCGCCGCTCTGCGCGGGCAGCTGGCGAAGCTGGCCGAGGCCTGCGCGGAGGCCGGCCGGGACGTGGCCGAACTGGACAAGGTGCTGCTCACCGGCTTCACCCCGGACCGCGGCAGGCCTCTGGAGTCGCTGGACGCCTTCGTGGACTTCGCGGGCCGTCACCGGGAGCTGGGCTTCACCGAGATCGTGGTCCACTGGCCGATCCCGGACTCCGACTTCGCCGCGGATGAGAAGGTCTTCGAGCGGATCGCCATGGAAGGGCTCGCCCAGCTCTCGTGATCCGGCGGCGGAGACGTCGTCCGTCGGCCAACTGTGGTGTGTCGGTGGACTCATCTGTGCGGACTCCCGCACGGGCGTGCGGGCATATGCGCCAGAATGGCCGGGTGACCTCAGCGACCAGACAGCCCGGGACCCCGGCCGCCGCCTTTCGGCCGCGGCTGATCGCCACCGACCTCGACGGCACTCTTCTGCGTGACGACAAGTCGGTCTCCCCGAGGACGGTCGCCGCGCTGGCCGCCGCGGAGGAGGCGGGCATCGAGGTCTTCTTCGTCACCGGCCGGCCGGCCCGCTGGATGGACGTCGTCAGCGAGCATGTGCACGGCCACGGCCTGGCGATCTGCGGCAACGGCGCCGCCGTGGTCGACCTGCACGGTGGCCCCGGCACCCACCGGTTCGTGAAGGTGCGGGAACTGGCCCGTCGGAACGCGGTGGACGCCGTGCGGCTGCTGCGCGACGCGGCACCCGGCACGGTGTTCGCTGTCGAGCAGACGTACGGCTTCCACCAGGAGCCCGCCTATCCCAAGCTGCACATGGAGACGCCGGACAACCTGCTGCCCGCGGAGAACCTCCTCGCGGCCGACGGCCCGGACGCCGACCAGCCTGTACTCAAGATCCTCGCCTACCACCCCGACCTCGACCCGGACGCCTTTCTCACCCTGGCCCGGCTGGCGGTCGGCGAGCGCGCCAACGTCACCCGCTCCAGCCCGAGCGCCCTGCTGGAACTCAGCGGCCCCGGGGTCTCCAAGGCCAGCACCCTCGCCCTGTGCTGCGCCGAACGCGGCATATCCCACGAGGAGGTCGTCGCCTTCGGCGACATGCCCAACGACGTCGAGATGCTGACCTGGGCAGGCCGGTCGTACGCGATGGGCAACGCCCACCCGGACGTCATCGCCGCCGCCTCGGGACGTACGGTCGCCAACAACGAGGACGGCGTGGCGATCGTCATCGAGCGGATGCTCGCCGAACGGGACTGAGGCCCGTTCGGTCCGACCGTACTGGTCCGGCGCGCCCCTCAGCGCGCCGCCACCAGCGACTCCGCGGCCGCCTCCCGCCGTGCCATCGTCCGCAGCGGCCCGTCCACGGCGGCCAGCTCCGCGTACGGTCCCCGCTGCACCACCCGGCCCTCGTCGAGCACGACCACCTCGTCCACCGCGTCGAGCCCGGCCAGCCGATGGGTGATCAGCAGCGTCGTACGGCCCTCGGTGGCGGCCAGCAGATCCGCGGTGAGCGCGTCGGCCGTCGGCAGGTCCAGATGCTCGGCGGGCTCGTCCAGAACGAGCACGGGGAAGTCGGCGAGCAGCGCGCGGGCCAGGGCGAGGCGCTGACGCTGCCCTCCGGACAGCCGTGCCCCGTGCTCGCCGACGAGCGTGTCCAGCCCGTCCGGCAGCCCGTCCACCCAGTCCAGCAGCCGGGCTCGGGACAGCGCGTCCCGCAGGCCAACCTCGGTGGCGTCCTTCCGGGCGAGCAGCAGGTTCTCGCGCACCGTGCTGTCGAAGAGGTGGGCGTCCTGCGCGCACAGTCCGACGAGCCGCCGTATGTCGTCGCCGTCCAGGGCGTACGCGTCCACACCGGCGAGCGTGTACGAGCCCGCCCCGGCGTCGAGGAACCGCAGCAGCACCTGGGCGAGGGTCGTCTTGCCGGAGCCGGACGCACCGACCACGGCGATCCGCCGCCCACGCTCCAGGGTGAGGTCCAGCCCGGCCAGGGCCGCACGCCGCTGACCCGGGTGGCGGGCGGTCAGGTCTCGGACCACGAGCGGGAAGGGTGAGACGGGCGCCTGCCGCGGCCGCTCCGGCTCGGTGACGGGCTCCGGGGCGTCGAGCACCTCGAACACCCGCTCCGCGCTCCGGCGCACCCGCTGGCGATGACGCACGGCGAGCGGGAGCCCCAGTACGGCCTCGAAGGCGGCCAGCGGGGTGAGCACCACCACGGCCATCGCCACTCCGCCGAGCCGGCCCGTGGCCACCGCTTGGGCGCCCAGCAGCGCGGTCGCGGTGACGGTCAGGCCGCAGACCAGTGCGGTGAGTCCGTCACCGAGGGCGGTGGCGGAGGCGCCGCGCGCGGCGATCCGGGTGAGGGCGCCGTCGGCCCGCCGGGCCGCCGCGGTACGGGCCGGCAGGGCGCCGGCGACAGTCAGCTCTGCGGTGCCGGTGAGCAGGTCGGTCACCCGGGTCGCGAGCACACCGCGGGCGGGCGCCAGTCGCCGCTCGGCGCGCCGGGCCGTGGCGGCGGTGACCATGGGGACACCGGCGCCTGCCACGAGGAGGCCCGTGGCGAGGGCGGCCCCGGCCTCGGGCAGCAGCCAGGCCGTGAAGGCGACGGAGACGGTTGAGACGGCGGCCGCGATCCCGGCGGGCAGCAGCCAGCGCAGCCAGTAGTCCTGGAACGCGTCGACGTCGGCGACCAGCCGGGTGAGCAGATCGCCGCGGCGGGCCGTCCGCAGCCCGGCGGGCGCCAGCCGCTCCAGCCGCCGGTACACGGCGACCCGGGTGTCGGCCAGCATCCGCAGCACGGCGTCGTGCGCGACGAGCCGCTCGGCGTACCGGAACACGGCCCGTCCGATCCCGAACGCCCGCGTCGCCGTTACGGCCACCATCAGATAGAGCACCGGCGGATGCTGCGAGGCCCGTGAGATGAGCCAGCCGGAGGTGGCCATCAGCCCGACCGCGCTGCCGAGCGCCAGGCCGCCGAGCAGCAGCGCGAGCAGCAGCCGGCCGCGCCGCGGACCCGCGAGGGCGCGTACCCGGGCCGGCATCCGACCGCGCGAAGCCGGGACTCCGGTCTCCGGCTCCGACCCGGCCTCGGCAGGGCCGCTCGCCTCGACCGAAGGCATGCTGGGGTCGACGTTCTCGGGGACGGTATCGGTGACCGTACCGGCTGCGGGCGTCCCGACGGCGGGCGTCCCGACGGCGGGCGGCGCGGCAGAGTCCAGCCGGACCACCCGGTCCGCCGCCTCAAGCAGGGCCGGCCGGTGCACCACCAGCAGCACCGTGCGGCCGACCGCCAGCCGGCGCACCGCCGCCACGACATCGGCCTCCGTCGCCCCGTCCAGCGCGGCCGTCGGCTCGTCCAGCAGCAGGACGGGCCGGTCGGCGAGAAAGGCACGGGCCAACGCGAGCCGCTGGCGCTGACCGGCGGACAGCCCCGCCCCGTCCTCACCGAGCGTCGTCCCGGCACCCTCGGGCAGCGCGTCCACGAACTCCAGCGCGCCCGCGTCCCGCAGCGCCCGGCGCACAGCGGTGTCGTCCGCGTCGGGCCGGGCCAGCCGTACGTTCTCCGCGATGGTCCCGGCGTACAGGTGCGGCCGCTGCGGCACCCACGCGATCCGCGAGCGCCACTCCTCGAGGTCGATGTCGGCGAGGTCGGTCCCGCCGACGCGCACCCGGCCTTCGGTGGGACGGACGAAGCCCAGCAGCACGTTCAGCAGGCTCGTCTTGCCCGAGCCGCTCGGTCCGACCAGGGCCACGGTCTCACCGGGCTCGACGGTGAAGGACACGCCCGTCAGGGCATCAGCCGAGCGCTGCGGGTAGCGGACAGTCACCGCGTCGAAGGTGATGGCGCCCGGAGGCACCGACGCGGTGCCGGACGCCGGCACCGGCGTCTCCAGCACGGCGAAGATCTCCTCCGCCGCGGCGAGCCCCTCCGCCGCCGCGTGGTACTGCGCCCCCACCTGGCGCAGCGGCAGGTAGGCCTCGGGCGCCAGCACCAGGATGACCAGCCCGGTGTACAGGTCCATGTCGCCATGGACGAGGCGCATGCCGATCGTCACGGCGACCAGCGCGACCGAGAGCGTGGCCAGCAACTCCAGGGCGAACGAGGAGAGGAAGGCGATCCGCAGGGTCCGCATGGTGGCTTGGCGGTACTCACCGGTGATCCGCCGGATGGACTCGGCCTGGGCCTTGGCCCGGCCGAACACCTTCAGCGTGGGCAGCCCCGCGACCACGTCCAGGAAGTGGCCGGACAGCCGGGACAGCAGCCGCCACTGACGGTCCATCCGGGACTGGGTGGCCCAGCCGATCAGCATCATGAAGAGAGGGATGAGCGGCAGTGTGCCGACGATGATCGCCGCAGACACCCAGTCCTCGGTGACGATGCGCGCCAGCACGGCCACCGGGACGACCACCGCGAGCCCCAACTGCGGAAGGTAGCGGGAGAAGTAGTCGTCGAGAGCATCGACTCCGCGCGTGGCCAGGGTGACCAGCGAGCCGGTCCGCTGCCCGCCGAGCCAGCCGGGACCCAGCTGAACCGCGTGGTCCAGAACACGTCCACGCAGCTCCGACTTCACGGCCGCGCTGGCCCGGTGCGCAGCGAGCTCGGTGAGCCACGCGATGATCGACCGGCCCACGGCCACGGCAGCCAACAACACCAGGGGAGTGCGGAGTTCGGCGACCGCCTGACCGTGCTGGAACACCCCGGTGACCACCTCGGCGATGAGCATCGCCTGGGCGATGACCAGCCCGGCTCCGACGGCCCCCAGCACGACGGCCGCCCCCAGAAAGACACGGGTGGCGCGGGCGTATCGCAGCAGGCGCGGATCGATCGGTTTCACGTGAAACATGCCCTTCCGTCCGGAGGGTGTGTTTCACGTGAAACACACCCTCGGCGGTCTCAGTGCGCGGCGTCAGCTATGTGCTGCGTGCCGATCCGCTTGCGGAACACCCAGTAGGTCCAACCCTGATAGAGCAGCACCAGCGGCGTGGCGACGGCCGCGCACCAGGTCATGATCTTCAGGGTGTACGGGCTCGACGAGGCATTGGTGACGGTGAGACTCCAGTCGCCTTCGAGCGTGGACGGCATGACGTTCGGGAAGAGCGACAGGAAGAGCATCGCCACGGCCGCCACGATGGTCACGCCGGACAGTGCGAACGACCATCCCTCACGCCCCGCCTGGTTGGCCACCAGCGCGGCCACCAGTGCGGCGACCGCCACGATCAGCGCCACCAGGCTCTTGCCGTCACCGCTGTCGGCCTGCGTCCACAGCAGGAAGGCGAGCGCCACAACGGCGGTGACAAGCCCGACCTTCAGCGCCAGCTTCCGCGCCCGCACCCGGATGTCGCCCACGGTCTTCAGTGCGGTGAACACCGCCCCGTGGAAGGTGAACAGCGTCAGCGTCACCAGCCCGCCGAGCAGGGCGTAGGGATTGAGCAGATCCAGGAGGCTGCCGACATACTCGAAGTGGCGGTCGATCTTCACGCCCCGCACGATGTTCCCGAAGGCCACGCCCCATAGGAACGCCGGGACGAGCGAGGTCCAGAAGATGGCCGTCTCCCAGTTGCGCTGCCAGTTCTCATCGGGCCGCTTGGCCCGGTACTCGAAGGCGACGCCCCGGACGATCAGGCAGACCAGGATGACCAGCAGCGGCAGGTAGAAGCCTGAGAAGAGGGTGGCGTACCACTCCGGGAAGGCGGCGAAGGTCGCGCCGCCCGCCGTGAGCAGCCACACCTCATTGCCGTCCCAGACGGGCCCGATGGTGTTGATGAGCACCCGGCGTTCGGGCCGGTCGCGGGCCAGTAGCTTGGTGAGGATGCCGACCCCGAAGTCGAAGCCCTCCAGGAAGAAGTAGCCGGTCCACAGGACGGCGATCAGGACGAACCAGACGTCGTGAAGTTCCATGACTGTCCCCTCGGCCTAGTACGAGAAGGCCATCGGCTTGTCGGCGTCACGGGTGTCGCCGCCGATCTTCGTGGGCGGGTTGAGGTCGGCTTCGGTCAGCTCGGGCGGACCGGCCTTGACGTACTTCGCGAGCAGCTTGACCTCGACGACGGCGAGGATCGCATACAGCGCGGTGAAGACGAACATCGAGGTGAGGACCTCGCCCTGGGAGACACTGGGGGAGACCGCGTCGCGGGTCTGCAGGACGCCGTAGACGGCCCACGGTTGCCGGCCCATCTCGGTGAAGATCCATCCCCAGGAGTTGGCGATCAGCGGGAAGGCCAGGGTCCAGATCGCGATGCGCCAGTACCAGGAGGTCAGCTCCGGGCCGAGCGCCTTGTTCCGGAACAGGACCAGGTGCGGCACCTCGTCGTCGCCCACCCGCAGGTGCTGCGGCAGCAGGAACCTCTTGCGGGTCAGCCAGAGCCCGGCGAGGCCGATGGCGAAGGAGGCCATGCCGAAGCCGATCATCCAGCGGAAGCCCCAGAAGGTGACGGGGATGTTGGGCCGGTAGTCGCCGGGTCCGAACTTCTGCCGCTCCGCCTTGTTGACGTCGTTGATGCCGGGCACGTACGAGGTGAAGTCGTCGTTGGCGAGGAACGACAGCAGGCCCGGGATCTCGACGGCCACGCTGTTGTGGCCCTTCTCCACATCGCCGTAGGCGAAGACCGAGAACGGCGCCGGTTCCTGGCCGTCCCACAGCGCTTCGGCGGCCGCCATCTTCATCGGCTGCTGCTTGAACATGACCTTGCCGAGCACGTCACCGCTGACCGCGGTGAGCAGGCCGGCGATGACCACGGTGATCAGGCCGAGCCGTAGCGAGGTCTTCATCTCACGAACGTGCTTCTTGCGAGCCAGGTGGTAGGCGGCGATGCCCACCATGAACGCGCCACCGGTCAGGAAGGCCGCGGACAGGGTGTGGAAGGCCTGGCTGAGCGCGGTGTTCTGGGTCAGCACGGCCCAGAAGTCCGTCAGCTCGGCCCGCCCCCGCACCTTGTCGATCTTGTAGCCGACGGGGTGCTGCATCCAGGAGTTGGCCGCGAGGATGAAGTACGCCGACAGGATCGTGCCGATCGACACCAGCCAGATGCAGGCCAGGTGGATCTTCTTGGGCAGCTTGTCCCAGCCGAAGATCCACAGGCCGATGAACGTGGACTCGAAGAAGAAGGCGATCAGGGCCTCGAAGGCGAGCGGGGCACCGAAGATGTCACCGACGAAGCGCGAGTAGTCCGACCAGTTCATGCCGAACTGGAACTCCTGCACGATGCCGGTGACCACACCCATCGCGATGTTGATCAGGAAGAGCTTGCCCCAGAACTTCGTCGCCCTGAGGTACTTCTCCTTCTCCGTGCGCACCCAGGCCGTCTGCAGCCCGGCCGTGAGAGCGGCCAGGGAGATCGTCAGGGGGACGAACAGGAAGTGGTAGACGGTGGTGATGCCGAACTGCCAGCGCGCCAGTGTCTCCGGCGCCAGAGCCAGGTCCACGTCGTCACTCTCCTTACTACGCCGTGGTACAGCGGCGGTTTGCTCCTTTTGCCACACACATACGGGAGCAATCGGGACGCGCTTGTGAACGCGTTCACATTCACAAGCCATTATGACGCACTGATATTCGGCAATCGCAAGGGGGTACCCCTCGGGCTCCCCCGGCGGAACCGGTCAAACGAGAAGGGCCCCGCACACGGCGGGGCCCAGCCGAAGCCGCCGGCATTCCAGCCGCGGCCGCCTGCTCTCAGTTCTCCTTGTGGAACGCCTCCGCGACCTTCAGGAAGATGTCGTTCGCCTCGGTCTCCCCGACCGTCACCCGCACACCCTCACCCGGGAACGGCCGGACCACCACACCGTGCTCCTCACAGGCCGCGGCGAACGCGACCGTGCGCTCCCCCAGCCGCAGCCACACGAAGTTGGCCTGGGTCTCCGGCACCGTCCACCCCTGGGCGCGCAGCGCGTCGACCACGCGCTTGCGCTCGCACACCAGCGAGCCGACCCGGCCCAGCAGCTCGTCCTCGGCCCGCAGTGAGGCGATCGCCGCCTCCTGCGCGAGCTGGCTGACGCCGAAGGGCACCGCCGTCTTGCGCAGCGCCGCCGCCACCGGCTCGTGGGCGATCGCGAAACCGACGCGCAGCCCGGCGAGACCGTAGGCCTTGGAGAACGTGCGCAGGACGCAGACGTTGGGCCGCTCCCGGTACAGCTCGACCCCGTCGGGCACCTCGGGGTCGCGGATGAACTCGCGGTAGGCCTCGTCCAGGACCACCAGCACGTCCTTGGGCACCCGGTCGAGGAACCGTTCCAGCTCGGTCCGCCGCACCACCGTGCCGGTCGGGTTGTTGGGGTTGCAGACGAAAATCAGACGCGTCCGCTCGGTGATCGCGTCCGCCATGGCGTCCAGGTCGTGCACATCGCCGGGGGTGAGCGGCACCTGAACCGAGCGCGCCCCGTTGATCTGCGTGATGATCGGGTACGCCTCGAACGAGCGCCAGGCGTACATCACCTCGTCACCTGGTCCACTGGTCGCCTGGATCAGCTGCTGGGCGACGCCCACCGAGCCGGTGCCGGTGGCGAGGTGGGCGAGTGGGACGGCGAAGCGGTCCGACAGCTCCTCCATCAACCCGCTGCAGGCCATGTCCGGGTAGCGGTTGAAGTTGCAGGCGGCCGCGGTCACACTCTCCATCACGCCGGGGAGCGGGGGATACGGGTTCTCGTTGGAGGAGAGCTTGTAGGCGACCGGCCCGCCGGCCGCGGCCGGCTTGCCCGGCTTGTAGGTGGGGATACCCTCCAGCTCGGCGCGCAGCTTGGGGCTCGTCTCGCTCACCGCAGTCCTCCTCGCGACCACCGGCGGCCCGTCGACGCCGCCGGCTTCCAATACTCCACACCTTATGAGGATTCGGCCCCGCTGCGAACAGGTGCGGGACGACGGGAGTCCAGCCTCTTCCGTCACACCGGCATCAGGGGCATCACCACACGAAGGCGTACGTACCCGGGGGCGCGCCGCACATATATCTACGCGCCGGTGGCTCGCGCCCTGGCGCGCATCCCTCGTGAAGGTGAGTTGAGACCTCTTCGAGACATCGGCCCCTTGGCAGGCCCACGCCCGTCGGCACGTCACGTCCTATCATTGGATCGCTCAACTACCTTGTTTTCCAAGGCAGTTAGGCACCTTCAGCCATGCAGAAACGTGCCTGTCAACGCGTGCATATGCGTCCGCACTACCCCACCGCATGAGCCCTACTATCGGCTCGCCATGACAGCAGCAGGGAAGCACCAGGTGAGCCGCGCGGAAACCTCACGTCGAGGCAGCCGACCGAGCCGGGCGGGCATCAGAGACGTGGCCGCCGCCGCCGGGGTCTCCATCACGACCGTGTCCGACGCCCTCAACGGCAAGGGCCGGCTCCCGGACGCCACCCGGCGCCATGTCCGCGAGGTCGCCGACCGGCTGGGGTACCGCCCCTCGGCCGCCGCCCGCACCCTCCGTACCGGCAAGTCGGGACTGATCGGCCTGACCGTGACGACGTACGGGGATGAACCTTTCACCTTCACGGAATTCGCCTACTTCGCCGAGATGGCCCGGGCCGCCACCTCCGCCGCGCTCGCCCGTGGCTATGCCCTGGTCATCCTGCCCGCGACCTCCCGCCACGACGTGTGGTCCAACGTCGCCCTGGACGGCACGGTCGTCATCGACCCCTCCGACCAGGACCCGGTGGTCAGCGAACTCGTCCGGCAGGGCCTGCCGGTCGTCTCCGACGGCCGCCCGGCCGGCTCGCTGCCGGTCACCGCCTGGGTCGACAACGACCACGAGGCCGCCGTCCTCGACATCCTCGACCACCTCGCCGACGCCGGCGCCCGCCGCATCGGCCTCCTCACCGGCACCACGACGGACACGTACACCCATCTGTCCACCACCGCCTACCTGCGCTGGTGCGAGCGGGTCGGCCAGGAACCGGTCTACGAGGCCTACCCCGCGCACGACCCCTGCGCGGGCACTGTCGCCGCCGACCGGCTGCTCGCCCGGCCCGACCGGCCCGACGCCGTGTACGGCCTCTTCGACCCCAACGGAACCGACCTCCTCGCCGCCGCCCGCCGCTACGGCCTGCGCGTCCCCGACGACCTGCTGCTGGTGTGCTGCAGCGAGTCCATGGTCTACGCCAACACCGAGCCGCCCATCACCACGCTCTCCCTGAAGCCGCGCCGGATCGGTACGGCCGTGGTGCAGCTGCTCATCGATGCCATCGAGGGCGTCGAGTCGGACCAGCCCGTCGAACAGGTGATACCGACCGAGCTGATCGTGCGTACCTCGTCCCAGCGACGTCCTCCGCGCACGACCGTCAGCCCGCCGCGAGCCCCGGAGAAGGGGTAGCGGGCGGATCGCCGCCCGGCCGGCCCACCGGAGAGCACGCGGTGGCCGCCGCCGGGCGGTGGGACGTGAAGGGTCCGGCGCGGCAAGGTCAGACCCCGCAC
>Ga0308175_100002519_pt1 | contig 12546 bp, 11 predicted proteins | sample PhyCR1_3_FD_203893 | JGI IMG/M metagenome (GOLD analysis project Ga0308175, IMG submission 203893) | Soil microbial communities from UC Gill Tract Community Farm, Albany, California, United States - DLSLS.C.R1 | ecosystem: Environmental > Terrestrial > Soil > Agricultural land | place: USA... | reverse complement strand
GTGGTCATGGGGCTGTACCAGCCAACCAGCGGTTCGGCCACGGCGCTCGGCCTCGACTGCTGGAGCCAAGGTGTGGCTTTGCGACGGCGGGTGGGGTACCTCCCGGGTGACTTGACGCTATTCCCCCGGCTGACCGGCCGGGAGATCCTGGACCGTCTCACCAAGGCACGCGACGACGTGGACACCCGCCTTCGACAGCAGCTCATCGATCGGTTCCATGCCCAGCTGGACCGACCGGTTCGCACCCTGTCCAAGGGCAACCAGCAGAAGCTCGGCCTCGTCCTCGCCTTCATGCACCGCCCGGAGCTGCTCGTCCTCGATGAGCCCACCTCGGGCCTCGACCCGCTCATGCAGGACGAGTTCGCGACCCTCCTGGAGGAGACGGTTGCGGAGGGCCGCACGGTATTCCTCTCCTCCCACGACCTCGGCGAGGTCCAACGCGTCGCACAGCAGGTCGCCATCATCCGGAAGGGGCGCCTCGTCACGGTCGACACCATCGAGGGGCTCAGGAACCGGGCACCGAGGACGATCGAGCTCCGATTCCGGCGTCCGCTCGCAGACGGCAGCGCATTCTCGGCCCTGCCCGGGGTGCGCGTCACGTCCCACTCCGGCCATCGCATGGTGCTCACCGTCGAAGGGGACGTCGGTCCGGCACTTGCTGCGGCAGTGCCGCTCGAGCCGGTCGACGTCGTCGCCCGGCCCGCCGACCTGGACGAGCTGTTCCGCGGCTTCTACGCCCAGCCACACCGGGAGGGGGAGCTCCATGCACTCTGACGTGGCCCGCCTCGATCTGCGCCTTCGGCGCCGAAGCATCCTCGGCTACACGATGGGCCTGGCTGCATACGCTTGGCTCATCGTGGCGCTGTACCCGACGTTCCGGCATGACACGTCACTCGATGCGCTGACCAAAGGCAGCTCCACGCTCAGCGCGCTCCTCGGCGCTTCGGGCTCGTTCACCACCCCCGACGGGTGGATGAACGCCAACCTCTACGCGAACTTCGTCCCTCTGTTCGTCCTGCTCATGACCATCGGGTACGGCGCGTCAGCCATCGCCGGTCAGGACGAGGAAGGAACGCTTTCCTCGATCGCCACGCTGCCGATCAGCCGCACCAGCCTGCTCCTGCAGAAGGCGCTCGCGCTCGCGATCCTTTCGCTTCCCATACCCGCGGTGACGTTCCTTGTCGCCCTCATCGGCCGCGACTTCCAGTTGCGCCTCGCGACCGGCGCACTGCTCGGCACCACCGTCGCCGTGGTGCTGCTCGGGCTCGACTTCGGTCTCCTGGCCCTCGCGGTCGGCTCCGGCACTGGCAGTCGAGGGGTCGCACTCGGAGTGGCCGGCACATTCGCCGCAGCGTCGTACGTCACCAGCTCGCTGGCCATGACTGTGCACTGGATGCGCCCCCTGCGCTATGCATCGCTCTTCTACTGGAGCGTGGGCCATCGGCAGCTGATCGACGGACTCAGCCCTTCCTCGCTCCTGGTGCTCCTCGGCGCCGGTGTCGTCCTGGGCATTCTCGCTCTCGGCGGATTCCGTCACATCGACCTGCACTGACGATTGCCCGGCTCCGACACAAAGCCGCTAGAGGGACGAAGCGGCGCCCGTCAGACACTTTTGCGCGAACGTCGCTGGGTCAACCCGGCGTCGACGCGGCCTTCGACGTACCAACCGAGGCTGCTCACCTCGTCGGGACGCGGCTCCGGCTCATCGGCCGCGTCCGCGAACGCCCGCAGCGCGGCCAGGAAGTCGTCGCGTCGCTCACCGGGCATGCCGGCAACCACCCGGGCCAGCTCGGTGCGGCGCCGGCGCGTCACCTTGCGCACGATCCGGCGCCCGGCGGGGCTCAGCCCGAGCAGCACCTCCCGGCGGCTCGCGGGATTGTCCCGACGGGTGACCAGACCGGCGACGAGCAGACGGTCGATCATCCGCAGCGCGGTCGACGAGTTCACGCCCAACAGCTCGGCCAGCCGGTTCAGGTTGATCTCTCCATAGTTGTCCAGGACGACCAATGTGCGAAATTGCGTGACGGTCACGGTTCGCTCGACCTCGGCCAACGAGCGGGCCGAGATCCCGACCAGCACCCGTGACACGGTGAGCAGCGCGGTGACGAACTCCTGGCTGTCACTATCGTTCTCGCGACGAACCTCTCTCCGCGTCGGCCCGGGCATTGCCTCACCTCACGTCCTGGTCTGACCGAACCCTTGCACACTGCACCCATGGGGACAAGACGCGTCGCCACTCCGCGGCCGTGTCAGGTGAGGTGCGACTGCGCGCCGGGACTCACTCCCCCACCGGGAGATCGTGGTGGATCAGGACATACTGAGCGACGTCGGGTAGCGAGCGCGACAGCTTGGTGCTTGTCTGTTGCAGACACCGGTAAGCCTCTTCCATCGGCATGTCCTTGCTGGCTAAAAGGACACCGGCGGCCACGTCGATATCACGGCGCACCTCGGCGGCTCTTCGAGAGCTGACCTGATCATCGAGCAGATCCCCGGCGAAGAGAACCAGCGAGCAGTAGGAGGCGAAGATCGCTCCGACGGCCACGGGGAGCTCGTCGAACGCGGCCGGCCAGTCAGAGAGGAACGTCAAGACGGCACGATGCCCCGAGCCCAGGTCGAGCCGATAGAAGGCGACGCTTCGGATGTTCAGCTCGTCGACGGCCAGGGGTCCCATCGTGGGCCACCGTGGATCATCGGCGAGGTCATCGGAAACTACGTAGTCGTTGGTCTCTAGTACGTCGACCGCAGGTCCCTCGCCAACGCGGTCGCGAAGCTCATCAAGACGATGCGGGACGTCGCTGGAGGCCGCCACCGTCCGCATGCGCCCACCTGTTCGAAGCAGCAACCCGCTGTGCTGAGTCCGGGGCATGTACCGATGTGCGAAGTCCACGATGGCTTCCATGGTCAATGTCTGCGTCCGCTGCTCGATCAGTAGCTCGACCATGGCTCTGAACGCCTCCGCCAGCCCGGCCATGGCCCGGAAGTCCTCCGAAAAATCGTCAGGCCAGATGCTCACGATGTCGCAATCTCCACAATGTCCGCCATGGCTGGGGGATCATCAAACGCTGGTCGGTCAAGCCACGTGGTCACCCCCACGAAGGCACGAGATGCTCGCTCGACTGGAACCCGGGCCTTCGTTCCTCGCAGCCTCGCTCATCCGGTGCGCCGCAGCTTTGATCGCCGATGCCTCCATTCCCACGTACCATTCGCCTAGGCAACGATTGCACACCGCATCGTTCCGTGCAATCCGCCGTCGGCGCTGTGGTGTAGCCAGCGTTCTCCGTAGCACCGAGCGCGCTCGCCGCGAAACCCTGACTCTCAGTGCTCTCGGTGTGCCGAGCGCCTGGGCCGATGAGACGGCCCGGGTCAGGCATCAGACAGCGCGTCCCACCCCGCGTCCGCAACCTGTCTCGGAACGAGGGTCAGCTCGGCACGAACTTGCCGCTCCCTTCTCCCCTACTGGTCGCCCGCCAAAATCCATGAGAGAGAGCAAGACAGGCAGCCTGACAAGCCCTCGACGTGCGCAACCCCATGAGCGCTCACCGGGCGCAAACCCCATCGCCAACCTCCAGTAACTCCGGCGCTTCAAAGCCGCCGGCGAACCGCTCGTTGTCGATCGCGTTGCTCAGCCCCACGGCACCGAGCTGGAATAGCTGAGAGTGTCCGGCTCCACCAGACAGTCGCTTGTCACGGGACCACGACGCGCCGCGGCGCCGGGCGGGTCGACGGGCTCGCGATCGGAAACGTTGTCCAGATGCCGCACTCGTGGTCGGTCGCAGGGCGCGCTTGCGACCGAAGTTCGGCCCTCGAGACACCTGGAGCAGAGGGGTACGGCGCGCCGGCGTAGGGACGCGCCCCTTGCCTCAGGGCTGGTCGCCGTCCGCGGGGGCACGCTCAAGACGAGCCTCGGGCTTCCGGTCGGTAGCGCACCCGTCACGCTGAAGCCGCGCCCGCTTGCCACGCACAACTGGGCGAACGTCTCTCGAGCCAAGACCAACAGCTACGGCATCGTCCAGAGTCGGGTAAACCCGCGGCGGACCAGCGACTCCCGGTGGGTCTTCCGCGGAGACCGAGGTCACGTCGGAGCGCGCCACACCGCCGTGCGAGTGCACCCGGGACAGCAATCCCGGGCGGGACCGAGCAGTGGAGGGCGCATACATGGAACGGAGTGCCCGCCATTGCACGAGTCGGACTCAGTCACTGCCGGTACAGCCGATCAGCGGCGGGTCAGCTGCTGGGAGTAGGTGATCGGCCGGGACCTGTTCGCACCGTGGTCGGCGGCAACCACGCGCACGAGCAGCGCACCCCTGCGCACTCCGGGCAGGTGGAAGGTCCACTGATGGCCGCCCGGTCCGGTCAGGACGGCGCGCCCGGCCCGGCTCGTGTGGAGTGCGGCGACGCGGGTGCGGGCCTTGACCCAGGAGTGTGTTGTCGCGCGGTAGGCGTACCAGGCGCCGCCGCGCCGCTCGATCGCGGACACGTGCACCCAGGCGACGCCACTGACGGTGTCGCTGGCGCGGCCCTTGAGGACTCGCCAGGCAGCCGCGGATGACCGGTTCGCGGGACGTCGTAGGCGAGCGGTTGGCGTGGTGGTGTCGGAGCGGATGGTCACGGCGCTCGTGGTCACGGTGGCGGTGTTTCCGGCCAGGTCGGTCAGCGTCACCGTGGGCGCGTAGCTGCCCGCCGTGCGGTAGACGTGGGTGATGGTGGTCCCGGCGCTCCAGGCCGCGGTGATGCTGCCGTCCTTCCAGTTCACGGTTCGACGGATGGAGCCGGGCGGCGTCTTGTTGTCACTCAGGGAGGTCTGGGTGATGGTGACGGCGGTGCCCCGCGCCCATCCGGTGGCCGGGCCGATGGTGAACGTTCCGCTCGGGGGTTTGTCGTCCGGGTCGGTGACGATGACACGGTTGGTGGCCGTGTCGGAGCCGGCCGCGTTGGTCACGGTCAGGGTCGCGGTGTAGGTACCGGGCTCGTCGTAGGTGTGCGTGGGACTCTGCGAGGTCGCGGTGGACCCGTCGCCGAAGTCCCACTGCCACTTGCTCGGCGCGTTGGTGGAGCTGTCCTTGAAGCTGACCGTCAGGGGTGCCTTGCCCGAGGATGGCGTGGCGGTGAACGACGCGGTTGGGGGAACCGTCGCGACGGAGCCGATGGTAAACGTCAACTCGTCCATCGCGCCCTCATAGAAGTCTCCGCCCGGGTAGGCGCCGACGATCATGTCGAAGCTGTTGCTGATCGAGCCCACCGACTTCTTGTTCGTGTGGCTCGTCCCGTCGATGGTCAGCTTGACCGCGGAGGAGGACTTCTCGCACTGGATGCTGTGCCAGACGCCGTCGTGCAGGTCCGGGCCGGCCTGCACGGTCGCGGAGCCGGCGGACCCGTGGAAGTAGCAGGACACCTGGCCGTTCGGCTGCATCTCGACCTTGTACTCCTGCCCGGGCGCCTGACCCTTGCGGAACAGGTCGTAGTCCGGCTTGCTCGGGACGGTGGTGGTCATCAGGTGGAAGGAGATGTGCACGTCGCTGGACCCGGCGTTCAGGTCGCCCTTGGTCGGGATGGACACGTACGAGGACTTGCCGTTGAAGCCGTAGGCGGTCCCGTCCGCGCCGGCATCGGCGGTCTGGCCGAGCGCCACGTTGTGCACCTTGCCGGGGTGGTTGCCGGTCGAGTCGACCATCGTGCTGCCGCTCGTCTCGTCCATGTGCCAGGTGTCTGACGTGGTCGCCCCCGCCGCGCGAGCACCGACGGGCAGGAGTGTCGAGAACCCGGCGACGAGGGCGACCAGCAGCCCGAGACGTACTGCGACCCGGAGCCGGGTCCGCAGCATGGACCTCACGACTACGACACGTGTGCTCATGACGACTGGTCCTCCGTAGCTGCAGTGCGTGCGGAGCGGCTACAAGCCTTGGCGCACGCGCCGACTCCTGACGCCGACTCAGGTCCTGCCCAGTCATGACAGCGGACCGACGCCTGCGTGACCATCCACCGTCCTGGGTGGCGCCCTACGTCGTTTGGCGGACCCAAGCGCCGCGGGCGAATCCCACAGGCTGCGAGGGCATCACAGGCACGGGGTCATGTGTTTACAAGACCCACGGTCCGGGATCGAGACGCTACGCAACAGTCAGTCGGGATAGTCACAGTCGTGCCGAAAGGCCGCATCGGTCCCCCGCCGGCGGCCGAGGGACGCGCCTCGTCGCCTTCACCGTCCAAGCGGCTCGCCGGTGCGATGACGAGCCACACGAATCGCGTTCCCGCGCCGCCAGCGCGAGTACCGCCGACTCGGAGGAAGGTCGGTGGAGGGCACCACCTGGGAGGGTCGCGACGCCACCTCCGCGGAGACCGATGCCTCTCGGGAGCGCGCGGCGGACGCCGTACGGCTCGATCGACCCCCGAGGCGACCAGGTCCTCAGCCGGTAAGGTGAGTTCCGTGACGGCGGTGGGGCTCGCCGATAACCGTGGCTGAGGCCGCCAACAGTCCCTACCTTCAACGGTAGGAGGCTGCGTGCACACACCCGACGACGCTCTCGTGGCGCTGCTGGACGAGTTGGTCGTACTCAGTCACCCTTCGGTCCACCCCCGGGCAGTGGCGCTGCTCGAGCGCCTCGGCACCGGGGACCTGCGGGTGGCGCTGGTCGGTGAGGCTAAACGCGGCAAGTCCACACTCGGCAACGCCCTGCTCGGCGAGGAGGTGCTGCCTGCGGGCGTGGTCCCAGTCACCGCGCTCAGCACCGAAGTACGGGCCGGGTCACCCCGTCGGGCCGAGATCACCTTCACCGACGGCAGCGCGTACAGCACCGAGGTGTGCGAGCTGAACCGGTTCGTCTCCGAACGTCACAACGCCCACAACCACCGCCACGTCCGCAGCGTCTACGTCCACTTGCCGGAGGGGATGCCGCACCCGCGAATGGTGCTCGTGGACACCCCCGGGGTCGGTTCGGTGCACAAGCACAACACCGAAGCCGCGCAGGAGGCGTTCGCCAGCATGGACGCCGCCGTGTTCGTGCTGACCGCGGACCCGCCGATCTCTGCCTCCGAGCTGGCGCTGCTGGAGCAGGTCGCGGGCCTCGCTGTGCGGGTGTTCGTGGTGCTGAACAAGGTCGACCAGTTGGAGCCGCCCGAACTGCGTGAGGCGACCGGCTTCGTGACCGACGTGGTGACCGCTGCACTCGGCACCCGCTCAGATCTGTGGGTGTGCTCGGCGCGGGGCGCGCTCCGTGCCCGAGTGGCCGGCGACGAGGCCGGCTGGGAGGCCAGCGGGGTGCCGGCGTTTCTTGAGGCGCTGCTGGCCTACCTGACCACGAACCGGGAGCGGGACCTGCGGGTCAGCATCGCCACCGCGGCCGCGCGACTCGCCGCTCGGGAGCTGGACCGGGTGATCGTGACCCTGGCGGCGCTGGAGGCCTACCAGGCCGAGCAGGAGCACCGGGTGCGGGAGCTCGCAGGCCGCCTCGACGTCGTCGATCACCGTCGGGACGAGGCGGTGGGGTTCGTGACAACGGGTCTGACGGGGGAACGGTCCAAGCTCGACGTTGATGCCGCCCAAGAGGTCACCCGCCTCTCCGCCCGGGTGCGTAATCGGCTGGAGGCATTCCTGAGCACCGCCCAGCCGCTCGGCGCCGCGGAGCTGGAACAGCGGGGGCGCGCGGTCATCGCGGAGACGACGCGTGCTGGGGTGGAGGCGTGGCGAACACGGTGGCACAACCGCCTCAGGGACGCGGTCGGGGAGTTGGTCGAACGAGAACAGGGGCTCGTGGAAGAGGCCGTCGGGGAGCTGAGTGCCGCACTGCGTGACCTGCTCGGAGTCCGGCTGCAGAGCGAGCTTCCGGTGCTCGCCGCGCCGGCGCCACCGATCTTGCGCTACGACTTCGTCCCCGATCCCGGCTGGAACCAGGCCCTGGTCTCCGGACTGCGCACGCATGCACCGGCTGGCATCGGGCGACGCCGCGTCATCCATTACCTGCGGGCCGACGAGGACCGGCTGGTCGACAAGCATGTAGGTCGGGCTCGCGCCGACGTCCAGGCGCAGCTCGAGCAGACGGGGCGCTGGCTGCGTGCCGAGGTTTTCGATGCTTTCACTGACCTGACCGTGGGCCTGCGCACCGGCTACGAGAGCGCTGTCGCGATGCGCGGTAGCGCTGAGGCGGCCGGCCATCGCGACGAACTGCCCACCCTGCACCAGCAACGTGCGGGGTTCGAGGAACTCACCCGCCGGCTGCACGTCGTGGGCGAGGAGCCTAACGCGATCGTCTCCCACCCAGACGACGACCATGTTGCCGCTCCCACGGGTACGGTCCGCCCCGCGACGACCAAGGAGGAGACCCGTTGAGGGACGCACACCCGGGCGCCCAGTGGCGCACCGCCAGCGAGAACACCACCGAGGACACGGCGAAGACCGGAGCCGAGGACAAGGCAGGAGGTGACGACGCCGGTACCCGCAAGGATGGCCATGCGGCTACCGAGCCGGGTCACCTTCCCGTGGATCCCGACGTCCCCGAGCAGCGGCCCGTGACTGCACGCCGTCGAGCCGTCCGGGTTCTGCAGGACCGGTGGGACATCTTGCTGGTGATCGCTGCGGGGGGCGCACTGGGCAGCGTGACCCGGTGGTGGGTGACGGCGGCCGTGCCGCATACCGAAGGCGGACTCCCGTGGGCCACCTGGTTGGAGAACGTCACCGGCGCCTTCCTCCTCGGCGCTCTGATGGTGTTCATCCTCGACGTCTGGCCGCCGAGCCGCTTCGTGCGGCCGTTCTGGGGCGTCGGTGTGCTGGGCGGCTACACCACCTTCTCCACCTACATGCTGGACACCCGGACCCTGCTCGGCACGGGACAGGTGCCGGCCGCGTTCGGCTACCTGTTCGGCACGTTGCTGACCGGCCTGCTCGCGGTGTGGGCAGGCGTCCTGCTCGCCCGGGCCACGGTGACAGCCGCCGAACGCCGCCACCAGCACCGGCACGCCCGCCGGCGCTCTCAAGACCCCGATCGTGACCTGGACGCAAGGAGCGGACCATGACCCTGCGAGGACCCGCCACCCGGCTGACCATCTTCGTCAAGGAAGACGACCAGTGGCATCACCGGCCGCTGTACACCGAGATCGTGCACCGCGCGCACAGGGCCGGGCTGGCCGGCGCGAGCGTGTTCCGCGGCATCGAGGGCTACGGCAAGTCCCAGCACATCCACACCAGCCGGATCCTGTCGCTGGCCGAGGAGCTGCCGTGCTCGATCGTCATCGTGGACACCGACGACAAGATCCGCGGCTTCCTGCCCCAGCTCGACGAGCTCGTCACTGAGGGACTGGTCCTGGTCGACGAGGTGGAGGTCGTCAAGTACGTCAGTCGGCACGACGGCGCAACAGGCTCGGGTAGCTCGGAAACGTCTGGCAGGCAGACCTCATGACGGTGGTGCTGGTGCTGGTCGGTGGTGCGGTCGGGGCCCCACTGCGCTATCTGACCGACCTGTTCGTCCAGGCTCGCCACGACAGCGTGCTGCCCTGGGGCACCCTAACGGTGAACGTCGTGGGGTCGCTGATCCTGGGCGGTCTGGCCAGCGCTGTGGTCATCGCCGGCGCCCCGGCCTGGCTGTTGACCCTGGCCGGTACTGGCTTCTGTGGAGCGCTGACCACGTTCTCCACGTTCGGGTTCGAGACCGTCCGGTTGCTCGAGGACGGCTCCTGGCTCGAGGCGTTGACGAACATGGCCGTCAGCCTGATCGTGGGGATGGCCGCGGTCGCCGCAGGCTGGGCCCTGGTCCAGGCGGTCACATGAGTGAGGGGCCGCCGCAGCCGCCCGACGAGCGCACGGTGAGCCCCGGCGGGCCGTCAGCCAGGACAGAGGGTCGATGGCTGACGCCGGGCGTGCTGTCGGTGGGTGCTGCGTCGCTGGGAAGCGACGCCGGGCACGAGCTGACCACCAGCCTGCTGCCCACCGTCCTCACCTCCGCCCTGCATGCCGGTCCCGCGGCGCTCGGAGCCATCGAGGGCGTCTCCGACGCGTTGATAGGACTGAGCAAGCTCGCCGGCGGCCCGCTGGCCGCCGACCCCGTCCCGCCGCGGTCGCATCGCCTCCGGCGGCTACCTGGTGACCGCGTTCGCGACGGCTGCCATCGGGCTCGCCACCGCGGTGTGGCAGGTGGCGCTGCTGCGGGCGCTGGCGTGGATGTCGCGGGGGTTGCGCTCCCCGGCCCGCGACACCCTGCTGGTCTCCCTCGTGCGTCCCTCGGCGTACGGCCGCGCGTCCGGTGTGGAGCGGCCCGGGGACAACGCCGGCGCGCTCATCGGACCGCTGATCGCCTCCGCCGTGGTCGGGGTTCTCGGCATCCGGCACGCGATGCTGCTGGCCTTCATCCCCGGCCTCCTGGCCGCCGGCGCGATCACTGTCGCCGCCCGCGAGGCCCGACGAACCGTTGCTACCCCGGTCGGACGACGCACACTGTCGTTCAACCTCGCCGAGCTCCACCGGGCCGGACTGGCCCGCACCCTGGCCCCCGCGGCACTCTTCGAGCTCGGCAACGTGGCCACCACGCTGCTGATCCTCCGCGCCACCGATCTGCTCCACGCGAACGGACGGTCCCTGGCGGCCGCGACCAGCATCGCGATCCTGCTGTATGCCGCACACAACGCAGCCGCCATGCTCGCCGCGCTAGCCGGTGGGCACGCCATCGACCGGCTCAACCCGCGCGCCGTGTTCGCCCTCGGCGCCGGCGTCTACGTGCTCGCTTACGCCGCCTTCGCCTGGGAGCAGCACGCATGGCCGGTGCTGCTCGGAGCCTTCGTGCTCGCCGGGGTGGGCATCGGCTGCGCAGAGACCGCCGAGTCGACGATGGTCGCCCACGCGTTGCCGGACCGGCTTCGCGGCAACGGGTACGGCGTCCTCGGACTGGTGCAGTCCCTCGGCGACCTCGGCGCGTCACTGGTGGCCGGCCTGATCTGGGCGCTGATCTCACCCACCGCAGCGTTCGGCTACGTCACCGCCTGGATGCTCGCAGCATCGCTCACCGCCATCGTCATGAAGGGGCAGTCGACCCTAGAGGCCGATCTCGAACAGGAGCAGCGTTGACCGCTGCCCGGCACCGTCAGGCCAAACGCGCAGACCAAGGAAGGAACCCGCACTCATGAGCATCGACATCACCTTCGTCCACGCCGTCGAGATCCTGGACAGCCGCGGACGCCCCACGCTCTCGGTGACCCTGCACACGGGTGACGGTGCCACCCACCGAGCAGGCGTCCCGTCCGGCGCCTCCACCGGTTCCGGGGAGGCCGTCGAACTGCGCGACGGCGGCACCATCCGATACGGGGGTAAGGGCACCCGTGCGGCGGTCGGCAACGTCAACGGCCCCATTCGCAACCTGCTCGCCGGCCGCTCGTTCACCGACCTGGCCGCGCTGGACCAGGCGATCATCGAGCTGGGCGGAACCCCCAACAAGTCCGGGCTCGGCGCGAACGCGACGGTCGGGGTGTCGATGGCCGCGGCCCGTGCGTTTGCTGCCGCCGCGGGAGTGCCGTTGTGGCGCTACCTCACCCCGTCCGGGGTCACCCCGCTGCTGCCGGTGCCACACTTCAACGTGGTCAACGGTGGCGCGCACGCCCCGAACCGTCTCGACTTCCAGGAGTACATGCTCGCCCCGCTGGGTGCCCCGGACTTCGCCGAGGCGGTCCGGGCGGGCGCGGAGGTGTAAGCGGCGTTGAAGAACCGGGCTCGGCGACGGAGGCGGGTTCGCCCCGGACATCAGCCACCCCACGGATGTCCTGGAGACTCTCGTCGTCGCCATCAAGGACGCCGGCTACACCCCCAGCCGCGAGGGCATCGCGATCGCCCTGGACCCGGCCGCGAGCGAGTTCTACCGCGACGGCGCCTACCACGTTGCCGACCAGACCCTCTCCAGCTCCGAGATGGTGGCCTACTACGCCGACCTGGTCGACCGCTTCCCGATCTGGAGCATCGAGGACGGGCTGGCCGAGGACGACTGGCCAGGATGGGCCCACCTCACCGAGCAGCTCGGCAGCAAAGTCCAGCTCGTCGGCGACGACATCTTCGTGACCAACCCCGCGATCATCAGCGACGCCATCGGCCGGGGGGTCGCGAACGCAGCCCTGATCAAGGTCAACCAGATCGGTTCGGTCACCGAGACGCTGGCGGCGATGAGTGCGTGCCGCGACGCCGGCTACGCCGCGATGGTCTCGCACCGCTCGGGGGAAACCGAGGACGCATTCATCGCCGACCTCGCCGTCGGCTCCGGGTGCGGCCAGCTGAAGTCCGGCGCCCCGGCGCGTGGAGAACGGGTCGCGAAGTACAACCGGCTGCTGGAGATCGCAGACGACGCACCCGACATGCCGTACCGAAGCCCGCCCTGACCCGCGAATGGACACGCTCCGCTACTTCGCGGCCGCCTGACCGCAATTGCCCGTTGCCTGGCCGAGCCTGCCTTCGCGGGCGGCCCAAGGGCCAACCCATCAGACGGGTGTGACGACCGCTCCCCCGGGTTCACACGAGATCGCGCACTGCCCCGGGAGGTCGCACCTGCGGCGGTTGTACGCCGAACAGGCCGCGCGCATCCAGCC
>Ga0308175_100002518_pt1 | contig 12547 bp, 10 predicted proteins | sample PhyCR1_3_FD_203893 | JGI IMG/M metagenome (GOLD analysis project Ga0308175, IMG submission 203893) | Soil microbial communities from UC Gill Tract Community Farm, Albany, California, United States - DLSLS.C.R1 | ecosystem: Environmental > Terrestrial > Soil > Agricultural land | place: USA... | reverse complement strand
TATCTGGTCTCTCAACCGGTCTATGACGCAGACATATTTCTCAATCTCCCGGTCGTGAAAACACATCAGTTTGCGCATTACTCGTGCAGTTTAAAAAACTTGGTGGGCATTGTGCATCCGCGGGATCGACCGTCTATCCGATTTTTGTCAGGCCAGTGGCATGAGCGGATTGCTGAATTGAATCTCGCCGTGCACCCGCATCTCACGATCGCCGACGCGACGACAATGATGATTGCCGGCGGTCCGACCAGTGGGACACCGGCTCAGGCCAACGTCTTATTGTTCAGCGGTGATCGAGTCGCATTGGATGCTGTCGCCGTGGCCCTTATTCGATCTTATGGCGCCTGGCCGAAAGTACAGGGGAAGACGGTATGGGCCCAGAGGCAAATTAAGCGCGCCGGTGAACTGGGTCTTGGAGTGAAGGGGCCAAATCAGATGGAGTTGCTGGTCAGGTCGCTTGAGCCGCAGGATGATGAGTTCGCCCGGCGTGCCGAAACGGTTCGCCGGGACATCGAGAGTGTTTAAGCTGGCTGAGTGGAGATCTTACTTATTCTGGCGATCGAATTCCTTGATCACCTGATCCGTCAGATCGAGCGTGTCGCGATGGTAAAGGACGATTTTCAGCGTGCTTTCGCTACCCTTATCGACGACCAGCGTGAACCCACCCTTTTCCGCCACGGATTTTGTAGCGATGCCGATCTTTTTCATGTACTCGTCCACTAATTCTTTCTGTTTAGCGCCCAATTCCTGATTAAACTCTTGTGCGCGCCGCTGATAGTCTTGCAGTTTTGTGCGGAATTGGTTCTGCTTGTCCCGTTTCTGTTGCTCGTTGAGGGACGCATCCTGTTCCTTGAGTTGTTTTTCGAGGTTCTTGAGCTCTTCTTCGTCGCTGGCCAGCAGTTTTTGTCGTGTCGCCGCGTATTCTTTTAGTGTGTCCAGCGCGCGTTTGCCGGATTTTGATTTTTCAAGAACGGTTTGCGGATCGACCACGCCCATCTTGAAGGTATCCGCCGCGCCTGATAGGGACGGCAGGACGGTGAGGATGACTGCCACCAGAACTAAAAGCGTTCCCTTTCGTGAAGCTGTCATCCTCTCTTGTCTCACTTGCATAACCTCTCCTTTCGCGGACGTGACATTTATGCTGCGTGAAGCGAGGGGAGAATAGGCTGTCAACCGTATGGCTGTCAAGCAATCCACTGTGAGTTGTTGGCGTGATGAGGAGAAGGTACAATGCGTGCCGGCAAGCATGCCGCGAGATTTTTTGAGGAGGAGCGCGATATGGATGACCCGCGAGGCGATCATCTCCGGTTTATGAAAGCGCTGCAGCATGAACCGCTTTGGTGCGGGAATGCGGGGTGTCCGGGCTCCGTCGAGGTGATCGATCTTTCCCAATTGAGGGATCGTATCAGGTCCTTCGACGCGACCTGCTCTCAATGTGGATGGCATCGACGACTCACGGGGCGGGAGTCGTTGAATCCTCCCTGGGACGACGCCTCACTGTTGGCGATGGCGAATGAGCATTTGATGCATCAGCAACCGATCTGTCCATTCGATGAGACGCCGGTCATCTTCACGTCTCTCCCGAATCCTCGCCGAAAGGCGCGTTATCGACTCTCGTGTTTTTATTGCGGGCGGCAAGCGGAAATGGATTGGCCTCCGTCGGAATGGAAACGGTAGGCCTGCATGGTTTGGCATAAAGGTCTATGGTGTACGGCGTATGGCTGATTGGAAGTCGACGGCCCTAGACGAAATAACGGCTTGTATCGAAGCGATATTCCGTATTGTCGACGAGCCTCACGATCCAGCGGGTAGATTGGCCGGATGCGTCTGTCTCTGCCAAATCCAGTTCAGCTCCATCTTCTAACGGATTTCCCTGTTCGTCACTAATCACCTTGATGATCGGTTGCTGGGCGGCCGTTTTATTGGGATTGGGTTTGAGCACGACGGCCAGCTCATTGGTATTCAGCAACACGAGACTTCCGATAGGCACGATGCCGACGCAATTGACGAAGAGTTTCAACAGGGTCGAGTCGAACGATTGGCCGCTCTTGCCAAACATGATTTTCAATACCTTTTCAGGGGGGATCGGCTCGCGTCGATATACCCGTGCAGAGGTCATGGCATCGTAACAATCCGCAATGGTGAGAATTCGTCCTGTCAGCGATTGCGACCACGGTGCGGTGAGTTTGGGATAGCCGGAAAAATCGTAATTCATATGATGCTCGAAGGAGGCGGCCGCCATTCGTCCCGGAAGGTTGGTGATCCCGCGCAAGCGGACTAAGTTTAAGACGCCTTCCGTGGGATGGCTTCGCATCATCTGCCAATCGTCCTCCGTCAGCTCGGTCGGTTTGTTCAGCACCTCGAGCGGAATCGATGATTTTCCCGAATCATGGAAGAGCGCGGCGAGCCCCAAGTCCGCCAACTCAACTTTGCCATACCCTGCCCGGTTCGCTAATGCCAATGAGAGGACACAGACATTCACGGAATGGTTGTGCGTATATTCATCGTGGCAACGTAGGGTCGTAAGGCCAAGGAGAATCGACTCATCGTATTTCATGAGGTCGACAAGGTTTTCAATGGCTCGTTTCGCCTGCTTGAAGTTCGGCGCGTGGCCCTCTCTCAGGCTGTTGGACAAGGCTTGTGCCGCCCCTGCAGCTTGGGCATATCCGTTTTTCGCCAGCGATCGTGTGGCTGAATGCCGGTCCGTCCGTTTCACTCCGGCCGCTTTCTCCGGTTCCAATTCGATGCTTTGCACACCGCGTTCCTTCAACTGTCGTGCGAAATCGTAGACGCTGACAGCGTTCGGATCGAGCGTAACGAGCAGATAGGCAAACTCTCGCAGATCGTTGGCCTGTATCGCAGGAGAGAACGAGATGGCGCCCATCTTCCATGCGGCAAAGGTATCCATTAATCCTGTAAACACGGAAATTTGCTGGATGGTCATTTTCAAATGCATGTCACCAAGAAAAAAGAAATCGTTTTGGAACCGGAGCGTGACCGGCCCATCATGACCTAAGCTCTTCACGATGGCTAAGATGCCATTGACCGGCTGGTTCAGTGCAGCATTGCCCCGGTCATGGATACGAGCGGTTCTGATGAGCGAGTACAGTAGGCTGACACATTGGGCGCCGAGCCAAAGAATTTGTTGATCGAGAATATCGCGTGCTTCAGAGCCTCGCGCGACTTTGGCGGACAGCGACTTTTCATGTGTGAGGAATGGTTGATCTGCTGTTGCGGCTGATTGGACCGCAAGTTTGAAATCGCTCATCTGGACTCCCTTGCACTATCTCGTTTCATCGCGGTCGCCAATGCATCGGTGCAGGCTTTTCGAATGGCCCGGTTGAATCGCCGTTGGCCGGCCTTCAGGACGAGCAGTGCTGCCGAAGTCCCTAACGCTCCAAGCGCCTCGGCGGCTAGAATGCCGCCTTCTTGAATTTTCTTTCGATTCATCCATGAGGGCTTGGTCACCAGCCGATGCCAATAGGGAATACTCTCTTCACCCGTCGTTTGGCGCATGGCTCGGAAGACGGCTTTCTTTTTGGAGAGAGAGCGGTCATGGAACGATTTGTGGTCCACGATCGGCGCCCACGCAGCGTACGTCGCCGTGTAGGTGCCGGTGAGCAGCACTTTGAGCGCAAGCTGACGAATCGATTCCTCCGCATCGTTGAGAAAGGGGATAAAGTGATCGCCTTTCCCCGATGGGTTAATCGCGCGCAATGTCCGGACGATTTCCTTGCGAACGCGGACGTCCTCATGACCGCGGAGCGGTTCCAAAGGCTTCAGGAACTGCTCGTATCCCAGTTTGCCCATAATATAGACGAGGTTGCGCACGACGTACCATCGCGAATCCGTCAGACCGCGAATCAAGAGCGAAGGATTGTGTTTGGCATGGACGGTGAGAACATCGCATATCATCATTCGATGTGACTTGTTCGTCAGATTCGCCATTAATTCGCACAGCGGTTGAGCGGTATCGGGATTCAGCATCAGAAGCAACGTCTGGACATCGTCAAGGCTAGCAGTGGGGGAGGTATTCAATGCCGTCTCTATTGCCGTGATGTTGTCCGGATGGCCGAGTGAAGCGAAGAGTGCGCTCAACTTTGTTTTATGGTGATCGGAAAGATTGGGACATAACTCGTGTGCTTCATAGAGGAGGCTGACGAACGTATTGAGTGATTTCCAATTACCGTCCCGTGTCAACGTGGTTAAAATGTCGCCAAAGAGTTCCAGCAGTTTGTTAAGCAAGGCGTCTGATTTTTCACTGGTCAAGATGGCCGTCAGCATGTCGAGGAGATAGGTCGTATTCTCTCTGGCCGATTCCGCTTGGATTTCGTTCAACAGTTTCTTCTGTTGCTCCGGAGAAATCTCATAGACGGCGGGACCTGCTTGTCCTCCTGTTCCTGCTGGACTGGATATCCCTTCGTTCGGACGTGCGGTTTCAGCGCCGGCAATGTGGCGAAGTTGTGAAGGAGGACTGTTCAGCGTGTGGGACTCTTGTGGAGTCAGCACGGTCATCGCGTCTACCGAATTGACGATTTCCTCGGCTGTCAAAAACGAGATGGTGGACAAGTTCTTTTCCCACAAGCGAGTGACGATGTCGTCGTCCGATGTGTCCGAGTCATATGTGGCCCAGAGCGCTTCCAGAAAATAGGCTAAGTCTTCTTGGCTCAACCCGTGATGAAAGGATAATTCACGGATGCCGTCCGCATGTAATTTAAAGGCCAGGTTTTCATTTGAAGATGTGGACTGATAGACGGTCACGCCCTTATAGAGCAGTTCCGAGCGTTGTGCCAGGAACTGCAAGACGCCATGAGCCGCCAGTTGAATGGTGAGATCATGATAAAATTGATGAAAGAATTTTTGCGCAACTGGATTCTTCAGGCCATAGGTTCGCGTGGTTTTAAACGTTTTGTCCAATCGTCCCAAAAGTTGTTTAATGGCGTGTACTTCAGAGGGTTCTACGATAGCGGTGGACTCTTGCGGCCACGCGAAAGATGAAGGAGTGATTTGCGTCATGGATGTGAAGAAATGTCTCTCGTAATCAGAATACTGCGCTGCGTGTAAGGAGATAACTACTAAGCCCGGACCTGCATGCACGTTCTTAATGACAGTCTCATCAAACTGGACTGCCGTAAAAAGTGTCCCCGGTCTGTTATGCTTTGTCAATTTCAGAAGGCCGGCGTCCATTTGCGTCCTGGTAAGAAACCGACGGAGACAGCATGCCGAACCTATCATCGATGTCGATTGTCTGTTTTGGGGATAGCCTCACAGTTGGCTATCAATCCCCAACGTACGATGTTCCCTACATGGTAGAAACGCCCTACGGCTCGTTCCTTCAAGAACGATTGGGCGCCCAAGCAGCTGTAATGACCAGTGGTGTGTGCGGTGAGGTGACGCCTGACATGGTGGTGCGGTTTCAGCAAGATGTCGTGGCCTATGCGCCGGATTATGTCGTGATTTTGGGAGGCGCCAATGATCTTGGCGGGCATGTCGCGCCGCCTGATATTTTTAGCCATCTCCTTGGCCTGTATGATCAGGCGCGTGCCGCCGACATACGGCCAGTGGCGGTGACGGTTCCCTCAATTAGAATGGACATCGATCCGGCCGATCGTCACTGGTTGGCTGACTTTGTGACGCAACGGCAGCACTTGAATCGATTGATCCTCGATTATTGCGCAAAGCATACGACGGCCTGTGTCGATCTGTTTGCTGCGACCGCTGAGCCGGATACTTTGCTGCTTGCCGGTCCCTATTCGAACGATGGATTGCATCTTACGACGGCAGGATATCGGAAGCTGGCTGATCTTCTCTATGAGCAGGTCTTTCACGCTCGTGCTGCTGGACAGCACTAAAGAGTTTGGAGCACGGCTTATGATTCAGGATATCGATGATCGCAATTTTGATCGTATCGTAGAAACCGCGGACGTTCCCGTGCTGGTAGAGTTCTGGCAGCCTGGTTGTGGCGGCTGTCAGGCGCTGAGACATGAATTGGAGAAACTTGATGCGGAATGCGGTGCGCGCCTCCTCATTGTAACAATGAACGTCCAAGAGAATTATCAGATTCCGGCCGAACTCGAAATCTCATCCTTACCGGTCCTTGCCCTGTACAGAAAGGGACAGTTTGAACGATTCATTGGAGGGTTAGGAAAGAAAGACGCCATTCGCAAGCAACTCCCACCTCTCTAGGTACGCTGTCGACTTCTGCACATTTTTGTCTCAGCAACACCGTTTGACACCCTCGTAGTTTTTGTTACGTTTTGAATCGAACGATTCACTTAACATTCTTTATCGGGGTATTTATGAACGCCAACATGAGTGTGTCTGCTGGAATACTGCTTGGAGCCGGTGTCGTGCTGGTCTTGGGATCCGGATGTGCGCGCTGGATCAACGGAAATGCCGGGGAGAAGGGCATGCAGCCGGGATACGGACAGCACCGGATGGAAGTGGAAGTGCCGTTGGAGCATCGGCAACGAAGAGCGGGAGAGAATATTCCTCCTCTGTCTCAGTTCCAGCGATCGGATGTCGCTAGCCTAGGCAAGAATTCTGGTGAGGAGCGGATTCCAAATGATCTCGTGATGATGTCCCCTCCCATGCCATCAGGCAGCCGGAAAGGGCAGTATGGGCAAGAGTTGAGCGCTGAGGAACGGCAGCAGGGAGAACGATTGGCCGCGCTGGCCGGGTTGGAGGATATTTTTTTTGGCTATGATAGTGCGACCTTTTCCAATGATGCCCGCGAGCGATTGCTACATGCGGCTCGGTGGCTGCAGGCAGATCCCAAGCATAAACTTATGATCGAAGGGCACTGCGATGAGCGCGGTACGAATGACTATAATCTCGTGCTCGGTGAAAAACGCGCGCGCGCGGTCCTGAGCTTCCTCCACGATCAACGCCTGGAGGAAAACCGCTTGATGATAGTGTCCTACGGGAAGGAACGTCCGTTCTGTCGAGCCCATGACGAAACGTGTTATCAGCAAAATCGGCGGGGGCATCTGATCGTTCGGCACTAATGCAAAAAAGCAACAGGCTTGGCGCTACATGGTGCGCCAAGCCCGCCCATCCGCCTGAATGAGACGGTCCGCGTCAGCCGGGCCCCAGGTGCCGGCCGGATAGTCCGGCAGCCGGCTCAATTTTTCTTCCTTCCAGCCGTCCAGAATCAGGGTGATCCATGCCCACGACGCTTCGACGGCATCCCGACGCATAAAGAGTGAAGCGTCTCCGACCATGACATCCAACAATAGGCGTTCGTACGCTTCAGGCGTTCCTCCTATGAAGGCGTCATTGTAGTTAAAATTCATTTCGACCGGACGAGTCTGCACTTTTGTGCCGGGCACTTTCGAAATGACCCGCAACGAGAAGCCTTCCTTCGGCTGAATGCGCAACGCCAGGACATTGGGAGCTTGTGGTACGGTTGGGTCGGCATTGAATAAAATTTGTGGAATATCCTTGAACTGAACCGCGACTTCGCTCGCTCGTTTCGGCATGGCTTTCCCGGTTCTTAAGTAGAACGGCACGCCGGCCCAACGCCAGTTTTCTACAAAGAGCTTCAGTGCGACATACGTCTCGGTCGTAGAATCCGGTGGGACACCCTTTTCATGGCGATAATCGGGGATGTCGATTCCTCCACACATTCCAGAGCCGTACTGCGCGCGCACGGTCATGCGTCCCACATCTTTTCCAAGAATCGGGCGAAGGCAGCGCAAGACGTTCATGCGCCCATCGCGAACGACGTCGGGATTGAGCGAATGCGGAGGTTCCATCGCCACGAGGCAAAGCAATTGCAAGATATGGTTTTGCACCATATCTCTCAGGGCGCCGATCTTGTCGTAATAGGCGGCGCGAGTACCGACTCCTTCCGCTTCACTGACGGTAATCTGGACATGATCGATGTATTTGTTATTCCAGATAGGCTCGAACATGCTATTGGCGAAGCGCAGCACCATCAAATTCTGCACCGTCTCTTTGCCGAGATAATGATCAATGCGAAAGATCTGCGATTCATCGAAGACCTGTGCGAGTGCCGTATTGATCTGTCTGGCGGATTCAAGATCATGTCCGATCGGTTTCTCCACAATGATCCGGCAGAACGGCTTAGTGGCGTCCGCCGGATACGCCAGTCCTGCTCGTTGCAAGCCTTGGCTGATGGGCGCAAAGGCATCGGGTGGCACCGCCAAATAAAAAATGCGATGTCCCGGCAAGTGTTGATCGCGTTCAACCTGCTCCAACAACGATTTCAGACCCTCATACGTCGCTGCCTCCGTGATCGAGCCGCGATGGTAAAAGAGTCGAGGTTCGAATGCGGCCCATGTCGACGGGTCCAAAGGCCGCCGCGAATACTTCTCCACACCCTCCCGCATGCTGGTTCGAAACTCTTCATGCCGCAGGTTTTTACGACCTGTCCCCACGACGGCAAAGCGAGGTGGAAGCATGCCGTCGAGCAACAAGTTATAGACGGCCGGCATCAGTTTTCGTCGAGTCAGGTCGCCGGAGGAGCCGAAAATCACTAAGGAGCATGGCTCCACCACGGAGTGTCGCCCGCTTTCCGAAGGCACGCCACCCTGGAGCATGGAGGTACTCCTATCCCGATTCTCAGCGTTTGACCGCATGTCCACCAAAGGCGTTGCGCAAGGCCGCCAGCATTTTGTCTGCAAAGGATTCCGGTTGCCGAGAACGAAAACGTGTGAATAAAGCCGTCGTGAGCGCCGGGACCGGCACGTCTTTCTCAATGGCGTCGGCGATCATCCATCGTCCCTCCCCAGAGTCCTGAACAAAGCCCTTGAGCTTCTCCAAATGGGGATCTTGCGACAAGGCGTCGGCCGCTAATTCGAGCAGCCATGATCGCACCACGCTGCCATGCATCCACAGATGGGCGATCTTCGGAAGGTCCAATTGATACTCGCTTTTCGCCATCAGCTCGAAGCCTTCGGCATAGGACTGCATGAGGCTGTATTCAATCCCATTGTGAACCATTTTGACATAGTGACCGGCGCCATGCGCACCGACATGGGCCCATCCCGATGGGGGAGCCAGCGTGTCAAAAATGGGCGCCAGATGTTTCACCGCGGGATCATCTCCTCCCACCATCAGGCAGTAGCCGACTTTCAATCCCCACACGCCGCCGCTGGTTCCTGCGTCGATGTAGCGAATATTTTTTTCACGCAAGGCGGTTGCACGGCGCACATCGTCATGGAAGCGCGTGTTGCCCCCGTCGATTATGATGTCATTCGATTGAAGGTGTTCCGCTAAGCTCCAGACAGTTTCTTCCGTCGGATTTCCAGACGGCACCATGATCCACACCGCGCGCGGAGGTGTCAGCTTGGCGACCAAATCAGCCAGCGACGTCGCCGCAATGCTTCCCTGCTGTTGTGCCTGTTGGACGAGCGCTGCATTTCGATCGAACACGGCGACTCGATGTCCGCCTTGACGCAGACGTGTCACCATGTTCATGCCCATTTTGCCTAAACCGACGAATCCAATTTCCATATATCCCTCTTCGTTAAAAAGGAGCGAGCCAGCACGATCATCGATTTTAGCACAGCGCTTTTGCCATTGCTGTCGAAGGGCCGGACGAAAGGCTGTTTGAAGATAACAGGGATGTAACCATGGAAAAGCGGAGTCGGGTTGAACTCCTCACGATGCCCGCTCGATGCGATGAAGTTCAAAACGGACGAGGGCCGGATGTCGGTGGTTCGCTGGAGCGGCGCTTAATTTGATCGGTGGGCGATTTGATTGCCGAATGCGGCTGTTCCAGCTAGAGGCAGTGCGTCAAGCGCGTTTTGCTCTGGTTGACGGATGGTTTGACTCGCAGCGCCTGTTCCTTCTGTTTCTTGCAGGCTCGCTGCGCGACCGTCTCAGTCATTCGCTTCACTGGAGGAGGGGAGAGCGGGTTCATCGCCGTCATGTTGTTTTGGTTCTGATTCTGGTTCAGCTTCGTCGTCTGCACGATATCACTGACGAATGTCTTCGCGAGTTCCATGGCGACAGCCGGTGTAGGGGGATGGTCGGGAGCCGTCACAGACAGATAACCCGGCCGAACGACAACCCGTCGTCCCATGGCTTCGAAGGTGGCCTCGCCCTGTGTTCCGTGGTTAATGACACCGATCGATCGTATCGTGGCCACGACGGGTTGTGCCGTCTCTTGTCCATCCAAGTCCTCCTGAACCCACACGGTGATTTCTCCATGGTACGTGACGGTGCTGGACCCGAATGCGAGAATTTCAACCGTCCATATTTCTTCAGAATCCGCCCATGCCTGCAGGCGCAGCGTGCCGCGTTCCAACGCAATGATCGTGCGCCGATCGCCGGTCGGCTCATGGAACGTGAGCCGGCTATTGGGGCCCAGGATGAGCCGAGCATGAGGTAAAGAAATGTCTGCGCCGGACTGAGCTTGGCTCTCGAGCACATCATAGACGTAGAGGGGATGTGATTGCATCACCGCTTCAGGATGCGTCAATTCCGTGCGCGCCAGAAAAACATTTCCTCGGACCACGGTAATGTCGCCCATCGACTGTGGCCGCGATTCCATGATGCAGCCGATTAATGTTGAGACCATGCACGCTCCACATAGGCCGATGGCAAGCCTCCGTAGAGGCCATCTCAAAAAGGCGAGCCATAGGTCGTGTCGCGCGATCACGGGATGAGGCTAGCAAAACCCGGTAGCGACCGCTGTCAGGGAGGAAAGGAAATAGCGTAGGTATACCTCCTACCTCGGAGGTCAAGTAAGGCTATTTTGAAGACGCCGCCTTTCGGTTGTGGGACTTCTTGAGCATGTGCATGATCAGGGCTTGCTCATCGGCTTCGGAAGTCAGATCGCCATTCAAACGACCATCTAACAGGCGATTGAAAATGGTGGTGTAAATGGGACCAGGCTTGACTCCGAGCGCTCGTAAATCGGCGCCGGTGGTTGTCGGTTTGATGTATTGATAGGTCGTCAAGAAGGCTGAAATCTGACGTTTGACGGTATCCGACCCGCTTTTAGCCATCAGGAATAAAAGCGTTTCATCCGGCAGCGTATGCAGCGCTCGGTACGACTCAGAGGGGGTGAGCAGGGGATGCCGTTCCAGCTTACGGAGCAGTTCACGCGATCGAATACGGGCCATGCGCAGCTTCGCCGCCTGGCGTTGCGGGATAGCCAGACGCGCTAACGTCTCTTCCATAGCGCCGGTGGGTAGAAGATCCATCAGCGCCATCCAATACACCAGCCATGCTTCGAGCGCTCTATCGAGATAGAGCAGCCGGTACCAGTCCAACGCCTCTTCAATCTGCTTCAGCATTGCGTTGAGCTGCGAGGTTCGCTTGAGCTTGGGATGTATAAATCGAAGCAGACCGAGCGTGTCGAGCCGCGCAATGGCGTGCCGCGGCTCTTCCTCCGAGAAAAGTAAACTCAGCTCCGTCAGCAGACGCGATCCTGAGAGGCGGTGAAACAGGTCCATCTTCACCGCACCTTTAATCAAGCTCAGCGTTTCCTTTCCGAGTCGAAAGCCGAATCGATGCTCGAAGCGCACGGCGCGAAAGACGCGAGTCGGATCTTCCACAAAACTCAGGCTATGGAGGACGCGGATGATGCCGTCTTTCAGGTCTCGCTGTCCGCCATACAAATCAAGCAGCACACCGAACTGCTTGGCATTCAGGCCAATCGCCAGTGTATTGATCGTGAAATCTCGCCGATACAGGTCCTTTTTGATCGAACTGCGCTCCACCGTCGGAAGCGCCGTCGGATATTCGTAATATTCGGTTCGTGCAGTCGCGATATCGAACGTACGGCCGTCTTTCAGGGTGATGACCGCCGTTCCAAAACGATCGTGGGTGCGAACCGTGCCTTCCAGTTCGCGGCCAAGCGCGCGGGCATAGGCGATGCCGTCACCTTCGATGACCAAGTCGAGGTCGAGATTCGGCCGGCCCAATAATAGATCTCGCACAAAGCCGCCCACCACAAATGCGGAAACATGTCGGCGTTCAGCCAATTCACCGGCGCGTTGAAGGAGCGCGAAGAGATCGTTGGGCACATACGCTTTAAGCCGGGCTTTGACATTCTGCCTGTGCCGGCTCACGGGCGTTTCGTCTCCCTTGGACGGCGCACGCGCCGCCGTCAGCACATCATGGTGCAGCGCGCGGAGCAGATCAGTGCGGGTGATTACGCCGGTGACCTTGTCGCGATCCAAAATCGGCACGAACCGCTGGTTACGTTCGAGCATGTGCGATTCGATCTCTCGAAATGGCGTGCCTGGCGTCGCGGTATAGGCATCGATCTGCATCAAGTCTTTGACAGGTATGGTGTGTAGTTGATGGAAGAGCGCTTTTTGAATCGTCTCGCGGGTGATCAGCCCGCGATAGCGCCGTCGGCCATCGACGACGGGCATGGCATTCACGCCATACTGTGTCAGCGCCGTTTCGACTGCAGTTGCCGTTGTAGGTTCGTTCACGACGTGGGCTGGAGCCGTCATGACATGGCGGGCAAAGAGATGCGCCTCGATGCGTGTAGTGAGCCACTCTGACACCTGCTCGCGTATTTCGATTAATGGTTTGCCTTTGACGATGGCCGCGGCCGCTA
>Ga0308175_100002517_pt1 | contig 12548 bp, 14 predicted proteins | sample PhyCR1_3_FD_203893 | JGI IMG/M metagenome (GOLD analysis project Ga0308175, IMG submission 203893) | Soil microbial communities from UC Gill Tract Community Farm, Albany, California, United States - DLSLS.C.R1 | ecosystem: Environmental > Terrestrial > Soil > Agricultural land | place: USA... | reverse complement strand
GGACGGCCAGGGCGACGCGGCCGCGCTGTGGCTGATCAAGGACGCCGACAACCACTACCGCGTGCAGGTCGCCGGCTACGACGCCGCGCCGCCACAACTTCGCGACCTCGCGACCCCGTCTGGGGGAACCGTCGCGGCGCCGCTCGCGTTCTCCGTCGCGCCGGTCGACGTCTGGTCGCCGGTGGCGAGCACCACGTGGGACTTCGGCGACGGCGCCGGCGCCGACGGCGCGCAGACGAATCACGCGTTCGCCGCGCCGGGCGTGTTCTCCGCGCGCGTGACGGCGACCGACGCGCTGGGCAACGCGGCGCAGGCGACCGGCGCCGTGAACGTGACCGCCGCGCAGACGCAGCCCACGGCGCTCGCGCTCGGCGCGCTGTCGCTATCCCCGCGCTCGTTCCGGGCCGCGTCGCGCGGGCCGAGCCTGGCGAAGGCGACGGGCACGCACGTGCGATTCACGCTCGACCGCGCCGCGACCGTGCGCTTCACCGCGCAGCGGCGCACCACCGGCCGGCGCGTCCGCGGGCGCTGCGTGAAGACGACGAAGCTCAACCGCGCACGCCGGAGCTGCACGCGCTACGTGGCGGTCAGGGGCTCCGCGTCGCGCGCGGCGGCCGCCGGCGCGAACAGCGTGCGCTTCAGCGGGCGCCTGCGCGGCCGCCGCCTGCGCCCCGGCCGCTACCGGCTGGTCGCGCGCGCGACGGACGCGGGCGGCATCCGCTCGGCGCCCCGCCGCGCGGCATTTCGCATCGTGCGCTAGCTGCGGTACTCCGGGTTCTCGAAGTCGAAGCGGCAGCCGGCCTCCCACTCGCGCGCCTGGTTGCCGTGGGCCGGGATGCCGCCGGCGTCCTTGAGCATGCGGGCGAGGTGCAGGAGGTTCCACGTGAGGAACGTGGTGTTGCGGTTCGTGAAGTCGTTCTCCGGGCCGCCGGAGCCGGCGTCGAGGTACGACGGGCCCGGACCCGCCTCGCCGAGCCAGCCGCTGTCGGCCTGGGGCGGGATGACGAAGCCGAGGTGCTGCAGCGAGTAGAGGATGTTCATCGCGCAGTGCTTCGCGCCGTCCTCGTTGCCGGTGATGATGCAGCCGCCGACGCGCCCGTAGTAGGCCCACTGGCCGGCCTCGTTGAGCAGGTGGCTGTTGCCGTACAGGCGCTCGATCACCTGCGTGCAGACAGAGGACTTCTCTCCCAGCCAGATCGGTGACAGCAGCACGAGGATGTCGGCGGCCATCACCTTGTCGAAGATCGCCGGCCAGTCGTCGCGCTCCCAGCCGTGCTCGGTCATGTCCGGCTGGACGCCGGTGGCGATGTCCTGGTCGACGGCCCGGATGACCTCCACGTCCACGCCGTGGGCGCGCATGATGTCGATCGATCGGTCCGCCAGGCCCTGGGTGTTGGAGACCTCAGGCGAGCGCTTGAGCGTGCAGTTGACGTAGACCGCACGCAGGTCGGAGAAATCCATGTGGGGATCCGTCATGTGCGGATCCTGAACCGTTACGCGAACAGCTCGAGCACCTTCTCGGGTGGGCGCGCCAGAACGGCGCGGTCGCCGCGCACCACGATCGGCCGCTGCAACAGCTCCGGCCGCTGCGCCATCGCAGCGACGATCTCGTCCTCGGGCGCGTCGGCGAGCTCGGCCGCGCCGTCCTCGCGCATGCGCAGCGCGTCGCGCGCGGAGATGCCCGCCATGGCGAGCAGCTCGCGGATCCGCTCCTGCGAGATCCCCTCGACGTGGTACTGGACGTCGTCGTAGTCGACGCCGCGCGAGCGCAGCAGGTCGGCGACCTGGCGGCAGGTCGTGCACGTGTTCTTCTCGTAGACGGTCACATCGCTCATGTCACAAATATGACGATGCACCGACATTTGGACGGATGGCGGATGGCCCCGCCGTCGCCGGAGCGCTCGAATGGCTGCAGTCCGTCTTCCACCCCACGGAGGTACAGCATGAAGAAGTTCCTCGTCGCCGGCCTGGTCGTGCTCGCCGCGGCTCCCGCGGCAGCCACGGCGTCCACCACGACCGAGACGGTCTATCCCGACAGCACGTCGTGGCAGTCCCTCGACACCCGTGCGCCGGGCACGTTCGATTTCGTCCTCGGCCCCGCCGGCGCCCCGCTCGGCTACGGCAGCCTGCACCTGAGCACGCCGGACGGCACGGCGAAGGTCAACCTCGGCAACGCCCAGCTCGCGGGCACGCCGCTCGCCGACGTCGACGCGCTGTCGTACTCGACGTACCGCTCGTCGGCCTCGACCGGCCTGTCCGTCCAGGCGCCGTCGCTGCAGCTTGCGGTGACGGGCACGACCGGCGGGTTCACCACGCTCGTCTTCGAGCCGGTCTACAACACCGACCAGGGAACGGTCACCGACGACACGTGGCAGGACTGGGACGCGTTCAACGGCGGCCAGGGCGTCTGGTGGTCGACACACGATCTCGCCAACCAGCCCGCCTTCACCGGGTACCGCACCTGGAGCCAGATCGTCGCCGACAACCCGAACGCCGTCGTGCAGGCTGCGTTCATCAACCAGGGCAGCGGGAACCCGGGCATCGACGCCAACGTCGACGCCGTGACGCTCGGCGCATCGGGTGACTCGACGAGGTACGACTTCGAGCCCTCGAAGGACGCCTGCAAGGACGGCGCCTGGGCGACGGCCGGGTTCCGGACCCAGGGCGACTGCGTCGGCGCACTCGCCAGCGGTCGCTAGGCACGGAGGCCTGCGCAACAGAGGGGGCCCGCCGCGTGCGGGCCCCCTTTGTGCTGAGGTCCCGCGGATGCTGAAGCGACTCTGCGGGCCCGTCTTCATCGCGGCGGGGGCCAACCACTTCGTCAACGCCCGCGCCTATGAGGCGATCATGCCCGACTACCTGCCGGCGCATAAGGAGCTCGTCGCGATCAGCGGCGTCGCCGAGATCGCGGGCGGAGCGGCACTGATGCACCCCCGCACGCGCCGGCTCGGCGCGTGGTGGCTGCTCGCCACGCTCGTCGCGGTCTTCCCGGCGAACCTGCACATGGCGCTGCACCCCGAGCGCTACAGGAAGATCCCGCCGGCGGCGCTCTACGCGCGGCTGCCGTTCCAGCTCGTCTTCATGGCGTGGGTCAGAAGCGCAGCACGCTCCTGATCCCGTCCTGGCGCTCCATCAGGTCGAACGCGTGGTTGACCTGGTCGAGCCCCATCGTGTGCGACACGAACGGCTCGACGTCGATGTCGCCGGCCAGCCAGCGCTCGACGAGCGCCGGCACCTGGTCGCGGCCCTTGACGCCGCCGAAGGACGAGCCGCACACGCGGCGCCCGGTGATCAGGTAGCGCGGCACGATGTCGAGCGTCTCGCCCTTGCCGGCGACGCCGGCGACGGTGCACAGCCCCCAGCCCATCCGCGCGGACTCGACCGCCTGGCGCATCACGGCGACGAGGCCGGTCGCCTCGAACGTGTAGTCGGCGCCGAAGCCGCGCGTCATATCGAGGATCTTCTGCACGACGTCCTCGCCGCCGATCAGCAGGTCGGTCGCGCCCTGGCCCTTGGCGAGCTCGAGGCGCTCCTCGCTCATGTCGACGCAGACGATGCGCTCGGCACCCTGGAGGCGACAGCCGGCGACGGCGCCGAGGCCGACCATCCCGGCGCCGAACACGACGCAGAACGAGCCCGGCTGCACCTTCGCGGTGTTGATCGCGGCGCCCAGGCCGGTCGACAGGCCGCAGGCGAACAGGCACGCGCGGCTGAGGTCGGCCTCGGGGTTGACCTTCGCCAGCGCGATCTGCGGCATCACCGTGTACTCCGCGAACGTGCTCGTCCCCATGAAGTGGCGGATCGGCTCGCCGTCGCGTGACAGGCGCGCGGTCCCGTCCGGCAGGTAGCCGAGGTTCTGCTGCTCGCGGATCGCCAGGCACAGGTTCGTCCGGTCCGAGCGGCAGTGCTCGCACTCGCGGCACTGGGGCGAGAACAGCGTCACGACGCGGTCGCCGACGGCAAGGTCGGCGACGTCGGGGCCGATGGCTTCGACGACCCCGGCGCCCTCGTGGCCGAGCACCGTGGGCGCGTAGCCCGACGGGTCGGCGCCCGACGCGGTGTACATGTCGGTGTGGCAGACGCCGCACGCCTCGAGGCGGACGAGCACCTCGCCGGACTTCGGCTCGGCGAGATCGACCTCCTGGACCGCGAGCGGCTTGCCGAATTCCTCGAGGACGGCGGCACGCATACGCATGGGCGTGACCCTAACGCCCGCGCACTCGTTCACGACCTGAATGCGCCGGGCGATCGTCCTCCTCCTGCTCCTCCCAGCCACCGCCGCGGCGGCGCCCGCCCGCGCGCCCCAGGCCGCGCCCGCGCTCAGCGGCGCGCCGTACCTCTTCAGGGCCGGCGACGGCGACGTGCGGCTCGTGTTCCGCACCGGCGATCCCCTGCCGCGGCGCTACGACGGCCTCATCGGCGGCGGGGCGATCATCGCCGCCCACCGCGCGCCGCTGGGCGTCATCGGCGACGGGCCCGGGTGTTACACCGCAGCGGTCCGGTTCCGCGCGCGGGTGGGCCGCCGCTACCACGTCCTGATCGCCGTGGCGCCGAGCGAACCCGCGACGTTCGACCTGCGCCTGACCCTGCGCAGAGCGCGCGACGGCGACGCGCGCGGGCGCCCGCTGGGCTGCTGATCACAGGGCGGTACAGTCGGGCCATGCGCGCCCGGTCCATCCTTCTCGCAGCCCTCGCAGGACTCGCCGCGACGGCGCCCGCCGCGTTCGCCGGGACCGAGACCGCTGGCTCAGGCGCGGTCGGCGCGACCCTCTCCTACGACCACGTGCAGGACGCACCGGAGTGGCAGAACCTGCAGCTCACGATCACGCGGGACGGCGCACAGGTACTCGCCGTCGACCCGCACACCGGCGACTGCGAGGCGCCCTACTGCGCGCCGGCGGGCGTCGAGGAACGGCCCTCGATCGCGGTCGACGACCTCGACGGCGACGGCGAGCCCGAGGTCGTCCTCGACCTCTACACCGGTGGCGCGCACTGCTGCTACCTGTCGCGCTTCTACCGCTTCGACGGCACGGGCTACGTGCCCGCGGACCGCAACTTCGGCGACCCCGGCTACCGCATCGCCGACCTCGACGGCGACGGCATCAAGGAGCTCATCACGCGCGACCACCGCTTCGGCTACGCGTTCACGGCGTTCGCGTTCAGCCTCATGCCGGTCCGGATCTACGACCTGCGCGCCGGCGCCTGGCAGCTCGTCACGGCGCGCTTCGGAGACGAGATCCGCAAGGACGCGAAGGCCAACTGGAAGTACTTCCTCAAGGCGCGCCGCTACAACGAGCCGCGCGGCGCGATCGCCGCATGGGCCGCCGACGAGTTCATGCTCGGCCACCGGGACAAGGCGCGGCGCACGCTGCGCCGCCTCGCGAGCCAGGGCCGGCTGCCCGGATTCCAGCCGCCGAAGCGGCAGTCCGCGTTCGTCAGCAAGCTCCTGAGGTTCCTTGCCAGGCGCGGCTACTGAGGCGTGGTCGGCCACGATCGCGCTGAAGGGCGCCGGGGGCGAGCCGGTCGACCTGCGGCGCACGGTCGACGGGCACGGGCTGACGACGCTCCCGCCGATGGCGCCGGACCCCGACCAGCTCGGGTTCGGGATCGTGCTGCGGATGCCGCGCGGGCGGCCGCTGGCCGTGCGCGCGCGGCAGGCCGGCCAGACGCGGGTGCGGGTCACGGCGCAGGCGGGCTCGGCCGTGCGGCAGCAGGCGGCGCTGGACGGCGTGCGCCACGTGCTGCGGCTGGACGAGGACCTGTCGGCGTTCTACGAGCAGGTGCTGGCCGACGAGGACCTGTCGTGGGCGTGCACGGGCGCGGGCCGGATGATGCGCTCGCAGACGGTCTTCGAGGACGTCGTCAAGACGATCTGCACGACGAACTGCGCGTGGTCGGGCACCGTGCGGATGGTCAACGGGCTCGTCGACGGCCTCGGCGAGGCCGCGGCCGGCGGCGGCCACGCGTTCCCAACACCCGAGGCGATGGCCGAGGCGCCGGACGCGTTCTATGCAGAAGAGGTGCGCGCGGGCTATCGCGGGCCCTACCTGCGCGCGTTGGCCGCCGACGTGGCGTCGGGCGAACTGGACCTCGAGGCGCTGGCGGCCGCGCCGCGCAGCGAGCTGCCGGACGTCGAGCTCGAGGAGCGGCTGCTCGCGCTCGCGGGCGTCGGGCCCTACGCGGCGGCGCACATCATGATGCTCATGGGCCGCCACTCGCGGCTCATCCTCGACTCCTGGACGCGCCCGACCTACGCGAAGCTGCGCGGCCGCAAGCAGACCGACAAGCAGATCCTGCGCCGCTTCGAGCGCTACGGCGACCATGCCGGGCTGGCGTTCTGGCTGACGCTCACGCGCTCCTGGGTCGCCGACTGAGTGCGCCGCCAGGCCCTGTACCTCGGTGGCTTCCTGGGCCCGTTCGGCGGCGGCGTGCTCACCGTGCTGATCCCCGAGCTGCGCGACCGCTTCGACGCGTCGACGGGTGCGGTGACGCTGGCGGCCATCACCGCGTACATCGCGCCGTTCGCGATCTTCCAGCTCGTGTCCGGGACGATCGGCGAGCGCGCCGGGCACGCCCGCACGATCCGGGCCGCCTACGTCGCGTACGCCGCGGTCTCCGTCGTCGCCGCGTTCGTGACGTCGCTCGCGCCGTTCGTCGCGGCCCGCGCCGCCCAGGGGATCTGCAACGCGTTCACGACACCGCTGCTGCTCGCCGCGCTCGCCGAGTCCGCGGAGGTCGCGTCGCTCGGGCGCAGCATGGGCACGTTCGCGGCCATCCAGACCGCGGGCGTCGTGTCCGCGCCGCTGTGCGGCGGGCTGGCCGGCGCGGTCGACGAGCGGCTCGCGTTCCTGGTGCCGGCGGCGGTGGCGCTCGCGCTCGCGACGATCCCGGTCCCGGTGGCCGCGCGTGACGCGCACCTGGACCCGCCGTCGCTGCGCGCGGCGGTCAACGGCCGCGTCTGGTGGACCGCGGCGGCGGCGTTCCTGGCCTACCTCGCGGTGACCGGCGTCGGGTTCCTCGTGGCGATCCGCGCCGCCGACCGCTTCGGGCTGGGCCCGACTGAGCGCGGGCTGCTGCTCGCCGGGTTCGGCGTGAGCGGCGTCGTCGCGGGGCGCCCGGCCGGCAACCTGGTGGACCGCCGCGGCAGCGTGAGGGTGACGGTCTGGGGCGCGCTCGCGTGCGCGCTGATCGTCCCGCTGCTCGGCATCGTCGGCGCGCCCGGCTGGCTCGCGGCGGCATGGCTCGCCGCCGGTGTCGGCTCGGCGCTCATCTGGGCGGGCCTGAACACGCTCGCCGTGCGCGCGGCGCCGGGCAACCGCGCGGGCGCGGTCTCGTTCATCGGCGCGTGGAAGTTCGCCGGCAATGCGGCCGGGCCGGGCGTGTGGCTCCCGCTGTACCACGTTCGGGCGTGGCTGGCATTCGCGCTGGCGGGCGCCGCGAGTGCGCTGATCGGAGGATGCGCCCGGGCGGGCGATCGTCCTCGCGGATGACGCAAGACCATCAGCGCGGCCGATGGAAGCGCGCCGCCGGAAGAGCACCATGCTCGTCATGGGCTTCCACTGGATTTCACCCCCTCGCATCTAGACCAACATCGAAGCCGCCCGCGTCTCCTCCTCGCGCGGGCGGCTTCGTGCTTTGCGAGCTTCAGGCCAACCGCTGGAAGTGGTGTGAGCTGATGTTCATGCCCACCCGGTGGTAGAGCCGATGAGCGGCCCAGCGCTCGGGAAACGCGCCGGAGTCCAGGTGGACCTCGTCACAGCCCAGGCGCTGGGCCTCGTCGAAGATCCAGCGCATGAGCGCCTCCGCGTGGCCGCGGCCACGCGCCGACTCCAGCGTGGAGAGGTCGTCGACGTAGAGGAAGTGCCCCCAGGGCAGGTTGTGTCCCTCGCGAAACCCCGCGACCGCGACCGCCTCGTCGCCGTCCTCGAAGGCGGCGACGAGACGGTAGCCGTCGGGCCGCTGCAGCTCGTCGATGCGCTGCACCCAGGCGTCGCGGTCGTCGTAGCGCGGGCGCAGCGCGCGCATGGCCTCGAATGCCAGGCCGGTCTCGGGCGGGAGCAGCTCGCGGAGCATGAGGCATATCTTGAACATCGATGGAGCGCCGTCTGCACCCAGCGCTGAGAGAGCTGAGCGACGCCGTGCTGGCGGTTGCGGCGCAGCGCTCGGTCGACGAGGTGCTGCAGGGGCTCGTCGACCGCGCGCGCGAGCTGGCCGGCGCCCGCTACGCCGCGCTCGGGATCCCGGACGGCGACGGAGGGTTCAGCCGCTTCCTCGTGTCCGGGATGAGCGAGCAGCTGATCGCGCGGCTCGGGCCGCTGCCGCGCACGCACGGGATGCTCGGCGCGATGCTCGAGGGCCCGGCGCCCTACCGCACGCACGACATCCACTCCGACCCGCGCTTCCGTGGCTGGTGGCCGTCCGCCCATCCCGACATGCGCTCGTTCCTCGGCGTGCCGATCGTCGCCGCCGAGGGCGTGATCGGCGCCTTCTACCTGACCCAGAAGGAGGGCGGGGACGTCTTCGGCGACGCCGACCAGGAGCTGATCGAGCTGCTGGCGGCGCACGCCGCCATCGCGATCACCAACGCGCGCCTGTACGAGCGCAGCCGCGAGCTCTCGATGCTGTCCGAGCGCAACCGCCTGGCGCTCGAGCTGCACGACGTCGTCAGCCAGAAGCTGTTCGGGCTCGTGCTCACGGCCGAGTCCGCGGCGACGCTGTTCGAGCGCGATGCGGCGGCCGCTCGCGGCCAGGTCGAGCGCCTGCAGGACCTCGCGCGCGAGGCGCTGGACGAGCTGCGCGCACTCGTGCTCGAGCTGCGCGCGCCGGACCTCGAACGCGACGGCCTGTGCGGCGCGCTGCGCAAGCACGCCGAGTTGCAGCAGCGCCTGCACGGCATCCCGATCGAGCTGCAGATCGACGACGCGGTGACGATCGGCGACGGCGACCGCGAGGTGCTGCGGATCGCTCAGGAGGCGCTCCACAACGCGGTCCGCCACGCGGGCGCCTCGCGGATCACCGTGCGGGTCGCCCCCGGGCTGCTCGAGGTCGGCGATGACGGCCGCGGGTTCGATCCAGCCGACCCGGAGCTGCGGTCGCGGCACCTCGGCCTGACGTCGATGGAGGAGCGCGCACAGCGGCTCGGCGGGCGCCTGACGATCGAATCCGGCGCGGCCGGCACGGCGGTGCGCGTGGAGCTGCCGGGATGATCCGCGTGCTGATCGTCGACGACCACGCCGTCGTGCGCGAGGGGCTGCGCACGTTCCTCGAGCTCCAGGACGGGATCGCGGTCGCGGGCGAGGCCGCCGACGGCGAGGACGCCGTCCGCCAGGCCGAGGCGCTGAAGCCCGACGTCGTGCTGATGGACCTCGTCATGCCGCGCCTCGACGGCGTCGGCGCGATGCGCGAGCTGCGCCGCCGGCTTCCGGGCACGCGCGTGATCGTGCTGACCAGCTTCGCCGAGGACGAGCGCCTGCTGCCCGCGATCCAGGCGGGCGCCGCGGGCTACCTGCTCAAGAACGTGGAGCCCAGCGAGCTGGCCCGCGCGGTCCGCGCCGCGCATGCCGGCGAGGCGCTGCTGGACCCGCTCATCGCCGCGCGGCTGGTCGACGCGATCGCCCAGCCGCCGGGCGAGCCGGCCGCCGAGCGCCTGACCGCCCGCGAGCAGGAGGTCCTCGCGCTCATCGCCCGCGGCTACGCCAACAAGCGCATCGCGCTCGAGCTCGGGATCACCGAGAAGACCGTCAAGACCCATGTCGGCCACGTGCTCGCGAAGCTCGGCGTCGCGGACCGCACCGCCGCCGCCGTGCACGCGGTGCGGATGGGGCTCGACCAGAGGTCTTAGGACCAATTGCGCATACCGACCGCGACCGGTCCGGCCGTACCGTCGGGGCATGCCCACAGCGATCATCACCGGAGCCTCCAGAGGGCTCGGACTCGCCCTGGCGCGCGCGCTCGACGAGCGCGGCTGGCGCCTGGTTCTCGACGCGCGCGGAGCGGGGGCGCTCGAAGCCGCCGCGAGCGAGCTCACCAACGCGGTCGCCCTACCCGGCGACGTCACCGACCCGAGGCATCGCGGCGCGCTCGTCGCGCTCGCGGGCCCGCAGATCGACCTGCTCGTCAACAACGCGAGCATCCTCGGCCCCAGCCCGCAGCCCGAGCTGGCCGCCTACCCGCTCGACGTGCTCGAGCAGGTCTACCGTGTCAACACGCTCGCGCCTCTGGCGCTGACGCAGCTCGCCCTCCCCCACGTCCCCGACGGCGGCGTGATCCTCAACATCACCTCCGATGCAGGTATCGAGGCCTACGACGGCTGGGGCGGCTACGGCTCCTCGAAGGCCGCCTTCGAGCAGTGGACGGCGATCCTCGGCGTCGAGCGGCCGAACCTGCGCGTGTACGCCGTCGACCCCGGCGACATGCGCACGCAGATGCACCAGGAAGCATTCCCGGACGACGACATCTCCGACCGGCCGCTGCCGCAGGAGAGCGTGCCCGCCCTGCTCGCGCTCCTCGACGGGGACCTGCACAGCGGTCGCTACCGCGCCCACGACCTGAAGCCGGTGGCCGCTTGAGCGCGCTCGCATTCGAGCTGCCGCACGCGCAGGAGGCCACCGCGCCGCCGGAGGCGCGCGGCCTCGAGCGCGACGCGGTGCGCCTGATGGTCGCCGAGCGCGCCTCGGGGCGGATCGAGCACGCGCTGTTCCGCGACCTGCCCCGGTTCCTGCGCCCCGGCGATGTGCTCGTCGTCAACACGTCGGCCACCCTGCCCGCCGCGCTGCCGGCCGGCGAGGGGCTGACCGTCCACGTGGCCACGCAGGCGCCGCGCATGCCCGGCGATCGCTGGTGGATCGTCGAGCTCCGTGGCGGCCATCCTGCGCCGGGCGAGCGCGTCGCGGTGGGCGGTGGCGCGCACTTCGAGTTCGCCGCGCCGTATGCCGGCGGCACGCGGCTGTGGCTGGCGCGCTTCGAGGGCGACACGGACCTGCCCGGCCACCTCGCCCGTCACGGGCACCCGATCCGCTACTCCTACGTCGGCGAGCCGTGGCCGCTCGCCGACTACCAGACGGCCTTCGCGCTGACACCCGGCAGCGCGGAGATGCCCAGCGCGGCGCGGCCCTTCACGCCCGCGCTGATCGCACGGCTCGTGGCGCACGGCGTCCTGTTCGCGCCGCTCCTGCTCCACACCGGCGTGTCCTCACCCGAGCGCCACGAGCCGCCCTACCCGGAGCGCTACGCCGTGCCGGAGACGACCGCGAGCCTGGTGAACCACGCGCGCGAGCGCGGCGGTCGCGTGATCGCGGTCGGCACCACGGCGGTGCGCGCGCTCGAGTCCGCCGCAGGCCCCGGCGGCACCGTCACGGCGGCCGACGGCTGGACCGGGCTCGTCGTCACGCCCGAGCGCGGCCTGTACGCGGTCGATGGCCTGATCACCGGCTGGCACGAGCCGCAGGCGTCACACCTGCAGCTGCTCGAGGCCGCCGCCGGCGACGAGCTGCTGCGCCGCAGCTACGCCGAGGCGCTGGCGGCGGGCTACCTGTGGCACGAGTTCGGCGACAGCCACCTCGTCCTCCCGTAGACACGACAAAAGGGTCAGACGCTTTTGTCGCATGCGACATTGGGGTCAGACCCCTTTGTCGGTCAGCAGCTGCCGGAGCCCCAGGCGTCGCAGGACAGCGTGATGTCGGTGAACGTCTGCAGCCGCACGACGCCGCCGGGGTCGGGCAGGATCAGGCGGCCCAGGCCCCAGGAGCGGCGCTGGACGGTGTCGCCGGCGGGATCGCCGTTGACGTCCACCTGAACCGCCTGGCCCGGCGCCAGCGCCGGCCAGTCGCCGAAGTCATAGGTCGAGCCCGGGAGCGCGAGCTCGTAGCCGTAGAGATCGACCGGGTGGTCGGAGACGTTGCGCACGGTCATCGACTCCGGCCGCCGCGGGTGCGCCGTGACCTGCACCGCGCCCACGTTCGGGTCGCTGCACGCCACCACGCACGGATAGACCATCGCCGCGCGCAGGTCGCCCTGCGGGTCGAAGAGGTAGCCGCCGTCGCCGAGGTTGCGCCCGTCGCCGTTGGAGTTCTCGAACGCCGGGGCGCCCAGGCCCCAGTAGAACGTCTCGCCCGACGGCGTCCCGTGGCCGACGTGGACCGTCACCGTGTGCCCGGGCGCGAGCACGGCGCCGGCCGGGAACGTGAAGCGTCGCAGCATCGAGTCGCGAACCCACCAGCGCGCGAGCGACACAGCGGCCGAGCCCTGGTTCTGGATCTTGATGAACTCGGCGTTGACGTCGCCGGTGTCCTTTCCGACGGGATCCGAGCTGACCCACAGGCGAAGCGGCATGTCCTGCGCGGGGCCGCGGCCGCAGTGCTCCGGGTTCCACAGTCCGATCCCGTCGAGCCGCGCGCGCTGCTCGGCCGCGTTGTAGGCACGGTTCCAGCGATCCTCGGTCGTGCCCGACATCCACAGCGCGTGGCCCTCGCGGATCAGCATCAGCCCGACGTCGCGCCAGCGCCCGCCGATCCGCACGGCGACCGACCGGCGCAGCCGGTAGCCGGCGC
>Ga0308175_100002516_pt1 | contig 12554 bp, 13 predicted proteins | sample PhyCR1_3_FD_203893 | JGI IMG/M metagenome (GOLD analysis project Ga0308175, IMG submission 203893) | Soil microbial communities from UC Gill Tract Community Farm, Albany, California, United States - DLSLS.C.R1 | ecosystem: Environmental > Terrestrial > Soil > Agricultural land | place: USA... | reverse complement strand
GCGCAGCCCACACGGCCACTGGTACCGCGTCGACAACACCGGCACCCACCGCCTCGGCACAACCCCCGACCTCACCGAACACGGCCTCGACCCCGACGCCACCTGACCACGGGAGCCGAGAGGTGTCAGCCCTCGAGGTTCACGCGACCAGCACTCACCAGCGTCTGCACCCGGTCCGAGCTCATGGGCGCGTCCTCGACGATCCCCGCCACCCCCGGCGCGTGCAGCATCCACCGGGTCCCGCCGCGGCCCACCGGCCGGGAGGCGAACCCGACATGGTGCACGCGTCGTCCCGGCTCGGCGAAGAAGTACAGGTCGCCCGGCCGTGCCTCGTCCAGCGGCACCGCTCGCAGCTGTGACGCCGAGGCCTGGTCGTGCGCATCCCGCGGCAGCACTACCCCGAACAACCGGAAGGCAAGGTGCACCAGCCCGGAGCAGTCCACGCCCCAGCCCGAGGTGCCGCCCCAGAGGTAACGGGTGCCGAGGAACGTTCGCGCCGCCTCGAGCGGGAGGTGCCGGTGGTCCTCGCCTTGGAGTACGTCGGACCGGGCGACCGTGCCGCGCCGGCCGTCCGGCAGCGCCACCAGGACCTGCAGCGCGGACACCGCCTCCACCGACACCAGCGTGCCGAGGGAGAGCTCGATCCGTTCCCCGTCCTCCAGCACGCACGGCGCGATGCGCCCGCTCACCACGGTCCACACGCTGCCCGACGGTGCGAGGAACGGCTCGGCCCCCAGGTGCGCTCGGCGCACCCAGCCCGGGTACCCGCCCGGGTCGGAGGAGCTGGGCTGGCCGGGCACCACGACCCGTGCCCACTCGGGGGTCACCTCCACGACGTGGACCGGGTCGCCAAGCAGCACCTGGGTCAGCGTCCGCCCGTTGAGCCCGGCGCGCGAGGGCTCGTCGTCGAGGGCGGCGGTCCACGCCGCGAGGTCGGGGAGATCGCGGACGGCCGCCTCGTCGAGCTCGCGCGGAGCGGCCGGCTCGGTCCACACCGTGGCGACCGGCACGGTGACGACCTGGGTCTCCGGCATCAGGCCAGCCCCTCGACGCCCAGCCCGGGAGCGTCGGGAAGGACGACCGTTGCCCCGTCGTACGACAGCCCGCCGCGCACCGGCGACGCCGCGGCCCACCACGCCGCATCCAGGTCGTCGACCAGGCGACCACCGTGCGCGGCGGCCAGGCTCGCGGCAGCGCCGACCCCGATCGGCGACTCCATCATCGAGCCGACCAGCGCCGCCACGCCGTACGCATCCGCCAGTGACAGCATCGTCCGAGCAGCGCTCAACCCGCCGCACTTGGCCAGCTTGACGTTGACCATGTCGGTGGCGCGACGGCGGATCAGCTCGACGAGGTCGCGCACGCCGTACACCGCCTCATCGGCCAGGATCGGGGTGTCCACGCGGTCGGTGACCCAGGCCAAGCCGTCGAGGTCGTGCGCCGGCACCGGCTGCTCGACGAGCTCCACCCCCAGGCCGGCGTCCTCGATGGCCCGGATGGTGCGGACGGCCTGTCGTCTGTCCCAGCCCTGGTTCGCGTCCAGCCGGATGGTCACGTCCGGGCCCAGCCGCTCGCGCACCGCACGCACGCGCTCCACGTCCTCGGCACCGGAGGTGCCCACTTTCATCTTCAGCACCGTAAACCCGTCCGCGACCCGCTTCTCGGCGACCTCACCGAGCGAGGCGGCGTCGGATGCGGCCAGCGTCACGTCGGTCGGCAGCCGGTGGGTAGCCGTGCCGAGGAACCGCGGCAAGCTCACCCCCAGCCGACGGGCGGCGAGATCGTGCAGAGCGACATCGACCGCTGACTTGGCGCCGAAGTTGCCGGGGACCGCCGCGGCGACCCGCCGGCACAGCTCGGCCAGGTCGTCGGCATCCCCACCTGCGATCGCCGCGGCCAACGGCCCGCTGACGCAGGCCTCCGCGCCGGCCAGCGACTCGCCGGTCACCCGCCACACCTGCGGCGCCTCGCCCCAGCCGGTCACCCCGTCGCTGTCGGTGACCCGGACCACCAGCGTCTCCGTGGCCGTGGTGCTGCGCAGCGCGGTGACGAACGGGGTGTGCAGCGGCACGCTGAGCTGCTTGCAGGCAGCCGTCTCGATCCGGCTCATCGGCCGTGCTCCTGGCACACGGTCGAGCTGATCGCGGCGATCAGCGCGTGCGCGGTCTCTTCTGGTACGGCGAGGGTGGTGCACACCGCGAGCACGTACGGATCCCGGTCGAGCGGCCGGACCAGCGCCACGTCGTGGGTGACGCCCTCGACCCAGCCGGTCTTGTTGGCGACCACGGTGCCGGAGGGCAGCCCCGCCGGGATCCCGTCCCGGTGCTCCTGGCCCAGCAGCACCTCCTCGACCGCGACACAGGTCGCCGGCTGGGCCAGCCGCCGGTCGGCGATCGCGGCCATGACCAGGCCAAGGTCCGCCGCCGTCACCAGGTTGTCCAGGCCCGCGTCCCGCGCGACCGCGTCCCCGATGCCGCGCGGCAAGATGGTGTCCGCGCTGCAGCCGGCACGGGAGAGCACCTCCGCCACGGCGCCCGGGCCCACCTGCTCCAGCAGCAGGTTGGTGGCCAGGTTCCCCGACTTCACGATCGCGTGCCGCGCCAGCTCCCGCAGCGTCTGACGCCCGCCCATCCGGTTCCAGGTCTCGTCGTCCTGGTCGTCCGCCTGCTCGAGACGGAACGGCGAGCCGTCCAGCGCCGAGCGGAAGTCGTTGTGCACCGGCACCTCGGCGTCCAGGTCCAGGTCACCGCGCTCCGCGCGTAGGTACGCCGCCGCCAGCAGCGGCAGCTTCATGGTGCTGGCCGCGTAGTGCGTGACGTGCTCGTCGCGTCGTACCCGCGGCGAGCCGTCCACCGCGCCGTACCACACCGACACGACGCCGAGCGGGTCCTCGCGCAGCGCCGGGGCCAACAGGTCCTCGAGGGAGCGCACGCCGTCCCGGTCGGCGCTCTCCACGTCAGCGGGCATGCGCCGAAGGCTACCGGTCGGCGGCGGGCCGGAGCAGCAACCCGACCGCGACCTCGAGGGAGTGCCCGACGTCGGCAGCCGTCGCCCGGCCGGTGACCCACTGCACCAGGGTGGCCAGCCACACGTCCCCGATCACCTGTGCCACCGCCCGCTGCTCCTCGGTGGGCTCGGACGGCGTCTCGGCGGAGGGCTCACGCATCGCCCGCAGGAGCATCCGGTGCACCTGCGCCACCACCGCGCGGGTCTCTGCGCTCGCGGACGCGTCGGCGAACATGAACGCCCGGGTGACCGCCTCGGTGAGGCTCGGCTCCTTGCGCAGGGATCGGGTGATCCGGTCCAGGACGTGCAGCACCCGCTCCTGGGCTGTCTGGTCGGCCAGCGGCCTGCGCTCGAACGCGTCGTTGGCGCGCTCCAGCTCGCGGGCCAGCGCGGTGACCAGCAGGTGCACCTTGGAGGGGAAGTACCGGTACAGCGTGCCGAGCGCCACCGACGCGCGGTCGGCGACGGTGCGCATCTGGACCGCGTCGAAGCCGCCCTCCGAGGCCAGCGCGACGGTGGCGTCCAGGATCCGTCGGCGGCGGTCCTGCTGGGCTGCGGTCCCGGGCTCGCCCCCGGCCGGCGTGCTGGTGTTGGTCACGCTCTGCATAATAGGAACACGTTTCAGTCGATGCGCGGGGGAACCCGCCCGGACACGGGAGGTCGAGCGTGCGCGTCGCGCTGTTGTCGTACCGCAGCAAGCCGCACTGCGGCGGCCAGGGCGTGTACGTGCGCCACCTCAGCCGCGAGCTGGCCGCCCTCGGCCACCGGGTCGAGGTGTTCTCCGGGCAGCCCTACCCGGAGCTGGACCCCGGGGTGGGGCTGACCAAGGTGCCGAGCCTGGACCTGTACCGCGAGCCGGACCCGTTCCGGACCCCGCGCCGCGACGAGATCCGGGACGCGGTGGACGCGCTCGAGGTGGCGATGATGTGGACCGCGGGCTTCCCCGAGCCGCTCACCTTCAGCCTCCGCGCCGCCCGGGTGCTGCGCCGCCGGCTGCTCGACTTCGACGTGGTGCACGACAACCAAACGCTCGGCTACGGGATGCTGGCGCTGCGGCGTCACGCGAGGGGCGCCGGGATCCCGATGGTGACCACGATCCACCACCCGATCACCCTGGACCGCAGGCTCGAGCTCGCCGCCGCGCAGGGGTGGCGCCGGCTGACGCTGCGCCGTTGGTACGGCTTCCTGGCCATGCAGGGCCGGGTCGCCCGCCGCGCCGAGCACGTGCTGACCGTCTCGCAGTCCTCGGCGCGCGACATCGCCGCCGACTTCAAGGTGGACCCGCGTCGCATCACCGTGGTGCCGCTCGGCGCGGACACCGGCGTGTTCGCCCCGCCGCAGACGCCGCGTGTCCCCGGCCGGATCGTGGCGATGGCCAGCGCGGACAGCCCGCTGAAGGGCGTGGCCACCCTGCTGGAGGCGTTCGCCAAGCTGCGCACCGAGCGCGACGTCGAGCTGCTGCTGGTCAGCAGACCGGGCCCCCGGACCCAGGAGCTCGTGGAGTCGCTTGCGATCGGCGACTCTGTCCGGTTCGTGCACGGCCTGTCGGACGGTGAGCTCGCCGGGGTGCTCGGTTCCGCCGAGGTGGCCTGCGTGCCGTCCCTCTACGAGGGGTTCTCGCTGCCGGCGGTTGAGGCGATGGCCTGCGGCACACCCCTGGTGGCCAGCCGGGCCGGGGCGCTCCCCGAGGTGGTGGGGGAGGACGGGACGTGCGGGCAGCTGGTCGCCCCGGGCGACGTTGAGCAGCTCGCGGCTGCCCTCGCCGTACTCCTTGACGACCCGGTCCGCCGGCGGTGGATGGGTGCCGCCGCCCGCAGCCGCGCGATGGAGAGGTTCGGTTGGCGCGCCGTCGCGGAGCGAACCGCGGCCGTCTACGAGCGGGCGGTCGCGGGGGCGGCATGCTGACCGTCGAGTTCGAGCGGCTCGGCGTCCAGCCGGGGGACCGGGTGCTCGACATGGGCTGCGGCGCGGGCCGGCACGCCTTCGAGCTGTACCGGCGCGGCGCGGACGTGGTCGCCTTCGACCAGGACGCCGACGAGCTGTCCGCCGTCTCGGACATGTTCGCGGCGATGCGGACGGCCGGCGAGGTGCCGACCGGTGCCGAGGCCGACGTGAAGCAGGGCGACGCGCTGCAGCTGCCGTTCGCCGACGGCGAGTTCGACCGGATCGTCGCCGCCGAGGTGCTCGAGCACATCCCCGACGACCGGCGGGCGATCGCCGAGCTGGCCCGGGTGCTCCGCCCGGGCGGCACGCTGGCGGTGACCGTGCCGAGCTGGCTGCCCGAACGGGTCTGCTGGGCGCTGTCGCGGGAGTACCACGAGGTGGAGGGCGGCCACGTGCGGATCTACACCGCCGCGGAGCTCGCCGGCAAGGTCGCCGCGGCCGGGCTCCGGTACGACGGGCGGGGGCACGCGCACGCGCTGCACTCGCCGTACTGGTGGCTGAAGTGCGCGGTCGGCGTGGGCAACGACGACCACCCCGCCGTGCAGGCCTACCACCGGCTGCTGGTCTGGGACATCATGAAGGGACCCTGGCTGACCCGGACCGCGGAACGGCTCCTCGACCCGGTGCTCGGCAAGAGCCTGGTCCTCTACTTCACGAAGCCATGAGCCGGTCCCTTCCCCAGCTGCCCGGCGTGCTGGATGCCCGCCGGGTCCGTGCCGCTGCGGCCGCGATCGCCGCCGCGCAGGAACCCTCCGGGGCGATCCCGTGGTTCCCGGGCGGGCACGTGGACGTGTGGGACCACGTCGAGTGCGCGATGGCGCTGCTCGTCGGCGGCCAGCCGAAGGCCGCGGCCCGGGCCTACGCATGGCTGTTCGCCGCCCAGCGCCCAGACGGCTCCTGGCCGATGGCCACCGTCGCCGGACGAGTCACCGACCCCGGCACGGACACCAACATGTGCGCCTACGTCGCGGTCGGGGTCTGGCACCACTGGCTGGTGTGCCGGGATGCGGAGTTCCTGGCCGTGGCATGGCCGGTGGTGCGCCGGGCGCTCGACCTGGTGGTCGCCCACCAGCTGCCGTTCGGCGGCATCGACTGGGCGGTCGACGACCGGGGCCGCACCTTCGGCACCGCGCTGGTGACCGGCAGCTCGAGCATCCGGCACGCGCTGGACTGTGGGCTGTCCCTCGCCGATCTGGTCGGCGACCCGCAGCCGCGCTGGGCGGCGGCGCTGGACCGGCTCGACCACGCGCTGCGCGAGCACGAGAACCGGTTCGACCCGCGCCCGCACCACGCCATGGACTGGTACTACCCGGTGCTCACCGGGGTGCTGCGCGGCCCGGCCGGCCTCGACCGGATCGCCGCCCGCTGGCACGACTTCGTGGTGCCCGGCCTCGGGGTGCGCTGTGTCGACCACCGGCCATGGGTGACCGGCGCGGAGACCTGCGAGCTGGCCATGGCGCTGGCCGCCCTGGGTCGCCGCGACGACGCGGTGCGGTTGCTGGCCGACATGCTGCACCTGCAGGACCCCGACGGCTCGTTCTGGACCGGCTACGTGTTCGCCGACGAGGCCCGCTGGCCGGAGGAGCGCAGCACCTGGACCGCGGCCACGGTGGTGCTGGCCGCGGACACGCTCAGCCGGGCCAACGGCGGCGCGCAGGTGTTCCTCGGCTCAGCCGACCGGGTCGCCCGCGTCGCCGCGCGCCCGGCGTAGCACCCGCATCGAGCCGAGCGCATCCACCTCCACGAAGTCGCCGCCGTCCACGGCGCGGCAGAAGACCCGGTATGGCGCCTGGCCGCCGTCGGCCGGGTCCGGGTAGATGTCGTGGAAGGCCAGCGTCGCGCCGGCGGCCACCCAGCGGCCGAAGCCTTCGTAGTCTGCCCTGACGTGCTCGTCGGTGTGCCCGCCGTCGACGAACAGCAGCGACAGCGGGGTGCGCCAGTGCGCCGACACCGTGGTCGACCCGCCGACCACGGCCACCACCTGCTCCTCCAGACCCGCCCGCGCGATGGTGCGCCGGAAGGCGGGAAGGGTGTCCAGCCTGCCGAACTCGGGGTCGGCGAGCTCCGGGTCGTGGTACTCCCAGCCCTCCTGGTTCTCCTCCGAGCCGCGGTGGTGGTCGACGGAGAACACCGTGCCGGCGGTCTCCAGCGCCGCGGCGCCGAGATACACCGCCGACTTGCCGCAGTAGCCGCCGACCTCCAGCGCGGGTCCGTGGGGGAGCCGCTCGAGTGCCAGCCGGTGCAGCAGCGCGCCCTCGTCGTCGGGCATGAACCCCTTGGTCGCGCGGGCCAGCTCCAGCAGCTCCTCCGGCATCTCCATGCCCGGCCACCCCGCTCGTCGTACCGATATTGGTATGGCAAACGCGACCCATAGGTCGCGTTATCGACACGATATCGGTAAGACCACGCGAGCCAATTGCGAATCACTTGCAACAACGAGTTGCTCGCCGGTAGCGTCGGGGACGTGACCAGCAGTCTCGCGTCGTACGTCTCGCGCCCGCGCCGAAGCTCCCTGCGCAGCGGCGGCTCGCGACGCCCGATCATCGGGATGTACGCCGTGGTCGCGCTGCTGCACGTGCTGGGCTGGGGCACGCTGGCGCTGTTCGTCGCACCCCAGGGCTACCAGGTGGGCGGCGGCGCGTTCGGGCTCGGACTCGGGCTGACCGCCTACACGCTGGGCATGCGGCACGCGTTCGACGCCGACCACATCGCCGCGATCGACAACACCACCCGGAAGCTGCGCGAGGAGCGCGGCTCGCAGCCGGTGTCGGTGGGCTTCTGGTTCTCGCTCGGTCACTCCACCGTGGTGGTGGTGATGGTCGCGCTGCTCGCGTTCGGGCTACGCGCGCTCGGCTCGGCGGTGCAGAGCCCGGACTCGGTCGTGGACCGCTACGCCGGCGTGTTCGGCGCCTCCGTGTCCGGTGTGTTCCTGCTGCTGATCGGCGGGGTGAACCTGGCCATCCTCGGCAACATCGTCCGGGTGTTCCTGCGCATGAGGCGCGGAGAGTACGACGAGGCGGAGCTCGAGGAGCAGCTGAACAACCGGGGTGCGATGAACCGTCTGTTCCGTGGCGTGATGCGCGGGATCCGGCGCCCGTTCCACATCTACCCGGTCGGTGTGCTGTTCGGGTTCGGCTTCGACACGGTCAGCGAGATCGCGCTACTGGCACTGGCCGGCACCTCCGCGACGGTGGCCGGCCTGCCCTGGTACGCCATCCTCACCCTGCCGGTGCTGTTCGCCGCCGGCATGTCGCTGCTGGACACCACCGACGGCGCGTTCATGAACGGCGCCTACGGCTGGGCGTTCGCCCGGCCGGTCCGCAAGGTGTTCTACAACCTCACGGTCACCGCGCTGTCGGTGGTGGTGGCCATCGTGATCGGCCTGGTCGAGCTGGTCGGCGTGCTCGCCGCGCAGCTGTCGGTGCACGACGGCCCGATCGCCTGGGTCGGCGGGCTCTCCCTGAACTACGTGGGCTTCGGCATCGTGGCGGTGTTCGCCGGGGTCTGGCTGCTCGCCCTCGCGGTGTGGCGTTTCGCTCGGGTCGAGGAGCGCTGGAGCGCCCGGCTCGCCGAGCGCCCGGAGTAGACCTCCGGGGAATATTCGGTCGCCAGGGCGCCTCGATGAAGGGCAGCCTGGACGTGTGCAGATCAGTGAGATGAGCGCCGACGACGCCCGCACCGTGGCGGAGGTCGTGCAGCTGCGCAACGCCGCGATCAAGGTCGACTCGCCCTGGGAGCACCCGATGACCGCCACCGTGCAGGTCGGGGCGATGCGGCACGGCTGGGACGGGGAGCCGCCACGCTGTTTCGTCGGCCGCGAGGACGGCCGGCTGGTGGTGTACGGCGAGCTGTCGATGAGCGACTGGGACAACACCCACCTGGCCTGGGTGGACGTGATGGTGCACCCGGACAGCCGCCGGCAGGGCCTCGGCAGCGGCGTGCTGCGGCAGTTGATGGACGAGGGCCGCCGGGCGGGCCGGACCAGCGCCGGGACGGCCGGCTGGGAGAGCGCGGCATGCCGTGGCTTCGCACGAGCACACGAGTTCGAGCAGAAGTCGCAGGCGGTGAACCGGCGCCAGTACCTCGCCGAGGTCGACCCGGGTGAGCTGGCCAGGCTGTACGACGAGGCGGCCGGCCACGCCACGTCGTACGAGCTGCTCCGCATCCCCGGCCGCACGCCGCCCGAGTTGCTGGACGCCGTGGTCGAGCTGACCGCGGCGATCAACGACGCACCGCAGGACGACCTGGACGTCGAGGACGAGGTGTTCACCGCCGAACGGATCCGCGGCTACGAGCAGGCCAACGAAGGGCGGCGCACCACGGCCTACCGGCTGCTCGCCCGGCACCGCGGCTCCGGGGAGCTGGCCGGGCAGACCGTGGTGGCCGTCGAGCGGGAACGGGCGGAGATCGGCCACCAGCACGACACCAGCGTGGTCCGCGCGCACCGGGGGCACCGGCTCGGTCTGCTGCTCAAGACCGAGATGCTGCGCTGGCTGGCCGAGGTGGAGCCGCAGCTGCGCACCCTGGACACCTGGAACACCGAGACGAACGGGCCGATGATCGCGGTCAACGAGCGGCTCGGCTACCGGGTGCTCGGCCGGGCGCTGCAGTTCCAGCGGTCGCTGTAGCCGTGGCGGCTCAGCGTTGCACCCGGTAGCGCAGGAACAGGTAGCCGTCCTTCTCGAGGACGTCGGAGAGCTCCATCTCGCTGGGCACGCCGAGCAGGTCGCCGGCGGTGATCCGCAGCTCCCGACCGCCGATCACCAGCGGGGCAAGTGCGAGGCAGAGCTCGTCGACGAGGTCCGCGGCGAACAGCCCGGCGAGCACGTGCGGGCCGCCCTCGGACAGGATCTGGGGGAGCCCATGCTCCGCGAGCAGCTCGACCGCGCGCGCAAGGTTCACCGCATCCCGGCCGGCGACGACCACGTCCGCGACCCGCTCCGCCGCACGCCGCCGCTCCGGCGACACCGCCTCGGTGGTGAGCAGGATCGGCCGGGCGGTCGCGCCGCTGAACGCGGCGCCGCCGAGGTCGAGGTCCAGGTGCCGGCTGAGCACGGCGAGCCGGGGCGCCTCTGACTGGCCGCGCTCGCGGCGCAGCTGCAGCTCGTCCTCGCCGAGCCGGAGCGGGCCGTACCCCTCCGCGCGGATGGTGCCCGCACCGACGAGCAGCACGTCGCACATCGTCCGCAGCTCGTGCAGCAGGGTCTGGTCCGCCAGCCCGGAGAGGCTGCCCACCCGGCCCGCGACGGCCGCCGCCCCGTCGAGGCTGGAGACCATGTTCACCCTCAGGTAGGGCCGGCCCTCGGTGTCCGGCAGCGCATAGGCGTCGAGGGTGTCGACGTCGTCGAACGGGCTGGGCTGCATCCGGCGGATCAGCACGGGTCCTCGCCTCCCTGGTGGTCACCGGCGGCGTGGCCGGGGTCGAGATCCTCCACCTGCTCGTAGCCGAGCGCAGGCCCCCCGTCGTACGCGTCGACCCGCAGGGGGTCGAGCAGGAAGCCGACGTGGTCACCGAGCTCGTGCGTGTCCACGATCCTGCCCACGAACCGGCGCGGGCAGTCGTCGAGCAGCGGGACGCCCTGCGGGCCGCTGGTCCAGCGGCAGCGCGCGAACTTGTCGACGTCGTCGCCGGTGGCGCCTCCGAACAGCTCCGCGAGCTCCTGCTGGACGGGATCGAGCCCGTGCACGGCGAGCAGCTCGGCCTCCCGGGCGACGCGGTAGGTGCGGTTCGCCACCGACAGACACACCAGCATCCGCGGCGGGTCGATGCTCGCCTGCGTGGTGAAGCCGACGAGGCAGCCGGCCCGGTCCCGCCCGCCCGCGGTGGTGACCACGAACATCGGGTAGTCCAGTCCGTCCACGAATGCGTCGAACCCGTCGGTGTCCACGCCTGGATCCTGGCACATCCCGCGTCGCCGCCGTGCCTCCGGTTTCCCATGGTCCCTTGGGATACCAGCACATCCCACGACGCACGAACCGTGGGATGTGGCAGTTTGTCGTGGGAAGTGCCGGCTCGAGGAGTACGACGAGCGGGCGGCCGGGTCAGGCGGCGAGATGCAACAGCCGGCGGAACCGGTTGCCGGTCACCACGGGGCGGAAGATGTCCGGCCAGATCAGCCGGCCCATCGAGCACCCGGTGGCTTCCCGGATCAGGTCCTCGCGGCGCTTCTCCTTGAACACCGCCTCGCCGGGGTCCTCGCCGTCCTTGAGCAGCCGGCCGTACTTGATCTTTCCGTCGAACTCCCCGAACACCTTGTGCTCCAGCCACGCGAAGTCCACGATCCCGAGCAGTTGCCCGTCGGCGTCGTACACATGGAACTGGAGCTCCGGCATCGGCAGCCCCTGGGTCCAGAACAAGTGGAAGGACAGCGACTCCCCGACGGACTCGATGCGTCCATCCGACAAGAGGACCACGACCCGGACCTTCCGGGACCCGCACCACCTCTCGAAGCCGTTGTCCATGAGCATCTGGAGGGCATCGGGGATCACGATCTCCTTGTGCAGGGCTGAGTTCGCGCTGACCAGTCCGGACGGGATGGGGGAGCAACAGGCGTGCTCCAGGACCGCCCGGGTCGGCTCGGTCATCAACAGGCCGTCCCGCTCCACCACGTCACCCTCGCGGACCACGCCCTCGTGATGGTGCACGTCCCCTTCGATCCGTCCCGCCCCTCCGTCGATTCGGGTGACATGCACACGCTTGAGATCCATCCCCCACACGTCGACGTGCTGGCCGATCAGGGAGGTACCGTGGCTCAGAACCACGCGCCCCGGCATCGAGCGCATCACCGCCTTGGCGAGAACAAGGTGCCGAGCCTCCTCGGGCAGTCCGTGCCACGTGTCCCAGTAGCAGTAGGCGCCATTCCGGACCCGGTACCACTCCCTGCTCCGCAGCGCGGCGGCCACCGCTCTGTCGTCGTAGCCGCAGTCTCGGACCTCCGAGCGGGTGAAGAAGCCGTTGGTGCGCTCGAGGTAGCGGAGTCTTTCGTCCATGCCGTGATCCTGGAGCGCTCGGGGGCAGCAGGGACACGGTCAGGGTCACGCCTGGGGAGGACCGGGGGAGGAGCCGGTTCTGTGCACGGTTCCTGGCTCGTCGTACGTCGGAACTCGCCGGGGCCGGACGGTCCAGGAGCACCTCCCACGACAAACCTCCACTTCCCACGGTTCATGCATCGTGGGAGGTGACAGTTCCCCATGGGACCTTGAAAACTTGCGGCCCGGGGTCAACCTCGGAAGGGGAGCGTGGGGAGGCCGGTGACCCCGGGCCGGACGGAGAACAGCGCTCCGGCCTCCGGCTCGGCGCCGGCCGGGATGCCGTTCTTCGACGTGGTGATGAAGAGCGTGTCGAGGTCAGCGCCCCCGAACGTGCAGGCGGACACGTGGGTCGCCGGCACATGCACGATCCCGTCCAGCTTCCCGTCCGGGGAGATCCGGTGCACCGCGGACGCACCCCACAGCGCCACCCAGACGTACCCCTCGGCATCCACGCACAGCCCGTCCGGGTTGCCCTCGTGGGCGAAGAACGGCCTGCGGTCCACCAGGGACCCGTCGGCACACCGGTCCAGCACGTCGGTGCGGCCGGTCGGGGTGTCGTTGTAGTAGGCGCG
>Ga0308175_100002515_pt1 | contig 12561 bp, 11 predicted proteins | sample PhyCR1_3_FD_203893 | JGI IMG/M metagenome (GOLD analysis project Ga0308175, IMG submission 203893) | Soil microbial communities from UC Gill Tract Community Farm, Albany, California, United States - DLSLS.C.R1 | ecosystem: Environmental > Terrestrial > Soil > Agricultural land | place: USA... | reverse complement strand
GCCGACACGCACAAGTACGGCTACGGGTTGAAGGGAAGCTCGACACTGCTGTTCGCCGACCGCGCGCTGCGCGACGGCATGTACTTCTTCATGGCGGACTGGAGCGGTGGCAAGTACTTCTCGCCAGGCATGGACGGCTCGCGCTCGACCGGGCTGCTGGCGGCGACCTGGGCGTCGCTGGTCTCGCTGGGGCGCGAGGGCTATCGCCGCTACGCCAAGGGAATCTTCGAGACATCGGCCGCGATGCAGGAGGCGGTGCGCTCACACTCAGAGCTGCGGCTGCTGGGCAAGCCGACGTTCCTGTTCGCGTTCACGTCGGACGAGTTCGACATCTACCACGTCAACGACGAGCTCAAGCGCCGCGGCTGGCGGCTCAACGGGCTGCAGTACCCGAACGCCCTGCACATGGCGGTCACGCGGCCGCAGTTGCAGGAGGGCGTGGTCGAAGCGTGGTCCAAGGACCTCGCGGCGGCCGTCGCGTACGCGCGCGAGCACGGGGACGAGCCGGCCGAGTCGGCCGCGCTTTACGGCGGCGTGCCCGGCGGGTTGAACGTCGAGGCCGAGCAGTTCATCCGCGAGGTGATGACGCAGCTGCTCGACGCCCAGCAGGCCGTGCCGGCGACCACGTGACGCGCGCGGAGCGCTACGCGCTCGCGGTCGACCTCGGGAGCGGGGCGCTCAAGGTCGGGGTCGTGTCGCTCGATGGCACGGTCGTCGCCGCTGCGCAGGCGCCGCTCGTCACCCAGCGTGCGCCCGACGGGACGGCCACTCAGGACGCCGCCCGCTGGTGGGCGCTCGTGCGCGAGCTCTCCGCGCAGGTGCTCGAGGCGGTTCCGCGGGACGGCGTCGCGGCTGTTGCGTGCACCGGCCAGTGGGCGAGCACGATCCCGGTCGACGCCGCGGGCGACCCGGTCGGGCCGTGCCTGATGTGGCAGGACACCCGGGGCGCCGAGCACGCGCGCCGCGTGGTCGGCGGGCCGCTGGCGGGGTACTCGCCGCGCGCGCTGGCGATGTGGATCTGGCGCACGGCCGGCGTGCCGTCGCACGACGGCGGCGATCCGGTCAGCCACATCCTGCACCTCGAGCGCGACGAGCCGCGGGTCGCCGCCGCCGCCCGCTGGTACCTCGAGCCCGTCGACTACCTGAGCATGTGCTTCACCGGCGTGGCCGCGGCGAGCCACGCGTCGATGACGGGCGCGTGGCTCACCGACAACAGGCGGCTCGAGCGGCTCGCCTACGACGCCGCGCTCATCCGCCGCGTCGGCATCGACGGCGCCAAGCTGCCGCCGCTCGTCGCGACGGGCGCGCTGATCGGCGCCGTGCGGCCGGAGGTTGCGGCCGAGCTCGGCCTCGGCAGCGACGTCCAGGTCGTGACCGGCTCGCCCGACCTTCATTCGGCCGCGCTGGGAACGGGCGCGGCCGATGTGGGGGAGGCCCACCTGACGATCAGCACGACGTCGTGGATCTCGCTGCCGGTGGCCAAGAAGAAGACCGACATCATGCATTCGATCTGCACGGTGCCCGGGCTGGATCCCGGCAGCTACCTGATCGTCAACAACCAGGAGGCGGCCGGGCTGTGCCTGCGCTGGCTGCGCGAGACGCTGCCCGGCGATCGCGACTACGAGGAGCTGCTCGCCCTCGCCGCGGCCGCGTCGCCGGGCGCCAACGGCGCGCTCTTCACGCCGTGGCTCGCCGGCGAGCGTTCGCCGGTCGACGACCGCGACGCGCGCGGTGGCTGGCACAACCTGTCCGTAGACACGGGCGCGCCCGAGCTGGCGCGCTCGGTACTGGAGGGCGTGGCGCTCAACAGCCGCTGGCTGCTCGGGGCGGTCGAGCGGTTCGTCGGCCACGACATCGACAAGCTGCGCATCTTCGGCGGCGGCGCGGCCTCGGACCTGTGGTGCCAGATCCACGCCGACGTTCTCGATCGCACGATCGAGCGCGTGGCCGATCCGGTGAACACGAACCTCCGCGGCGCGACGCTGCTCGCGGCGCTCGCCCTCGGGGCCGTGCGCCGCGACGAGATCCGCGCGCTCGTGCCAGTCGAGCGCACGTTCACGCCCGACGCGGCGACGCGTGCTGTCTACGACCGCCACTTCCGCGAGCTGCCGCGCCTCTACAAGGCCCAGCGCGGCATGCGCGGCAGGCTCACGCCCGGGGCCACGCGGGCGAGCTGACCGCCGTCAGTCACCAACTCCGAGCGCGACGAGCAGCACGAGCACGAGCGTCGTGGCGGCCAGCAGACCGTGACCGGCGACGATCGGCACCGGGAAGCGCTGCTCAGCCGGACCATCGCCGGGGCCCACGCCCGCAGGTGCCGCCACGATCGGCTCGCGCGACCGCTGCCGCAGCCAGATCGCGAGCATGCTGAAGCCCATCAGGGCGACGATCGCCAGCAGCACGAACGCGATCCACGCGAGCGCGTCGCTGTCGCTCGCCACGTAGATGATCCATAGCACCAGCCCGGTCGCGGCGAGGCCGAAGTGGCCCAGGATCCGCGCCGGCCTGATGCGGTCCCCGGGCTCGTCGCCCTGCTGCATCCCGCCGTGCTTGAGCCAGAGACCGAGCATCACGAACCCGCCGCCCGCGGTCAGCACCCATGTCACCAGCGCAACCCACTTCATCGTTCTTCCTCCCGTGTGTCGATGACTCGCAACCCGTGTACGAAGACCAGTGCCCCCCCAAGCCAGCCGCCTGCCGTCAGCGCGACCAGCCCGAGGACGCTGAAGATCAGTCCGCCCGTCGTCACGTCGCCGTGCTGGTAGCCGCGGTGCTGCAGCCAGGCCGCCAGCGCGAACAGCACTACCGCCGTGACCATCGCGGTCATGTGCAGCGTGGCCGTGCGCCACCGCTCGCTCCCCCAGTCGAGCCGCACCCAATCGGCGAACCCCGTCGTGGCGGTCGGCACGGCGACGATCAGCCCGCCGATCAGTGCGAGCCAGCAGCCCTTGCCGGCAGCATCTTGGATGCCGCCGAGCGAGCCGATCACCGCCAGCCCGGCGGCCAGCACGAACATTCCGATTGTCGCGTCGGTGAGCGGCGGGTGCAGGGGGTGCCCCGGCAATCCGCGCAGCATCACGTCGGCCTTCTTAGACCTCATGCGAGCGTTAGTGCCCCATTTGCGCCGGGTCTTACCTCAGCCGCCGATCGTCGCGCCCGTGAGCGCGACGAACTGGCAGATCAGCGACGCGGACAGGAACACGAGGCCGAGCGCGATCTCGTTGAAGCGCCGCAGCTCGCGCCCGCTCGCAGCAAAGACGAACATCACCATCGCCGCGAGCATGAGCACGAAGGCAGCGACGTCCACCGGTCAGCCCCAGAGGTCCGGCCGGTAGCGCTGCTCGCTGGTCTCGAGCCGGTCGAGGTAGGCCTCGGCGTGCTCGCGCGGCATCGCGCCGTGCTCGGCCACCAAGTCGACGAATGCGGCTCGCACGCCCTCGCGCATCGCCTGTGACCCGCAGACGTAGACGTAGCCGCCGGCATCCAGCAACCGCCACAGCAGCGCCCCCTCCGCACGCAGCCGGTCCTGCACGTGCTCGCGGCGCGCCGAGTTCTCGCGCGAGGTCACGACGTGCATGTGGTCGAGCACGCCCTCGGAGGCGAAGTGCTCGATCTCGTCACGGTAGATGTAGTCCAGCTCGCGCGAGCGAATGCCATTGAACAGCGCGGCCTCGCCGAGCGCCACCCCCGCCCGCTGCAGCGCCATCCGCTCCCAGAGGAACGCCCGCATCGGCGCAAAGCCGGTCCCGGCCGAGACGAACACCATGGGCCTGGCGACGTCCTGCTGGAGATGGAAGCCGTCGGTGCTGTCCAAGAACACGTTGAGCCGGTCGCCCTCGCGCAGGCGGTGGACGTAGCCCGAACACAGCCCGCCGATGGCTTCGAGCCCGACGGCGACGTGCGCGGCCTGCTCGCCGTGGATCTGCGGGCTCGAGCTGGTCGAGTAGTAGCGCGGGCGCAGCGGCTCGGCTGCCTCGAGGAACTCGAAGATGTTCAGTGGGCACGAGGCGAATTCGTCGAGCAGCTTGACGGCGTCGTAGTCGCCGGCTTCGAGCGCCGCGCGCAGGCCCGACGCTTCGCCACCGGGTGTCGTCAGCGCCTCGCGGATCGCCTCGAGCCGCGTCCGCTCGTCCGGATCGTCGACCTTCGCCAGCAGCAGATCGACCAGGGCGACGGACGGCAGGCCCGCCAGGTCGACCAGGTTCGTCAGGACGTTGCGGACCTGCAGGACGACGCCCTTCGGGACGGCATCCACGTTCATCGTCTTGGGGACCATGAAGAGACCGTCAAGAACCGCACCGAGCCGCTGCGCGACGCGCTCCACGCGGTCGGGATCGTTCTCCGGGCAGACACCGAGGTGATCGCCCGCGCGGTAAGTGACGCCGGGTGGGAGGCTGACCTCGAGATGGCGCGTGCGCTTCGGCGACGTCTCGGCCTGCAGCTCGCGGCAGGCGACGGCGGCCGCCTGGAACGTCTCCAGCCCGACCGCGTTGGTCATGATCGCGGGAACGAGCAGGACGCGCGGCGCTGCATCACCACCGTGCAGCGACGATGTCATCGCGCTGTTGGAGTCCGAGCGGCGCAGCTTGCCCGCCGCGGCCTCCTCGGCGGCCACGCGCTCCGCGGCGGCCTGCGTCGGCTCCGCTCCCGACAGCTCGATCAGCGCCGGCCAGACACGGTCGTTCCATTCGTTTTGGGCTTGTTCCCACGTCGGCGTCCCGACGTCCGCGTAGCCGAAGTCGACGACCGGCGTGGCGCCCAGCTTCGCCAGCGTTTCGTGCACCAGGCGAGGGAACGCCAGGAACGCGTTCCACTGGCTGTTGCCAAGGCCCCACACGACGTAGCGGCAGTTGCGCCAGGTCGCATCGCCGGCGTGGGCGTGCTGCAGCCAGTCCCTGAATGCGACGGCGTTCGTTGGCGGGTTCGAGGTGTAGGTCGAGGTCATCACGACGAGCAGCCACGGCTCCGTAGACGCCGGCCGGTCGACGAGCTCGTTGAGCGTCACGACCTCGCTGGTGTAGCCGTACCTTGCGCTGCGCTCCGCAAAGCGCTGTGCCAGCCGCTTGTTGGTGCCGAAGTTGCTGCCGTAGGCGACGAGGAGGTTGCGATAGTCGTTCGCGGCGGGGATCTCCGAGGGGCGGTCCCACGCATGGGTACCGATCGGCGGCGCGACAGCCCCGGCGGAGCCGTTGGAGTCGCGCTCGCGCAGCGCGACCGCCGCCTGCCGCTGCTCCCGTCCCTCGCGCAGCACACGGATGACCGGGACGCTCGCCGGCTTGGTCGTCACGGTCGTGTTCTTGTGCACCTCCGCGCCCGGCGCCATGCGCAGCCGATAGCGGTTGCAGATCTCGAACAGGAGTACGCGCAGCATCATGAACGTGACTTCCTGGGCCATGCACTGGCGCTTGCCGATCGAGAACGGGATGAACGCGTGTCGCGGGCGCCCGACGATTCGCTCCATGGAGAAGTGCTCAGGGTCGAAGCTGTCGGGCTCGGGCCCCCAGTAGCGCGGGTCGCGCTGGGCGGCGAGCGTGCCGACGAAGATGATGTCGCCCTTGCGGATCCGGTAGGCGCCGAGCATGCCGTCCTTCAGGCTGCGGCGGACCGTGATCGGCATCGGCGGGTAGATCCGCAGCGTCTCCTTGATCACCTGCGTCATGTACGGCAGGCGCATCAGGTCCTCGTACTGCAGGTCGTAGCCCGGGTCGCCGCCGCTGATCCCGTCGATCTCGGCCAGCAGCCGCTCCTCGACCTCCGGATTCGTCGCCAGCACGTACGCCAGCCAGGCGCCGGTGATCGACGGCCCGTTGAAGCCGTTGGACATGTGCATGAGGATCTGATCGCGGACCGTCTCGAGGTCGAGGTGCTCGCCGGTCTCGGGGTCTGGCGTCGTGAGCAGGCGCGTCAGCAGGTCGGTCTGCTGGCCGGCGGGGCAGGTATGCGCGCGGCCGCGCACGAGCGCGTCGGCCGTCCTGAACAGCTCCTCGTTCTGGCGGCGGTAGCGCTTGCGCCGCCCCGGCGAGGCGAGCACCGAATCCGGGCGGGGCTCTGCCACCCGCGCGATGCTCTCCTTCGTGCTTGCGGGCATGGCCGCCGCGAACGCGTGCGGATCGCTGCCGTTGAACAGCCCGAAGTCGTAGTTGCAGGCGCCGCGCCCCGACACCTCCAGCGAGTAGCGCTCCATCCACGTGCGGGCGTCGACCGGCTCGTCGTCGTCGAGCTCGGCCCACGCCGAGACGAGCTTGCGCGCCACGTCCTTCATGCGCTCCAGCTGCGTGCGCTGATGCGCCGGCGAGTACCAGGGCAGCATCACGCGGCGGATGCGCTCATAGCGTTCGCCGTCGCCGATCACGGAGATCCCGTCGCCGCGCGAGTTGCGTAGCTGGTCGAAGAAGTTGATCTCCTCGATCCGCTTGCCGAACTGGTCCTCGTCGGAGGCGACCTCGTCGAGCAGGTCGGGATCGGACACGACGACGATCCGCCACTTCTTCGTCGGGATCCCGACGGCGTAGATGTGCCCGAACCGACGGTAGTAGTCGAGCTGCGTGTCGTTGTCGTTGAGGATGTCGAAGTTCGCGAAGCGCTCGCCCTTGGGGACGAGCCAGCGAACCGCGTAGGGGATCTCGCGCGGGGCTGGCGGGGACGCCGAGACTCGCTCGGTTTCGACCCCAACATCTTCCTTGAGCAACACCCAAGAGCCCCCTCTAAAGACCGACGATCACTCTATAGAAAGCGGGGCTACGGGTCTACGATCTCGCGCGTATGAATCGCCTCGACGCGATTGGGTCGCCAGAGCTGCGCGCGGCGCTGCTCTACGTGCGCGGGTCGGCCCAGCCGGTGACCGCCGACGACGCCGCGGCGGCGCTGGGCGTGCACCGCAGCGTCGCGCGCGGCCGGATGGAGCGGCTCACGCAGGCCGGCCTGCTGGAGACCAGCTTCGCCCGCCGCTCGGGACGCAGCGGCCCCGGTGCAGGCCGCCCGGCCAAGCAGTACTCAGCGGCTACCGAATCCGATGCGCTCGAGCTGCCGCCGCGTCACCTTCCGGCACTGGTCGCGCGGCTGCTGGACGAGCTCCCCGCCGACGGCCGCGAGGCAGCGCTGCGGCGCGCCGGCGAGGACTTCGGCCGCGAGCTCGCGCGCTCCGCCGGACTTGAGCCGCAGGCGGGTGTCGAGGCCGGGCTGGAGGCCGTCTGCGCCGCCGTCCGCTCGCTCGGCTTCCAGGCGCGGCTCGAAGGGGTCGAAGGCGACAGCGCTTCGATCAGCACGCCCACCTGCCCGCTGCGCCCGCTCGTCGCCGAGCGGGTCGAGGTTGCGCATGTCGACCGCGGCATGTGGGCCGGTCTGGTCGAATGCGGATTGGATGGCACCCGCGCGGAGGCGGTCGAATGCGAGACGCAGTCCTGCCTCGAGGGACACGCGAACTGTCAGGTGCTGATCCGGCTCAGGACAGACGCTCGCTCATCGACCCCATGAGCTTCCAGGCGAGCGTCGGGTTGCCCTCGACGAGCGGCCGGAAGTCCGCGGGGGCGATGCCGTAGCAGCGCAGGTCCGTGCTTGCCGTGATGGTCGCGGTGCGCTCGCCGCCCATTAGCAGTGCGATCTCGCCGAACGAGTCGCCCGTGGACATCGTCCTCACTGGCTGTCCTTGAACGGTCACGCCCGCCTGCCCGCTCGCGATGACGAAGAACCCGTCCGCCGGCCGGCCCTCGACGGTCACCACCTCGCCCGCGCCAAACGTGCGCTCGGTCATCACGACGGCGATCAGGTCAAGCTCGGCCGGCTCGAGGTCGGCGAAGAGCGGCACCTCCGCGAGCAGGGTCACGGCCTCCGTCGCCATGGACGGTTGATAGCACCGCGCCGCCCGGTCGCGAAATGGAGCGGGCGGCGCGGAGCGGGCTAGCGGCCCTCGCGCACCTGCAGCAGGTTGCCGTCCGGGTCCTGGAACTGCGCGACCGAACCCCAGGGGAACTCGAGCACGTCGGAAACGAACTGCACGCCGCGCGATTTCAGCTCCTCGACCGTCTTGCGACAGTCGTCGGTCTCGATCGTCACCGATGCCGGTGGGCGCCCGAAGACCGGCTCGGCCGCGCCCGGCGTGCCGGGCCAGAGAACGAGCTGGAAGTCGTCGCCCTCGACGCCGACGGTCAGGAAGCGCGGGCCGTCCGGTGTCGGGTTCTCGACGCGCTTCTCCAGGCCGAGGATGTTCGTGTAGAAGTCGAGCGCCCTGTCCTGGTCGCTGACGAGCACGCTCGTGTAGAAGACCTTCTCGAGCATGGTGCTCCTCCGTTGGTCGTGGTTGATCACTCCCATGACCCACGGAGCGCCGAAAACGTGACCGGACTTGAGCGGCGCGCTCAGTTCCCGCGCGGCAGCAACGCGTCGAATGCGCGCAAGGCGCCGCGCTTGAGCGCGGTGGCGCCGGATCGCGCCACGGCCGCCGGGGCCGATGCCGCAGCCGAGGGCTCGAACTCCAGCGGATCGCCCTGCGCCAGCGTGCCCGGCGTCGCGACGTCGGCGTATACCCCGAGGCAGTGGTCAGCGTGAGCGTTGATGGTCTTCAGAACGGTGGGGTCGGCGGGCAGGTCGCCCTGTTGGCGCGTCGGGATCGAGCAGCGCAGCGTCGGGATCTCCGCGGCGAAGGTGACGTTCGGAGCGCGGACCCGTCCCCCGAGCCAGCCGAACTCCACAAGCTCCGCGCCGTCACAGTCGATGAGCACGTTTGGCCTGAAGCGGCGTACGTCGAACTGCGATCCAGGCGAGTGCTCGGCCATCGCCCGCAGGCTCGCGCCCGTCATGAGCAGGATCGGGTACGCGTCGTAGAGGGCGCCGACGGGGGTCGCGTACCGTGCCAGCTCGGCGAGCTTGCGAACCGGGAACATCGAGAAGTCGGGGAGCGGCTCGCCGTCGGCGATGGCGAACTGGCGGCGCAGATCCGCCTTGTTGGCCTGTGGCGTGCGGTAGCGCTCCTTCTCGGAGAGCGCCGGCAATGACTCGAGCCGCGCGGGCTTTCCGATCAGCTGCGACAGGCGATCGTTGATCGCCTGGTCGGAGCTGGACATTTCGCCGCCGTCCGGGAAGGTGACGATCACCTCGAGGACATCTCCGGGGTCAGCCGGCCGACCGGCGGGATCCTCCGCGAACCGGGCGCGGCACTGCAGCAGGACCGGCCAGCGACGCGCGGTCGTGAACGTGTTGAGCTCGAGGTCGCGCACGGCCCACATCCTGTCCGCGTGCAGGCCGCGGGTGGCGATGGCCGACTGCTCGAGGCGCTCCCCGCCCATGGACTTGACCGGGTAGCGCCAGATCTCCGCGACGGTGCCGACAATGGTCATGGCGCTCTCCTTACCCGGACGAGGACGGTCCCGTGCCAGAGGCTTCCGTCGCCATAGCCCACGCTGCCAGCCACCGCGATACGCGGCAGGTGGGCCGTACGTCTCGCGCGCTTGAGGTGCCGCCGCGCCTTCGGACCCAGCCGCAGGTGATAGGTCCGGGTCGCGGTGGCTCGGGTCAGGCGCAACGTCAACCGGGAGCGCAGGCGCAACGAGCCGAGCGTCGCGCGGAGCGTCAGGCTGCCACCGCACCCCGTGCGGCAGGACACCGTCACGGCGAGCGAGCCGTCGTGGCGCACCCTCACACCCAGCCGTGGAGGACCGGCAAGGGTGTGCGCGAGTCCGGTGGAGCCGGGAGGTACCGGGTTCGTCACGGCGGGCGGGACGGGCTGCGGATCGCCGGGCGGGCTCGTGGGTGGTGTTGGTGGTGCGGGCGGGGTGACCAGTGGCTCGGCGCTCGCGCTGATGTCCTGCGGCTGCGGACCGTTGTCCGACGGGCAGTCGGTCGACGCTGGAACGCTCAGCGCCGACAGCGCGTAGTAGGCCAGTTCGCCACAGGCGTCGCCGCGCAGTAGGAACGCGTCGGCAGGCGAGAAGAGGACGGCGCCGGCGCCGTGCGCGGACCCGCCGCCAAGTCCCGGGAGCGAGGTGCCGAAGTTGCCTCCGGCCGGCCGGATGTACGCCTGCGTTCCGGCGGTCGTCGGCGCGGCCCCATCGTTGGCCTCGATGAGCGCGTCGCCCTGGTCGTCGACCGCCTGGTCGGCGACCACGGGCCCGTACCAGCCCGGCTGGGTCGGAACCGAGGCCGGCGCCGAGAACGCGTCATCACCGGCTTCGGCGACCGTGTAGGACGCTCCGTTGGCGTGGGTCCAGCTGGCGAGCGCGGTCCCGTCGTCGCCGACGCTGACCCGCGGGTCGCCGGCGCCGCCGGGGTCATCAACCCACGTGAAGTTCGAGGCGCCGGCCCGCCAGAGGATCGTTCGCTCGCCCGCTGACTGGAGGTTGAGGGTCATCGCAAATGTCCGATGGTCGGGCGAGGCCGCCGCCGGCGATGGCCGCCAGTCGACAAAGACGGCGTGCCCGAACGAGGGCGCGAGGACCGCTGTCGTCATCGCATCGCCGGTGGCCGGCCGCACTGCGCCGGTGAGCCGCGCGTAGTAGTCGCTGATGTCGGTGATCCACTCCACGGCCGCGGCGCCGTGGTAGCTCTCAACATCGAAGAGCGTCGCGATGGCCGACGTGTCCGTCGCGGCCACCGCGGCATCGCCGATCGTCGCCCCGCCGGTCACGGAAGCGAGCATGACGTGGTGCGCGCCGTCGTCCTCCTGCGGCCAGGCGATCACGCCGTCGCCGTGCTCGTCGATCGACAGCAGCGGCTCCGGAGCGCCGACGGCCGGGCTGACCTGGGTGGTCGTTCCGAGCTCGCGGGGCACCGACCAGGCGCCGCCCGGTGTAGCGGTCGCCGCCATCACGAGGCATGTCCCGGCGTCGGGATCACAGCCGTCGAGCCACGTCGCGACCACATCGCCGGCATCGTCGATCGCCAGGTCGGGAAGGTCTCCGCCTGCGATCGGAGCCGGCTGGGGATCCTGGAAGCGCAGCGCGCCCTCCGCACGCCGCGTCAGCCAGTAGGACACCGCGTCGCCGTCGTCGCAGATCCGGATCGCCGCCGTGCCCGCCACCGGTGAGTCCGCCAGCGCGCCGATCCCGCAGCCGTCACCCCAGTCCTGCAACGGGCCGCGCATTCCGTCGGGAGCGATGGTCAGTGTCCGGTCCGAGACATCCGAGGTGCCGACCGCCAGCGCATCCCCATCGCGCAGCGCGAGTGCCAGCCCCGTCGGCCAGATGTCGTTCGGCGGGTCGGTGTCATAGATGCGCAGTGGCGTGCGCAGCGGGCCCTCGCCCTGCGCGCGATAGGCCACCATCGCACCGGGTCCCTCGGTCCAGGCGATCGCGACGCCGTCCGTTCCGACTCGTGCCGGCTGCACGTGGAACTCCGTGGCCCAATCGGCGACCTTGACCGGGCCCTGCCACGCACTTGGACCGTCCGCCCAGGCGCCGGGGGCGAGCAGCAGGACAGCTGCAACGACGGCTCCCGGCCCTCCGTAGCGACGAGCGCGCACGGCGAATGTGTACTGGATTCGTTCGCGTCGCGCAGGAGTATTGGCTGCCCGTCGGGGGTACACAGCGGCCGGGCAGGGTCCACCTCGACCGAAGAGGAGATCGAGATGCGGCATCGCCTGCTGCTGCTCACCCTTGCCCTTGCCATTGCCGGGCTCCTTGCCCCGGCTGCCTCCCAGGCCGCGACGACCACGCTGTCGATCAAGGCCAGGATCACGAAGTTCTACGCCCACGGCAGCTCGCTGAACGCCGGCGGCGTGATCACCGGGATGCTGAAGTCTGACGGCCAGGTCCAGAAGGACTCCGCACCGGTGAAGTTCAGGGTTGTCGCGGCAGCCAGCAAGTCCGGGCGCTGCAACATCCTGACGCTCAACCTCCAGCAGCTGCACCTGGACCTGCTCGGGGCGCGCGTCGACACGAGCGCGATCAATCTGGAGCTGTACGCCAGGCGCGGCCGGATCCTCGGCAACCTGTTCTGCGCGGTCAGCCACGCGAAGATCAGGCTTCCGCGAGCCGCCGCGGCGATGAACCGCAGCATGCACGGCCGATCACTGCGCGTGATGGCGGCGCGCTCGACGACGGCGCAGTCCGCGCAGGTGGCCCAGACACCGGGCTCGTGCAAGGTGCTCGACCTGATCCTCGGCCCGCTGCACCTGGATCTGCTCGGACTGAACGTCGACCTCTACGGCAAGACCAAGAGCGATCCGGTCGAGGTCCTGATCACCGCGCAGCCCGGGCAGGGCCTGCTCGGCGACGTCCTCTGCTCGCTCGCGGGCGGGGGCGGCATCAACACGCTGTCGATGCTCCAGAGCGTGCTCCACAGCATCGGGGTGAACGTCGCGGACACGGATCTGCAGAACCTGCTCGGCAGCCTCGGGATCAATCTGGCCAACGGGCTCACCGGCCTCGACCTCCAGCGCATCCTGCAGGGCTTGCAGCCGCCCGCATAACACAACCCGACACGCCGAGCCCGGCACTGCGTCGGGCTCGGCGGCTAGCGGATGCGCCGGCTCGCGCGCGCGTGATGCCCGAACGCATCGCGCCCGCTGATCCGGACGGCGCGGGGGTGGGTGGCCCGCAGCGTGTAGCAGCGTGACTTCGCGCGTAGCGA
>Ga0308175_100002511_pt1 | contig 12566 bp, 11 predicted proteins | sample PhyCR1_3_FD_203893 | JGI IMG/M metagenome (GOLD analysis project Ga0308175, IMG submission 203893) | Soil microbial communities from UC Gill Tract Community Farm, Albany, California, United States - DLSLS.C.R1 | ecosystem: Environmental > Terrestrial > Soil > Agricultural land | place: USA... | reverse complement strand
CGAAAAAGAAGTCGTCACCGCCCAGAAGACCGTGATCGACGACGCCACCCTGGAACCCGGCCACGAAGGCGTATTTCACAATGAAATGGTGGACGCGCCCCGCGCCGTCAACTACACCATCCGGGCCTTCGACATTCACGACAAAGAGCTGCGCGTCGCCAATCCGGGACCCTACATCGTCGAATAGCAAGACCCGCCAGACGGTTTTTACAACTTTTTTACAGGTCCACCATCACCTTCTTCCTTATGGGCCGTAGGATACCCATAGAAGTCAGTAAAAAAAGAGGGAGTAGTGATGGCAACTCTTCAGGCGGCACACAGCAACACGCAGGTTCTGCCATATCGTGACGAACACCTGGTTATGGATTTTGCGGTGCAGAGCGTCGCGCTCGACACCGAGCGCATGGTTTTGACCCGCAAGGAGTACGACCTGCTCGCACTTCTGGTGCAGCATGCCGGCGAAATTATTCCGCGGGAAGCGCTGCTCATGCAGGTTTGGGGCTACGGGAGCGAGATCCGCACCCGCACCCTGGACGTGCATATCCGCCGCTTGCGCAAAAAGCTCGGCGGCTACGCCGACCAGTACATCGAAACCATCTTCGGCATCGGCTACCGCTTCCAGCCGTTCCACGCGCCGCGGTTCTTCCAGCCGCAAGCGCCGCGGCCCGCCGCTGCCTGGAGCCTCTAATTCCATAGAAACAGAAACGGGCCGTAGCAGTGGTTAGCTGCTTCGGCCCGTTCTGTCAGGGCACTTTGCTACTTGCTACTGGTATTTGTTTGTCCAGTCGATAAAACATTTGTTGCCGTAAGCATCGTTTGTCCCGTTCGAGGCAGCCAGATTGCGCTGCACGAGGAAGTTCAAGCCACCCAGAGTCAAGTTGTAATACGCTCCGTTTGAAGCCATTTGCTGCTGGTGAGAGCCAAAGGTCCAGGCGCACTTATCGGCGTTTTCTGCGCCGCTCGCATCGTACCAGGCGTTCAACTGGGGGTCGGTCGTCGCCTCTTCGAGCTCATGAGCGACAACCGAGATCATGCCGTCCACGCCGGCATTCCCATTCGGACTGACGCTTTGCGCGGCGCAGGCGTTCAGGCAGCGATTCGCGTTGCCTACGAAGGAGTACTGAACCTGCACGCCGTTGATGGTCGCGTAAGTGTGCCACCCGCAATATTGAGTGCAGAAACCCGACTTCGAGATGTTCGAAGACGTCAACACAAAATAAATACCGTTCGAGTCGGTGGGCAATGTCTTGCTAGTCAGCACGTTGGACACGATGTTCTTGATGTCATTGTCATTCAGCGGTTTGTTGCCGGTCGCGGAGACCGTAGCTTCTTTCGTAGGATCTGTAGGATTGCCTGCAGAATACAGGGTCACGCCGCCGCTTACGCCCGTGTAGGTCGTATTAATCTGAAAATACGGCGAACCGCCGACGTTGGCCAAAAACGTTCTTACCAACGCCTGTCCCGCTGGCGTGTCGCTGCCATTCGCTTGATTCCAGTTGCCGTACCAGATCAGGTACGCCGTGGGGATGACCATGACCGACCCGCCATGATTTGTGATGGGCGACAAGGCTGTCGTCCCACCCGCAGTAGGCGCGGCACCCATCTCGCGCGGGTTCTTCCCGTGAACAATAACGTCGCCACCACCACTATCTGCTGGTTGGCGTCCACTTTGTCCCTGGGCCAGGAGACTTCCCGCGCCGAGCGCGAGCGCGGCCAAACCCAAAACTGTCTTTTTCATCGAAACTTCCCTCCGTTAGCCTCAGCACCGTTCAGCGCCGATTTTGGAAGTATACACCCCTGACATGTCAAATCCTCGCGACCCTTAACTATAGACAGTACTAGGGATTGTAGAGGAAAGTCCCGGATTGCACCGCAACCTCAATCAGGTAAATGGAATAGGTAAATCGAGCGGCCGATCTTCTCAGTTGGCTCGATATCCCTCAGCCACGAAAAGGATCCGTCCTTAGCCCGTAACAGGGTCAAATACCGGATGCTCGCCGCCACCCATCCGCCCACTTTCTCCTGTCCGCCAATGGTCCGATACGGCGGCAGGCCGGCGGCTTCGACCCGGGCCGTCCCGAAATAGGCGATCGAAACCCGCGGGACACCCAGTTCCCGCAGTCGCACGCTCAGGCGGTTGAGGTCCTGACCCCAGTCCAGGTCCGATTCGCAAAGGATCCGTTCGGGATGGCTTCCCGCTAGCGGATTGAAATACGCCAACTGGTCGATCCCCGCCGCCGCGCTATGAACCGCGTCGAAACCCACTAGCGCTATCACCAGCGCTACTCTCCACCCCACCCGCGGGGCGCGGCACAACCAGACCGCTCCTTGCGCCGCCAGAATCGCCAGGTACGGGAAGATCGGCAGTAGGTGCCGCACCCCCAAATCGATCCGGGAGGACATCGCAATCGCCAGAATGACCGCCGGGAACAGCAGGGTTGCCAATCGCCACGGATGATCGCTGTAGCTCATCCAGCGCCCGGCCGTCACTGCGGCGACAATCGCGAGAATCAGTAAACCCAACGGCGCTTTCACCGCCAGCACCACCGGAAAGAAATACCACCAATGGACGCCGTACTGCCCCAGCAGGTAGCTATCGTGAATCAGTTGGTTCTGATGAGCCAGCTTGACCAGGCTGAGAAACATCTCGGTGAACGGTAAAGGCGTGTGACCAATTGCGGCCAAAGCGGGCTTTGTCTCCACCAGCCGTTGAAACTGCGGCAGAGTATCCAGCCTCTGGAGTGAGAAACGATATCCGCCCCAAACCAATACGGCCGCGGCAAATAGCACGGCTACGAGTTGCTTCGCCCGCCATACCGGCCGCTCCCGCAGAGTCCGCCAACTCACCGCAACGATGACCAGACCGCATCCCGCTATGTAACCGATCGCCGAGAATTTGCAGAGCACCGCGAACGCCAGTGCCCCGCTCAGAGCCGCCGTCCGCTTCCACGACGGATCTTCCACCCACGCCATCACGCAGAACAACCCCAGCGCCACCGCCGCGCAGCACGGCACATCGTTGGTCGCCAGGCCGGCATGCCCCAGAATGGGCGGCAGCGTGGAAAACAGAAAGACCGCGACCAGCCCGGTCGTGCGCGAAAACCAGCGGCAGCCCCATGCGTAAACCACCAGGCACCCCAGAATGAAGAACGGCAGGTTGCCGATCCGTGCCAGCGTCAGCGTGCGCCAGTAATGATTGTTCGCGTACAACAAAGCGTCGCCCTCTGCCCAGAAGGTCTCGCGGGATTGCGAGCGCAGTCCGTCGAAGTAGGGGCCGGCCGCCATCAGAACCTGCGGCAAAGGAGGATGCAGGTGACCGTAATTGTAAGTACCTTTCGACCACCACTCCATCCCGCAAGCCACGTGCAGCGGCTCGTCATAGGTCTGGTTCAAAAAGGCGTACGTGCCCGCGATCCGCACGCAGCCGATCAGGATCAGCAGCCACAGAATGGCCCGGGCGGTCGAGCGGGAAATGCGGGGCGTCTGATCCATTTCAAATGCGATGGCTGCGATCGCCGCCGCGACACCGCCACTCGGTCTCCCGAAGTATACCCCGGTGCCCGCAATCCGGCCAGTTCGCACTGTGGAGGGTTTGACACTCTCAATTGGGTGCTGATAGCCTGAATTTTCATGCCCGCAGCTCCTGGCCTTCGTGCGACCCCGCTCAATGCACTGCACCGTTCACTCGGCGCCAAGATGGTCGATTTCGGAGGATGGGACATGCCCGTGCAATATTCCGGCATCCTCGACGAACACAATGCCGTGCGTAACGCCGTCGGCGTGTTCGATGTCAGCCATATGGGCGAGATCGAGATCCGGGGTCGGGAAGCGGCAAAGCTGGTAGATTTCGTCACCACCAATGCTGCGGCCAAACTCAAGCTGGGCCAGGCCCACTACTCCGGCCTGCTCTACGAGCACGGCGGGTTCGTGGACGACATCCTGGTACATAAGGTTGCCGACGACCACTATTTCCTCTGCGTCAATGCGTCCAACCAGGACAAGGATTACGAGCATATCGCCGCCCACAACCGCTTCGATTGCACGGTGGAGAATGCAGGCGATCGCTACGCGCAGATCGCGATTCAAGGACCGCAAGCCCGCGCGACCGTGCAGAAATTGACGCCGGTGGATCTTTCCGGCATCAAGTATTATTGGTTCACGGATGGCGAAGTGGCCGGCACCGCCGCACGGATTGCGCATACCGGATACACCGGCGAGGACGGTTTCGAAATCTACGTGCCGCCCTCCCAAGCCGAACGGATCTGGAAGCTGGTGATGGAAGCCGGCGCGGAATTCGGCATCAAGCCCTGCGGTCTGGGCGCCCGCAACACGCTGCGGCTGGAGGCGAAGATGGCGCTCTACGGCCATGAGATCGATGCCTCCATCTCGCCCCTGGAGGCCGATCTCGGCTGGATCGTGAAGCTGGACAAGGGCGAGTTCGTCGGACGCGATGTCCTGCTCAAACAGAACGAAGCCGGCCTGAGCCGCAAGCTCGTCGGCTTCGAAATGAAAGGCCGCGGCATCGGACGCGACGGCTACGAAGTCTTTCTGGACGGTGCTGCTGCGGGCTGGGTCACCAGCGGCGGTCCCTCGCCCACTCTCAACAAGAATATCGGGCTCTGCTACCTGCCCACCGAACATGCCGTACCGGGCAGGAACATTCAGATTATGATCCGCAACCAACCAGTGGATGCGGTGACCGTGGAAACTCCGTTCTACAAACGAGCCAAATAATATGTATCCAGACAACTTCCGCTACACCAAGGAACACGAGTGGGTTTCCGTGGACGGCGATACCGGCACCATCGGCATCACCGATCACGCGCAAAGCGAACTGGGCGACATCGTCTATGTCGATCTGCCTAAGGTCGGGACTCATCTCGATCAGGGCAAATCGTTGGGTTCGGTGGAAAGCGTGAAGGCGGTGAGCGACATCTACAGCCCTGTCTCGGGCGAGGTCACCGCCATCAATACGGAGTTGGCGGATCATCCCGAAAAGCTGAATACCGAGCCTCACGGCGACGCCTGGCTGGTCAAACTGAAGTTGAGCGATCCGGCGCAAGTTCAGAATCTTATGTCGTCCGCCGACTATCAGAGTTATATAGGAGCTGAAAAGTAGTTGCGTTATCTTCCGAAGTCCGATTCCGAACGCCGCGAAATGCTAGCGGCGTGCGGCGTGAGTACCCCTGAGGAACTGTTCGAGCATCTCCCCGAGGCCGTGCGCCTCAACCGGCCGCTCGACCTGCCTCCGGGCATCAGCGAATACGAGATCGTGCAATATTTCCGCGACCGGGCGGGCGAAACTGCGCTTGGCTACGCCTCCTTCCTCGGCGCCGGAGTCTACAGCCACTACCGGCCCGTGATGGTGGACACGGTAGTCTCGCGCGGCGAGTTTCTGACTTCGTATACACCGTACCAGGCGGAGATTTCGCAAGGCACCCTCGCCACCATCTTCGAATTCCAGACCATGATCTGCCAGCTCACCGGCATGGACGTGGCCAACGCCTCGATGTACGACGGCTCCACTGCCGTTCCCGAGGCCGCGATGATGGCGGTACGCGCCACCGGCAAGGGTCGCGTGCTGGTCTCCCGCGGCGTGCATCCGGAATATCGCGAAGTGCTCGGGACTTACGCCAAACACCAGGGCATGCCGGTCGCCGAGTTCGGCTACGTGAACGAAACCGGCGGCATCGATCTGGAAGATCTCGAGCGCAAGATGGACGATCTGACCGCGGCCGTCATCATCCAGTCGCCCAACTTTTTCGGAATCGTCGAGCAAGTGAAGGCGGCGGGAGAGATCGCGCATAAGCGCGGCGCGCTGCTCATTGTCCTCTTCACCGAGGCGGTCTCGCTCGGCCTGCTGCAACCGCCCGCCGAGGCCGATATCGTCGCCGGCGAACTGCAGAGCTTCGCGATTTCCCCCAGCTATGGCGGACCCTATGCCGGCATCATCGCCACCAAAGAGAAGTACATGCGCCAGGTCCCCGGCAGGCTGGTCGGCCAAACCGTGGACTCGCGCGGCAATCGCGCCTTCTGCCTGACTCTCTCTACCCGCGAGCAGCACATCCGCCGCGAGAAGGCGACCTCCAACATCTGCACCAACCAGGCGCTCATCGCGCTTATGGCGACCGTCTTCATGACCGTGTACGGGAAGCAGGGATTGCGCGAGCTCGCCGAACAAAACCTGGCCAAGGCGCACTATCTGGCGGGCAAACTCGACCGCCGCTTCACCGGCAGTTTTTTCAACGAGTTCGTCGTCCGCGCGCCGGAGTCGGTGAATAAGGATCTGCTGAAGAAGAAGATCATCGGAGGTCTGCCGCTCGGCCGCTTCTACCCCGAACTGAAGGACTGCATGCTGCTCTGCGCCACCGAGATGAACAAGCGCGCCGACATGGATGTGCTCGCCGAGGTGGCCGCCATTAAACCTCAACCGCAGGAGCAGGAGGTGATCGCATGATCGAGAAGGTCACCCCGCATATCACGCAAAACGAGCCGCTCCTCTTCGAGCGCTCGTCTCCCGGCAAGAAGGCGTATCAGCTTCCCGAACTCGACGTACCGCCGGTGGACGCCGCCGGCGCGCTCGGCGCGGAGAACGTGCGCGACGGCATCGACGGCTTCCCGGAAGTCAGCGAGGTGGAGACCATCCGCCATTTCACGCGCCTCTCCACTTGGAATTACGCCATCGACTACGGAATGTATCCGCTGGGTTCCTGCACCATGAAGTACAACCCGCGGATCAACGAGCAGGTGGCGCGGACGGAGGGCCTGGCCTGGGCGCATCCTTACCAGCCGGAAGCGCTGGCCCAGGGCTGCCTGCAGGTCATGGCGCACCTGGAAGCGGCGCTCATGGAAATCACCGGCATGGACGCGGTCACGCTGCAGCCGGCCGCCGGCGCCCACGGCGAGTTGACCGGCATTCTGCTCATCCGCGCGCTGCTGGAAAAGCGCGGCAATCCGCGCAAGAAGATCCTCATCCCGGATTCCGCCCACGGCACCAACCCGGCCACCGCCGCGATCGCCGGCTACGCCATCGAGAACATCAAGTCCAGCGAGACCGGCGGCGTGGATCTGGCCGCGCTCGAACAGGCGGTGACCAGCGATGTCGCCGCCCTCATGGTGACTAACCCGAATACCCTCGGCGTCTTCGAGAACGAGATTGTCCGCGTCTCCGAGATCCTGCACGCCAAAGGCGCCATGCTCTACATGGACGGCGCCAACATGAATGCGCTGGTCGGCATCGCGCGTCCCGGCGATTTCGGCGTGGATGTGATGCACCTCAACCTGCACAAGACCTTCTCCACCCCCCACGGCGGAGGCGGTCCGGGCGCAGGACCGGTAGCCGTGAAGAAAGTGCTGGAACCCTTCCTTCCCGCTCCGCGCCTCAAAAAAATCGGAAAACGCCTGGCGTGGGATTATAAGCGCAAAAACTCCATCGGCCGCGTCAAGGCGTTCTACGGAAATTTCGGCGTCCTCATTCGGGCGCTCGCTTACATCCTGGCGCACGGCGGTCCCGGATTGCGCAACGCCACCATGGACGCGGTGCTCAACGCGGTCTACATCCGCAAGCAATTGGAGCCCTACTTCGACCTGCCCTATAAGTCGCCCAACATGCACGAAGTCGTCTTCAGCGACGACCGTCAGGCCGCCAAGGGTGTCCGCACCGGCGATTTCGCCAAGCGCCTGATCGATTACGGCTTCCATCCTTACACCGTCAGTTTTCCGCTGATCGTACACGGGGCCATGATGATCGAGCCCACCGAGACCGAGGGCAAGCGCGAGATCGACCAGTTCATCCAGGCCATGATCTCCATCGCCGGCGAGGTCGAATCCGACCCGCAACTGGTGAAGACCGCGCCGCACCTGACCCGCGCCAGCCGCGTGGACGAGACCACCGCCGCGCGTAAGCCGGTCCTGCGATGGAAGCCCGCGTAACGCGCGCCCCGCTGCTGCTGTTATTGGGGCTGGTCCTGCTGCTCCGGCTCCCGTTCCTGAATCAGGCAATCCAGGGCGACGATCACATTTATCTGTCCGAAGCGGAACACGCTCTGGTCGATCCGCTGCATCCGAACAACACCCGGTACGTCTTTCTGGGGATCGATGTGGATCTGCGCGGCCACTCGCACCCGCCGGGAAACGCGTGGCCCCTGGCAGCGCTGCTCGCCATCTTCGGCGACGTCAAGGAAGTCCCGTTCCACGCCGCATATATCGTCTTCTCGCTGATCGCGGTCTGGGCGATGTGGACCCTCGCCAGACGCTTCACCGATCATCCGGTCTGGGCCGCGCTGCTGTTCATCGCCGTCCCGGCCTTCGTAGTGAATGGCACTTCGCTCGAATCCGACCTGCCGTTCCTCGCATTCTTCCTGGCCTCGGTTGCGCTCTGGAACGAGGGCCTGCTGGCCGCCTCCGCCCTGGCTATGGCCGCCGGCTCCATGATGGCGTACCAGGCCGTTTTCTTGATACCCATTCTGGCCGTCCACACCTGGCTGTTCCACCGCCGCAACCGCATCCGCTGGCTGGTCCTGCTCACACCCGGCTTCACCCTCGCCGGTTGGCAGATTTTCTCCCGTCTGACCACCGGCAAGATGCCCGCCAGCCAGCTTGCCGATTACCTGATCACGTACAAGTTCGCCGCGCTGTTCAGTATTCTCAAGGGCGCCGGCATGCTGACCATCCACGCCTGGTTTATCCTCTTCCCAGCCTTGGTCATCCCCACCGCGATCGCCGCATGGCGCAGGCGCCGCGAACCCGGCACGCTCTTCCTGATCCTGTGGACCGTCATTTTCTTCCTCTGCGGGCTGCCGATCTTCTTCGCCGGCTCGGCCCGCTACCTGCTCCCCATCGCCGCGCCCATGGCAATCCTCGCTTCACGCCTTCCCATCCGCTACGTGGCGCCTGCCTTCGCCCTTCAACTGGTCCTCGCACTGGGCCTGGCCGCCGCCAACTACCAGCACTGGGACAGGTACCGCCAGTTCGCCGCCTCCATCCGATCCGCCACCGCCAACCATCGCGTCTTCGTCGATAACGACTGGGGGCTCCGCTACTACATCGAGGCCGATCACGGGCGGCCCGTTCTCAAAGGTCAACGCCTCCGGACCGGCGACATCGTGGTCAGCAGCGAACTCGGCCACAATGTCGAATTCACGGCGCCCATGGCCACCATCGCGCGAGCGGTGATCCGGCCCTCCGTGCCCTTCCGCCTGATCGGTCTCGAATCGGGCTCGGGCTACTCCACCGTCGCGAAGGGATGCTGGCCGTTCGGCATCTCGACCGGAGTGGTGGACCGCGTGGAGGCTCGCATCGTCGAAGAGCGCCACCCCACCCTCGAGTACATCACGCCGAAAGACTCCGCCCAGATCGTCTCGGGAGTGTATCCGAACGACCGCTGGATGTCCGGCACCGCGATCGTGCTGCTGAAGCCCCCAGCCGCCCCCCGGATCCTGCGCGCCGAAATCTACGTGCCCCCGAATGCGGTCGCTCGCCACGTGACGCTCCTTTTGGATGGCCGGGAAGTCGCCGCCAAGGCCATCCCCGGCCAAGGACCGCTCACTATCGAATCCGCCGGGCCGCTCGCCGGCAGCAATGTCGAACTGCGCGTGGATCGCACCTTCCGTGCTCCCGGCGACCAGCGCGATCTGGGAGTCGTGCTGCTGGGCATCGGCTTCGCACCGCGTTAACGCATGCCAGGTGGTGTAGGCCTCCGGCCTACAAAAGTCGAGCGAAGCTCGACCCTCGGCTTTGGCCATTTTCCTGTGCTCCCAAAACCGGCAGGCCGGAGGGCCGCCTTACAGGAACGCATCAATCCCCCCTTCCAGTAACGCGGGCTTCCAGCCTGCCAAGTCGAGCGCAAGCTCGGCTTTCGAAACTTCAGAAGGGGCGACTTTCTCCGGCTTTGACTTCAGGCCATCGCGATATATCACACAGCCGAAACGACAACCCAAATCCCAGCGGCGAGCTCTGTTCGCCTGGTGCATTTTCAGTCATCGCGCTAGCTGTATCGCGCGGCCTTCTTCTTCTATCAGCGAGGGCCGCCAAGGATGCAGCGGCCGATTAGGCCAACTGGTCCAACAGCAGCACCGGGAGGTCGCGTGACTAAGGCCGGCCTCTGCCTGCCGGTCTTTGGAAGCACACCGCTCGCCCGTCTCGTGCGCCCGCCCGGCGAGGCCGATAAAATGAACCTGATGCTCAGCGCAATACCGATCGGCGCGGCCGCTGCCACTTTCATGGCGTGGGCGGTCCGTGGACGCTCCTCCTCGGTCTTCGCTCCGAGCGTCTGGCGCGGCCATTCCGGCCGGCGTGCGCTGGCTCTTACGTTCGACGATGGACCGAGCGAAGCCACCCCCGCCATCCTCGACATTCTCGCCTGCCACAACGCCCCAGCCACTTTCTTCATGTGCGGAGCCAACGTGCAGCGATTGCCCGCCATCGCACGCGCGGTGGCCGCCGCCGGCCACGAAATCGGTAATCACAGCTATTCACACCCGTACCTCTTTCTCAAGCCTCCCGCCGCCATTCGCGACGACCTTCGGCGAGCGCAGGACGCCATTGCCGCCCACACCGGCGTTCAGCCGCGCTGGTTCCGTGCGCCGTTCGGAGTCCGCTGGTTCGGGTTGCGCCGGGCACAGGCCGAACTCGGCCTCACCGGCGTGATGTGGACTACAATCGGCTATGATTGGAAGTTAAAGGCAGAAGAGGTGGCAAATCGCGTGTCGGCTCAGGCCGCCAACGGTTCCATCGTCTGCCTGCACGACGGGCGGGAACTGCGTGTGAGGCCGGATGTCGGCGCCACCGTGGAAGCCGTTCGCCGCCTGGTACCTTTGCTGCTCGACCAGGGCTACACGTTCGAAACGGTTACGCGACTCCTATGTCCGAAGAATTCACCCAGCGCGTGCTGAAGACGATTGCTTCAGCCAAGCGCATCCCCCCTGAGACGGTCACGATCGACAGCGAACTGCAGGCACTCGGAATCGACTCCATGGACGCGGTCGAAATCCTTTTCGCGCTCGAGAACGAGTTCGACATCAATATCCCCGATGATGAGGTGCGAAATATCAAAACCGTAAGAGACCTGGTGACTGGCGTGGCGCGGCTGGTGGAAGCCAAAAATCCCGGCGCGCAGGCCCAGCCCTAGATGCGCCGCGTCGCGATTACCGGCGTCGGCGCCATCAGCGCCTTGGGGCGAACGGCGGCGGAGTTCGCGCAAGCGCTTTGCGAAGGCCGCTCCGGCATCGGCCCCATCCGGTCCACCGACACCAGCCTGATGCGTTTCCAGAACGGCGCCGAGGTGAAGGACTACTCGCATACACCCTGGTTCGAAGACCGTCAGGCCGATTTCATGGACCGGTTCGCCCAGTTCGCCGTCATCGCTGCTCGCGAGGCGGTGGCCGATGCGCAGGTCGCCTGGACCCCGGAGTTGCGGGAGAGGGCGGCTATCGTCACCGGCTCCTGCGTCGGTGGCCAATCCACCGAAGACCTCGGTTTCGTCGAAGTCTACAAGAAGTCGAACAACCGCGTTCACCCCTTGACCATCCCCAAGACGATGGCCAACGCGGGCGCCAGCCACATCTCGATGGAGTTCGGCATCACCGGCCCGGCCTTCACCATTTCCACGGCCTGTGCCAGCGCCGCCCACGCCATCGGTCAGGCGGCCATGATGGTGCGCAGCGGCATGACGGACCTCGCCATCACCGGCGGCAGCGAAGCGCCCTTCAGCTTCGGCATTCTGAAGGCCTGGGAGGCGATGCGCGTCGTGTCGCCCGAAACGTGCCGCCCGTTCTCGAAGGACCGCCGCGGGATGATCCTGGGAGAGGGCTCCGCCATGTTCGTCATCGAGCCGCTGGAAGCCGCCATCGCGCGCGGCGCCAGGATCCATGCCGAGATCGCCGGCTTCGGCATGAGTGCCGACGCGTGCCACATCACGCAGCCGTCCATGGAAGGAGCCGCGCGCGCGATCCGGGCCGCGTTGCGCGACGCCGGCATCGCACCCGAAGCCGTGGGCTACGTCAACGCTCACGGCACCGCTACGCCCGCCAACGATCCCACCGAATCAGCCGCCATTCGCAGCGTCTTCGGAACCCACGCTTCCCATCTTCCCGTGAGTTCCACCAAGAGCATGCACGGCCATGCGCTGGGAGCGGCGGCGGCGCTGGAATGCCTGGCCACCATCACCGCGTTGCGCGACGGAGTCCTGCCGCCCACCGTGAATTACTCGGTCCCGGATCCGGAGTGCGATCTGGATGTGATCCCGAACGTGGCCCGGCGCGCCGAAGTGGAGTGGGCCATCTCCAATTCCTTCGCCTTCGGCGGCCTCAATGCCGTCCTCGTGCTGCGCCGCGCTTAGCCGGCGCCTAGCTGCTTGCGAACGCGAATTCCTGCATTGGAGCCGCGCGCGTTAGCAAGCGGCTTTTAGCCTTTTTCCCGCATCCTGCTCGCCGCACCCCCGTGCAGTACCGCACGATCCCCAACCAATGCCGTTGCTATCCTGGGAGCCATGATTCTCGTTGTCGCTTCCGACCACGCCGGCGTAACCCTGAAACAGCACGTCGCCGAAGCCCTGCGGAAGCTGGGCC
>Ga0308175_100002510_pt1 | contig 12569 bp, 9 predicted proteins | sample PhyCR1_3_FD_203893 | JGI IMG/M metagenome (GOLD analysis project Ga0308175, IMG submission 203893) | Soil microbial communities from UC Gill Tract Community Farm, Albany, California, United States - DLSLS.C.R1 | ecosystem: Environmental > Terrestrial > Soil > Agricultural land | place: USA... | reverse complement strand
CGGAATACAGCGCGGTCTGCTCGGGCTCGTAGCGCGTCACGACCTCCACCTCGCCGCGGCGCAGGCAGGTGGTGATCTCCAGTGCGTCGATGTCGACGCCAGCCTCGCGTGCGCGCCGCAGCGTCTCGGCGATCTCCGACTCCGGGATCCCGAACAGCCGCAGCATCGCGGTCTCGTAGTGCACGGCGCCCGCGATCGCGGCCCGGAACGCCTCGGTCTCGGCAGCGGCACGCCACATCGGCTGCAGCTCGCGCGGCGGCCCGGGAAGCACGACGATCGTCGGACCGGACGCGGAAGGCGGCACCACGAGCCCCGGCGCGGTCCCCACGGGGTCGAGCACCGTCGCGCCGCGCGGCACCACGGCCTGCTTGCGGTTGGAAGCCCGGATGGCCTCCACGTCGAGGTCCGGCCAGCGTGCCGCCAGCGGCCGCAGGATCGCCGCGATCTTCTCCTCCATGGCCTCGTCGAGCACCATCTCGCGGCCCTGGAAGCGCCCGACCACCTCGGCGGTCAGGTCATCCTCGGTGGGCCCGAGCCCGCCGCTCGTGACGATCATGTCGACGCCGTGCGAGGCCAGCCACCCCAGCGCCGCCTCCACGTCGGACGGCCTGTCGCCGACGATGACGTTGTGGGCGAGTTCGACGCCGAGCTCCAGCAGCCGGTCGGCGAGCCACGGGCCGTTGCGGTCGGCGACCCGCCCCGTGAGGACCTCGGTGCCGGTGACGACGATTCCAGCCCGCGCGCTCACGGACAGGTCGGGCGGCTCGATGCGGACAGCGTGTGGCGACCCTTCACGGTGATCCGGTACCCGATTCCGGACTGAACCGGCGGCACCGGCAGGACCTTGCCGTTCACCTTGAGCTTCGCGTTGCCGTTGCCCAGCGTCAGGTCGAAGCGCGAGGAGCGGAACGTCGGGGTGCGCGCGTTGGGCGTGAGCGTCTCGCCGTTGACCGGCGTGCGCCCGCCCGCGGCCTTGAGGCACACGTAGACGGGACCGGTCGCGATCACCTGCACGCGCGCGAACCTGGGCGCCGGCGCCGCGGCGTGCTGCTTGGCCGGCTTGTGCTTCTTGCCGGCCGCCGGCGTGGTGACGGTCGGTGTCGTCGGCGACGACGTGCCGTTGTCCTCGGAGCTCTTCCCGAGGACGTAGATGCCGGCCAACACGGCCAGCACTAGGAACCAGATGACGTAGGCGCGCGGGATCCCACCACGGCGGTGGCCACGCGGCGGCTCGCCACGGCGCCCGGGCGGCGCGATCGGCTGCAGCTCGATGTCCGAGAGCCGCTCGTGGCGCAGCTTGTACTCCTCCAGCAGCAGGCGCGAATCCAGGCCGAGCGCGTCCGCGTAGGTGCGCAGGAACGACTTGACGTAGGTCGGCCCGGGCAGCAGGTCCCATTCCTCGTTCTCCAGCGCACGCAGGTACTTCGCACGGATCTTCGTCTCGGATTCGATCTCCGAGATGTCGATGCGGGCGCGCATGCGCGCCTCTCTGAGGGTGGCCCCGATCGCCGGCATGAGAGCCGGACCAGACTATCCGGCGGGGTCTTCGGGCTCGTCGCCGGGCACCGGCACGAGCTCCGGCGCGTCGACGTTGTCGCCGCGCTCGCGCAGGTTCGACAGGACGCGCGGCAGATCGGCCTCGGTGACAAGCACCTGGCGCGGCTTGGAGCCCTCGTAGCCGCTGATCACGCCACGGCGCTCGAGCATGTCGATCAGCCTTCCCGCGCGCGTGTAGCCGAGCCGCAGGCGCCGCTGAAGCATCGAGGTTGAAGCCGTGCCCATCTCGACGACCAGCTGGATCGCGTCGCCGAGCAGCGGATCCTCGTCGGGATCGAACTCGTCGTCGCCCTTGTCGGCCGGCTGCTCGGGCTCGACCTCCTCGAGCAGGTCCTCGCGCACGACCGGCTCGCCCTGCTGGGCCCAGAAGCCCGTCAGCGCCTCGATCTGGGCCTCGTCGATATAGGCGCCCTGGATGCGCTGCAGCTTCGAGGAGCCGACCGGTGAGAAGAGCATGTCGCCCTGCCCCAGCAGCGACTCGGCGCCGTTGTGGTCCAGGATCACGCGCGAGTCCGTCTGCGAGGACACCGCGAATGCGATCCGCGAGGGAACATTCGCCTTGATCATCCCCGTGATGACGTCCACGCGCGGGGACTGCGTCGCCAGCACGAGGTGGATGCCGACCGCGCGCGCCTTCTGCGCCAGGCGGATGATCGAGTCCTCGACATCGGCCGGCGCGACCATCATCAGGTCGGCGAGCTCGTCGATCACGCACAGGATGTAGGGCAGCGGCTCGTCGTCCTTCGCAACGCGGTGCTTGTTGAGCTCCGGCAGCGAGCGCGTGCGCGCCATCGACATGATGCCGTAGCGCCACTCCATCTCGCGCACGAGGTTCTGCAGCGCGTTGGCTGCCATCCGCGGGGAGGTGATCACGGGCGTCAGCAGGTGCGGGACGGCCTCGTAGTGGTTGAGCTCGACCTGCTTGGGGTCCACCAGGACCATCCGCACCTCGTCGGGCGTGGCGCGCAGCAGGATCGAGCTGAGCATCGCGTTGATCGCGCCCGACTTGCCGGCGCCGGTGGTGCCCGCCACGAGCAGGTGCGGCATCTTCGCCAGGTCCGCGCCGATCGCCTTGCCCGACACGTCCTTGCCGAGCCACACCGTCAGCGGCGACCAGTCCTTGGGCGGATCCTGGTAGACGTCGCCGAGGCGCACGATCCGCCGGTGCTGATTTGGGACCTCGATGCCGACCGCCTGCTTGCCGGGGATCGGCGCGAGGATGCGGATGTCGGTCGCCGCCAGCGCGTAGGCGAGGTCGTCCTTGAGCTGGGAGACCTTCGACATCTTGATGCCGGGCGCCAGACGCAGCTCGTAACGGGTGATGTGCGGGCCCGCGACGGTCGCGACGACCTTGGCGTCGATGCCGAAGTGGCTCAGCGCCTCCAGCAGCTGCGCCGAGATCTTCTCCTGCCCCGCAGTGTCCGGGCGCGTCTGCTCGGCCGACGAGCGCTTGAGCATCTGCGGCTCGGGCGTCTTCCACTCGACGTCCTCGGGCTGCTCGCGCGGCGGCGGCAGCTGATGGGGCTCCTCCTCCACGACGACGTCCTCGGGCGCCTCGTCGATCATCGGCGGCTCGGGATCGAGCTCCGGCTCGTCCAGCGGCTCCGGCAGGCGAACCTCGACGTGCGTGGCGTGCACGATCGGCTCCGTGTCCTCGGGCTCCGGCGGCAGGAACTCCGACGGCATCTCGCGCGGCGCGGGCGCGGGCTTGGCCCGGCGCAGCTCGGCCTCGGTGCGGCGCAGCGCGCGCGTGGTGTCGGCGGTCACCGCGGCGGTCGCCTTGACGACGCCGGCCACGGACGCTCCGGTGAGCAGCAGCAGCGCGGCGAGGAACAGGAAGATCGCCAGGATGTGCGCGCCGACAGTCCCGATCAGGTTCGAGGCCGCGTAGAAGAGCGCCTCGCCCACGATCCCGCCCCGGTCGGAGAGGAAGCTGGTGTGCCAGAAGCCGTGGCGCGCGCCCGCCGGGCCCAGGCCGAGCGTTCCCGCGGCGAGCGCGAGCGTCAGCGCGGCCACCAGGCAGATCGCGCCGGCGCGAAACGGCCGCACGGCGGGAAGGACCGGGCGCAGCACGCACAGCGCGCCGGCCGCGCAAAGGCCGACCGGCGCCCCGTAGGCCGGCACGCCGATGACGTAGCGCAGGCCGTCGACGATCGCGCCGCCGCCGCGGCCGCCGTCCCAGCCCATCCAGAGCGGGAACACGAGGAAGATCCCCGCGGCGACCAGGCCCAGCCCGAGAAGATCGACGTGGTGCTGCTCGAGCACCGGCAGCTGGGTGCGCCAGCCTCCCGAACGGCGGGCGCGCGCCTTCGGCCGCGGCTTGGCCTTGGCCTTGGCGGTCGTGCGCTTCTTCGCAGGGGCTCTCTTTGTGGGCGGCATCCCTGGCGACCATGCTTCGACGCGCGCATGCCTTCACCTTCCCTTGATCGCCACCCCCTACGATCTTGCCTGCAATGAGCATGGATCGGGCTGCACGCGTCCTTGTTGTGGAGGACGACGACGAGATCGCGCAGGTGCTGCAGCGCTCGCTGCGCCTCGAGGGCTACGAGGTGCGCATCGCGCCCGACGGCGAACAGGCCCTGGCCGCGCACGCCGAGTACGTGCCCGACGTGGTGATCCTCGACCTCGGGCTGCCCAAGCTCGACGGGATCGACGTCGCCAGGCGCGTGCGTGGCGCCGACGACGTGCCGATCCTGATGCTCACGGCGCGCGACGCGATCGAGGCGCGCGTCGAGGGCCTCGACTCCGGCGCCGACGACTACCTCGTCAAGCCGTTCGAGCGCCAGGAGCTACTCGCCCGCCTGCGCGCCCTGCTGCGCCGCCGGCCGCCGCGCGGCTCAGCTTCGCTCGTGGTCGGCGACCTGTCGCTGAACCCGGACACCCACGAGGTCATCCGCGGCGAGCGCGTCGTCGACCTCACGCAGCGCGAGTTCGAGCTGCTCGAGTACCTGCTTCGCAACGAGCGCATCGTGGTGCCGCGCCAGCGGCTGCTCGAGGAGGTCTGGGGCTACGACCCGTTCGCCACCACGAACACGATCGAGGTCTTCGTGTCCAACCTGCGCCGCAAGCTCGAGGCGGGCGGCGAATCGCGCCTGCTGCACACGATCCGCGGCGCGGGGTACGTATTGCGTGCTTGAGCGCCTGTCGATCCGCTGGCGCCTCGCCCTGATCTCGGCGGGTCTGACGCTGGTGATCCTCTGCGCGTTCGCGATCGCCGTCGGCGAGGCGACGACCAGCCGGATCCGCTCGGATTTTCGCAACCAGCTCGCGGCGGCCTCCGACGACCTCAAGAGCCGGCTGCGAATCGATCTGGACGTGACGAACGGCCGCTTCCGGATCCACCCGAATCTCGACGCGTACGCCGGCGCAGAGCACGCGGTGATCCGCATCCTCAACGACAACAACGGCTCGATACTCGGAACCACGAAGAAGGCGCCGAACCTGGGGCGCACGATCTCGTTCGTCGACCGCACCGAGTTCATCCAGGGCTATCGCGTGGTGACCCGGCACACGGTCTTGCGTGCCTCCGATCCGCGCATCAATCCGGTCCCGGTCGTCATCCAATATGCACGCAAGGTCTCCGACCTCGAGCACACCGTCACGCGCGTGCGGCTGTTCCTGATCTTCGGCGTGCTGGGCGGCACGCTGCTGGCGCTGATCGGCGGCCTGTGGCTCGCGGGGCGCGCGATGCGCCCGATCGCCGCCCTCACGCAGACCGCGCGGCGGATCGCCGAGACGCGCGATCCGGACATACGGGTCCCCAAGCCGCGCAGCGACGACGAGGTCGCCGAGCTCGCGCGAACGCTTGACGAGATGCTGCACGCGCTTGCCGGCGCGCGCGAGGAGACCGAGGCGGCGCTCGTGCGCCAGCGCCAGTTCGTGGCCGACGCCTCGCACGAGCTGCGGACACCGCTCACCTCGATCCTCGCCAACCTCGAGCTGCTCGCCGAGGTGCTCGACGGCGAGCAGGGCGAGACCGCACGAAGCGCGCTTCGCTCGTCGCATCGCATGCGCCGGCTGGTCGCCGACCTGCTGCTGCTCGCGCGCGCAGACACGCGGCGCCAGGTGCCCCACGAGCCGACCGATCTCGGCAGGGTCGTGATCGAGGCGGCGGCCGAGCTGGGCCCGGTCGCCGACGGCCACGAGCTGGACGTGCACGCCGAGCCCGCAGTCGTGGCCGGCTCGCCCGACGAGCTGCACCGCCTGGCGCTGAACCTGATGGAGAACGCGATCAAGCACACGCCTCCCGGGACGCACGTCCACGCCGCGGTGGAGCGCGCCAACGGGCACGTCGTGCTCACGGTTGCCGACGACGGCCCGGGGATCCCGCCGGAGCTGCGCGACAGGGTCTTCGAGCGCTTCGCCCGCGGCGACGGGGACCGCGGCGGATCGTTCGGCCTCGGCCTGAGCATCGTGCGAGCCGTTGCCGAGTCCCACGACGGCACGGTCGCGCTCGCACCGGCCGACGGCGGAGCCGGCGGGGCGCGTTTCGTGGTGACGCTTCCTTCACCAAATCCTTAGGTCCGCGAAACCCGATCTTCATGTGGGAGGTCCACCATTGGTGGTGCGGCTCGCCCCACGGTCATCGCCCAGGCGCACCCCCTGCCTCCCCCGTGCCTGGACCCGGAGCATGGACCAGGCCGGGGGCGGGCCGCCAACTTCCCCCGGCTGCGCTACGCGCGCCTAGACCTCTACGACCACCGGCAGCACCATCGGCCGGCGCTTGAGGCGGTCGTAGACGAACGCCGCGAGGTCGTCGTGGAGGACCTCCTGCAGCAGGTCGGTCTCGCGGATCTCGTCCTTGGCGGCGCGATCCAGCGAGCTCTCCACGGTGTCGCGGATCTCGTCCAGCAGCGCCTGCGCGTCGTCCGGGTAGGGCACGCCGCGGAAGATCACCTCTGGGTCGGCGACCGACGAGCCATCCTGCTCGGAGATGGTGGCGACGACGATGAAGATGCCGTCGGCGCTGAGCATCCGGCGGTCGCGCAGCGCGACGTCCGCCGGATCGCCGATGTCCATGCCGTCGACGAACATCACGCCGCTCTGCTCGCGACTTCCGAAGCGCGCCTGCTCGCGCGCGTCGATCTCCAGCGGCATGCCGTTCTCGCCCTTGAAGATCCGTTCGGGGTCGATGCCGACGGCCTCGGCGAGCTTGCCGTGCAGATGGATGCGCTTGTGATCGCCGTGGAACGGCATCACGTAGCGCGGCTTGACGAGGTTCAGCATCAGCTTGACCTCCTCCGCGTAGCCGTGGCCGGAGGCGTGGATCGGCGCGTCGGCGGTCGTGATGACGTCGCAGCCGATGTGGTACAGGCGGTCGACGGTCTCGTTGACCGCGCGCTCATTGCCCGGGATCGGCGTCGCGCTGAAGACGACGGTGTCGCCGTCGTGCAGCTCGACCTGCGGATGGTCGCGATGGGCCATGCGGCGCAGCGCGCTCAGCGGCTCGCCCTGCGACCCGGTCGAGATGATCACCAGCTTGTGGTCGGGCCAGTCGTCGATCTCACGCGCCTGCACGAGCGCGCCCTCGGGCACGTCGATGTGGCCCAGCGAGCGCCCGATGTTCACGTTCTTGCGCATCGAGCGGCCGACCAGCGCGACCTTGCGGCCAAGCGCCGTCGCAGCGTCGACGACCTGCTGGACGCGATGGATGTTCGAGGCGAAGCTCGTCACCACGATGCGCCCTTCGCAGCGGCTGAAGACGTCCTCGAGGTGCGGGCCGACGCGCGCCTCCGACGGGCTGAAGCCCGGCCGGTCGACGTTCGTGGAGTCCCCGCACAGCAGCAGCACGCCCTCGCGGCCGAGCTCCGCAAGGCGCGAGACGTCGGCCGGAACGCCGTCGACCGGGGTCTGGTCGAACTTGTAGTCGCCGGTGATCAGCGTGGTCCCCAGGTCGCACGTGAGCGCGACGGCAGTCGCGTCGGGGATCGAGTGCGTCATGTGGATCAGCTCGACGCTGAACGGCCCCAGCTCGAGCGCGTCGCCGGCGGCGACGTCCTCGACCTGGACGTCGCGCAACTTGTGCTCGTCGAGCTTGGAGCGCGCCATCGCCATGGTGAGCCGCCCGCCGTAGATCGGCGGCGCGTGCTTCTGGCCGAGCTGGCGCACCACGAACGGCAACGCCCCCAGGTGGTCCTCGTGGCCGTGCGTGACGACGATGCCCTCGATGTCGTCGGCGCGCTCGCGCAGGTAGGTGAAGTCCGGCAGGACCAGGTCGATGCCGACCATCTCGGCGGTCGGGAAGCGCAGGCCGACGTCCACGACGACGATCCGGCCGTCGTATTCGACGACCGTCATGTTCTTGCCGATCTCGCCCAGGCCGCCGAGCGGCAGGACGCGCAGGGATGGGCTCAACGGGCGGCGGTCTCCAGGAGGCCGTGGCGCTCGAGCATCGAGCGCACGGCGGCACGTTCGGCGTCGTCGGCCGGCACCATCGGCAGGCGCAGGTGCTCGCCGTCGATCAGGCCGAGCATGTTCAGGGCCGCCTTCGTGCACGTCGGGCTGGCGGTCATGAACAGCGTCTCGTAGACGTCGCGCAGCGCGGCGTCGATAGCGGCTCGGTTCTCCGGCTCGTCGACCATGCGGCGCATCTCGTCACCCACGATGTGGCTGGCGACGAGCACGCCGCCGGCGCCACCGAAGTCCAGGACGCGGGCGAAGTTGCCGTCGTCGCCGGCGTAGACCTCGAGCCCGTCGACCGGCGCGAGCTCGTCGCCGTTGGCCTGCTTGACGGCGCTGACGTTGTCGATCTGGGCGAGCTCGGCGAGCAGGTCGGGCGGCATGTTCGTGGCCGTGCGCCCGGGGATGTTGTAGAGCACGATCGGCTTGTCGGTGGCCCTCGCGACGGCCTCGTAGTGGGCCGTGATCCCGCGGCGGTTGGGCTTGTTGTAGTAGGGCGTGACGCTGAGCGTGGCGTCGACGCCGAGAGCGGTGGCGCGCTCGGTCATCGCAACCGCATGGCGTGTGTCGTTGGAGCCGGTGCCGGCGATGATCGTCGTGCTCGCGGGGCGCTCCTGGACGGCGAGCTCGATCACGCGCAGGTGCTCCTCGTCGTTCAGCGTGGCGGCCTCGCCGGTGGTCCCGCAGACCGCGAAACCGTCCGATCCGTGCGCCGCCAGGTGGTGCAGCAGCGAGACGAACGTCTCTTCGTCGACGCTGCCGTCCTCATGGAACGGCGTGACGATGGCGGTGATGACTGTGCCGAGTGCTCCCACGCCCGGGCATTGTCCCAGACGCGACGGATCTCGACACTACGCTGGGAGTTCGATGCAGGACACGGATCGAACAGAGCTCGCGCTGGAGGTCGCCGCCGTCCGCTGGCGGCTGCCGGAGGGTGACTTCGCCGTGCTCGTCGGCGTCACCGACGAGGGCGAGGAGGTGACGGTCACGGGCGCCCTCGCCGACGTCGAGGCGGGCGAGGTCATCGACGTCCGCGGGGCGTTCCGGCGCCACGCGCGGCATGGCTGGCAGTTCGCCGCCGAAGGGGTTCGCGTGCGCGCACCCGTCGGCGAGGATGCGCTGCTGGCGTACCTGCGCGCCGTCAAGCACGTGGGTGACGGCGGCGCCCGCTGGCTGCTGGAGCGCCATGGGCCCGAGGTGCTGTCGATCATCGACGCCGACCCGGGGGCGCGGCTGCGCGAGGTGCCGGGCATCGGCGACAAGCGCATCGGCCGGGCTGTCGAATCGTGGCGTGAGCAGGGAGGTCTGCGCGCGCTGCGGCTGTTCCTGGACTCCCACGGCGTGCCGGCGGCGGTGGCGGCGCGGGTGTACCGCGCCTTCGGCGCCGGGTCGGTGGAGCAGTTGCAGGCCGACCCGTATGCGCTGACGCAGCTGGACGGGATCGGCTTCGCCACGGCAGACGCGCTGGCGCAGGCCCTCGGCGTGCCGCTCGACCATCCGGGGCGGCTGGATGCCGGCGTCCTTCATGCGCTGGCGCTGGCCGAGGACGACGGCCATTGCCACCTCCCCCGCGCCGAGCTTGCAGAGCGCGCGCGGCGCCTGCTGGGCGCCGACGCCGAGGATCGGATCGACGGGCTCGCGGCCAGCGGGCGGCTCGAGCTCGACGACGCCGACCGCGTGGCGGAGGCGCGCCTGGCGGAGATCGAGCGGCGCCTCGCGGCGCGGGCGCGGGAGCTCGCGCGCGCCGAGCCGGTGCTGTCGCTTCGTGACGAAACACGCCCGCTTGTCGGCGACTTCGTGCCCACCGACGACCAATGGTCCGCGGTCGGAAATGCGCTTCGCAGCCGCCTCTCGATCCTCACCGGTGGCCCTGGAGTGGGCAAGACCGCGTCGATGCGCGCGCTCGTGGAGCTCATGCGCGCAAACAAGAAGTCGGTGCGGCTGTGCGCGCCGACAGGTAAGGCCGCGCGGCGGCTGGCGGAGCTCACCGGAGCCGACGCGACGACGATCCATCGCCTCCTCGAGTACGTCCCCGGCGAGGGCTTCGGCCGGGACGCGTCGGACCCAATCGACGGCTGCGACATGCTCATCGTCGACGAGGCCTCGATGCTGTCCCTGCGCCTCGCCGAGCCGTTGCTGGACGCCGTCGGCCCGCGCACGCACGTGCTGCTGGTCGGCGACGTCGACCAGCTCGCGCCGGTCGGCCCCGGCCGCGTGCTCGACGACCTGATCGCGTCCGGCGCCGTGCCGGTGACGCGCCTGACGACGATCTTCCGCCAGGCGGCGCGCTCGCTGATCGTCCGCGCCGCGCACGCGCTCAACCACGGCGAGCCGCCGCCGACCGGGCCCGCCGACGACGGGCTGCGCGACTTCTTCCTGATCGAGCGCGCGAGCCCGCGCGCCGTGTTCGACGAGGTCATCTCGCTTGCGGCCGAGCGCCTGCCGCGCCATTACTCGCTGGATCCGATGGCCGACCTGCAGGTGCTCGCCCCGATGTACCGGGGGCCGGTCGGCATCGACGCGATCAACGCCGAGCTGCGTGCCCGGCTGAACGCCGATGGCCCCCCGATCCCGGGCACGGCGTTCCGTCTGCATGACAAGGTCCTGCAGACGAAGAACAACCACGAGCGGCTCGTGATGAACGGCGAGACCGGCGTCCTCGTGCATCACGACGACGACCGCGACCACGTCATCCTCGCCACCGATGACGGCCGCCGCGTCTCGATGCCCGTGCGCGAGCTCGACACGTTCAAGCTCGGCTTCGCCAGCTCGGTCCACAAGGCCCAGGGCTCGCAGTGGCCGGCTGTCGTCGTCGCGCTGTCGCGCGGCCACAACGTGATGCTCACGCGCAACCTCGTCTACACCGGCCTGACCCGCGCCGCCGACCTGCTGGTCCTCGTCGCCGAGCCCGGCACGGTCATGACCGCGGCGCACCGCGTGGAGGCGCGTGCCCGCTACACGCGGCTCGCTGAGCTTGTCGCCTAGCATCGCGTGCATGCAGCAACGCTCGGTCGCCGCCTGCCTTGCCAGGTTGCTCGACCTCGACGTGGCCGAGGTCCCGGTGCCGGAGGAAGGCCACCCGGACCCCTGGATCGTCTGGCGCAACTGGCTCGCCCAGCGCGGCCTCGGGCTCGTGCCCATCCTCGAGCCGCGGACCTTCAACTGGCCGGGGCCGTGGCTGGCGCTGCTCGCGCAGGACGAGGGGCACGCCGCGGCCGTCGCGTTCGGCTCGCCGCCCGGGATCGCGTGGGCTCCATGGGACGGGCCGGCGTCCTTCGACGCCGTCGAGCGCGGGTACCTGCTCGCGCCCGCCGACGTCGCCCTCTGGGAACCGCTGCCCCGCGCGACCACGCGCGTTGCCGGCACGGTCGAGGCGATCGCGATCACGCCCGAGCGCGAGGGCGCGATGGCCCGCGTCGAGCGCGCCAGCGCACACGCCGGGCGCGGGCTCGAGGGCGACCGCTACTTCGAGCAGCGCGGGACCTTCACCAACAAGCACGGCCGCGGGCATGACCTCACGCTGGTGGAGGGCGAGGCGCTCGACGACCTCGAGCTTCCAGCGGGCCGGCTCGCCCCCGAGGACGCGCGCCGCAACATCGTCACGCGCGGGATCGACCTCAACGCGCTTGTCGGACGGCGATTCACGATCGGCGAGGTCGACTGCTTCGGCCAGCGCCTGTGCGAGCCGTGCGCGCACCTGGAGCGCCTGACGGCGGCGATCGGCGCACCGGGGACCCTGCGCGCCCTGATTCACAAGGGCGGCCTTCGCGCCGACGTGCTCACCGACGGGCGGATAGCCGTCGGCGACCCGATCGCCGCATCTGACGCGGAGGCTTAGGCGAACGACATCGGCGCGGGCGTACGGGCCTCGCGGGCGATGACGTGGGTGACGCGGGCGTCGACCATGCGGGCGATGCGGCCGGGCAGGTCCATCGTCAGCCAGCGCGAGGACGCTCCGGGCAACGTCGAGACCATGACCTCGTCGTAGCAGCCCGGGTCCCAGACCTCCAGGACCGCAACGGCGGGATCCGTGTCGCCGAGCATCCCGTGGGCTTCGAAGCCGGCCTCCTGGAAGCGCGACAGCGCGGCGGTCATCCGCTCGCCCAGCCCGCCGTGCGAGTCCTGCGGGACGATCAGCGTGACCGCGATCGGCCCCCGGGCGGCGCGCTCTCGCAGCGCGGCCAGAAGGTCGTCAGAGTCGGCTGTGCGGTTCGCGACGACCAGCAGTCGCGTCTTCCATGCCATGTCCCCTCCAAGGGTGCTTCGCGTCTGCCGAACGTACTCCCCTCGCCGGGAAGGTTCAACGCCCGTACCTCTGGATCATTTGTCCAGATCGTCCGTGTAGCGACGTGGCACGCGCGGCGGCGCGATGCCGCCCTCTTCCTCCCACAGCGTGATCACCAGCAGCTCGGCGCCCTCGCGCCGGCAGACGAAGACCAGCGAGCGGTCGCGCAGGTCGCGGACGCGGTACGTGCCGCGGTCCTCTTCGACGCGGCCGGCCTCCCAGGCGAGCGCGACGCGCCGGATGACGTCGGCCTTCGCGTCGAGCGTGCCGGCGATCCGCTGGCGGAAACGCTCGGCCGCGTGGTCGGTGACGGCGACCAGGACGCTCA
>Ga0308175_100002508_pt1 | contig 12578 bp, 9 predicted proteins | sample PhyCR1_3_FD_203893 | JGI IMG/M metagenome (GOLD analysis project Ga0308175, IMG submission 203893) | Soil microbial communities from UC Gill Tract Community Farm, Albany, California, United States - DLSLS.C.R1 | ecosystem: Environmental > Terrestrial > Soil > Agricultural land | place: USA... | reverse complement strand
CTCGGGCACGAAGTTGGCGCCGAGCCCCTGGATCTTGTGCGGTCCGGGCTTGCCACCGTTGAGGATGGGAGACTCCGCCGGCTCGACCGCGACCATCCGCACCTCGGGCTTGCGGGACTTGAGCACCTGGCCGACGCCGGTGATGGTGCCCCCGGTGCCGATGCCGGAGACGACGATGTCGACCTGGCCGTCGGTGTCCTTCCAGATCTCCTCCGCCGTCGTCTCACGGTGGATCCTCGGGTTCGCCTCGTTGGCGAACTGCCGGGCAAGGATCCCGCCGCGCTCCCTGGCGATCTCCTCGGCCTTGTCGACCGCGCCCTTCATCCCGAGGGCGCCCTCGGTGAGCACCAGCTCCGCCCCGTAGGCCTTGAGCAGTGCCTTGCGCTCCTTGCTCATCGTCTCGGGCATCGCGAGGACGACGTGGTAGCCCCGGGCCGCGCCGACCATGGCCAGGGCGATACCGGTGTTGCCCGACGTGGCCTCGACGATGGTGCCGCCCGGCTCGAGCTCGCCCGACGCCTCGGCCGCGTCGATGATCGAGACCCCGATACGGTCCTTGACCGAGCTCGCCGGGTTGTAGAACTCGAGCTTTGCGGCGACCGTCGCCTCGCTGTCGATCAGGCGGTTGATGCGCACGAGCGGGGTGTTGCCGATGAGCTTGGTGACGTCGTCGTGGATGGGCATGCAGACCTCGGTTCGGTATGCCGCGTGCTCACCTGGCGCGCGGACGTGGGCTCCGTCGTCGAGTTCAGCGAATTCGACGTTATGCGTATTCCAACATGTCGTTATCCGACGTCGCAACGGGCCCCCGCAACGAGGGCACCGCTCGACGCCCTTACCTCTGGGACCGCCTCCCCGAGCCTGCTCGAGGGCGCCCGGACCCGACTCGGCCGGACACCGAGCTACGTCCGGGCGGACCCGGCGGAACCACCGGCCAGCGACTCCCTCCACTCGGCCTGACCGACGCTCAGGTCGCGGACTCGCGGCTTGACGATGCTCACACACAGGTGAGCGAGCGCTTACCCGCCAGTAGAGTGACCGGCATGTCTGTCCTCCAGGTCGTCGCCCTCGTCGTGTCGCTCGCGGTCACGGTGACCGGGGTCGCGCTGTTCGTCCGGGCTGTCCGGCAGTTCCTGGCCGTCTTCCGCCTCGGCCAGCCGGCCCCCGGCCGCACCGACCACAAGGGCCAGCGGACCGTGACCTTGGTGCGCGAGTTCCTGGGCCACACCCGGATGTCGCGACTGCCGGTGGTGGCGGCGGCGCACTGGGTGACCATGATCGGCTTCGGGGTGCTGTTCTTCACGCTGGTCAACGCGTTCGGGCAGCTGGTGGACCCGGAGTTCTCGCTGCCGCTGATCGGCCACTTCTTCCTCTACGAGTGGGTCACCGACTTCTTCGCCTTCGCCGGCTTCTTCGGGATCCTCACGCTGATCTCCATCCGGCAGTGGCATCACCCGAGGGGACAGGCCGACCCACGTCGCTCGCGGTTCTTCGGCTCGACGTTCTGGCAGGCCTACTTCGTCGAGCTCGTCATCCTGGGGGTGACGATCTGCATCGGTCTGTTGCGGGCGTTCGAGTGGACGCTGGCCCGCCAGCTCGGCACCGGCCAGGACACTGCGCTGCACTTCCCGCTGACCGGTTGGATCGGCAACCTGTTCGTCGGCCTGCCGACCTCCACGGTCAAGAACCTCGTCGTCGTCGTCGCAGCGGTGAAGATCGTCATCTCGTTCACCTGGATGATCGTCATCTCGCTGACCCCGACGATGGGCGTCGCGTGGCACCGGTTCCTCGCGTTCTTCAACATCTGGTTCAAGCGGCACGCCGACGGGCGCACCTCGCTGGCCGAGCTGCAGCCGATCATCGTGGCCGGGGAGCCGCTGGACTTCGAGAAGGTCGAGGACTTCGACGAGGACACCGCCCTCGGCGTCGGCAAGGTCGAGGACTTCACCTGGAAGGGGCTGCTCGACTTCACCACCTGCACCGAGTGCGGCCGCTGCCAGAGCCAGTGCCCGGCCTGGAACACCGACAAGCCGTTGTCCCCCAAGCTGCTCGTGATGACGCTGCGAGACCACGCGCACGCCAAGGCGCCATGGCTGCTCGCCGGCGAGGACGAGCGCGAGGCCCTCGGTGAGTCCGCCGCGAAGCTCCAGGACGTGCCGCTGGTCGGCGACACCGGGTATGCCGCGAAGGCAGGCAACGGCGCGCTCGGCACCCACGGCGTGGGGGGGCGCGCCGGCGCGCTCGCGGCATACGACCCCCACGGCCCCGAGGCCGTGATCGACCAGGACGTGCTGTGGTCGTGCACCACGTGCGGGGCATGCGTGGAGCAGTGCCCCGTCGACATCGAGCACGTCGACGCGATCGTCGACATGCGCCGCTACCAGAACCTTATCGAGTCCGCGTTCCCGTCCGAGCTGGGTGGGCTGTTCAAGAACATGGAGAACAAGGGCAACCCGTGGGGCATGGCCGCCAGGGCGCGACTCGACTGGGCCAAGGACCTGCCGTTCGAGGTCAAGATCCTCGGGCAGGACGTCGAGTCCGCAGACGACGTGGACTACCTGTTCTGGGTCGGCTGCGCCGGCGCCTACGAGGACCGCGCCAAGAAGACGACGCGCGCCGTGGCCGAGCTGCTCGACCAGGCCGGCGTCTCCTTCGCCATCCTCGGCGACGGCGAGACCTGCACCGGCGACTCCGCCCGCCGCGCCGGCAACGAGTTCCTCTTCCAGATGCTCGCCCAGCAGAACGTCGAGACGCTCAACGAGGTCGGCGCCACCAAGATCGTCGTCACGTGTGCGCACTGCTTCAACACGATCAAGAACGAGTACCCCCAGCTCGGTGGCAAGTACGAGGTCGTGCACCACACCCAGCTGCTCAACCGGCTGGTCCGCGAGAAGAAGCTCGTCCCGGTGTCCCGCCCCGCACAGGCTCCCGGCAAGTCCACCACCAAGGACGTCGCCTCGACCGCCCGCACCGTGACCTACCACGACCCGTGCTACCTCGGCCGCCACAACGGCGTCTACTCCCCACCCCGCGAGCTCATCGGCGCCCTGCCAGGGGTCGAGCTCACGGAGATGGAGCGCACCAAGGAGAAGTCGTTCTGCTGCGGCGCCGGCGGCGCCCGCATGTGGATGGAGGAGAAGCTCGGCACCCGCATCAACACCAACCGCACCGAGGAGGCCCTCGGCACCGGCGCCGAGCGGATCGCCATCGGCTGCCCCTTCTGCCGCGTCATGCTCTCCGACGGCCTCACCGCCGCCCAAGCGGACGGGCGCGGCGAGGAGGTCGAGGTCGTCGACGTCGCCCAGATGCTGCTCGCCGCGGTCAGGCGTGGCGACGACGGCCAGCCCGCGCCGGCGGCAGCCACCGAGCCCCAGCCGGCCTGACTCCCCGCGCGGCCACGGCACACCGGCGCGGCGCAGCAGCTGTGGTCAGGCGACCTCGGCCATCAGCGCGGCGAGCTTGGCCCGGGACGGGATCTCGAGCTTGCGGTAGATGTGCGCGAGGTGCGCGTCGACGGTGCGCGGCGACACGAACAGCCGCTCGGCGATCTGGCGGCTGGTGAGCCCCTCGGCGACCAGCCCGGCTACCGCGTGCTCGGCCTTGGTGAGGTTCGCCAGCGGCGACTCGCGCTCCGGCTCGGGGGTGCCGGCGAAGCACTCGGTCGCGCCGGCCAGACCAGCCGGTGTGAGCTGGCCGGCACGGACCCAGCCCCTCGGGCAGTCGCGGACCGCCCCCGCGACCGGGTGTGCCCCGGGGCGCGGGTGCGCCACCGCCTGCCGCGGGGCGCGCAGGGCGGCCGCCGCCCCCGCGAGCTGTCGGTATGCCGCCGTCCCCGGCTCCCCGGCCAGACCCGCCAGGGCGTCCAGGGCCTCGGCCGCCCGCAGGGGCATCGGCACGGTGCTCGCTCGCCGCAGGGCCGACAGGTAGGAGGCCTGTGCCTGCGCGGGCTCGCCCATCGCCATCAGCGCGTCCGCGACCAGCAACCGGCCCTCGACCGCCTCGCGACCGAGCTGGATGCTGTCGGCGAGCACCACGATGTCGGCCGCGCGTCCGGCGGCCCTGCGGACCTCACCGGAGGCGAGCAGCTCGCGGGCGTCCTGCACCTGGACCACCAGCCGCAGCGCCCACGGCAGGGTCTCGGGGTCGAGGAGCCCAGGCGCCCCCCGACCGGTGACCAGCCGGTGCGTGGTCTGCGCGAGAAGGGCGACGCGATCCTCGTGGAGGTGGACGGCGCGGTCCCGGGCATGGTGCGCGAGGGACTCGGCCTCGACCAGCCGCCCCCGCTCGAACGCCATCCGCGCCTGCAGGGTCTGGGCCGACAGGGCCAGCCACATCTCGTCCAGGGGCGGGGAGTCGGTGATGAGAGCGGCCAGCCGCTCGGCTTCCTCGAAGCTGCCCTCGGAGACGCACACGTCCATGAGCGTGCGACGCACCTGTCGGATGACGTTGGGGTCGGCCGCACTGAGGCCCAACGTCTGCTCGACGTCGTCACGCGCGTCACCGAGCCGCCCGGCGTCGAGGTGCATCTCGGCACGGATGGCTGCGTTGCGTGCCAGCTCGAGGTCCCGGGGGCCCGGCTCGAGGGCAGCGGCGTAGTGCATCGCCCGGTCGAGCAGCCGCAGACCCTCGTAGGTGCCCCGTACCTCCGAGGCGCAGATGCCGGCACGGCGCGCGAGCTGTGACCCGATGTCCGGCGGACCCTCACCGCTGTCGAGCACGCCCTCGAGGAGCCCGAGGGCGTCTCGCGCCCGCATGGCGGTGTAGAGGGAGGAGAAGGCCCGGTTGGCCAGCGCGTAGCCCCGGGGCCGGGTCTGCTCGGTGGCGCAGAGGTGGCGCACCGCGGAGCCGAGCAGCGGGACGTCCGCGAGCCACGGGGCGTCGGCTGCCCCGGTGTTGGAGGCCTGCGGGACGACCCGCTCCGCCCAGCGCACCACACCGGCCGTCGCGCGCACGTCGTCGCCCCGGCTGGCGGCGAGCTCGGCACCGACCTCACGCAGCGGCGCCAGCATGTCGAAGCGCCCGTCGGGGTGGACCTCGACCAGGCTGCGCCGGGCCAGGGCCGCCGCGAGCTGCACCGCCTGGGTCCGCGAAACCTCGCAGACGTCCGCCAGCGCCTCGAGCGTCACCGGCTGCCCGACCGCGGCAAGCCGGCGGAAGCACCGTTGCTGGTCCTCGTCGAGCAGCTCGTACGAACCACGCACGGCCTGCGACATGGTGCCGGCGGGCGTGACGTCACTGACGCCGATGAGCGCGATCTGCACGGCGAGCTGCTCGATCACCGAGGGGAGGCCACCGCTGGCGACCAGCAGCCGGCGCACGGTCTGCTCGTGCCGGTCGAGGTCGAGCGTGCGGCCACCTGTGGAGGCCACCCGGCCCAGCAGCAGCTCGACGGCTGGCCCCTCCAGGGGCGAACCCTCCAGCGGCACCGGCAGCGGGAGCATGCGCAGGACCTTCTCGTGAGACCGGGCGGCGACGGTGGTCGCGGTGCACAGCAGCCGGAACCCGTCAGCCTCCTCGACGAGGTCGTTGAGCACTGCCCCCAGCCCGTCGATGGCGTCGACACCGTCGAGGACCAGCAGCAGGTCCTGGCCATCCAGTGCCCGCTTCAGCGCCAGCTGCTCGGAGTCGCCCGGCGCGACCTCAGCGCCCAGCGCGTCCAGGCAGGCGCCGACCAGGACCGGGGTGGTGCGGTGCCACGCACCCACCCCCACCCACGCCGACCGGGGTGCCGTCGCCGCCGCATGGCGTGCGACCAGCGTCTTGCCGCAGCCGGGCGGCCCGGTCAGCGTCACCCACCGGCTGCTGCCGAGCATGTCCTGCAGTCGCTCGAGGACGTCGTCGCGACCCACACACGGAGTCAGCACGCGCCAAGGCTAGCGAGCGCCGGCACCAGACATCGGTGGTTTCACCGATGCCCGGTCGCCAGGGCTGCGCCAGTCTTGTGGTCAGCGGGATCGAGGAACCGACACCGCGGGACGTGCGGAGGGGCGCGGCCCGAGGTTCCGGTTCACTCGTCCGGGCGGTTCGGGGGTTCCGCCACCAAGGGCCGGGAGCGGTGTCAGCGACACCGCACCCGGCCCCATCCGTGTCGGTGGACGGGCGGCGGCTAGGCGAGGCCGTTCTTGGTGAGGAACTCCTTGGCCACGGCCGACGCGTCCTTCTTGTCGACCACGACCTCGGTGAGCAGCGCCGCCAGCGTCTGGGTGTCCAGCTTGGCCGACACCGCGTTGAGCGCGGTGGTGATCGTGTCGGTGTCCTTGGCCTTGGTGATCAGCGGCACGACGTTCTGGGCCGCGAACAGGTGCTGCGGGTCCTCGAGGACCACGAAGTCGTTCTTGGCGATGTTGGGGTCTGTGGTGAACAGGTCACCGGCGTCGATCTGGCCGTTCTTCAGGGCTGCCACCGTGAGCGGGCCACCGGCGTCGAGCGCGCGGAAGGACTTGAACTCCAGGCCGTAGAGCTTCTTCAGGCCGGGCAGGCCGGTCGGTCGCGTCTTCCACTCGGGCGGACCGCCGAACACCAGGTCCTTGGACTTGCCCTTGAGGTCGGCGATGGACTTGGCCCCCAGCTCGTCGGCCTTCTTCTTGGTCATGACGACCGCGTCCTTGTCCTCTGCGGCCGACTTGTCGAGCACCTCCAGCTTGGCGGGCAGCGAGGCCTTCAGCTCGGTGTAGACGCCCTCGGAGTCGGTCGCCTTGGCCTGCTTGTTGAAGTACTGGGTGAGGACGCCGGTGTACTCGGGGATGAGGTCGATCGAGCCGTCCTGCAGCGCGGGGATGTAGGCCTCGCGAGCGCCGATGTTGAGCTTCTTGTTGACCTGCACCCCCTTGGCCTGCAGTGCGCCGGCGTAGATCTCGGCGAGCAGCTGGCTCTCGGGGAAGTCGGCCGAGCCCACCGTGATGCCGCCGCTGCCACCACCAGACCCGCTGCTGGAGCTACTGCTGGTGTCGAGCGGACTGTTGCCGCTACCCGAGCCGCATGCCGCGGTGGTCATCAGGGCGGCCGTCGCCACGGTCAACACGACCTTGCTGAGCTTCACAGGTCCTTCTCCCAACTTCCGTCAGTCCGGCGGGTCAAGCGGTGCGGTGTCCTCGAGCGGTCGTCCGTCCAGCGGACAACTATCCAACCCTATGCTGGCCAACCGACATCTCCACATCCATCGGCTGGTCCCCCGGCTCCGGGCGCGTCCGGAACCGGCCCGACAGGCCGGGCGACACGGCATACCGCTGGACGAGCGCGAAGGCGGCGTCCACGACCAGCGCCAGCAGCGCGATGAGCAGCGCCCCGCCGGCCATCTGCGAGTAGTCGTTGACGTGCAGGCCGTCGATGAGGAACCGGCCCAGCCCCCCGAGGCCGGCGATCGCGCCGATGGTGGCCGTGGCCACCACCTGGAGCGCGGCGGATCGCAGTCCCGAGAAGACGAGCGGCAGGGCGCACGGAAGCTCTACCTTGCGCAGCACCCCCATCCCCGTCATGCCCATGCCCTTGGCGGCGTCCCGCGCCGCGGGGTCGACGCCCTCCACGCCCGCGTAGGCGCCCGCCATGATCGGCGGGATCGCGAGCACGATGAGGACGATGAGGTTGGGGACGAGGAAGGCGGCGTCGCCGCCCAGCTTCGGGAACAGCCACAGCACCATGAGGAAGAGCAGGCCGAGGCTCGGGATGGCGCGTGCCGCGCCGGCGAGGTTGACGACGAAGAACCGGCCGCGCCCGGTGTGCCCGATGGCGAGCCCGACGGGGACCGCGATGAGGGCGGCGACGAGGAGGGACAGGCCGGAGTACCACAGGTGCTCGAGGAGGCGGTGCGGTATGCCGTCGTCCCCGGCCCAGTGCGCCGGGTCGCCCAGCCAGTCGATGATGCCGGCGATCATGCGCGTGCGCCCGTCGCCCGGACCCACGGGGTGAGCGCGCGGGTGACGCCGATGATGACCAGGTCGAAGAGGAGGGCGAGCACGATGCAGGCCACGACACCGACCACTAGCGGGTCGTAGAAGCTGCGGGCGAACCCGTCCGTGAAGAACAGGCCGAGCTGCTGGGTGCCGATGATCGCCGAGACGCTGACGATGCTGACGTTGCTCACTGCCGCCACTCGCAGCCCGGCGGAGATGACCGGTACCGCGAGGGGCAGCTCGACGGCGAAGAACCGGCGGCCTCGGGTGTAGCCCATCGCGGTGGCCGCCTGGGCCACCGCGTCGGGCACCGCCCCGAGCCCGTCGGCGACGGTCCGCACCAGCAGGGCGATCGTGTAGAGCGTCATGGCGATGACGACGTTGACCGGGTCGAGGATCTGGCGGTGGAGGATCCCGGGGAGGATCACGAACAGCGCGAGGCTCGGGATCGTGTAGAGCAGGCCGAACCCGGCGGTGAACGGCGCGTAGAGCCCGCGGTAGCGGCGGGCCAGCCAGCCCAGGGGTAGCGCGATGAGCAGGCCCACCACCAGGGGCAGGCCGGCGAGGTAGACGTGCTGCAGGGTGCGCGTCCAGACCAGGTCGAGGTGGTCGACGAACCAGCTCATGCGCCGGGTCCCGCGGACGGCCCGGAGGTGGAGGGAACGGTCGGCTCGTCGAGGACGCCCGGACGCTCCGGGTCCTCGAGCTCGGGACGGGCGGTGTCCTCGATGGCGATGAGCACCTCATGGGCACGGACCGTGCCCACGAGTGCGCCGGACTGGTCGACGATGACGCCACGCCTGCTCGGGCTGGACAGGGCCGCGTCGAGGGCGGCGCGCAGCGGCCCGTCCGCGCGGGCCACCGTGCCGCCGCGGTGGAGCATCTCGGTGCGCACCTCGCCCTTGACGCGGTGCGGCTCCACCCAGCCGAGCGGGCGGTTGTGGTCGTCGACGACCAGGACCCAGTCGGCGTCCAGGGCCGCGATGTCCTCGCCCATGGCGACGGTGCGCTCCGACCGGAGCGGCAGTCGGGGGGTCGGCTGGAAGGACAGGCCTCGGTAGCCACGGTCGCGGCCCACGAAGTCGGCGACGAAGTCGCTCACCGGGTGGGCGAGCAGGTAGGCGGGTTCGGCGAGCTGGGCCAGCCGGCCACCGACCTGGAGCACGGCAACCTGGTCACCGAGCTTGATCGCCTCGTCGATGTCGTGGGTGACGAAGATGATCGTCTTGCCGAGCTCGTCCTGCAGCCGCAGGAACTCGTCCTGCAGCTGCTCGCGCACGACCGGGTCGACGGCACTGAAGGGCTCGTCCATCAACATCACCGGCGGGTCCGCCGCCAGGGCACGGGCGACGCCGACACGCTGCTGCTGGCCGCCGGAGAGCTGGGCGGGGTAGCGCGTCGCGAATGCCGTGTCGAGGCCCACCCGCTCCATCAGCTCGAGGGAGCGCTGCTCGGTCTTCCTGCCGTCCCACCCCAGCAGCTTGGGGACCGTGCCGATGTTGTCGAGGACCGTCTTGTGGGGGAACAGGCCGGCGTGCTGGATGACGTAGCCCATGCCGCGCCGCAGCTCGGACTCCTTCATGCGTGCGGTGTCGCGCCCGTCGAGCGAGATGGTCCCCGAGGTCGGCTTGATCATGCGGTTCACCATGCGCAGCGAGGTGGTCTTGCCACAGCCGGACGGCCCGACCAGGACCGTGATCTTGCCGCTCGGGGCCTGAAGGCTGAGCTCGTCGACGGCGACCGTGCCGCCGGGGTACCGCTTCGTCACACGGTCGAACGCGATCATGGCGTTCAACCTAACTCAGGGACGGGATACTGGCGCGCGTGACGGACCTCGTGCTCGACGGGCACAGCCTCGACCTCGACGGGCTGCGCGTCGCCGCCGGCGCGCGGGTCGTCCTCGACCCCGCGGCCCTCGCCCGCGCGGCGGCCTCACACGAGCTGGCCGCGCGGCTCAGCGCGCAGCAGCCCGTCTACGGGCGCACCACCGGCGTCGGCGCCGCGCGCGACGAGACCACGGACTCGGCGGTGGGCCATGGGTTGCGACTGCTGCGCTCGCACGCCGCCGGGTGGGGCGAGGAGGTGCCCGCGCCGGTCGTGCGCGCGGCGCTGGTCGTGCGCGCCAACCAGCTGCTCGCCGGAGGGTCCGGCGTGAGCCCGGCCGTGGTCGAGGCGCTGGCCGCGGCCGCGACCGGGCCCGACGAGGACCTGCCCGTGGTGCACCGGCACGGGTCCCTGGGCACCGGCGACCTCACCGCGCTGGCCGAGGTGGGCCTGACACTGATCGGGGAACGCGCGCGGGCGGGTGGAGCGCGCCGGTCCGACCTCCAGCTGACCACTGCGGACGCGCTGCCACTCATGTCGTCGAACGCCTTCGCCATCGCCGAGACGGGCCTGCATGCTGCCAGCCTGCACGCCCTGGCCCGCGCGGCAGACACCGTCTGCGGGCTGAGCTTTGTTGCGCTGCAAGGCAATCGTGAGGCCGTCAGCGAGGCTGCCGCCGCGGCGACGCCGTTCCACGGTGCCCAGGAGGTCGCCCGCGTGCTGCGTGAGCTGCTCACCGAGCAACCCGGCGAGGCCGCCCACCTGCAGGACTTCTTCGGGCTGCGCACCTGGCCGCAGGTGCACGGTCCGGTCCTGGACACGGTCCTGCGCCTCAAGGCGGTGGTGGAGACCGCCGCCAACACCGCGTCCGAGAACCCGCTCTTCACCCCCACCCCCACCGGCGGTGCCGTGACGCACCATGGCGGGTTCCACGCGGCATACCTCGTCCTTGCCGTGGACTCGGCCCTGCTCGCCCTCACGCGTTCGGGGCAGGCCGTCCAGTCGCGGGTGAGCCACGTGCTCACCGACCCGGGGGCCGGCCTGCCCCGGTTCCTTGCCGACGGGACACCCGGTTCGTCAGGTGCGCTGATCGCGGAATACGTTGCGGCGTCGGCGCTCTCGACGATTCGTGGCGCTGCCGCAACCCCGTCCAGCATCCAGACAGTCGGGGTGTCCGCGGGCATCGAGGACGACGCCAGCTTCGCGGGGCAGGCCACGCTGCGACTGGGCGACGCCACGACCGCCTACCGGCGGATGCTCGCCGTCGAGCTCGTGTGTGCCGTGCGGGCGCTGCGGATGCGCGGTGTGGTGCCGGTGGGTGAGCTGGGCCAGGCGTTCAGGCGGTGCGAGCGGCTGCCCGCGGGCACCGGTGACCGTGACCTGTCGCCGGAGCTGGCGGTGGCCGAGGGCATCGTCGAGGGGTATGCCGTGTCGACGCCGGAGGAGCGCTAGGCCCCGGTCGCGGTGAGCCAGCGGACGAGGTACCGGGCCGGGTCCTCGCGCCACCTGCGGTAGGGACGCAGCATGGCGTGCGTCGCTCCGGGGACCAGCTCGTAGGTCACGTCGGCGCCCTGGTCCGCCATCGCCTCCGCCATGCGCCTCGATGCCCTGGCGGACGTGATGCGGTCCCGGCTGCCGTGCATGACGAGCGCGTGGAGTCCCGGGTGGGTGTGGGCCAGGTCGGGACGATCGACCCAGGGTGCGAGGGCCGCGACGGCGCGGACCCGTTCGTCACCGGTGAGGTGCAGCACGACGCGGCCGCCCATCGAGTGCCCGAGCAGCCCGATCGGGGCGCCGGGGTAGAGGGCGGCCACCTGCTGGAGGGCGTTGCTCGCGTCGGCGACGGGGCTGGCGTCGGCGCCGTTCCATCCCTGGAGGGCGTAGCGCAGCCGCGCGACGGCGATCCGGCCCTCCCCCGCGTGGACCACGGCGTCGGCGAACGGCCGCATCCACCAGACCGCGGGATGCCAGGGCCGGGCGGCGCGACGGCTGCGGCTCTTGCCGCCGTGCAGGACGAGGACGACGGCCTCGGGGTCGGCGACCTCGGCGTCCCAGGTCAGCTCGGGGGCGGGCACGGCTCTCCTCGTGGCGCTCGGTCCTCGCGGGTGTCGTAGGGGTGTTCGGCGCGGACCCGAGCGCAGATGGGTCCCGACCCGGGCCCCACGGTCAGACCTCGGTGGTGTGGAAGCTCTTGAAGCTGCGGCTCGCGGTGGGGCCGCGCTGACCCTGGTAGTGGGAGCCGTGCTTCGTCGAGCCGTAGGGGTCGTCGACCGGGCTGGAGAGCCGGAAGAAGCAGAGCTGGCCGATCTTCATGCCCGGCCAGAGCTTGATCGGCAGCGTCGCGACGTTGGACAGCTCGAGCGTGACGTGACCGGTGAACCCCGGGTCCACGAAGCCCGCGGTGGCGTGGGTGAGCAGACCGAGGCGACCGAGGCTGGACTTGCCCTCGACGCGGGCGGCGACGTCGTCGGGGAGGGTCACCGTCTCGTAGATCGAGCCGAGCACGAACTCACCCGGGTGCAGCACCAGCGGCTCGCCCTTGTCGACCTCGACCAGACGGGTCAGGTCGGGCTGCTCCTCGGCGGGGTCGATGTAGGGGTACTTGTGGTTGTCGAACAGGCGGAAGAACTTGTCGAGCCGCACGTCGACACTGGACGGCTGGATCATCTCGGGGTCCCAGGGGTCCAGGACCACCCTGCCGTTGTCGATCTCGGCCCTGATGTCACGGTCGCTGAGCAGCACGGGGAGAGACTAACGCGGGGTGCGCCGGGGGCGGTCCGAGCCGCGCTGACGGTCGGTTAGACTGCCTGCCGCGCCGCCTGTGGGCGGTGCTCGCCGATGTAGCTCAATGGTAGAGCGCCAGCT
>Ga0308175_100002505_pt1 | contig 12596 bp, 14 predicted proteins | sample PhyCR1_3_FD_203893 | JGI IMG/M metagenome (GOLD analysis project Ga0308175, IMG submission 203893) | Soil microbial communities from UC Gill Tract Community Farm, Albany, California, United States - DLSLS.C.R1 | ecosystem: Environmental > Terrestrial > Soil > Agricultural land | place: USA... | reverse complement strand
CGTCACCGCCGAGGGCGAGCACCACGTCGCATGTGTCGGCCGTCCCCGCCTCCGCGACGACGCGGTCGATCCGCGCCATCGGGATCTGAACGACCTCCGCCCCGCAGCCGGCGGCCCAGTCGCGCAGTGCGCGCAGCGCCCCGTCGAGCTCGCGGCGCGGGTGGACGACGACGCCGATGCGATCGAGGCAGGGAGCCGGGCTCACACGGGCATCATGGCTGACGCGCCGAGCCGCGGCACCCAACCGTGTGCCTGCTCCAGCTGGGCGGCCAGCGCGATCAGCACGTCCTCGCGGCCCGGCGGCGCAACGAGCTGGATGCCGACAGGCACGCCATCGGCCGTCGCGTACAGGGGCAGCGAGATAGCCGGCTGCCCCGTCACGTTCCAGATCCGGACAAGCGCGCTGAAGCGCAGTGCGTCGTCGGTGACGCCGGCGTTCGCGCCGATCGCCTCGGCGGTCGCGGGCAGGCGCGTGAGTGTCGGGGTGAGCAGCACGGTGTCGGCCGGCCAGTCCGTCAGCAGGCGCCGGGAGAACGCACCGAGCCATTCGTGGGCCTCGAGGAAGTCGACGAGCTCGACGCGCGGGCTGTCGAGCAGCCACGCGCGCGTGGCGGGCTCGAGCCCGGCGGGCTCGATCGGCTGCCCGTGGAGCCGCTCGAGCGCTCGGATGATGTGCTGCAGCGCACCGGTGACGAAGGTCGACCAGCTCGCGGCGAAGCCCTCGTCGTCCCAGTTCGGAGCGCGCTCGGCGACGTCGTGGCCCAGGTCGGCGAGCCGCGCGGCTGCGAGCTGCACCGCCGCGCGCGGCTCCTCGTCGACGGGCACGCCGTGCGGCGCGTCGAGCGCGACGCGGACGCGGACCCGAGCGTCGTGCGGGCTCGTCGCCGTCCGGGCGTAGGGCGCCGGCGGCGGGGCGAGCCAGTGATGGTCGCCCGGCTCGTAGCCCGCCATCGCGTCGAGCGCGATCGCGGTGTCGAGCACCGTGCGCGTCAGCACGCCGTCGACCCCCGCCCCCAGCGCGACGTCCGCGTAGTCCGGGCCGATCGACACACGCCCGCGGCTCGGCTTCAGGCTGATGACGCCGCAGCACGACGCCGGGATGCGCAGCGAGCCGCCGAGGTCGTTGCCCTCGGCGATCGGGACCATGCCCGCGGCGACCGCCGCGGCGCTGCCGCCCGACGAGCCGCCGGCCGACAGCCGCAGGTCGTGCGGGTTGCGGGTGGTGCCGTACCGGGCGTTCTCGGTGACCGGGCGCAGCCCGAGCTCGGGCGAATTGGTCTTGCCGACGACGATCGCGCCCGCCTCGCGCAGGCGGCGGACGTGGTGCGTGTCGTGGTCGGCGACCCAGTCCCCGAGGCCGGAGCTGCCATGCGTCGTGGGCAGCCCCGCGGACGCGGACAGCAGGTCCTTCAGCGCGATCGGGACGCCGCAGAGCGGGCGCGCGTCGCCGGGCTTCACCGCATCGGCCTCCGCCAGCGCACGGTCGGCGCAGAGCGCGACGAACGCGCCGATCTCGGGGTCGCGCCGCTCGATCTGCGCCAGCGCCGCCTCGACGAGCTCGCGCGCCGTGGCCTCGCCCGAGCGGACCGCCGCCGCCTGCTCCGCCGCGCTCATCGCGCGATCGCCATCGCGTCGTACCGCGCCAGCACGTCGTCGGGATCGCCCATGAATGTGGAGATCGATGCGTGCATGGGGCCAAGTATCCGCGCTGGGCGTGATGCGATCGTCATGCGAGCGTCAATCCCAGACTGAAACGTCCGTGGCCCACGGCGGGACAGGTGCTGCATGGAGACCCCGTTCCACGAGGGTGAGCTCGCCGTGCAGCGCCGCGCCGGCGTCGAGCGCAGCGCCGCGCAGGTCGGGCGGATCATCGGCGCGTCGATCCCGCCGGAGTTCGCTGCGTTCGCCGAGCGCCAGCCCTTCCTCGTGGCGGCTGCGCCGGACGAGGCCGGGCGCGTGTGGGCGACGCTGTTGGTTGGCGGCGTCGGCTTCGCGACTGTGCCCGACGAGCATCATCTGCTGCTCGCGGTCGAGCCGTTCGCCCCGGCGGATGCACCCGTCGGCATCCTTGCGATCGAGACCAACACGCGCAGCCGGATCCGCCTCAACGGCACCGCCGAGCCGGCCGCCGGGGGCGTTCTCGTGACGGTCGAGGAGGCGTTCGGCAACTGCCCGAAGTACATCCAGCGCCGCCTGCCGGTGGAGCGGCTCGAGCCGCCCGCCGAGCCCGCCGAGCGGACGGGCGCGGCCCTCGACGAGCGCCAGCGCGCGCTCGTCGCCGCCGCCGACACGCTGTTCATCGCGAGCCTGCATCCGCAGCGCGGCGCCGACGCGTCGCATCGCGGCGGGCGCCCCGGGTTCGTGCAGGTCGCCGCCGACGGCGCGAGCCTGAGCTTCCCCGACTATCCGGGCAACCGCATGTTCCAGACGCTCGGGAACATCACGGTGCAGCCCCGCGCCGGGCTGCTGTTCGTCGATTGGGAGACCGGGGCGACCGTTCAGCTCACCGGGCGCGCGGAGGTCGTGTGGGAGGGGGAGGGGCGCCACGTCGAGTTCGCCATCGACGAGGTCCGCGAGCGCGAGCGGGCGATGCCGGCGCGCTGGCAGCTCATCGAGCTGTCGCGGCTCAACCCGCCCGTCTGAATCCTCCTCGCGGGCGATTCAGAACCCTCCGATCAGACGACGAAGCGCGGCCATCCCGTGCAGCTACTTCTTCACGCGGTAGTCGATGAACGTGGCAAGCGGCGACTGGCGCACGCCGATGTGCTCCAGCTCGACGGACTGGTCGAAGCCGTCGAACAGCCGCTTGCCGCCGCCGAGCACGACCGGCGCGATGACGATCGACAGCTCGTCGACGAGGCCGGCCGCCAGCGCCTGGCGGATCACGTCGGCGCCGCCCATGATGTTGACGTCCCGGCCGCCGGCCGCCTCCCGCGCGCGCTCGACGGCGGCCTCGACGCCGTCGACGAACACGAACGCGTCGCCCTCCGGCTGCTCCTCGGGCCGGTGGGTGACGATGAAGAACGGCAGCCCCCACGGGTTCCTGTCGCCCCAGTGACGCGCCGCCTCGTAGGTCCAACGCCCGCCGACGACGGCGCCCACGCGCGCCATCATCGCCTCCAGCCACGCCGCGTCCTCGCCCGTCGCCTCGCCCCGCGGCTCGGCGTCGTAGGTCCACGGCCCGCCGAAGACCCAGTGGTGCAGCCGCTCGCCGCCTTCGCCGAGCCCCTTGCCCGGCCCGTCGCCGGGGCCGGCGACGTAGCCGTCGACCGATGTCGTGATGCCTGCGAGAACCTTGGTCATGTCCGCTCAGACGGTGCCACGCGCCGAAACTCATCGCGGGCCTTGCCCTCGCCCCCCGATGGTGAGACGGTGCGCCGAGCGAAACAGGAGGTTCGGCTCATGAGCTTCGACGCGATCGTGATCGGCGCCCGGTGCGCCGGCTCGCCGACCGCGATGCTGCTCGCGCGGCAGGGGCACCGCGTGCTGCTGGTCGACAGGGCGACGTTCCCGAGCGACACGATGTCCACGCATATGGTCCACCCGCCGGGGGTCGCGGCGCTCGGGCGCTGGGGGCTGCTCGAGCTGCTGCAGGACACGGGCTGCCCGCCCGTGGAGACGTACTCGTTCGACTTCGGGCCGCTGACGATCGCCGGCAGGCCGCGGCCCGTCGACGGGTTCGACTACGGCTACTGCCCGCGCCGCACGGTCCTGGACGACCTCCTCGCCCAGGCCGCGGTGCGCTCCGGCGCCGAGCTGCGGGAGGCGTTCACCGTGGACGAGATCCTGGTCGAGGACGGGCGCGTCACCGGCATCTGCGGGCACACGAAGGACGGCACGTCGGTCAGCGAACGGGCTCACGTCGTCATCGGCGCGGACGGCCGCCACTCGCTGCTGGCAAAGGCCGTGCGGCCCGAGAGCTACAACGAGCGCCGCTCGCAGCTGGCGATGTACTACGCCTATTGGAGCAACCTGCCGACGGCCGGCTTCGACACGACCATCCGTGCCGAGAACCGCCGCGGCTGGGCGGCGATCCCGACCCATGACGACCTCACCGTGGTGCCGTTCGGCTGGCCGGTCGAGGAGTTCCACGCCAACCGCGGCGACATCGAGGGCAACTTCCTCGAGATGGTCGAGCTGTCACCGCAGTTCGCCGAGCGCGTGCGCGGCGCGACCCGCGAGTCGAAGTTCATAGGCTCGGCCGAGCTGCCCGGTTACTTCCGCAGGCCCTACGGGCCGGGGTGGGCATTGGTCGGCGACGCCGGCTACCACAAGAACCCGATAACGGCGATGGGCATCAACGACGCGTTCCGCGACGCCGAGCTGGTCGCCGCGGCGATCCACGACGACCTTGCCGGCGCCCGCCCCTACGAGGACGGGATGCGCGCCTACCAGGAGACGCGCGACCGCGAGGCCGGGCCGGTCTACGAGTTCACCGACGAGTTCGCGCAGCTGCAGCCGCCGCCCCCCGAGCTGATGCAGCTCATCGGCGCGCTGCACGGTAATCAGGACGCCATGGATCAGTTCGTCAGCGTCCAGGCGGCCACGATGCCCGCGCCGGAGTTCTTCGCCCCAGAGAACGTCGGGCGAATCATGCGTCAGGCTGCATCTGTCAACCAATGAAGGAGCCCATGTCATGCAGCAGTACGTGATCCTGCGTCGCGGCGGCTGGCGGTCGCCGGCCGAGCTCGAGGAAGCCGCCGGACGGTCGTCGCAGGTCGGCGACGAGGAGATGTCCGACGACATCCGGTGGATCCGCAGCTACGTCCTCGAGGAGGGCGGCAGCTCGGTCGGCACCGTCTGCATCTACGAGGCGTCGAGCCCCGAGGCGATCCGCGAGCACGCGTCGCGCGCCGACCTGCCGGTCGACGAGATCATCCCGATCGCCGACACCGTGATCGTGCGCCCCGACCCGCAGCCGGCGGGCGCCTGAGCTCAGCCGAGCGTCCGCGCGACGTTCTTCTGCACCGCGGCGATCGCCCGGAACGCCTCCTTGAGCTGGGCGCGCACCAGCGCGCTCAGCTCGGCGGGATCCACGTGGTCGTCGGGCGGGGCGCCGGCGCGCAGCTGCTCGACCTGGTGGCCCAGCCGCAGCTCGCCGAGCAGGTCGAAGGCGTCCAGCAGCGTGCGCACGTCGGCGCCCGGCAGCGTGTTCGCCTCGGCGGCGGCGCGCAGCCGCTCCCGTGTCGAGGCGCTCGTGACGCCCGCGGCCATGCCGGCCCAGCGCGCGAGGTTGACGATCGGAACAAGTCCGCCCGCCTTCAGGTCCAGCCGGCCGCGATGCTCGCCCGACTCCTCGACGACCAGGCCGCGCAGGAAGCCGGTCGGCGGGCGCCGCGCGATCGCCATCCGCGCCAGCAGGCGCAGCAGCGCGGCGTTGTCCGCCGCACCGCGGAACGTGTCGGCCAGGGGGCTGCCCATGTGCACGCCCCAGACCGGGCGGCTGTCCACGAACACGGAGACGAGCATCAGCGCCTGCTCCTGCGTCGGGTCCGCGAGCCAGCTGCGCGCCGCGCGCTGCCAGGACTCCAGCGAGCGCACGAACAGCGGGTCGGCCGCGGTCGCGCGGTGATCGTCGGGCCGCACGCCGCAGGCCTCCAGCGCGGCCGACACCTCGGCGCCGACGCCCTGCAGGCCTTCGAGCACCTCCTCACCGGCGTCGAACCAGATGATCGCGCTATCGGCGTCGGAGCTCGGGACCACCTCGCGCCGGGCCTGGCTGCCGAGCGCGAGCCACGAGAACGACGGCAGGCCTGCGCCGCCGCCGCCCGCCGCGATCGTCAGCTCGAGCAGCCTGCGCGTCAGCGCGTCGAGGACCACCGTCTGGATCGCGGCGACGTCGGCGGCGGATACGCGCGCGTCGTGCAGCGTGAGCACGAGCTGCGGCAGGTCGCGCGCGGCGGCGGCCACCTCCTCGGCCGAGCCGGCGCGCGCGACCGCCTGGCGCAGGTGGAACGAGGAGCGCGTCTCGACCGCGACGAGGTCGAAGTCGTCGACCACGCCGAGGATCTCGCCGCTGCCCGAGACGACCGGGTAGTGGCGCAGCCCGCGGTCGAGCATGTCGATCAGCACGTCGCCGGCGAGCCTGTCGGGTGGCGTCGTGTAGGCGGGAGCCGTCATCACCGCCGAGACGGGCTCGTCGCCGGACACGCCGTCGGCGACCACGCGCGTGCGCAGGTCGCGGTCGGTGAGGATCCCGTGCGCGCCGTCGCCGAGATCGACGACCACCGCTGTCTGCGCGGCCTCGCTCATCAGGCGCGCGGCCTCGCGGATCGGCGTGTGCGGAGCGCAGACGACCGGTACGCCGCGGATCAGCGTTCCGACCGGCCGGCGACCCGGATCGAGCGCGCCGTGTGGCGTGCCGCGATCGCGCGGCGCCCGCGGCCAGACGAGCAGCGACCGCGCCACGTAGCGCAGCCCCGCCGGCCGCGCGAGGACGTCCTGGGCGACGTCGGCGGGGATCCGGTAGCAGACGGTGTCGCCCGCGGCGCGCGCCGTGAAGCCGGTCGGCAGGCCCGACAGCATCGAGGCGTGGCCCAGCAGCTCGCCGCTTTCGAGGCGGTCGAGCACACGGCCGTCGAGGACCAGTTCGACGGCGCCGCTGCGAACGACGCGCAGGTGCCGCGCGGGCTCCGCGCCCTGGGCGAAGATCGTCGTGCCCGCCGCGTGCGGCTCGGCCTCGGTCGCCGCCGCCACGCGCTCGAGCTCCTCGAGCTCCAGGGCGTCGAACGGCGCGTGCGCGCGCAGGAAGTCCGCGACCTCGCTCATTGTGCGCCAACCCTCTCAGCACACGCGCGCGAGTGCTCGGGCGAACTGGTGGCTTCGGTACTCGAAGCCCGCGGTGTCGGGGTGGATGCCGTCGCGCAGGTGGACCCGGTGGCGCGCGACGGCGCGGTGCCAGTGCAGGACGTGCAGCCGCGGGTCGCGCCTCGCCTCGCGCGCGAGCACCGCGTTGAGCGGGCGATACGGGCCCTTGCGCGCCGGGCGGTCGATGTCGGCCCACACGACGCAGACGCCGTCCGGGATCGCGTGCAGCGCGCGGCGGAGGCGGTCGCGGAAGCGGTCTGCGTGCGGTCCGTCGTTCGTGCCGAGGCTGATCAGCACGGCGCGCGGCGTCACCCCGCGCAGCCGGGCGCGCAACCGGACGAGCCCCTCGGGCGTCGTGCGCCCGGCGTCGACGTCCCAGATCACCTGGCGCGGCGCGAGCAGCGGCCCGAGGAACGGCTGCAACCCGGTCGCCAGCGAGTCGCCCACGACCAGCACAGGGCCAGAGGCGGCGCCGGCGGCCGGCGCCGCGAGCAGGCACGCCACGGCGATCGCGAGCCGGCACAGCAGTCGCATGTCCGCCGAGTCTAGGCTCCGGGCAGCGTGTCCTACGACGGCCTCGTCAAGCAGCTTCGCCTCCCGCCTGGGTTCAGCCCGCCGCGGCGCCTGACGTTCGAGGACCTCGTCGCGACGGCGCTGACGCGCGACGACCTCGAGGACGACATGCGCGGCATCAACTCGAGCGTCGACCTGATCGCCACGACGCGCGGCGGCGGCTGGCCGGAGGGCCCGGTGGACGCCGAGTACAACTACGTCGATCTCGTCTGGCACGAGCAGGAGTTCCGCGAGGGCACCTCGTTCGCCTACGTGGTCCGCGACGAGCGGGGCGCCTATCTGGGCTGCTGCTACCTGTACCCCGTCGGCTTCCGCACCCCGCTCAGCGAGGAGCTCATCCACAACGACGTGGACGCCAGCTGGTGGGTCACCCGCGAGGCCTACGACCGCGGCTACTACGGCAAGCTCCACCGCGCGCTGCGGCACTGGCTCGCCGAGGACTTCCCGTTCCGCGCGCCCCACTTCTCGAACGCCGAGGTGCCCGACTTGTAGGACAATCCATAATTGTCCTACAATCGCGTCATGTCACGCCGCTGGGTCCAGCTCGCCACCTTCGCCGCCTACCTGCCGTCCGCCGCGCTGCCCGTCCTGGCCCACCGTCCCGATGCGCCGGGCGGCTCGCTGGACCCGTCGGTGCTCGTCGTCCCGTTCTGCCTGACGTTCGCGGCGGCGTTCCCCCTGTGGGGGCGCCTCGCCGACCGCATCGCTCCTGAGCGCGTGATCCTCGTCGCGCTGGGTCTGGCCGCGGCCGCGGGCGCGCTTGTAGCCGCGGCCCCCGGCGAGACCGTGCTGATCCTGGCGCGCGCGGCACAGGGCGCCGCGGCCGCGGGCGTCCCGCCGGCGGCGCAGGCGGCCCTGGCGCGCGTGAGCGCCGAGCACGAGACGGGCCGCGCGCTGAGCCCGATGATGATCGCGGTCGCGTTCGCGGTGCTCGGCGGTCCCGCGCTCGCAGCGCCGCTGGGCGACGTGGCGGGGTGGGCCGCCACCGCTCTGGTCCTCGGTTGCGCGGCGCCGGTGGCGCTCGTGCTCGTAGCGGCGCGCCCGGTCAGCGCACTGCGTCGCAGCGGCGAGTCGCGGCCGCGCGCTCCGAAGGCCCGCTACGCCGACGCGCGCGGCGTCCACGCCGGCTGGCTGGTCAGCGCCTTCGTGCTCGCCGGGCACTGGACCGTGCTGACGCGCATCGCCGAGGCCGTGGGCGCGGACGGGCTCGGCGCCGGCACCGACTGGTCGGGTGTCGCCCCGCTGGCCGGCGCGCTGGGCCTGCCGTTGGTGGTGCTCGCCGCGCGCGCAGGGGATCGCGCAGGGCCGCGCCGCCCGATGGTCGCCGCGCTGTGCGCCGGCGCGCTGGGGTTCGCGCTCGCGGCCGCGGCGTCGACCGTGGCGATGTTCATCGCGGCCGCCGGCACCGGCCTCGCCGTGTACTGGGCATACCTGCCCGTCGTCGCGGCGCAGGTCCAGCGCAGCGCGGGAGCCGACGCGCGCGGCCGCGCCGCGGGCGGGCTCTATGCCTCGATGTGGTGCGCGGCCGCCGCCGCGGGGGCGCTCGCATCGCTGGCCCCGTCGTGGCGGGTCGTGCTCGCCGGCGCCGGGCTCAGCTGGGCCGCAGGTGCAGTCGTCGCCGCGCGGCGGTTCATCACGGCGCCCGCGCTGGGGCGGGCGGAGGCGGTTGCCCCCGCATGACCGCCGTCGCCGCCCTGGTCGCGGCCCTACGCGACCGGATCCTCGACGGCGAGCTCGCACCCGGCACGCGGCTGATCGAGCGCGCGATCGTCGAGGAGCACGACGTGGCGCGCGTCACCGCCCGCAGCGCGCTGGCGCAGCTCGCGGCCGAGGGCCTCGTGGTGACCGAGCAGCACCGCGGCGCGCGCGTGGCGAGCCTGAACGAGGAGGACCTTCACGACCTGTTCGCGCTGCGCACGGCGCTCGAGGTGGAGGCGGCCCACATCGCGCTGGCCGAGCGCCCCGCCGAGCTGGACGCCGCGCTGGCCGAGGCCAACGCCACACTGGCCCGCGCCTGCCGCGCCAAGCGCGTCGTGTGGCGCCGCGTGGTCGACGCGCACGAGCAGGTGCACCGGGCGCTGGTCGACGCCGCCCACAGCCCGCGTATCTCCGCCGCGCACGAGGCGCTCGGCGTCGAGCTGCGGCTGTTCGTCGTGGCGCTGCGGCCGCTCTGGTCGCCGGAGGAGATGGTCGCCCACCACGAGCTCCTGCGCCGCGAGCTGCAGACCGAGGGACCCGAGGCGGTCCGCCGTCACCTCGGCGAGGGCGAGCACGCCGTCGGCGGCCGGCTCGCGGGCTGACGAAGGCCGACCGGGCCGCGGGATACCGTGGCCGCGTGCTGAGCATCGTCCGACGTGAGCCATCGGCGATGCTGCTCGCCGCCCAGCTCGCGGCGGTCCTGCTGTACCCGTTCATGGAGGGCAACGAGGTCGGGCGGTCGCTGTTCAGCATCGTCGGCATCGCGATCCTCGGCCTGGTCGTGCTGGCCGTCCGCAGCTCGCCCGGGCTGACATGGGTGAGCCTTCTGCTCGGCGCGCCGGCGACCGTCCTGCTGCTGATCCAGGCGATCACGCGCAGCGACGACCTGCTGCCCTACTCCTCGGCGCTCGAGGCCGTCCTCTACCTCTACGCGGCCGGCGCGCTGATCGCCTACATGCTCGCCGACCACGAGATCACGCGCGACGAGCTGTTCGCCGTGGGCGCGACGTTCACGCTCGTCGCGTGGGCGTTCGCCTACGCCTTCACCGTCTGCCAGGCGATCGAGCCGCACAGCTTCACCGCCGCCGTGAACGCGTCCGATGACCGCAGCTGGATGGAGCTGCTCTTCCTGAGCTTCACGACCCTGACGAGCACCGGGCTGAGCGACGTCGTGCCGATCAAGCCGTTCGCCCGCGGCCTGGTGATGATCGAGCAGCTCGGCGGCCTCGCGTATGTCGCGATGCTCGTCTCGCGCCTGGTTGGCCTGACCGTCCTGCGCCGCAGTTCAGACGGTGGCGGGGCCTGACCGCCGCGACAGCAGCGCGGCACCTGTCAGCACCACTGCGATCACGGCCAGCGACAGCCAGATCGGCGGATGCCATACGTCGATCAGCAGCATCTTCGTCCCGATGAACGCGAGGATCAGCGCGAGGCCGTGCGACAGGTAGGTGAAGCGGTCCATCATCCCCACCAGCACGAAGTAGGTCGCCCGCAGGCCGAGCATCGCGAACGCGTTGGCGGCGAAGACGATGAACGGGTCGCGCGTGACGGCGAAGATCGCCGGGATCGAGTCGACGGCGAAGATGACGTCGGTGCTCGCCACGACGACGAACACCGCCAGCAGCGGTGTCGCGACGCGCCGCCCCGCGTGACGGACCGTCAGCCGCTCCCCGTCGTAGGCGTCCGTCATCGGCACGTGGCGGCGCAGCAGGCGCAGCGCCGGGTTGCGCCCCGGGTCGGCCTCGGCGTCCTGGTGGGTGGCGAGCTTGTAGGCGGTGAACAGCAGCAGCGCGCCGAAGGCGTAGAAGGTCGCATGGAACGCGTCCAGCAGCGCGGCGCCCACGAGGATCAGGATCAGGCGCAGCACCAGCGCGAGCGCGATGCCCCACGACAGCACCGTCGGCTGCGTCGCCAGCGGCACCGAGAAATAGCCGAGGATGACCGCGAAGACGAAGACGTTGTCCAGCGACAGCGAGCGTTCGAGCAGGTAGCCGGCGAAGTACTCCGAGCCGGCCTCGCCGCCCTGCCACGCCCACCAGGCGACGCCGAACAACAGTGCCACAGCGAGCCAGACGACCGACCAGGCCGTCGCCTCGCGCATGCTCGGCGCGTGGTGGCGTGCGAACACCAGCAGGTCGATCGCCAGCATGACGACGACGACGATCGCCAGGCCGGCCCACATCGCGGTAGCTGTCAAGGGTCCTTCTCCTCAGGTCGTGAGCGAGAAGGTTTCGTCTGCCCCCTTCGGGCCGGTGACGCCGGGCCTCGCGGCCGTATTGACGAGCGTCACCCGTCGAGACTAGTTCCCTTCGAAACAGCGATTCTAGATCAACATCAGCACCGCGATCGCGGCTATGAGCAGCACGACGCCGGCGACGACCGCGGCGAAGAGGGCGTCGAACAGGTGGCGGTACTGGTCCTCGCGCTCGGCGCGCTGCAGAAGCCTGGCCTCGCCCTGGACGTGGATGTGCTCCGGAAAGATCGGCATGGTGACCTCCTCAGGGTCGGGACAGGTCTCCCACATCCGGGGCGCGCGGTCATCGGTGCCCGCCCGCGTGTCTTCAGCGGCCAACTACGGAGCGGCAACGGTGGCAGTATTCACACGCATCGCGGTCGACCTGGTCATCGATGTCGAGAACACGCCCGGGGCGCTCGCCCGCGTCGCGGCGGCGATCAGCGATTCAGGCGTGAACATCGCCGCGGCGACCTGTGTCGGCCCGGGCGACCGGGCCGAGCTGCACGTCCTCGTTCCCCATGCCGAAGCCGCCAAGCACTCGCTGGCGATCGCGGGCATCGTGGTCACCCGCGAGCGGGAGGTCGTGGTGGTCGACGTCGAGGATCGCCCGGGGGTGCTGGCGGACCTGACGCGCAGGATCGCCGGAGCCGGGATCGACCTCGACCTCGTCTACGTGGCCACGCGCGACCGTGTGGTGTTCGGGGCGGCGGACCTCGGCGCGCTCAGGGCCGCGCTGGAACTCTCGCGCTGATCGCGCGGGCGGGAGCTGTCGGCCAGCTCTGCCGACGTTGGCGGATAAGCCCCTCGCTGCGGGCCGCAGCTCGCTCCAAGCTGCGGCCATGCGTCAAGACGAGAGGGGAATGCGATGTTGGGCGATCTGATCGTGGAGCTGCTGCCATGGGGCGGCCGGTCCGTGGATCCGGACTGCGGCGACGCCGTCCTGAAGAAGCTCATGCCGGGCCGGCTGCACGTGCCAGAGACGGACTCGCCCGGCGCGATCAAGCGCGCGCTGAACGAGAGCGGCTGGTTCGAAGACGAGGTCATCGCCGCCGGCGACGTGCACCAGGGCAAGGAGCCGTCGGTGGTCGCGATGCTCACCGGCAGCGCGCTCGTGGAGGCGATGCGGCGCCGCTGCAAGGCGCTGCCACGCCAGTTCCTACTGGCGGTCACGCGCGACCGCGTCCTCGCCTTCAAGGTGCTCAGCAGCGGGGACGACTTCGGCGACGTCTACGAGCTGTGGATCCGGCCCGGCGACGTCGGCTCCTGGCCGCGCTCCGCGGTC
>Ga0308175_100002504_pt1 | contig 12597 bp, 12 predicted proteins | sample PhyCR1_3_FD_203893 | JGI IMG/M metagenome (GOLD analysis project Ga0308175, IMG submission 203893) | Soil microbial communities from UC Gill Tract Community Farm, Albany, California, United States - DLSLS.C.R1 | ecosystem: Environmental > Terrestrial > Soil > Agricultural land | place: USA... | reverse complement strand
GCGAACGGCGACGAAGTCGCCGTACTGCTTGACGAGGTTGCGAACCTCGATGACGTCGGAAGGCATCCCCAAATCTGGCGCGCCGTCACGGCGCGTCAATCGCCGCGCAGCGCTATCTCGGCGGCATCGACAGCTGCTGGCCCGGGTGGATCAGGTCCGGATTCGGGATCGCGGCCTTGTTCGCCTCCCAGATCTCCTTCCAGCGCGACGCGTCGCCGTAGACGTGCTTGGCGATCTTGCTCAGCGAATCGCCGGCCTGCACCTCGTAGCCGAAGCCGAGCTTCGGGGAGTTCGCCGCGCTGCTGCTGTTCGCGTTGTCGTCAGCCATGGGTTCTGCTCCATCTGTTAAATGTGTTCATCGTCCGGCGCCGGTCCGAGGGACTTGATCGCCGGCCCGTTGACGACGTTGCCGAAGGCGTCGAACCGTGAGCCGTGGCACGGGCAATCCCACGTCTTCTCGCCCCCGTTCCAGCGCACGATGCATGCGAGGTGGGTGCAAACCGCGGAGCGCTCGTGGACGGTGCCCTCATCATCGCGATACGCGGCGACGCGGTGCACCCCGCGGCGAAGCACTGCTCCTTCACCCGGCGGAATATTGGCGACGTCGCTGGTCTCCCCCGGCTTCACCCAGTCGGCGTACTGCGCGGCGACGTTCAGGTTCTCCTTGAGGATTTCGCCCGCGCTGCGCACCGAGACGCGCTTCGGGTCGTAGAGCTGCGCCCAGCTGTTCGGCCGGCCGAGCACGAGGTCGGTGAGCAGCATCCCGGCGATCGCCCCGTGCGTCATCCCGTTCCCCGAGTCGCCGGTCGCGATGTAGACGTTAGGCGTGTCGTCGGGATTGGGGCCGATGAAGGCGAGGTAGTCGGCGGGCTCCATCACCTGCCCCGACCAGCGATAGACCACTGCGCCGGCAGCGGGGAATCGCTCGCGCATCCATTCCTCGAGGCAGAGGAAGCGCGCCTCGGCGTCGTCTTCCTGTCCGGTCTTGTGATCCTCGCCACCAACGATCAGGACGTCGTCTCCCGGTGCGCCGCTCCCCTTCATCAGCCGGACGTAATGATAGGGCGACGGCGTATCCCAGTAGAGCCCGGGCTGCACCGCGTCGGCGGCGATCGCTGCACCGATGACGTACGTCCGATACGGTGCCTGCTTGAGGTGCGTGATGACGTAGTCGCTGATCGGCGAGTTGGTGCAGACGCAGATCGCCTTGCAACGGATCGTCTGCCCCCCACCGGTCTTCACGCGGGGCTTGTCGCCACCCTCGACGGAGTCGGCGTGCGTCCCGGTGTAGATGCGCCCTCCGCGGGCGACGATCGCCCGGGCGACGCCGGCAAGAAACTTCACCGGATGGAACTGCGCCTGGCGCGGGAAGCGCAGCGCCCAGCCGACGTTCTTCCCGGGGATCGGCGCAGATTTCTCGAGGGTGACTGGAATCCCGGCGCGCTTCGCCGACTCGAACTCCTCGTCGAGCAGGGTGGGATGATCCTTCCGGTCCCCCTCGCTCAGGAAGAGCCATCCATCGAGGCGACGGAAGTCGCAATCGATGTTCTCGGTCTTCACGACTTCCTCGAGGGCGTCGATTGCCGCAGTGTGACTCTCCGCCGTCAGGCGGGCGGCGGCGGCGCCATGCATCTTCTCGATCTCGACGTAGCGATCGTCGAAGGCGTTGGAGAGATGCGCCGTGGTGCGGCCGGTCTCGCCACCGGCGATCGGGCCGTCATCGATGACGATGACGCTGCGGCCTTCGCGGACGAGATAGTACGCCGTCATCATGCCGGCGATCCCGGCGCCGATGACGCAGACGTCGGCGGTCGCATCCTCCCTCAACGCCGGAAACTGCGGCACCTCGGCGGTGTCCATCCATGCCGACTGGGTACGACCACTGTCACTGCGCATCGGTCCTCTTCGCTGGAGCGGGGAGCTGGCGGGAAGTCACGCATGGATGCGAAGCAGAGCATGTGCCGGAAGCGCCGCTGACGCGCGCATCCAGCGTGCGCAACGAAGCGCGCACGCGATTCGGACCGCGTTCGGGCGGAAAAAATTTCACACGTTGCGAGGGTTCAGGGTCCGCCGTCTCACACACGAAACGAGCGACCTCGGCAGCAATCCGCTGACGAAGAACTTCCTTCCCCAACCGATGCTCACTCCGCGGCTTCGACTGCTCTTCGTCATGACGGCGCTGTTCCTCGGCGCGGCGTGGGTCGGAGAGGGCGATCGCATCGACGGCGCGATCGTGCTCGGCACGGGCGGGTTGCTCATCTGGGGATACTTCCGTAGCGGAAGCCTCTGGCTCGCGCTGGCGGCGTACCGGACCGGGAACGTCGAGCGGATGCGCGATCATGTGCGCCGCGTCCGCTGGCCGCGGCTCCTCAGTCCGCGGTGGCGCGCCTACTATCATTGGCTCCAGGGCGTCGCGCTGGCGATCGAGGGACGCGTCGCGCCGGCGCGCGACCACCTGCTGCAGGCTCGCCGCTGGCGCTTCCGCACGGAGAACGAGCGCAGCATCATGGAGTGCCAGCTCGCCGACATGGCGATCCGCTGCGGCGAGCCGGCGCAGGCGTGGGGTCACCTCAGCCAGGCGCGGCGGCTCGTTCACCATTCGGCGGTGGACGCGCTGATCGCGTCGGTCGAGGACCGGATCCCGGCCGAGGCACGCTGACCTCGGCAGCGCCCGCCTAACGGTAGAGCGCCCGCTGAGGGCGGCGAGGAGCGCGCATGGCCGGGGAGCGTGGAGCGAAGCAGGGAAAGGGCGACGATGGCGCGCACGCTCGCGCACACCGCTGGGCGGTCGATCGCATCGAGGAGGGGACCGCCGCCGTCGAGCAGGACGGCGACCACGTCTACGAGATCCCGCGCTACCTGCTCCCCGCCGATGCCCGTGACGGCGACGTGCTGTCGGTGACGGTGGCCGGCGCGGCACCGGGCGAAGTCACGATCACGGTCCGGATCGACCGGGCGGCGAGCGCGCCCCCGCCGTCGGCGAAGCCGGCCCGCCCGAAGCGCCGCGGCGGGAACGACAGGGGCGGCGACATCGTGCTCTGACCGGATCGCCGCCGTCAGGCAGCGCGATCAGGGAATCGGGTTGCAGTCCCCCTGGCTCGAAACGCGATCACCGCTGCCGGAGAGCGACCGTCCACCGCGGAGCACGTTGACGGTGTAGCCGCCCCCCGGGGTGCCCGGAGTGCGGAAGACGATGGTTCCGTTCTCGTCGGTGCGGTACCATGGCTTTCCGAAGCGCGCGTAGAGCGCCTTGGCCTGGGCATGCACGTGGCCGTAGCCGTTGTCGCGGCCGACGGAAAACGTGACGACCTCCGGGTCGGTCGCCTGCAGGTACCAGCTGGAGACGCCGTTACAGCTCCCGTGGTGATCGCCCTTGAGCACGCGCACCTTCATTCCCGGCGTGCGGTCATAGCCCGCGCTGGCGAACCAGGCGATCTCCTCGTGCTCGGCGTCGCCGGCGAGCCACATCGTGAACGACGCCGAGTCGGGGCCGACCAGCTTCACCGGGGTCGACCGGTCGTTAGGCGAGCGGCCGGCGGGATCCGGCCGCATGATGTGCAGCTTCGCGCCGCCATTCATCGTGATGGTGCAGATCGATCGCCCGTCGCCACACGGGTCGTCGCTGTCGCGGGCGATCGTCTCGCCGCGAGCGACGCGGGCGCGCACCGAGTCGCGCAGCCGCTCGAGCGCGGCGTTGGTGTAGCGATCCTCGTTCTCGAAGAAGTAGCGGACGGCGATGTGCCGCGAGGAGCGAAACAGCTCGCGCAGCCCGGCGTGATGGTCGTAGTGCTCGTGCGAGAGGACGACGACGTCGATGGTCGCGCCATTCAGGCCGAGGGAGTCGAGCAGCCGCCCGAAGCGAAGGGTGTCCGGCCCGCCGTCGATGATGACCTTGCTCGTCCCGTTGCTGATGTACGTCGCGTCGCCCTGCCCGACGTCGAGGACGCGGACGATGAGCTCCGATCGTGAGGCGGGGCCCGTCGCCGGTGGCGGCTGAGGCGACGGCGCGGCGGCCACCGGGACGCCGCCATCGGCGGTGACGACGATTCCATCGTTAGGCGCGCCCGGCGTGCCGCGGTCGCCGGCGCCGAATCGGGTCGTTGCGAGGTGCCAGTGCGGCGCCTCGACCGCGGCCTGGTGCCGCGTCTCGTCGCCCAGCTCCCACGATGCACCGGCCGTCGTCCGCCGCCAGGCGACGGAATCCGCTGTGATGCTGTTCGCGTCGCTGATCGCGAGCCAGTCGGCGCCGTTGGCGAATGAGATACTTGAGCCATAGGCGTAGCCCGCGCGAACGCCGCCATTCGACTTCGCCGAGCCGTCACGGGCGAGTACAAAGTAGCCACCGGCCGGGACGATCACCGCCGCCGTGATGCGCTGCGGCCGGTCGTTGCCGGAGCGGATCGTCCAGCCGCGCAGCGAAAGCGCCGTCGATCCGGGGTTATGCACCTCGAACCATTCGCCGCGGGCGTCGCTCGCCGCGCGCGGATCGGCCATCACTTCGCTGATGACGAGCACCGGTCCTCGCTGCGGCAGCGCGGCGGCGGTGCTGGTGCAGCAGAATCCGAGCGCGCCTAACGCGACGGCACGAAGCATCGTCACCGCCGCGACAGCCGTCGAACGTCAGGCAGCAGGATCAACAGGAGACACCCTGCGGAGCGGTCAGAAGGTGATGCCGAACGAGATGGGCACGAACGAGAGCGAGCTGCTGCCGTTCTTTCCATTCACGGTCACGTAGCGTGCCTCGAGCATGGTGCCGATGGGGCCGAGGCCGAAGGCGAAGCCGATCCCGCCGTTGAAGCCGAGCCGAGTGTCGCTGCTCTCATTGGCGACCGCATTGCCGAGGAGCAGGCCGCCATTGTTGTCGACGGTCGTCTTCACGTTGTAGACCCCGACCCCGGCGATGAAGTACGGTTTCGCGGTCATGATCGTCGACGGCGCGAGGACCGCGTTCAACGTGCCGTTCACCATACGGACGTTTCCGCTGGCGTTGCTGCCACTGAGGTCGAAGCGGTTCCAACCGACTTCACCACGGAAGCCGATCGGGGACAGCGGGACGCCGACGTTGACCATTCCAGTGACATTGTAGCCGGTGTTCACGCCATCGCCGAAGCTGGACAGTGGAACGCTCGCGCCGCCGGCGATTCCGAAGTGTGGCATCACCTGGGCCTGCGCCTGCGCGCGTGGTGCGAGCGCGAGGGAGAGAAGCGCGGCTGCTGCCGTGAGCGCAATGTGTCTGGTCATGATCCGATCCTCGTGAGTGTGGGTCAGTGCCCCGGAGACATTCGCTTCGTACTGCGCGACGTCGCAGCGGGTTCCGCGCCGGCCACCTGCATGATGTATGAACGCACCGCGCGCCGCCATGAAGACATGGCGGCGCGCGGCGTCACGACTGGCGAGGGGAACGGCCCTCGCCGCGGACAACGTTAGAACATGATGCCGAAGGTGATCGGCACGTAGTGCGTCGACCCACCTTCAGTGTTGACGGTCACGTAGCGCGCTTCGACCATCGTCGCGAGCGTGCCGAGACCGAAGTTCACGCCGCCGCCGACGTTCCAGCCCAACTTGCTCTGGGTGTCGTTGCCGAGGTTGGCCACGTTGCCAGCATCGAGCTTCAGACGATGGTAGCCGAGGCCGCCGATCACGTACGGCTTGGCGACGATCATGCCCGGGACCTGAAGGACGACGTTCGCAGTGCCGCTCAGCGACGACGCAGTCACACCATCCGCGACATCCGACTTGCCATCCCACGAGTTGTAGCCGACTTCACCGCGGAAGCCGATCGGCGACAGCGGCATGGTGACGCCGATGAGACCGTTCACGCTGTAGCCGCTCTTGAACGTCTTGCCAAAATCACCGGTCGGCATGCTGAGGCCGGCGGAGACACCGACGCCGACCTGCGCGTGCGCGGCAGGCGCGGCAACGAGCGACAGACCAACAACCGCTGCTCCCAACATGAGGCGCTTCATCATTTGCATACCTCTTCGTGAAAAGTGAGAGCCCGACGCGCAACATCCTCTGTGCGGCCGGGCGTCAACAAGAATAGACGGCGTCCGTCCATTCTTGTACTGGACGATCGAGTGCGTCGTTGGGTACGATGGCCCGATTCTTCCCCCGTAAACGGACGCGACAGCGCGGCCTCGCGGCCTGTTCAGCGAATCTCATAACGCTGCTCGCGATCACACCGATAGGGAGGTCGTCGTGGCATCACTACTCGACATGGTGCAGCAGCATCTCGGCCCGACCGAGATCAACCAGATCAGCCAGCAGCTCGGCGTGGCGCCGGGACAGGCGCAGAGCGCGGTCTCGGCTGCGCTGCCGATGATCGTCGGCGGGATGGCGAGTCACGCGTCGCAGCCAGCGGGCGCCGACGCGATCACGCAGTCGTTGACCGCGCACAGCGGAATTCTCGGCAATCTCGGCGGCCTGCTCGGCGGCGGTGGCGTCGCCGACGGCGGCGGCCTGCTCGGCAAGGTGTTGGGCCAGCACCAGGCGCCGGTGCAGCAGGGCGTCTCGCAGGCGAGCGGCCTCGACTCGGAGAAGACGAAGAAGCTGCTGCTGATGCTGGCGCCGATCGTGATGGGCGTTCTCGCGCGCAAGCAGGCGGCGTCGCAGGCGAACCCGGCGCAGGTCGGCGAAGAGCTGAAGCGCGAGAGCCAGACCGCGCAGCAGCAAGCGCAGACCCACGCTCCGCAGCTGGGCGGCCTGCTCGGTCAGATCTTCAAGGGATTCTGACCAGCGCCTAACGGCGGCGATGAGCCGTAAGCGGTAAGGAGGAAGCGAACGGCGTTGAAGTGGCGCTGTGCGCTGACTGCTTACCGCTTATCGCTTACAGCCTCCACTTCGGCGATTACAGGCTGCGCAGCGCGCGCCCGGCCGGCCGGATGATCCCGAGGCTCTGGCGGACCATCACTTCGCGGGAGAGCATCGCGCTGCAGGCGGCAGCGGGGCGGGGCTGGCAGAAGAGGAAGCCCTGCCAGTAGTCGCAGTGGTGGTCGCGGAGGAACTCGAGCTGCTCGCGGGTCTCGACGCCCTCGGCGATGACGTGGAGCTTGAGCGAACGGGCGAGCGCGATCACCGCCTCGGCGATCGCGGCGTCGTCCGGGTCGGTGGCGATCTGGCCGACGAAGGAGCGGTCGATCTTGAGCGAGTCGGCGGGGAAGAGGCGGAGCGCGCTGAGCGAGGAGTAGCCGGTGCCGAAGTCGTCGATCGAGATGCGGACGCCGAGCCGCTTCAGCTCGCGGAGCTTGCCTAACGTGTCGCCGTCGCTCTGCATCGCCATGCTCTCGGTCAGCTCGAGCTCGAGCGTCTCCGGCGGGATGTGCGTCTCGCCGAGGATCTCGGAGATGAGCGGGACGAAGTCGGCCTGCTGGAGCTGGCGCACCGAGAGGTTGACCGATGCGCGGAGCTCGGGGAGGCCGGCTTCCTGCCATTCGCGCAGCTGGCGGCAGGCGGTGCGCAGCACCCACTCGCCGATCGGGACGATCAGCCCAGTCGTCTCGGCGAGGGCGACGAACGCGTCGGGCGTGAGGAGACCAAGCTCGGGGTGCCGCCAGCGAAGCACGGTCTCCATCGCGCAGATGCGGCGCGTGGTCATCGCGACGATCGGCTGGTAGAAGAGCTCGAGCTCCCCGTTAGGCAGCGCACGCCGGAGGCGGTTCTCGAGGGTCAGCTGCTCGAGGGCGCGCGCGTTCATCGCCGGCGCATAGAGCTGGACGGTGTCGCGCCCCTGCGTCTTCGCGCGATACATCGCCGTATCGGCGTTCTTGAGCAGCGTCTCGGCGTCGTCGCCGTCGTTCGGATAGAGGCTGACGCCGATGCTCGCCGAGACGAACAGCTCGCGCCCGTCGATGACGATCGGGTGCTTGAGCGTCTCGCGCACGCGCCGGGCGACGGTCGTCGCATCGTCGACTTGCGCGACCGAGGGGACGAGGATCGTGAACTCGTCGCCGCCGATGCGGGTGACGGTGTCGTCGTCGCGGAGCAGCGCGCGAATGCGGCGGGCGACGACCTGGAGCAGCTTGTCGCCGACCGAATGGCCGAGCGAGTCGTTGATCAGCTTGAAGCGGTCGAGGTCGAGGAAGAAGACGCCGAGCTGCGTCCCGCTGCGGTGGGCGCTGGCGATCGCGACGTCGAGCCGGTCGAGAAAGAGCTGGCGGTTAGGCAGCCCGGTCAGCGTGTCATGATAGGCGAGGTGCTCGATCTGCGACGCGGCGTCGACCGCGGTGCGACGCTCGTCCTCGAGCAGCCAGATCACCATGCCGAGGGCGATCGAGAACTGGAGGAGGAAATCGACGATGTTCAGCGCCGGCATGTACGACGCGGCACGCCCCGCAGTGTAGGCGAAGACGGCGAGCACGAGGTAGTGCACCTGCTGCACGCCGTAAAGCACGAACGAGATGCCGACCAGCCGGTGTCCGAAGCCCGCCCGCCAAGGGCGCGCGCGGAGGATCAACCGTGCAGCGACGGCGAAGGCGGTTGCGCTGAGCGCCGTCCGGATGATGGTGCGAACGAGCGCCGGAACCGGCGCGCGAACCTCGGCGCCGACGCCGAGCACGATGAGCGGCAGCGCGATCCCGATGACGATCGCGGCGGCGACGAGGCGCCGCTGCCAGGCCGCGTCGATCTCGCGGCGGAGCGTGATCTCGTACGAACCGAACACCAGCCAGAGGACGCGGAAGAGCGCCATCGACATCGACACCATGCCGAGTGCGATGTAGAGCGGCCCGCTGACGATCCCGGCGTCGCGCAGGGTCGAGCTGCCGGCGACCGCGACGAGCATGATGCCGGCGGCGAACCAGGCCCGGGTCCAGTGGCGGAGATAGCCGTGCTGGAAGACCCGCTGGAAGTGTGCGAAGACGACGCCGGTGAAGAGGGCGCCGACAGCCTGCACGAGCAGAGTAGAGACGACGAGCGACATATCTAATACTGACGAGTACGGCAGCGGAACGTCAGTGGTTTCGCGTCACGTGACGAGGATCACAATGCCGATTAGTAGCTAGTGCTACTAAATGCCCGGCGACACGGGCCGCTCGCCATTAGCCGTTAGCGTTGAGCAACGGCGGTGACTGCCTTTTCGCAGGCGCTAACGGCTAACGGCTAATGGCTAATGGCTCACGGCTAATGGCTGCCGTTCAGCGTCCGAGCAGCCGCTGCGCCGCGGCGACGACCTTGTCGACGGTGAGGCCGAGCTCTTCATAGATCCGCTGGTACGGTGCGGAGGCGCCGAAGTGGTCGATCGCGATGATCTCGCCGTCGCCGCCGACCCAGCGGTACCACGACATCGGGTGCGCCGCCTCGATCGCGACCTTCTTCGCGCCGGGAACCAACACGCTGTCGCGATAGCTGAGCGGCTGACGGGCGAAGAGCGCATGGCTCGGCATGCTGACGATGCGTGCGGCGATCCCCTGTGCGGTCAGCTTCTCGTACGCCGCGATCGCGATCGCTACCTCGCTCCCGCTCGACATGATGACGACGTCGGGCTTCCCGCCCTTCGCGTCGCCGAGCACATAGGCACCCTTCAGCAATCCGGATGCGGACGCGTACTTCGCGCGGTCGATGAAGCCGAGCTTCTGGCGGGTGAGCACGAGCGCCGTCGGCCCCGAGTCGTTGAGCAGGGCGCTCCGCCACGCCTCGACCGTCTCCCCGGCGTCGGCGGGACGCATGTCGGTGAGCTGCGGGATGACGCGCAGCGCGGCGAGCTGCTCGACCGGCTGGTGGGTCGGGCCATCCTCGCCAAGGCCGATCGAATCGTGGGTGAAGACGTACGCCACGCGGCGCTTCATGAACGCGGCGAGCCTGATCGCCGGGCGCATGTAGTCGGAGAAGACGAGGAACGTCCCGCCGTAGGGAATCACGCCGCCGTGGAGCGACATGCCGTTCATGATCGACGTCATGCCGTGCTCGCGAATCCCGAAATGCATGTTGCGGCCGCCCGGAGTTCCGGCGGTGAACGTGTCGATGTTCTTGAGCAGGGTGTTGTTCGACGGCGCGAGGTCGGCGGAGCCACCCATCAGCTCGGGGATCACCGCAGCGAGCGCGTTGAGCACGACGCCCGACGCAGCACGGCTGGCGACGGCGCCGTTCTCCGCGGTGAACGTCGGAAGCGCCTTCTCCCAGCCGTCAGGCAGCTTCCCGGCGAGCCGGCGATCCAGCTCGGCGGCGTCGGCGGGGAACGCCGAGCGATAGTCGGCAAACGCGTTCTGCCAGGTCGCCTGCAGCGCGGCGCCCTTCTCGCGCGCCGCCCGGCAGTGGGCGAGGGCCTCGGGAGGGACGAAGAACGGCTCCTGCGATGGCCATCCGAGATTCTGCTTGGTGAGCCTGATCTCCTCGACGCCTAACGGTTCGCCGTGGGCCTTCGAGCTGTCGACGCGATTCGGGCTGCCGTAGCCGATGTGCGTGCGCATCACGACCATGGTCGGACGGTCGGTGACCTTCTTCGCCGCGGCGATGGCCGCGTCGATCGAGGCGAGGTCGTTGATGTCGGGGAGGTGAAGCACGTGCCAACCGTAGGCCTCGAAGCGCTTCCCCGTGTCGTCGGTGAAGGTGAGGTCGGTCGAGCCGTCGATCGTGATGTGATTGTCGTCGTAGAAGCCGATGAGCTTCCCGAGACCGAAGTGGCCGGCGAACGACGACACCTCGTGCGAGATGCCCTCCATCATGTCGCCGTCGCTGCAGATGAAGTACGTGTAGTGATCGACGATCGCGTACCCCTGGCGGTTGAACTTCGCGGCGAGGTGCGCCTCGGCCACCGCCATCCCGACCGCGTTGCCCATGCCCTGGCCGAGCGGACCGGTGGTCGTCTCGACGCCGGCGGTGTAGCCGTACTCGGGATGACCCGGCGTGCGGCTCTCCCACTGACGGAACTGCTTCAGGTCGTCGAGGGTGAGATCGTAGCCGGTGAGATAGAGGCTGCTGTAGAGCAGCATCGAGGCGTGGCCGCAGGAGAGCACGAAGCGATCGCGGTTGGCCCAGTGCGGATCGGCGGGGTTGTGCCGCATGTGCTTCGTGAACAGCGAGTACGCGAGGGGCGCGAGCGCCATCGGCGTGCCCGGGTGTCCCGAGTCCGCCTTCTGCACGGCGTCCATTGCGAGGGTGCGAATCGTGTCGATGCAGAGCTGGTCGATCGACGAGGTCGCGGGCAGCGGACGCGGCACGGCAGCGGCAGGAGAGGCCACGGATGGCTCCGGAGAATGTCGGACGAAAAGGACGCGGCGCGGACAGCGGCGTCCCGGTACGCGAAAGCTAGTGACGGCCAGTGGTCGATGGCAGGGCGCGGTGTCGCGGATCACTCGACCCTCGCGCGCGGCGTTCGTTAGAATGAGAGCGCAGCCTCACTGGAGCGATCGAATGAAATGCCCGAAGTGCTCGGCCAACATGGAAAAGGTCCGGACGCCGGAAGCGACGGTGGACCGGTGCACGCACTGCCGTGGAATGTGGTTCGACATGCTCGAGTACCAGGACGTCGCCCCGCCGGCGGCGAAGGAGCTCGATGTCGGGAGCTCGGGAGTGGGGCGGAAGTACGACAAAGTCGAGCCGGTGCTGTGCCCGAACGACCGGCAGCGGATGACGCGCATGACCGCCCTCGGCCAGCCGCACATCCACTATGAGCAGTGCCCGATCTGTGGCGGCGTCTTCTTCGACGCGGGCGAGTTCCGCGACTTCAAGACGGAGTCGCTCGGCGACGTGGTGCGCGGACTGTTCGGCCGCGGGAAATAATGCCGGCGCGCCGCCTGATCCTCGTCGCCGTCGCGATGTTGCTGATCATCGCCGCGGCCGCCATCGCGCTGCAGCGGCAGGCGGCGACGCTCGGCGGACTGGTCGGGCCGCACGAGCGCACGACGATCAATCAGCAAGTCGTCGTCGAGCGGATGCGGGCGGTGGCGAAGCTGGTGACGAGCGAAACGATGGTCCGCGACGTCGTCACCTACCAGAACACCTGGTACGGCTCGACGAAGCGCTCGCTGGTGGTCGTCTCGGGGAAGATCAACGCCGGCGTGAACCTCGACCGCGGAACGTCAGTCTCGGTGGACGACCAGGCGAAGATCATAACGCTCACGCTCCCGAAGGCGGAGATCCTCGGCATCGAGGTCACCGACATGCGCACCTACGACGAACGCGGCGGTCTCTGGAACCCGTTCACCCCGCAGGATCGCGACGCCATCATCCGCCTGACGCGCGTGCAGCTCGGCAGGTCCGCATACGAGATGAAAGTTCTCGAGCACGCGGAAGCGAGCGCGAAGACGCTGCTCGAGGGGATGTTCTCGACGGACGGGTACACGGCGCAGGTCGAGTTCGCGCCGCGACTTCAAACCGACGGCAGCCATTAGCCGTTAGCCATTAGCCATAAGCAACTGCCACGAGGCAGCGCCGCAGTCGCTCAACGCTAATGGCTAATAGCTAACGGCCTGGTTCTTACGCCACTGCGGCGACTTCGCCGGTGCGGAGCATGGTACGGAGGGTTTCGATCCGTTCCTCGACGAGGCCGACCAGCTCGGCCATGGTCGCGGCGTCGAAGACGAGCTTGACGCCGGCGGTGCGGTACATCTCGGGGAGCGAGACCGTGCCGCCTAACGCGAGGGCCTGCTTGTAGCGCTCGAC
>Ga0308175_100002503_pt1 | contig 12597 bp, 4 predicted proteins | sample PhyCR1_3_FD_203893 | JGI IMG/M metagenome (GOLD analysis project Ga0308175, IMG submission 203893) | Soil microbial communities from UC Gill Tract Community Farm, Albany, California, United States - DLSLS.C.R1 | ecosystem: Environmental > Terrestrial > Soil > Agricultural land | place: USA... | reverse complement strand
CACCCCCCATCGGGCGCTGGGCGTCGAGGGCGCGGATGAGGTCGTCCATGGCCGGCAGGTCGCGGGTGCGGCTGGCCTCCCACTGACCGCTCCACCGCCGGATCTGCCGTTCGAGGTAGCCGCCGGGTCTGCCGAAGTCGCGCAGGCGGGTGTCGTCGAGGTCGACGGAGTGGATCGCCGCGAGCACCTGCACCAGCGAGTCGGACAGCTGGTCCCGCTGCGCCGCAGCCAGATCCGCGGTCTGTGCAGGGTCGCGGTAGACGGTGCCCTCAACGAGGGCCATGACGTAGAACGGCGCCCCGACCACGTCGGGATCGGTCGTCGCGGCGAGCACCTGCGGCACCGGCACCGCGGTCGCCCACAGTGCCGACAGCACCCGCGACTCCCGACCCATGTCGTGGGCACTCGGCAGCAGCTTGCCCAGTGGCGGGCGCCGGACGATGACCGTCGCGGTGGGGCTGGCCACGCGGTAGGTGAGGTTGGACAGCCCTCCGGAGACGACCTCGGCGGTCCAGTCCGGCCCCAGCTCGGGCACGGCGTGAGCGGCCCAGCGGGTGAAGGACACCCGCGGCAGGCCGGGGACCTCCTCGGGCGCCTGCCCGCTGTCCGACGACGGCGCCGGTACGCCGCCGGGCTGGCTCATGCGCGCGACTCCCGGCTGCCGGCACGCTCGGCGGCCCTGCGGGCCGCTCGCTTGGCGATCGACATCTTGTGGACCTCGGTGGCGCCGTCGTAGATGCGGAACGACCGGATGTCACGGTAGATCCGGCCGAGCACGAGCTCCTCCGAGGTGCCCATGCCGCCGGCCAGCTGCACCGAGCGGTCCACGACACGGCAGGCCGCCTCGCTGGCGAACACCTTGGTCCGCGAGGACTGCTCGCTGCTGCGCTGTCCCTCCGCGATCGCCCAGGACGCGTGCCAGATCATCGAACGTGCTGCGTCGAGGTCGATCTCGTTCTCGGCGATGAGGGCCTGCGCCATACCGAGCTCGACCAGCCGGCTGCCGAACAGCTCGCGGCCGACGGCCCGCTCGACCGCGATGTCGTGGGCGCGGCGCGCGGCGCCGAGCCAGCGCATGCAGTGCGTCAGCCGCGCCGGCGCCAGGCGCACCTGGGCGCTCTGGAAGCCCTTGCCGACCTCGCCCAGCACGTGGTCGTCGGGGACGAAGCAGTCGCGCAGCGAGACGCGGCAGTGGCCGCCGACACCCGTGGCGTCGATGGTGTCGATGTGCTCGCCCACGACGAAGCCCGGGTTGTCCGCGTCGACGAGGAACATGGTCGCCCCCTGCGGGACGTCGTCACCCTCGTTGAGGGCCATGACGATCGAGAAGGCGGCGCCGTCGGCACCGGTGATCAGCCACTTGTCCCCGTTGACGACCCAGCCCCCGTCGGTGCGACGGGCACGCGTCTTGAGCGCGGAGGGGTCCGACCCGGCGCCGGGTGGCGGCTCGGTCATGGAGAAGCACGAGCGCACCTCGCCGGCGACGAGCGGCTCGAGGTACTTCTCCTGCTGCATGGCGGACCCGGTCATGTGGAGCAGGTGGATGTTTCCCTCGTCGGGGGCGGCGCAGTTGAGGGCGAGGGGGCCGAGCAGCGAGTAGCCGGCCTCCTCGAGCAGCACCGCCGACTCGTCGAACCGGAAGCCGCCGCCGCCGAGCTCCTTGGGGGCCTGGGGCGCGAAGACCCCGGCCGCCTTGGCCTTGGCCTGCAGCTCCATGCGCAGGGCGTCGGTCATCCCCTCGGCGAAGACGCGCTGCTCGAGCGGCACGACCTCGGTCGCGACGAACTCCTCGACCCGGCGGCGCTGCTGCTCGACGGCTGGGCTCATGCTGAAGTCAAAGGCCACGCCCCGACCCTACCCAGCGACATCCTGCCGTGACCGGGAACGGGGCGGTGGCGGCCGGTGCGAGGATGGCGCGGTGACGATCCCGGAGCCGCAGGCCGTGACCCTGCCCCGTACGCCGCCGCTGGTGTTGCGTGGTCGCACGTTCGACGCGTCGACCCCGGCAGTGATGGGCATCATCAACCGCACCCGCGACTCGTTCTTCGCCGGCAACCGGCACGCCGACCTCGACTCGGCCAAGCGGGCCCTCGACCAGGCGGTCGAGGCAGGAGCGGACATCGTCGACGTCGGTGGGGTCCGGGCCGGCCAGGAGGGCGAGCACGTCTCCGCTCAGGAGGAACTCGACCGGGTGGTGCCGTTCCTCGAGCACGCCCGCGAGGCATACCCCGACCTGGCCCTCTCCCTCGACACGTGGCGCTCGGAGGTCGCTCGAGAGGCCGGCGCCGTCGGGCTCGACCTGGTCAACGACACGTGGGCCGGTCACGACCCCGAGCTCGTCACGGTCGCCGCGCAGATCGGCGCGGGCGTGGTCGTGTCACACACCGGTGGCCTGGCGCCCAGGACCGACCCGGTCAAGGTGACGTACGGGCCGGACCCGCTCGACGTCGTCCGCGACGTGCTGCGCACCCTCGCCGGTGGCGCCAGGGCTGCCGTCGACGCCGGCGTCCCGGCGGAGCGGGTCCTCGTCGACCCCACCCTCGACTTCGGGAAGACGACGGCGCACTCCCTGCTGGTCCTGCGGCACACCGCCGACCTGGCGCAGCTGGGCTTCCCCATCCTGCAGGCCTTGTCCCGCAAGGACTTCGTAGGCGAGTCCCTGGGCGTCGAGGTCGACGACCGGCTCGAGGGGACCCTCGCTGCGACCGCCGTGGCTGCATGGCTGGGCGCGACGGTCTTCCGCGCCCACGACGTCCGGGCCACGCGCCGCGTCGTCGACATGGTGGCCACCATCCGCGGCGACCGGGCCCCGGTGCGCGCCGTTCGCGGAGTCTGACCGGCCGTCTCCGGCGGCACTCGGGGGCGCCGGGCGTCAGCGGCGGCAAACACGGGCTGACACACCATGACGGCGGCAAGCCCGACCTGTCTCGCGCGGACAGGAAGTGATCTGGGTCAAGAGGCCGCACTGATGTCTCGTGACCGTTTCGTCCATCAGCCGAACGGTCGGCGTTTACGTCGGAGGTTCGGTTCTTTCCTGAATGTGACTTCGGCTGGTGAAGGCCACTCATACCGTCCCTGACCTGCGGCTTCTCTGCCGTCGGGCTGGATGGGCTTCTTCAGGGGTGTGTGTGATGGCAGGTCAATTCTCGGTGCGTTTCCACTCGGCGGGCACCGGTCGTCGGGTAGTGGCGGTCGCGGGCGCGGCAGCGCTGGTGCTGGCAGGGACGGCGTCCGTCGCATCGGCGACGTCGGTGGGTTCGGTCAGCGTCACTGGCGGAACGGGCACCTGGACCGACACGAGCCTCACGCCCAACCGGGTTTACGCGCGATCCGGCCAGAAGGTGACCTTCGGGGTGACGACCGACACCTCCACTTCGTGTGTCGTGGTCACGGATGCCTCGGGCGCAGTCGTGGCCACGGACAAGTCGGGGTCGTCGAGCGTCACCTTCGTGGTGACCGCCGGGGCGGGGGACGGCACGCAGGTCCTGACGTTCACGGGCTACAAGAACGTCAACAACGGCAACGGCAGCTGCAGCGGCACGACCGCGTCCCGTACGGCGAGCTACGTCAAGGACAACACCGGCCCGGTCGTGTCACCGGTCCTCACGCCCGCTGCCGTCAACGGCTGGAACAACCGGAACACGACCGTCTCCTGGACGGCTACGGACCCGGATGCAGACACCACGACGGTCGGCTCCGGCGTCCAGGCACAGCCCACGGCTTCGGCCACGTTCCAGCAGAACGGTGTCTACGCGCTCACCGCACCCGGCGGGGTCGCGGATCGGGTCGGCAACACGGGAGCGGGCAGCGGCACCCTCAAGATCGACAAGGCAGCACCGTCGATCAGCGGCACCCGGACCCCGGCGGCCAACGGCTTCGGCTGGAACAACTCCCCAGTGGCGGTGAGCTTCTCCTGCGCCGACCAGCCGGCCACCGACTCCTCCGGCCTCGCGGCGCCCGGCTGTCCCGGCACCTCCACCGTGGGGAACGCGACCGACAGCACCAAGGACGTCACCGGTGGCTCCGTGACCGGTTCCGTCTCCGACGTGGCGGGCAACACCTCGTCAGCGACGGTCGGCCCCATCAACGTGGACACCGTCGCCCCCACCCTCGCCGGTGCGCCGACGACGAGCCCCAACACCAACGGCTGGTACCGCCAGGACGTGACCGTGCACTGGACCGCGGGCGACGCCCGCTCGGGGGTGGTCCCGGCGACCGCCCCCGGTGACGCGACCCTCACCGGTGAGGGCAGCAACCTTTCCGCGAGCGCGTCAGTGTCCGACAAGGCCGGCAACACCAAGAGCGCCACGAGCAGCCCCGTGAAGATCGACCGCACGGCCCCGCTCACCTCGATCAGCGGCACCTCGGACAACTGGACCAGCAGCGGTTCGGTCACCGTCAACCTCAGCGCCGACGACGCCCTGTCCCAGGTGGCGTCGACGACGTACACCGTCGACGGAGGCACCACCCAGACCGGTACCTCCTTCGCCCTCACCACCGAGGGCGACCACATCATCACCTACAGCAGCACCGACAAGGCCGACAACGTGGAGGTGGCTCGTACCGCCCACGTGAAGATCGACCGCACGGCGCCGTCGATCGGGCACGGCTTCACGCCCTCGTCCTACACCGACAGCTCATGGACCAACGCCTCGCAGGTCACCGTCACGTTCACGTGCACCGACGGTGGGTCAGGTGTCGCCTCGTGCTCCTCTCCGGTCGACGTCACGACAGAGGGTGCCGCGCAGGCAGTCACGGGCACGGCGAAGGACAACGCCGGCAACACTGCGACTGACACCGCCAGCGTGAGCATCGACCGGACGCCGCCCTCGCTCGTCGCGCAGGCGGACCGTGGGGCCAACGGCAACGGCTGGTACTCCGACGACGTCACGGTGAGCTTCACCTGCACCGACCAGGCGGCGCTCTCCGGCGTAAAGACCTGCCCCGCCTCCGAGAGCCTCGGCGAGGGAGCCGACCAGAAGGTCTCCGGTACTGCCGTGGACGTCGCCGGGAACTCCGCGAGTGGCTCGGTGGCCCACCTCTCCGTGGACAAGACCGCCCCCATCCTCAGCGGTGCCGTCACGACGGCCCCCAACAGCGCCGGTTGGTACGACAACAGCGTCGTCACCCACTGGACCTGCTCTGACGCGCTGTCGGGCATCGACGGGAGCTGCCCCGCGGACAGCACCGTGTCCGGTGAGGGCAGCAACCTCGGTGCAGTCGCCACCGTCGCGGACAAGGCCGGCAACGCCAGGACCGCCGTGGTCGCCGGGCTGAAGGTCGACAGCACCCCGCCCACCACCACTGCCTCGGTGTCCTCGCCCCTTGCGACCGGCTGGTACGCCGACAAGGCGCAGGTTACCCTCCACGGCAGCGACAATCTCTCCGGCGTCGCGAAGACCTGGTACTCGGTGGACGGCGGCGCCGCCACGGCGTACTCCGGCGCCTTCGACTACGCCGCGCCCGGCACCCACACGATCACCTTCTGGAGCGTCGACGGGGCCGGCAACACCGAGGACGCGACTGCTTCGGGCCACACGGTCACCGTGAAGGTCGACGGCACCAAGCCCACGATCACCGGTTCGGCCTCCCCGGTACCCAACGTTCACGGGTGGAACAACACCGACGTCACCGTCTCCTTCACCTGCGCGGACGCAGAGAGCGGCATCGCCGACTGCACCAAGAACACCGTCCTCGGCACCGACGGCGCCGACCAGTACGTCACGGGCTCCGCCGTGGACCACGGCGGCAACACCGACACCTCGACCGTCGGGCCGGTGAACGTCGACAAGACGCAGCCGACCCTGTCGGGTGCTGCGACGACCGCGCCCAATGCGGGTGGCTGGTACCGCGGCGACGTCACGGTCCACTGGACCGCCGGGGATCCGACGTCGGGTGTCGACGGCACGACCGCGCCGGGCGACTCGGTCGTCAAGGGGGAAGGATCGAACCTCACGGCCGGACCCGTCTCGGTGTCCGACCTGGCCGGCAACACGGTCTCGGCGACGCTGTCCGGCGTCAAGATCGACCGCACCAAGCCGCAGATCTCGGGCACGGCCACGACCGACCCCAACGGCGCCGGGTGGTACCGCGACGACGTCTCGGTCGCCTGGACCTGCTCCGACGGCCTCTCCGGCGTCGCGACCGGTGCCTGCCCCGTACCGGCCACCATCAGCGGTGAGGGCGACCACCTGTCGGCCTCCGCCTCCGTGAGCGACCGCGCCGACAACACCGCCTCGGGTTCGGTCGACGGCGTCAAGATCGACCGCACCGCCCCGAGCACGGACATCTCAGCTCCCTCGGACTGGACGAACCAGGCCGTTACCCTGGACTTCGCCGCGACCGACAACCTCTCCGGGGTCGCGAGCACCTTCTCGACCGTCAACGGCTCCGACCAGGCGGAGGGCACGAGCAGGTCGTTCACCGACGAGGGCGTCTACACCGTCGAGGTGTGGAGCGTCGACGTCGCCGACAACGCCGAGACCCACAAGACGGCGGTCGTGCGCATCGACAAGTCGGCTCCGACGATCCGGCACACCCAGTCACCGGCCGCCAACGCCAAGGGCTGGAACAACAGCGACGTGCGCGTGACCTTCACGTGCGACGACACGGGCGGGTCCGGCCTGCAGTCCTGCACGGACCCCGTGGACGTGACGACGCAGGGCAAGCAGGTCCCCGTGCCCGGGGCCGCCCTCGACAACGCCGGCAACTCCACGACCGACCCTGCAACAGTCAGCATCGACAAGACCAGACCGACGATCAGTGGTGCTCCCGACCGGGACGCCAACGGCAACGGCTGGTACGACGCTCCCGTCACGGTGGGCTTCACCTGCGACGACCAGATCCTCCTTTCGGGCCTCACGAGCTGCTCGGGCAGCTCGACCCTCGTCGAGGGTGCCGGCCAGTCCGTGACCGGCACCGCGGTCGACGCGGCAGACAACACCGCCACCACGACGGTACGTGGCCTCGACGTCGACCTGACGGCACCGGTCCTCACCGGTGCCGCCACCGCCGACCCGAACGCCGCCGGCTGGTACCGCGGTGACGTCTCCGTCGCCTGGACCTGCTCGGACGCGTTGTCGGGCATCGCCACGGGCACCTGCCCCGGCAACAGCACCGTCACCGGTGAAGGAGAGGACCTGTTGGCCACCGCCACGGTCGACGACCTCGCCGGGAACCCGACGCTCGCCAGTGTCTCCGGCCTCAAGATCGACAGCACCGCGCCGCGGACCACGGCCTCACTGCGCGAGGTCGACAGCGCCAACGGCTGGTACGGGTCCGGCGTGGACGTGACGCTCCTGGCCACGGACTCGCTCTCGCAGGTCGCCTCCACCTGGTACCGCGTCGATGGTGGTGAGCCGCAGCGCTATACCGGCCCCTTCCGGCAGTCCCTCGAGGGCGTGCACACCGTGACCTTCTGGAGCGTCGACCACGCCGGAAACGTCGAGGACCAGGAGCAGGCCACCAACACCACCACGGTCCGGGTCGACACGACGGCACCCGGCATAACCGGCTTGCGGACCCCCGCGGCCAACGCCTTCGGTTGGAACAACGGTCCCGTCACCGTGGGCTTCACCTGCACCGACGCAGGCTCGGGCGTCGCCTCCTGCCCGGACCCGACCACGGTGTCCACCGAGGGCGGCAACCAGTCGGTGACGGGCCAGGCGGTCGACAACGTCGGCCACACCTCGGCCGCGACCGTCGACAGGCTCGCCATTGACCTGACCAACCCGACGCTGACGGGGGCGGCAACCACCGACTCGAACGGCGAGGGCTGGTACCGCGGCGCCGTCGTGGTCCGCTGGAGCTGCTCCGACACCCTGTCGGGGATCGACGGGTCGTGCCCGGCCGACAGCCTGGTGACCGGCGAGGGCGCAGACCTCTCCGCCAGCCGCACGGTGTCGGACGAGGCCGGCAACGACAGGACCGCCACGGTAGCGGGTCTGCACATCGACACCACCGGGCCGGTGACGACGGTGTCCGCGCCGTCCGACTGGCAGACGACCGGGGTCGACCTGGACGTCACCGCGACGGACAACCTCTCGCAGGTCGCCGCGACCTACTTCACCGTCAACGGTGGGGCCACGCAGGAGGGCAGGACCATCGCCCTCCCCTCCGACGGCACGTACGCCCTCACGTTCTGGAGCGTCGACAAGGCCGACAACGAGGGCGTCCACGGCACGGCCACGGTCAAAATCGACCAGGCTGCCCCGTCGATCAGCCACACGATCACCCCGCAGCCCAACGCGGCGCTCTGGAACAACGCAGACGCCACGGTCCACTTCCTCTGTGGCGACGCCACCTCGGGGGTCAAGAGCTGCACCAGCGACACGGTCGTGACGAAGGAGGCCGCAGGCACCTTGGTCATGGGCCTGGCGACGGACGAGGCAGGCAACAGCAGCAGCGACGCCGCCACGGTCAACCTCGACAAGTCCAAGCCCACCATCATCGGCAAGGCGGACCGCACGGCCAACGCCAACGGTTGGTACAAGGACGACGTCACGGTGTCGTTCGCCTGTGCAGACCAGGTGGGCCTGTCGGGCATCGAGGACTGCACCAAGCAGTCCACGCTGTCGGAAGGGGCGGCCCAGTCCGTCAAGGGCACCGCGACCGACCGGGCCGGCAACGCCGACTCGACCACGGTCTCGGCCCTCAGCGTCGACAAGACCGACCCGGTCCTCACCGGTGCTGTGACCGCGAAGCCGAACGGAGCCGGCTGGTACCGCGGCGACGTCGTCGTCCACTGGACCTGCTCCGACAAGCTTTCCGGCATCGACGGTCAGTGCCCGGCCGACAGCACCGTGAAGGGCGAGGGTGACAACCTGTCCGCCACCGCCACGGTCACGGACCTGGCCGGCAACGCCACGACGACCACGGTCTCCGGGCTCAAGATCGACCGGACTCGTCCGTCGACCGCAGTCTCGGTCTCCGGCACCCCGTACTCCACGGGTTGGTACGACAGCGGGGTCACCGTGACGCTCTCCGCGAGCGACGACCGGTCCGGCGTTGCCGGCACGCAGTACGCGGTGGACGGCGGCGCGGCCCTGGTTTACGACAAGCCGTTCACCGTGGGCAAGGGCGTCCACGCCGTCACCTTCTGGAGCTCCGACGCCGCGGGCAACGTCGAGGACCGCACCGCGGACGTCAACACGCGCACCATCAGGGTGGACGATCGCGGGCCCAGCATCGCGGGCGCGGCCACCACGGCGCCGAACGCCGACGGCTGGTACGCCGGCCCGGTCACGGTCCACTTCACCTGTGACGACGCCGAGACGGCCATCGACACCTGTCCGGCCGACCACACCCTGAGCGGCGACGGGGCCAACCAGTCCGTCACCGGCACGGCGAAGGACAAGGCTGGCAACGTCGCCAGCGCCACGGTCGGGCCGATCAACATCGACCAGACCAAGCCGGCGTTCGCGCCATACACGGGCACGACGGCGTTCACGGTGGGGCAGAAGGTCGTGGAGCCCACATGCACCGCGGCCGACGCGCTGTCCGGTCTGGCGAGTTGCATGCTCACCTCACGGACCGGTTCGGCGACGTCCAACGCCAACGGTGTCGGCGACCTCGTCTACACCTTCACCGCGACCGACAAGGCGGGGAACGCCGCCAGCCAGGTGGTCACCCTCCACGTCGGGTACGGCTGGGCGGGCTTCCTCCAGCCGGTCACGAACACCGCCCACGACCTCGGGTCGGCGAGCACCTTCAAGGCCGGCAGTACCGTGCCGATGAAGTTCGTCCTCAAGGACGCCAGTGGCACGGTGAAGCAGGCGGCGTACGCACCGCTGTGGCTCGCGCCGGTGGACCTGGGCACCGCGACCACGACGGGCACGGGCATCTCCACCGCTGACGCGGGCACGGTGGGTGGCTCGTACAAGTACGACTCCGCGCAATACGTCTACACCTGGCAGACGCCGAAGTCCGGTGCAGGGCACTACTACCGGGTCGGCGTGCAGCTCGACAGCGGTGACGTCTACACGACGCTCATCAAGCTGGGCTGACGCCGGGGGCGACGACGGTGGGCCGGTCCACGGAGACCGGCCCACCGTCGTGCTGTCGTCTCGCCGCCGCCCTGCCGCGAGAGGGCCCGAGGCGCCGGTACTGGTCCTCGACCGGGGTCACAAAAATGCGTCGCATGGGCCTCCACGATCCGCATCCTGCGTGCTAGCGTCTGTCGCGGTTGCAACAAGCAGTTCCTCGCAAAGGTCGATGAAGTGCCCGCCCTAGCACCACCAGAGCGGGCCTTTCTCATCTGAGGGCGGGCATGTCTCGTCGGTGGGGTTGTGTACGGCAGCCGGGGGCCTCGCAAAGTGCGTGGTTCCAATGGCTACGAAGGAAAGAGTTACCCCATGGCACAGGGAACCGTTAAGTGGTTCAACGCTGAGAAGGGCTTCGGCTTCATCGCCCAGGATGGCGGCGGCCCGGACGTGTTCGTCCACTACTCGGCGATCGAGTCCTCGGGCTACCGCTCGCTGGACGAGGCGCAGCGCGTGGAGTTCGAGGTCACCCAGGGCCCGAAGGGCCCTCAGGCTGACGCCGTTCGCCCGATCTGATCCGAGGACTGCCCAACCACAGTCTTCAGCGAGGCCCCCACCGGATCCCGGTGGGGGCCTCGTTCTGTCGCAGGGCGGTTCGCCGCCGACCGGCTACTTCTTGGCCAGGGCCGTGAGGAAGTCCTTGACCACCGGCGCGGCGACGGTGCCGCCGCTCTTGCCCTTCTCCACCAGCGCCGCGAACGCCACGCCGCCCTGGTAGCCGACGAACCACGCGTGCGTCTCCGGTGGGTTCCCTGAGCCGAACTCTGCGGTACCCGTCTTGCCGCTGACCGCGCCGCCGGGCGCGTCCCGCAGGACGGTGCCGGTGCCGCCCGTCACGACCTGCCGCATGAGCGCGCGCAGCTGCGCCACCGCCTTCGCGTCGAGCGCCTTCGCGGCGCGGTCCACGCCGGACGGCGCGGGCTCGGTCACGAGGGCCGGCGGTATGGCGCTGCCCCGGGCCACCGACGCCGCCAACGTCGCCAGCGCGAGGGGTGAGGTGAGGTTGCGGCCCTGCCCGATCATGGCGGAGGCCTTGTCGGTCTTGCCGTTGTTGGTGGGGACGCTGGCCGCGAACGCGTTGCCGACACCGACGCCCTTGGCCCAGCCGGTGAGGCCGAGTGCGTCGGCGGCCTTGCTGAGGTCGCTGTCACCGAGGTCGGTCGACAGCTTCACGAAGGCGGTGTTGCAGGAGTGCTCGAAGTCGGTGGCGAAGTCCGGGGTGCCGAAGGACTCACCCTCGTAGTTCTTGTAGGAGCGCCCGTCGACGACGAACTTCTCTGGGCAGTCGACCGACGTCGTCGGGGTGACCTTGCCACCGGTGAGCAGGGCGTAGGTGCTGACGATCTTGAACGCCGACCCCGGCGGGTACTGACCGGTGAGCGCGCGGTCGAAGCCGAGGGCCGGCGAGTTGGCCGAGGCGAGGACGTCGCCGGTCTTGACGTCGACCGCGACGAGCGCCGACGGCACGGAGCCGGTGCGCGCCACGGCCGACTCCGCTGCGGCCTGCGCGGTGGGGGAGAGGGTCGTCCGCACGTCGGTGCCGTCCACCGCGTCCTTGCTGAACAGGGGGCTGCCGGGCCTGGCGCTCGAAGTCACCTGCACGCCCGGCGTCCCGGCGAGTTGCACGTCATAACGGCCCTGGAGCCCGCTGACACCCGCGTAGTCACCGGCGACGTAACGGCCCTCGCTCGCGCTGACCTGCTCGGCGTTCACCGCGCCGAACGACCCGAGCAGGGGCTGGCCGAACGTGCGCGTGCGACCCAGTGGTTGTTCCCGCACCGGGTAGATGACCCCCTTGAGGGTGTCGAGGGCGCCCTTGCGTGCCTGGAAGTCGGACTCGCGGTAGGTGATCACGGCGATCGGCGCCTTGCTACCGCTCTTGGTGGCCGCCTCGAGCTTGGCGACGAGCGAGCCGGCCGGCTCGTCGACGACCTTCTCGAGCTGGCGCACGGTCGCGGTGGTGGCGCGGCCAGGGTCGATCTGCACCGGGTAGACCTTGCCCACCGGCATGAGGGGCTGGCCGTCGCGGTCGAGCAGGTTCCCGCGCCGGCCCCAGGTCCGTGACGCGGCGAGCGTCGCGCCGGCGGGGAGCCCGGGTGCCCAGGCCGCACCGGACGTCGGCAGGCTGACAGCCCACGCGTCACCGGAGCCTGCCGGCTTGGCGGTCACGGGGACGTCGTACGCCCACGGGACGCCGCCGGGCAGCGTCCACGTCACGCGAAGCGTCGAGGTGGCGTGGTCGCCGCGTCGGGTCACGGTGCCGGGGGCGACCTTCACCGGGCCGCTGCCCAGCCCCTTGGTGGCCGTGGTGAAGGACTCCTGCACCGCCTGCGTCGTCGTGCCGGCGAACCTCGTCCCCGCCTTGGGGAACGACCGCTGCGCCCATCCCGCCGCGAAGGCGTCCACCGCGGAGGCGGCCTCGCGGTCCGACTTCTTCGCGGCCTCCGACTGCTGCCACCACAGCCCCCCTCCGGCCGCAGCTGCCACGACGACGAACGCCGCCACCGACCCCACCACTGCACGTCTGTCCATGCACCCATCCAACAGCACGTGCCGG
>Ga0308175_100002502_pt1 | contig 12599 bp, 10 predicted proteins | sample PhyCR1_3_FD_203893 | JGI IMG/M metagenome (GOLD analysis project Ga0308175, IMG submission 203893) | Soil microbial communities from UC Gill Tract Community Farm, Albany, California, United States - DLSLS.C.R1 | ecosystem: Environmental > Terrestrial > Soil > Agricultural land | place: USA... | reverse complement strand
CTCCCGGATGGCACTGGCTCCGAGATCGGGTAGTCGTGCCCACCGGTGTCGAGGTGTGGGTCGCGGACCATGGACGTTGTAGCCAGCGGAACTCCGTCGTAGGCGAACTTAACACCCGCCCATCACCAGGCCCGAGCGTTCGAAGCCTGGCCCGAACGGCTACCTCTGGCAGCAGATCGTGCCAGACGTAAGAGACGCCCACGAACCTTGAAGTCTGCTTGGAGTTGAGCACGAAGATCAGGAAGGCAAACATCACGCCGATGTGGATCAGCAGGCTGACGTTCTCGAGCACCTGGTTGGTCGGCTCCCCAGCGGAGCCGGCGCTCGTCCGACACCCAGCGAGACGAACGCCCTGCTGTGGTAGGGGAAGTTCCCGATGTTCGCCGCCGAGCCCCGGAACAGGAACATCGACAAAGGGTCTTAGCCTTCGTTCCACGCCGGCGACCGCGAGGTAGCCGAGGCTTTGCCAAGGTCGTCAGCCCTGGCGCTGGGTGATCTCCTCGCTCGCGGCGGGCAGCACCTTGTGCAGGTCGCCCACGACGCCGAAGTCGACGAGCTCGAAGATCGGCGCCTCCTCGTCCTTGTTGACCGCGACGATGGTCTTGGAGGTCTGCATGCCGGCCCGGTGCTGGATCGCGCCGGAGATGCCGGTGGCGATGTACAGCTGCGGGGAGACCGTCTTGCCGGTCTGCCCGACCTGGTAGGCGTGCGGGATCCAGCCGGAGTCGACCGCGGCCCGCGAGGCACCCACCGCGGCGCCGAGCGCGTCGGCCAGCGCCTCGACCGGCTCGAAGTTGCCGCCGGTGCCGCGGCCGCCGGAGACCACGATCGCCGCCGCCTCCAGGTCCGGCCGGCCGGATGCTGCCCGCGGCTCGGAGGCGGTGACCTTCGCGGTCTTGGCGGCCTCGGAGATGCTCACCGACACCTGCTCCACCGCACCGGCGCCGTCGGCCTGCTCCGGGGTGGCCGCGTTCGGCTTGACCGCGATGATCGGGGTGCCCTTGGTGACCTTGGCGGTCACCGTGTAGCTGCCCGCGAACACCGACTGGGTGGTCACCGGCGAACCGTCACCGGGCTGTACGTCGACCGCGTCGGTGATCAGCCCGGACTCGGTCTTGATCGCCAGCCGGCCGGCGATCTCCTTGCCCTCGCCGTTCGCGGACACCAGCACCGCCGCGGGCTGGGTCTGCTGCACCAGCTGGGCCAGCACCTCCGCCTTCGGGGCCACCAGGTAGTCCTTGATGTCGGCGTCGTCGATGGCGTAGATCTTCTCCGCGCCGTACGCCTTCAACGCCTCGGCCGCCGAGGACACGTCGGACCCGATGAACACCGCCGACGGCTCCCCGAGACGGCGGGCGATGGTCAGCAGCTCGTTGGTGGTCTTGCCCACGACACCATCGACGTGGTCGACCAGAACCAGGATCTCGCTCACAGTGCCAGCCCCTCTCAGATGAACTTCTTCGACGCGAGGAAGTCCACCAGCGCCTTCGCGCCGGAACCATCCTCGTCGGTGACGATCTCGCCCTGGCTGCGCGGCGGACGCGCCTCGGTGGACTCCACCGCCGTCCACGCCGCGGCCAACCCGACCTGGCCGGCGTCCACGCCCAGGTCGGCCAGCGACCAGGTCTCCATCGGCTTCTTCTTCGCCGCCATGATGCCCTTGAAGGACGGGTAGCGCGCCTCACCGGACTGGTCGGTCACGCTGGCCACCAGCGGCAGGCTGCCCTCGATCGTCTCGGTCGCGGTGTCCCCGTCGCGGCGGATCCGCAGCGTGCCACCGTCGGCGCTCACCTCCGAGCCCAACGTCACCTGCGGCACCCCGAGCCGCTCGGCCAGCATCGCCGGCACCACGCTCATCCCGCCGTCGGTGGACGCCATCCCGCACATCACCACGTCCCAGTCCCCGACCTTCTTGATCGCCTCGGCGAGCACCAGCGAGGTGGCCGGCGCGTCCGAGCCGGCGATCGCGTCGTCGACCACGTGCACACCCTTGTCGGCACCCATCTGCAGCGCCTTGCGGATCGCGTCCGTGGCCTGCTCCGGGCCCACCGACAGGACCGTCACCTCTGTGTCATCAGAGGCCTTCTCCTTGATCTGGAGCGCCTGCTCCACGGCGTACTCGTCCAGCTCGGACAACAGCCCGTCCACGCCGACCCGGTCCACGGTCCCGTCGGCCTCGAACTGCCGGTCCGCGGTCGCGTCCGGGACATGCTTGACACATACGACAATGTTCATTGGCGGTCTGGCCCGAAGGCCCCTCCTGTGCAGTTGGTGTCGAACCGAGGTTACTAGCGCGTAGCTAGCGGTGGAACACGTGGGCAGGTGGGCTCGCTCACACGTCAGGGACGGATCAGCCGGTCCAGCACCTTGCCGATGACCAGGTAGATCACCGCGGCGATCCCCCAGTTCACCAAGGCACTCTTGGTGGCCGCGTTCGCCCCGTGGAACTTCTTGAAGTCCCCGAAGTCGAGCTTCCCAGCGACGTCGGTGATGAAGCTGACGATGTCGTTGTGCTGGTTCATCTTCAGCGCGATCACGAGCGCCCCCACCGCAAGGAACAGCGCGCAGACCACCGCGGCCAGCCACACCAGCGCGGCCACTCGGCTGCGCACGGTGGCGACCGCACCACGGACCGCCTGCCCGGAGGGCCGCCGCCGGGCCGGGGCGGACGTCGAGGCCTCGGTCGCCTCGGCCGACCCGGTGCCGGTGCTCCTGCCCGCCTCAGTCACTGGTGTCTCCTTGCCTCGCTATCCCGCACGATAGCCGACCCGGGTCACCGGCCTACGAACCCCGCTTTGCCGGGGCCGTTCTCGACGAACGAGCGCATCCCGATGCTGCGGTCCTCGGTGGCGAACAGCCCGGCGAAGTGCGCGCGCTCGATCTCGAGGCCGGTGTCCAGGTCCACCTCGATGCCCCGGTCGATGGACTCCTTGGCCGCCCGCAGCGCCACGGCTGCGGCGTTGGTGAACTGCCGGGCCCAGGCCAGCGCCTCGTCGTAGACCTTCTCGGCCGGTACGACGCGGTCCACCAGCCCGATCGCGAGTGCCTCGTCGGCCTTCACGAACCGGCCGCTGAAGATGATGTCCTTGGCCTTGGACGGGCCAACCAGCCTGGTCAGCCGCTGGGTGCCGCCCGCCCCGGGGATGATGCCGAGCAGGATCTCCGGCTGGCCGAGCTTCGCGTCCTCGGCGGCGATCCGGATGTCCGCGCACAGCGCGAGCTCGCAGCCGCCGCCGAGCGCGTACCCGGTGACCGCAGCCACCACCGGCTTGGGGATGCGGGCGACCGCGGTCAGCGCGGACTGCAGCGGGCCGGAGCGGCGGTTCATGTCCGCGTAGGACATGTCCGCCATCTCCTTGATGTCGGCGCCGGCGGCGAACACCTTCTCGCCTCCGTAGAGCACCACCGCGCGCACGTCGTCGCGTTCGGACGCCTCGGCGGCCGCGGCCCGGATCTCCTCCTGCACCTGCACGTTCAGGGCGTTCATCTTCGGCCGGTCCAGGCGCAGGGTTCCCACGCCGTCCTCGACCTCCAGCCTCACGAACTCGGCCACGCTGCACTCCTCGGTCTCGGGGCTCGTCTACGCGCCGGTTCTCTCCACCGGCTCCGGTGACGACCCTAGAGCCTCGTCCTCTGGAGGCTTGCGTGCGCCCGACTCGCTCTCGGACGGACGCGAGACGCGCTCCCGGAGCAGGTGCGCCACGGTGCCCCAGATCCCGCGCCGGAACAGGAGTACGACGACCACGAAGATCACGCCGATGACGACGTCCGTCGCCTCGAACCCGGCCAGGGAGAGCCGGTGCTCCACCAGCACGATCAGCGCCGCGCCGAGCACGCTGCCCCACAGCGTGCCCACACCGCCGAGCACGGCGATCACCACGACCTGACCGGACATCGTCCAGTCGACGGCGTCCAGGGAGGCGAAGAAGTGGCTGAGCGCGTACAGGCTGCCGGCCACCCCGGACAGCCCCGCCGAGATCACGAAGACGATCAGCTTGTAGCGGTGCACCGGGTAGCCGAGCGCCCGCGCCCGGTCGGGGTTGTGCCTGATCGCGGCCAGCACCCGGCCGAACGGCGAGTGCACCACCCGCCAGGCGACGAACATCGCGACGAGCAGGAGCGGCAGCGCCGCGTAGTAGAAGTAGAACGGGTCGCTGACGTCCACCCCGGGCAGCGTGCGTGGCACGCCCTGCAGCCCGTTCTCGCCACCGGTGACGCTGCGCCACTGGTTGGCCACCGCGTAGACCATCTGCGCGAAGGCGAGCGTCACCATCGCGAAGTAGATGCCGGTGCGCTTGATGGACAGGTAGCCGATCGGCACCGCCAGCAGCGCCGCGAACAGCGCACCGGCGAGCACGGCCAGCGGGTAGGGCAGGTGCGCGTGCAGGCTGGCCAGGCCGGCGACGTACGCCGCGCTGCCGAAGAACGCGGCGTGCCCGAACGACAGCAGACCGGTGTAGCCGAGCAGCAGGTCCAGCGACATGCCGAACAGCGCGAAGATGACGATGTCCAGGGCCACCGGCGGGTAGACGAACCACGGCAGCAGCAGGGCCGCGGCGATTCCCACCCACAGCAGCAGCCGCCGGCTGGACCGCCCACCGGCCAGGATGCCCGTCACTCCGCTCACAGAGCGGCCTCCTCACGTCCGAACAGGCCCGCCGGCCGCACCAGCAGCACCAGCGCCATGACGATGAACACCAGTGCCTGGGACAGCAGCGGCACGTAGACGTTGCCGAGCTGCTGGATGATGCCGATGGCGTAGGCCGCCACCACCGATCCGAAGATCGAGCCCATCCCGCCGATCACGACCGCCGCGAAGACGATGATGATCACCGTCGAGCCCATCACCGGGTTGACCGACCGGGTGGGCGCCGCCAGCACCCCGGCGAACCCGGCCAGGCCGACCCCGAACCCGAACACCGGGGTGATCCAGCGCGCCACGTCGATGCCCAGCGCACGCGTCAGCTCCGGTCGCTCGGTGGCGGCCCTGACGACCACCCCGACCCGCGTCTGCGCGAGGAGGTACCACACCACGAGGCAGGTGAGCACCGAGACACCGAAGACGAACACCGGGTAGGCCGGGTACTTGAACAGGCCCAGGTCCAGGGTGCCCCTCAGGCTCTTCGGCGCGGCGTAGGGCTGCGAGGAGACGCCGAACAGCACCCGGAAGACGCCTTGTACGACGAGCGCCAGCCCGTAGGTGAGCAGCAGGTTGTAGATGGGGTCGAGGCTCACCAGCCTGCGCACCAGCAGCCGTTCGACCACCATCCCGACCCCCCACAGCAGCAGCGGCACCACTGGGAGCGCCACCCAGAACGGCACACCGCCCTGGGTCAGCAGCAGGTAGGCGCCGAACGCACCGAGCATGTAGACCACGCCGTGCGCGAAGTTGACCACCTTCAGCATCCCGAAGATGACCGCGAGCCCGAGTGCCAGCAGGGCGTAGAAGCTCCCGGCCACCAGGCCGTTGAACACCTGTTGGAGCAGGTTCGTCATGCGGTCGCAACCTCCTTGTGGAGGCCCGGGCCCCGAGAGCCCGGGCCGGCCGGCTCAGCTCATGTGGCAGGTGTTCTCCGACAGCGGCTGGAACGCGTCGGGACCGGAGATCGTCTTGACGATCTTCTCGTAGTCCCACGGCTCGCTCATCTGGCTCTCGGACTTGACCTGGGCCAGGTACACGTCGTGCAGCAGCACGTGGTCCTGGCTCCTGATCTCGCCGTTGCGGGCGAACATGTCGTTGAACTTGTGGCCCTCCAGCTGCTTGACGACGGCGTCGGAGTCGTCGGTGCCGGCCCGCTGGGCCGCCTCGAGGTACTGGGTCACCGCGGAGTACACCGCCGCCTGGTCGGAGGTGGGCCGCTTGTCGTTGCCCATCTGCTTCTGCCAGCGGTCGGCCCAGGCCCTGTTCTGGTCGTCGTAGTTCCAGTACCAGAAGTCGGTGAACTCGTCGCCGGCCAGCGCGTCGGCGCCGAGGGCGTTGACGTCGGAGATGAACAGCAGCCCGATGGCCAGCTGGATGCCGGCGTCCTTGAGCTTGAAGGTGTTGTACTGCTTGATCAGGCTGACCAGGTCACCACCGGCCTGCATCGCGCCCAGCACCTGTGGGCTCTTCTGCTTGGCCGCCAGCAGGATCGAGGAGTAGTCCTCCGACGCGTTCGGGAACGGCGAGGGGCCGGTGCCCACGACCGTGCCGCCGTTGGCCTTGATCGCCTTGGTGAAGTTGGTGTTCATGCTCTGCCCGAAGTCGTAGTTCGGGTAGGTGATGTACCAGCTCTTGCCGCCGCTCTGGGTGATCGCGGACGCGGTTCCCGACGCCAGCATGTAGGTGTCGTAGCCGTAGTGGAACGTGTACTTGTTGCAGTTGTCGTTGGACACGTCGGTGCTGCCGCCGCCGGTGTCCATGAAGATCTTGTGCTGCTGCCCGGCGATCTGGGCGACGGCCAGCATCGCCGAGGAGGTGGGCACGTCGAAGATCGCGTCGGCCCCGCGCTCACCGTAGAACTGCTGGGCCAGGGAGCTGGCGGTGTCGGGGTTGTCCTGGTGGTCGGCGTCGATCACCTCGATGTCGGAGCTGACCGCCTGGTCGCCGTACTTCTTCTTGAAGTCCGCGACGGCCATGTTGGCCGCCACCACAGACCCCTTGCCGGCCAGGTCGGCGTAGACCCCGGACTCGTCGGTGATCACGCCGAGGACGATCTTGTCCCCACTGACCTTGCCGCCGGCGCTGGCCGGCCCGCCGGCGCCACATCCGGCCAGGAGCAGCGCTCCTGCCGAGACGGCCGCCACCGTGAGCTTCTGCCTTCGACTACGAAGCACCACTGTCATCTTCCTTTCCTGTTGCTGACGGACTGCCGGCCCGGACCGGACGTTTCTCCTCGCTCAGACACCGAGGTAGTCCAGGAGCTCGTGCTCGCGCTCGACGACCTCGCTGTTGGGCAGCTGCTGGACGATCTCGCCCTCGGCGATCAGGTAGTGCCGGTCGGCCAGCGTGGTGGCGAAGTGCAGGTTCTGCTCGATGAGCAGGATGGTCACGCCGTGCGCCTTCACCTGGCCGAGGATCTGGCCGATCTGCTGCACCAGCAGCGGCGACAGCCCCTCGGTCGGTTCGTCGCACAGCAGCATCCGCGCCCCCATCCGCAGCACCCGCGCGATGGAGAGCATCTGCTGCTCGCCGCCGGACAGCTTCGTGCCCGGGAAGGCACGCCGCTCCCGCAGGACCGGGAAGGTCTCGTAGACGCGCTCCAGAGGCCAAGGGTCCGCGGAGCCGTCAAGGACCCGGGGCAGGGTGAGGTTCTCCTCGACGGTCAGGCTCGCGTAGATGCCCCGGTCGTCGGGCACGTAGCCCAGCCCGAGACGAGCGCGCCGGTGGTCGGGCAGCGCGGTGACGTCGCGCCCGTCGTACTCGATCCGTCCGGACATCGGCTGGTGCAGGCCCATCAGGCAGCGCAGCAGGGTGGTCTTGCCCGCGCCGTTGCGCCCGACGAGGGTGACCACCTCGCCTGCCTGCACGTCGAGAGTGACCCCGCGCAGCACCTGCGCCTGGCCGTACCAAGCGGACACGTCAGTGACTCTGAGCATCCACGTCTCCCAGGTAGGCCGCGATCACCGCGGGGTCCGAGCGGACCTGCTCGTAGGGGCCCTCCGCGAGCAGCTGCCCGCGCTGCAGCACGCTGACGGTGTCCGCGAGCTCGCCGACGACCTTCATGTTGTGCTCGATCAGCACCACGGTCCGGCCGCCGCGGACCCGTTTGACCAGCTCGACGGTGCGGCTGACGTCCTCCAGGCCCATGCCGGCGGTCGGCTCGTCCAGCAGCATCAACCGCGGCTCCCTGGCCAGCACCACGGCCAGCTCGAGAGCCCGCTTCTGGCCGTAGGCCAGCTGGTCGGCGACCGTGCCCGCCAGCGCGGTCAGGCCCACCTCCGCGAGCAGCTCGTCGGCCCGGTCGCGAAAGCGGTCCAGCAGCCGGCGGCTCCGCCAGAACCGGTAGCCCAGCGACGTTCTCGCCTGCAGCGCCAGCTCGACGTGCTCGCGGCAGGTCAGCTGCTCGAAGAGGCTGGTGATCTGGAACGAGCGGGCCACCCCGAGCGCCGCGATCTGGTCAGCGCGCAGCCGGGAGGTCTCGGTGCCGCCGATCGAGACCGATCCCGAGGACGGCGCGAGGAAGCCGGTGAGCAGGTTGAACAGCGTCGTCTTGCCTGCCCCGTTGGGGCCGACGAGCGCGTGGACAGCGCCCTCGGCGACATCGAGGTCCACCCCGTCCACGGCGCGGAAACCGCGGAAGTCCCGGGTCAGCCCCCGTGCCTTGACGAGCACCTCAGCCACCGCGGCGGACCTCCCAGCGCAGAGTGATCTCGGTCATATGACAGGTGATTCAGGTGGCAATCTGCCGGAGTCGGGCATTGCTGTCAAGGACGTCTGAACCGGCGATTCCGCACATAGCGGACACACCGAGAGCACCACTGGTCCGGAGGGCCCGCGCCCATCGGTCACAATGTCCCGGTGACGGAGATCTGGCCCGGCGAGCATCAACCGCTCGGCGCCACCTGGGGCGAGGAGGCCACCAACTTCGCGGTCTACGCCCCGGAGGCGACGCGGGCGTGGGTGTGCCTGTTCGAAGGGGGGCGCGGCAGCGAGCGCGAGGTGCGGGTGCCGCTGACCGAGCACACGCTCGGCATCTGGCACGGCGCGGTGCCGGGGATCCCGGTGGGGCAGCACTACGGCTTCCGCGTGGACGGCCCCTGGGACCCCGAGCAGGGGCTGGTGTTCAACCCGGCCAAGCTGCTGCTCGATCCCTACGCCCGGGCGGTCAGCGGGTCCGTCGTGCACCACCCCGCGCTGTACGGGCACCGGGCGCAGGCGGCGGGCCGGCGGGCCTGGGTGCCGGACCCGCGGGACTCCGCGCCGTACACCGCGCGCTCGGTGGTGGTCCGCAACGACTTCGACTGGGGCGACGACCAGCCGCGGCGACGGGTGCGCTGGACCGACACCGTGATCTACGAGCTGCACGTCAAGGGGTTCACCGCCCTGCACGACCGGGTCCCCGAGCACCTACGCGGGACGTACGCCGGACTGGCCACGCCCGCGGTCGTCGACTACCTGCGCGACCTGGGCGTGACCAGCATCGAGCTGCTGCCGGTGCACCAGTTCGTCTCCGAGCCGGCGCTGGCCGAGCGGGGGCAGGTGAACTACTGGGGCTACAACTCGATCGGTTTCTTCGCCCCGCACGGGGCGTACAGCGCCGGCGGCGACACCGGCCAGCAGGTCACCGAGTTCAAGCAGATGGTCAAGACACTGCACCAGGCCGGGCTGGAGGTCATCCTCGACGTCGTTTACAACCACACCGCGGAAGGCGGCCAGGCCGGCCCGACGCTGAGCTTCCGGGGGCTGGACGACCGCGGCTACTACAAGCGTGCGGAGGGCGGCCACTACTGGGACGTGACCGGCTGCGGGAACACCGTGGACGCCTCCTACCCGCCCGCGCTGCGGCTGATCCTGGACTCGCTGCGCTACTGGGTCACCGAGATGCACGTCGACGGGTTCCGGTTCGACCTGGCGCCGGCGCTGACCCGCACCGGACACAGGGTGGACATGGGCGGTCACTTCCTGACCGCGATCTCGCAGGACCCGGTGCTGCGGCAGGTCAAGCTGATCGCCGAGCCGTGGGACGCCAGCGGGGACGGCTACCAGGTCGGCAACTTCCCGCCGCCGTGGTGCGAGTGGAACGACCGCTACCGGGACACCATCCGCGACTTCTGGCGGGTGCAGTCAGGCGGCATCCGGGAGGTCGCGACGCGGCTGGCGGGGTCCAGTGACCTGTACGCCGACGACGGCCGCTCGCCGTACGCCTCGGTCAACTTCATCACCGCCCACGACGGCTTCACGCTGCGCGACCTGGTCTCCTACAACCACAAGCACAACCTGGCCAACGGGGAGCAGAACCGGGACGGCACCGACGACAACCGGTCCTGGAACGGCGGCGTGGAGGGAGCCACCGACGACCCGAAGGTGAACGCGCTGCGCCGCCGGCAGGCGGCGAACCTGATGCTCACGCTGTGCCTGTCCGCCGGGGTGCCGATGATCACCGCCGGCGACGAGCGCGGCCGCACCCAGCGCGGCAACAACAACGCCTACCTGCAGGACAACGAGCTGTCCTGGATCGACTGGTGGCCGGACGACGCCTGGCTGGATCTCTATGAGCTGACCAAGGGGGCGCTCCGGCTCCGCCGGGAGCACCCGGCACTGCGCCAGCGGCACTTCCTCGAGGGCCGGCCCACCGTGGACGGCGGCCCCAAGGACCTCGCGTGGATCCACCCCGACGGCCACGAGATGACGGAGGAGGACTGGTTCGACGAGGGGCTGCACATGTTCGGGATGTTCGTCTCCGGCGACCCGTTGCGGGCGCCGGGTCCGCGCGGCGAGGTGCTGCACGACGGCTCGTTCATGATCTGGTTCAACGCCCATCCCGAAGCCGGCAAGGCGACGCTGCCCTACCAGTGGATCCACGAGGCCGAGGTGGTGCTCAGCACCGACGAGAACCACCACGTCGGCAGCCGGATCCACGCCGGGTCGCTGTTCTCCGTGGCGCCCCGCTCCCTCGTCGTGCTCCAGGAGGCGGGGCGCTAGGACGTCGCCAGAGTGACCCGGCCCAGCTCTGCTGGGGTGACGAGGTGCTCGTTGCTGGGCAGCACCCGGGCGGTGTACCCGAACGGCCCGGTGGTCGATAGCGAGACGGTGCCCTCGAAGCGGTGCCGTCCGCCCTCGTAGCTCTGCGCCAGGCGCAGCGACTCGCTGCGGGTGTCGACCAGCGTCTCCTCGTGCGGCACGCGTCCGTAGACGACCTGCACGTCGACGTCGCCGGGGTCCAGGTCGCCTAGCGAGACGTAGGCCACCACCTCCATGGCGGCGCCGAGCTCGGGCGCGTCGCCGACGCCGCTGGACTCGACGTGGTCGATGCTCACCTCTGCCCAGTGCTCGCGGATCCGCTCCTTCCAGGCGGCCAGCTCACGCGCGGCCTTGTAGGCGCCGTTCAGCGCCCGGGAGCTGCTCGCGGACGGGGTGTAGAGCCGGTCGACGTACTCCCCCAGCATCCGGCTGGCCAGCACCTTCGGCCCGAGCGAGGTCAGCGTGTGCCGCACCATCTCGATCCAGCGCAGCGGCAGCCCGTCCGGGTCGTGGTCGTAGAACCGCGGCGCCACCTCGTTCTCGACGAGCTCGTAGAGGGCCGCAGCCTCCAGGTCGTCACGCCGCTCCGGGTCGTCGACCCCGTCGGCGGACGGGATCGCCCAGCCGTTGTTGCCGTCGTACCACTCGTCCCACCAGCCGTCGAGGATGGACAGGTTCAGGCCGCCGTTCAGCGCCGCCTTCATGCCGGAGGTGCCGCACGCCTCGTAGGGGCGCAGCGGGTTGTTCAGCCACACGTCGCAGCCCGGGTACAGCGGCTGGGCCATCGCGATGTCGTAGTCGGGCAGGAACACGATCCGGTGGCGGACCTCCGGGTCGTCGGCGAACCGGACGATGTCCTGGATCAGCCGCTTGCCGCCCTCGTCCGCGGGGTGCGCCTTGCCGGCGATCAGGATCTGCACCGGACGCTCCGGGTGCAGCAACAGCCGCTTGAGCCGTTCCGGCTCGCGCAGCATCAGCGTCAGCCGCTTGTACGACGGGACGCGGCGCGCGAACCCGATCGTGAGCACGTCCGGGTCGAGCACCGAGCCGATCCAGCCCAGCTCGGCCTGGGACGCGCCGCGCTGCCGCCACGAGGCGGCCAGCCGCCGCCGGGCGTCCTGGACCAGCCGGTCACGCAGCACCCGCTTGGTCTTCCAGATGTCGTGCGCCTCGATGCGGTCGGCGGCCGCGAACACCTTGTCCGGGCGGTCGTCGCCCGGCTGCAGCCCGGGATGCACCCCGACGGCGCGGGCCAGGTCGAAGACCTCCGGGGCCACCCAGGTGGGTGCGTGCACGCCGTTGGTGATCGAGATGATCGGCCGCTCACCGGTGTCGAAGCCCGGCCAGAGCCCGCCGAACATCTCCCGGCTCACCTGGCCGTGCAGCGTGGACACGCCGTTGGCCCGCTGGGAGAGCCGGAAGCCCATCACCGCCATGTTGAACACCGACGGGTCACCGCCCGGGTAGTCCTCGCAGCCGAGCGCGATGATGTCCTCGACCGGCACGCTGTACGAGGCGTTGTCGCCGCCGAAGTACTGTTCGATCAGGTCCCGCGGGAACCGGTCGATTCCGGCCGGCACGGGGGTGTGGGTGGTGAACACCGTGCCCGCCCGGGACACCTCGAGCGCGGTCGGGAAGTCCAGCCCGTCGGGGGCGTCCTCGGTCAGCTCGCGGATCCGCTCCAGGCCCAGGAACCCGGCGTGTCCCTCGTTGGTGTGGAACACCTCGGGCGCGGGCGACCCGGAGATCCGTGACCAGGTGCGCAGCGCGCGCACCCCGCCGATGCCAAGCAGCATCTCCTGCCGGAGGCGGTGCTCGGTGTTGCCGCCGTACAACCGGTCGGTCACGTCCCGGATCACGTCGCTGTTCTCCTCCAGGTCGGAGTCGAGCAGCAGCAGCGGCACCCGGCCCACCTGGGCCACCCAGATCCGCGCGG
>Ga0308175_100002501_pt1 | contig 12600 bp, 10 predicted proteins | sample PhyCR1_3_FD_203893 | JGI IMG/M metagenome (GOLD analysis project Ga0308175, IMG submission 203893) | Soil microbial communities from UC Gill Tract Community Farm, Albany, California, United States - DLSLS.C.R1 | ecosystem: Environmental > Terrestrial > Soil > Agricultural land | place: USA... | reverse complement strand
CAGCGTGGCGATCCGCTCGATCCGCGCGACGTCGTGGTCGCTGTACCGCCGGGTCCCGCCGGCGCTGCGGGCCGGCTCGATCAGCCCCTTCGCCTCGTAGGCGCGGAGGTTCTGCGGCGGGACGCCGGTGAGCTCGGAGGCGACCGAGATGCCGTAGAGACCTCGACGGTCCGGCGGCGGCAGCTCCAGCGGGTCCGGCACGGGCCTGACCTCCTCTCACCGGATGGATGATCTGTTGTCTGGAGGATACTTGACCAACGTCTGACTGTGCATAAAATCTGTATCAGTCGTTGTAGATCCTGGCGCGGGCCGCGGCGCCTGCGCACCTCGTCGAAGGAGGCAGACATGTTGATGAGGACCGACCCCTTCCGCGACCTCGACCGGCTCACCGGCGCCATGTTCGGCACGACCGGACGCCCGTCGGCGCTGCCGATGGACGCCTACCGCGAGAACGGCTCCTTCGTGGTGCAGATGGAGATCCCCGGCGTGGACCCCGACTCCATCGACCTGACCGTCGAGCAGAACGTGCTCACCGTGCACGCGGAGCGCAACCCCTCCTACCAGAACGACGTGGAGCGCGTGGTGGCCGAACGCTCGTACGGCGCGTTCAGCCGGCAGCTCTTCCTCGGTGACACGCTGGACAGCGACCACCTCACCGCGTCGTACGACGCCGGCGTGCTGACCATCCGCATCCCGGTGGCCGAGCAGGCCAAGCCTCGCAAGATCTCGATCAGCACCAACGGCTCCGTCCGGGAGATCCGGGGCTGACCGTCCCGGCAGATGCGCTCGCAGGGCATGCGAAAGGCCGATGGCCGGGACGTGGTGGTCCCGGCCATCGGCCTTGGCGCACTCAGAGCGGGTGACCGCAGTGCTTGCAGAACTTCTGGCCCGGCTCGGCCTTGGTCCCGCAGCTGGCGCAGAACACCTCCTCCTCGACCTCCGGCGCCGGAGGCGCCTCGGTCGCGGCAGCCGGCGGCAGCGGAGCAGGCGCCGGCGAGGCCGGCGGCGGTGCGGCCGGGATCCCCTGCTGCTGCACCGGCGGCGGCGTGATCACCGCGGTGCTGGGGCCGGTCGGCCCGGTCACGCCCGGCTGGACGTAGGTCGGGCCACCGCTCGGCGGCAGGCCGCCGTACACCGGACCTGACTGCAGACCGGCGTTCGGGCCCTTCTTCTTCTTGTTGCGCGACAGCATCAGCAGCAGGAGCACGGCGATGGCCGCGAGCACCAGGACACCGACGATGATGCCGATGATCAGCCCCGTGTTGCTGCCACCGTTGTCGCTCGACGTCGACTGCTTCGGCGGGTCGGGCAGGTTCTGCGCCTTGTCGAGGTACTCCTTGGCGAGCGCGTTCGTCGGCTGGTTGTCGACGACGGTGCTGAGGTTCTTGACCGCGGTCGTCTTGTCACCGGCGAAGTAGGCGTCGAGGCCGGAGCGGTAGAGCTTCGTGTCGTCGCTCAGCTCGTTGGTCACCCCGGCGTCACCGAGGAGCTCCTTGGTGGCCGAGACCGGCTGGATGAAGTTGAAGGACTGGGACTCCGACGGCGGCGCGAAGCTGATCACGCCGACGACCTCACCGGTGTCGTCCACCGTCGGGCCGCCGCTCATGCCCTTCGAGGTCTGGGCGGAGATCTCGTAGACCTGGGTGAGCCCGCCGCCGACGGTCTTCTTGGAGCTGATCGAGCCTTCCTTGTACGACGGAGTCAGGTCCGCGTCGACGGTGGTGTCGATGGACGCCGGGTAGCCGATCGTGATCACGTCGGTGCCGACGTCGACGGAGGCGTCGGAGAGGGGGAGGGCGTTCATGCCGTCCTCCTCGATCTTGATCAGCGCGCTGTCGCCCTGGTTGAACTTCTGCCACTTCACGATGCGGGCCGGCAGCCCCTTGGACGTGGCCACGCCGCCGGCGCTCTGCGGCCACCAGACCGCGGTCTGGATCTGCGGCTTGGCGCGGCGTCCGCTCTGGTTCTGGACCACGTAGTCGTTGAAGCCGAGGACGTCGTCGACCGTCAGGTCGCTGGACTGGTAGTAGCCCTGGTCGATGGCGGTCTGCGCTGCCTGCTCGAGGAGGAAGTACTGACCGAACTCAGGGGTGTTCACGCAGTGCCCGGCCGTCGCGATGTACCCGTCGGGGGTCACCACATATCCGGTGCAGCTGACCGTCACGGAGATGGGCTTGCCGTTGTTGATGTACATCTTGTTGAACGTGTCGTAGACGTACCCGCTCCAGGTCGTCTCGATGTAGACGATGCTCGGCTGCGTGTAGGCCGCCACGCGCTCGAGGGGCGTCACGTCGGACGGGCTGGACGACGAGGACGACGTGGGCGACGGGGATTCCGACGCGGTTGCGGATGCGCCGCTGGCCAGCAGCGTCGCCGCTGCCATGACCGCGACGGTCAAGCTTCTTCTCATTTCCACTCCTGGTGCGCGAGGCCACTCCCACTGCGGCTTTCCGGATAACTGTGGCGGATCATGAGACCTTTGGGCAGTCCCGAAAGGGAAGTCGTGACCATTCGGTCACCTTTCTCGGGCATAACTGCCCAACTCCGCGAAAATGGTCCCGTCGATTACCGACATTGGTCCTGAAATCGACAACGCGGTTATTCCTTCGCAGGTACTATCGACGGCCGCGCCTTCGATTGGGCCCGGCGCTCTACGCTCGTTGCATGTCCCAAGCGATTCCGGTGGTGACCGACGCCCGCGGCCGCACCTACCGCCCCTGGCCCGCCCTCGCCGCCCTGTGCCTCGGCTTCTTCATGATCCTGGTCGACACCACGATCGTCTCGGTGGCGACGCCGGCGATCATCGAGGACCTCCACGCCGACGTGAACTCCGTGGTCTGGGTGACCAGCGCATACCTGCTGGCGTACGCCGTTCCGGTGCTCATCACCGGGCGGCTGGGCGACCGCTTCGGGCAGAAGTACCTCTACATGGCCGGCCTCGTGGTCTTCACGCTCTCGTCCCTGTGGTGCGGGCTCACCGGATCGGTCGAGTGGCTCATCGTCGCCCGGGTGTTCCAGGGCCTCGGTGGGGCGCTCATGACGCCGCAGACGATGGCGACGATCACCCGCATCTTCCCGGCCGAGTCCCGCGGCAGGGCGATGGCGCTGTGGGGCGCGACGGCCGGCGTCGCCATGCTCGTCGGGCCGATCCTGGGCGGGGTGCTCGTCGACGCGCTCGGCTGGGAGTGGATCTTCTTCGTCAACGTGCCCGTCGGCGCGGTCGGTCTCTACCTCGCCTGGCGGCTGGTGCCGCTGCTGGAGACGCACCCCCACCGCTTCGACTGGCTCGGTGTGGCGCTCAGCGGCATCGGCATGTTCCTCCTGGTCTTCGGGATCCAGGAGGGCCACCAGTACGACTGGGGCACGATCACCGGCCCGATCACGGTCTGGAGCCTGATCATCGCGGGCGTGCTCGTCCTCGGCGCGTTCCTCTACTGGCAGCGCCGCAACACCCGTGAGCCCCTGGTGCCGCTGGCGCTCTTCGGCGACCGCAACTTCTCCATCGCGAACGTCGCCATCACCATGATGGGGTTCGCCGCGACCGCGATGGCGTTCCCGCTCATGCTCTACGCCCAGCTGGTGCGGGACATGTCCCCTACGCAGGCCGCGCTGCTGCTCACGCCGATGGCGCTGATGACCCTCGTCCTCGCCCCTGTCGTCGGGCGGATGACCGACGTCGTCCATCCCCGCTACCTGACGGGGACGGGCTTCGCGCTGCTCGCCCTGTCCATGCTGTGGCTGATCTCGCTGATGCAGCCGACCACGTCCCTGTGGCGGATCCTGGTGGCGATGACCTTCTTCGGCATCGGCAACGCCTTCGTCTGGGCCCCGAACAGCGCGACCGCCACCCGGAACCTGCCCATGCACCAGGCCGGAGCCGGCGCGGGCATCTACAACGCCACGCGTCAGGTCGGCTCGGTGCTCGGCTCGGCGACGATCGCGGTGCTCATGGACTCGCGGCTGGCCGCCCAGGGGCTGCACTTCCAGCCCGCCGGGGAGGGCGCCGGCGGGGCGCTGCCCGCCGCCGTCCTCGCGCCGTTCAGCGACGCGATGGCCGAGGCGATGCTCATCGTCCCGGCGGCGTTCCTGGTCGGCTTCGTAGCGGTGCTCTTCTTCCAGCGTCCGGGCCACCAGGTGGTCGCCGCCACGGCAGAGGGGACGCGCCGCGAGGAAATGGCGGCCTTTCGTCCCGGACGTCCCGATCAGCAGGTGGGGTAGACAGGACCCCACACGTCCGCAATGGGGGAGGGAGTCCGCCGATGTCCGGTCTGACGGAGACCGTGCGCTATGCCTACCAGGCGTTCGCGGAGGACCCCACCTCGATGTGGGACCGGTTCTCCGACGACGTGGTCTTCCACATCTCCGGCGACCACCCGTTGTCCGGGGACCACATCGGCCTCGAGGCGGTGCGGCGCTACCTCGGCGCCGTCAAGGAGGCGACCGGGGGACGCGGCGGGTTCTCGGTCACGTCCGCCTTCACCGACGACACGGGCGCCGAGATCCTCGTGGAGGGCACGGCCTTCCACGGTGAGGGCCCCTACGTGCGGACGATCGTGCACCGGCTGCGCGTGACCGACGGCCGGCTCGTCGAGTTCCGCGACCACCCGTTCGACCAGCAGGCCGAGGACCGGTTCTGGAGTGCCAGGGTCCCGGCGCAGCGGGACGGCCACGCCGCGGAGACGGCCGCCGACGCCGCCGAGGAGCCGGTCATCCCTCCTCAGCCGACGACCACCCACATCACCCGCGGCTGACCACCGGTCCGGTCAGTCCCGCCCGTGCGGGGTGAGCCACACGGCGGGGTCCGGGCCCTTCGGGATGATCCCGGACGGGTTCACGTCGGTGTGCACGACGTAGTAGTGCGCCTTGATCTGGTCGAAGTCGATCGTCTCGCCGAAGCCAGGCGTCTGGAACAGGTCGCGCGCGTATCCCCACAGCGCCGGCATCTCGGTCAGCTTGTTGCGGTTGCACTTGAAGTGACCGTGGTAGACCGCGTCGAAGCGCGCCAGCGTGGTGAACAGGCGGACGTCGGCCTCGGTGATCGAGTCGCCCATGAGGTAGCGCCGGGTGGTCAGCCGCTCCTCCAGCCAGTCCATCGCCGCCCACAGCCGGTCGTAGGCCTCCTCGTAGGCCTCCTGCGAACCGGCGAAGCCGCAGCGGTAGACCCCGTTGTTCACCTCGGTGAAGACGCGCCGCATGACCTCCTCCATCTCGTCCCGGACGTCCGCGGGCCACAGGTCCGGGGCGTCGGGCCGGTGGTGCTCACGCCACTCGAAGAAGAGGTCGTGGGTGATCCACGGGAAGTCGTTGGTGACGACCTGGCGGGTCTCGATCTCGACCATCGCCGGCACCGTGATCCCTCGGGAGTAGCCGGGCACCCGGTTGAAGTACGCCTCCTGCAGGCGCTCGATGCCGAGCACGGGGTCCCGACCGCCCGGGTCCAGGTCGAAGGTCCAGCTGCGCCTGTCGTGCGTCGGTCCCGGCATGCCGAGGGAGATCACGTCCTGCAGGCCCAGGAGGTTGCGGACGATGATCGAGCGGTTCGCCCACGGACAGGCCTTGGCCGCGACCAGCCGGTAGCGGCCGGGCTCCACCGGCCAGGTCGGGACCTCCAGGTGGGCGTCCCGTCCCGTCTGCTCGTACGGGTCGCGGGAGCGGCCGGGCTCGGCGGTGATCCGGTCCGGGACGTAGTTCATGTCCCGGTCGAACGCCTTGCCCTTCGAGACGTACGACGATGTGGTGGCGCCTTCGTCGGCGCGGGCGCGGTCCGCTGTCTGGTCGGCTTCGGTGCGAGTGGTCATGCAGGGGGTGTACCCACCCACACCTGGAAACCCGCGTCCGGGTCGGTGTTGGCGTCGGTGATCTGCGACCACGGCGCCGTCTCGTTCTCCAGCTCGCTCGGCAGCCCCGACAGCACGCTGCTGGCGATCCCGTCGGCCATCTCGGCCGGGCCGCCGCTGTCCCCGGAGGTGAGCGCGGGGCGCATCGACGAGGCAGCGCACGACATCGCCTGCTCGACCAGCCGCTTGGCCGCGTCGGGGTCCATGATGATCACGTCGGACACCGGTGACAGGCAGTCGCGCAGAGAGGCCAGCTCGTCGTCGCTGAGCGTCGGGGCCTGCTCCGCGGCGCCGGTGCTGTCGGTGCTGTCGCTGCTGGTGCCGTCCGTGCTCGCGGGGTCCTCGGGCTCGACGATCCCGCCGGACCCCTTGGGCTGCGGCGGCGCGGCGAACGTCATGCCGGAGCCGGCGGCGACCGTGCCCATCACGGCCTCGCGGCTCGCGCGCGCGGTGTCCCCCAGGTCCTGGTCCACCCCGGAGACCAGACCTGTGTAGGTGGCGGTGGCGAAGTCGAGCGCGGAGAGGGTCCAGGCGGCGGCGCTGAGGTCCGCGGTGACCGTGCCCGTCAGCTCGTCGAGCGGGCCGGGCAGGAGCAGGTTGAGCGTCTGCGCAGGTGCCAGGACGCGGGACGCGAGACCGTCACGGATGGTCCCGGAGAGACCGAGCCTGGCGCGGAGCTCCTGGCCGGGGAGCGCGTGGCCGGAGCCGTCGACGGCCGGCCAGGCCTTGGGGTAGCCGACCTCCTCGAACATCCGGCTGTTGTTCGTGACCCGGAGCACCGTCGCCTGGACACCCTCGGTGTAGGGGTCCAGGTCGTAGCCGGTGACCGCGGGGGTCGACTCGATCGTGTCGACGCCGGCGCACCACTTGACGAGGTCCCCGTCCTCGCTGGTCACCTGGAGCCCGTTGTCGACGGGGCGCTGCTCGTCGCCGCAGTCCGGGTCGGGCGCCTTTGCAGCGTTGTTGGTCTTGGCGGTGAACTCGTCGACGGCGTCGGCCACGGACGGAGTGCGGTCGAACTCGGCGAGGTAGACCTGCCCCGGACCGGTCATGGGTGCTTCGACGCGGGCCTTGCCGCCGTCCCAGGACGTGGGCAGCCACTGCCAGTCCGCGGACCCCGTCTTGGCCATCACCACCGGGACGTCACCGCTGACCAGCTCGGCAGGCGGAGCGAACGACACGGTCATCGAGCCGTCGAGGGAGCCGCCGGCCAGGGACACGACCGCCGACGAGCCGAGCGCCTTCACGCCGTCGGGGACCATCGTCGGCTTGGCGCCCACCTGGACCGTCACCTTGCCCCCGCTGGCCGACCCGGCCGGGATGACGACGCGGACGGACCCGGCCTCGACGGTGGTCTCGGCCACCGGCTGGACGTCGGCCGAGCTCTGGTTGCCGGATCCGCCGAGCCCGCAGGCGCCGAGCGTCCCCAGCGACATCGTCAGGACGACCAGCGCCGTCGTTGCTTGGGTCCGGCGTCGCATCGAGCATCCTCCTGCACCTCGGCGCGGGAGGGGACCGCGCCGGCTCAGAACGCTACCTACGAAAGCGCCCGAATACCGGCGAATCGGCACTGTTCGTGCATGTCGTGATGTCTAGGCTCGGAGCCGTGCCGACCACCGTCCGACCCGTCTGGTTCGTGCTGGTGGCCATCCTGTCGGTGCAGGTCGGCGCGGCGTTCTCGAAGTCGCTCTTCGACGTCGTGTCACCGACGGTCATGGTGTGGCTGCGGTTGGCCACCTCCACGGTCGTGCTGCTCGCGGTCGCCCGGCCCCGGGTGACGGGCCGCAGCCGGGGCGACTGGGCGGTCGTGCTCGCCTTCGGCGCGGCACTGGCCACGATGAACTGGTCGATCTACCAGGCGATCGCCCGCCTACCGCTGGGCGTCGCGGTGAGCATCGAGCTGCTCGGGCCGCTCACGTTGGCGCTGGTGCTGTCGAGGCGGCTCCAGGACCTGCTCTGGGTGGCCCTGGCGGCCCTCGGTGTGGCGATGCTCGGGTTCGACGGCGGCGGCGTGACGGTCGCCGGAGTCGTGTTCGCCCTGATGGCGGCGGCGTCCTGGGCGGCGTACATCCTGCTCAGCGCCGGCACCGGACGCCGGTGGCCGGGGCTGTCCGGACTGGCCCTGGCCAGCGTCGTGGGCGCCGTCGGCCTCGCGCCGTTCGCCGTCGCCTCGGGAGGCGGTCGGCTCCTCGACCCGGTGGTGCTCGGCACCGGTCTCGTCGTGGGGCTGCTCTCCTCGGTGGTGCCCTACAGCCTGGAGCTGTCGGCGCTGCGCACCATGCCGCCGAAGGTGTTCGGGGTCCTGATGAGCCTCGAGCCGGCCGCGGCCGCGCTGGCAGGTCTGGTCCTGCTCGGTGAGGTGCTCGACCCGATCGAGTGGCTCGCGATCGGCTGCGTGGTGGTCGCCAGCGCAGGGGCCACCCGCTCCACGGCACCCCAGGCCGCCGCTCCCGCGGTCACCTGAGAGCGCGCCCCCGGTTCAGACCTGATGAGCCCTGCCGTTGACGCTCCGGGGAACGGCGAGAAGACTCGAACGATCGGGGACTCGAGGGGCGGGGGCGCCATGTCGTGGAGCTTGACCGGCAATTACGTCGAGACGTGTTCGTGCGAGCTCATGTGCCCGTGCAACCTCTCCTTCGACCATGGGGCGACCTACGACTTCTGCCGGGTGAGCCTGGTCTTCGACATCCGCCAGGGAGACGTCGAGGGCACCGACGTGGCCGGGCGCAAGGTCGCGATGGTCGCCGACACACCGAAGGTGATGACCGACGGCAACTGGCGCGTGGGCGTCTTCATCGACGACGGGGCGACGGATGCCCAGTTCGACAGCCTCGTCCAGGTCTTCAGCGGCCAGCTGGGCGGCCCGATGGGCGGGCTCGCCCCGCTCATCGGCGAGATGCTCGGGGTCGAGCGGACGGCCATCCAGGTGGAGGACGACGGCCTGCGGCACAGCGTGAGGGTCGGTGACGCCATCGACTTCGAGATCCAGGACATCGTCCCGTTCGGCGTGGAGTCGGGACAGACGGTGAAGTTCGACGGGATGTTCCACCCGGTGGGATCCGACCTGACGATGGCCGAGGCCCAGCGGTCGCGGATCAGCGCGTTCGGGATCGAGTACGAGGGAAAGACCGGCCTCTCGAAGTCGGGCTTCACCTGGTCCGCCTGAGCGCATGACCGGCTTCGGCCCGCGTCCTGCGCTCGAGGCGAGCCGGACCCAGCTCGGTCTGGTCGCCGCACTCTTCGCGCTTGCGGCGCTCGGCTGGTGGTGGACGGTCGGCCAGATGCGCGGCATGGACGCAGGTCCCTGGACGGCCCTGGGCACGTTCGGCTGGTTCCTCGGGGTCTGGGTCGTGATGATGGCCGCGATGATGTTCCCGTCCGTGGCCCCGACGGTGGCGCTGTACGCGCGGATGAGCAGGACCCCGGGAGCGCCGTTCCTGTTCGCCGGCGGCTACCTGCTCACGTGGGCGGCCGCCGGTGTCGCCGCCTTCGCGGTCGCGCTCGTCGGGAGGCAGCTCGCCGGCGACACCCTCGCCTGGGAGCACGGCGGGCGCCCGCTCGCCGGCGCGACCCTGGTGGTGGCCGCGGTCTACGAGCTGACCCCGCTGAAGAACGTCTGCCTCGGCAAGTGCCGGAGCCCGCTCGGCGCTCTCCTCGGCTCCTGGCGCGACGGGTGGTCGGGTGCGGTCCGCATGGGGGCGCGGAACGGCGGGTGGTGCGTCGGGTGCTGCTGGGCCCTCATGGCCTCCCTGTTCGCGCTGGGCGTCATGAGCGCGACCTGGATGGCGCTCGTGGCGGCGCTCATCGCCGCGGAGAAGCTGCTGCCCTGGCGACGACCGGCCACCTACGGGACCGCCCTCACGCTGCTCGTCCTCGGCGTGCTGGTCCTCGTCGCGCCGGAGACGCTGCCCGGGCTCACCCTCCCGGGCCCGGGTGACATGACCCCGATGAGCTGACGCGTGCCGCCGACCGCCGACTCGACGGTCACGCCGCGGTGTGCAGGTAGGTGAGCACGGCGAGGACCCGGCGGTGGTCGTCGGGGGTCGTCATCAGGTTGAGCTTGGTGAAGATGTTGCGGACGTGGCCCTCGATCGACTTCGTGGACAGGCTCATGATCCGGGAGATGGCCTGGTTGGAACGGCCCTCGGCCATCAGGCTCAGCACTTCCCGCTCACGGTCGGTGAGGGCGTCGAGCGGGTTGTCGCGGCGCGCCCGGCCGACCAGACGGGAGACCACCTCCGGGTCGATCACGGAGCCACCCGACCCCACCCGGCGTACGGCGTCGGTGAACTCCTGGAGGTTGGAGACCCGGTCCTTGAGCAGGTAGCCCAGGCTGCCCGCACCGCCGGAGATGAGCTCGACGGCGAAGTCGGTCTCCACGTGCTGGGACAGCAGCAGCACGGCGACGTCCGGCAGCTCCGCCCGGATCGTGTGAGCGGCCACCAACCCCTCGTCGGTGAACGTCGGTGGCATCCGGATGTCCACCACGCAGACGTCCGGCGGGTCCTTCCGCACCTGCGCGAGCAGCTCCTCGGCGTCCCCGGCCACGCTGACCACCTCGAACCCCGACTCGCTGAGCAGCCGCGTGATGCCCTCGCGGAGGAGCACCGAGTCGTCGGCGACCGCGACCCGCATCGCCTTGGGGCGGCGGCCGTCGACACCGGCCAGCCGCGCCATCGCGTCGTCGTCGCCGGTCACCCTGATCACCGGGACCGGGTCACGCATGCCCTTGAGCCTGACGTCGCCGCGAGGCGTGTAGGTGAACCCCGGCTGGCTGCCGGCGAGGTGGACGACGGTCTGGCTGGCGAGGATCTCCCCCGGCCCGGCCTGGCTGCAGAGCCGGGCCGCGAGGTTGAGGGCGCCGCCGCGGTAGCCGCCCTCCACCGGCAGCGCCTCGCCGACGTCGAGGCCGATCCCGACGAGGAGCGGCGTCTCCGGGTCGTCGACGGCCCGGCGGACGAAGTCGTCCTGCAGGGCGACCGCGGCCACGATCGCCGCCCTGGCAGACCGGAACAGGCACAGCGCCTCGTCGCCGCGGAGCTCCAGCAGCGTCCCGCCGTGTGCCTCCACGACGTCGCGGCAGACTCCAGCGAAGGTGCCGGCGAGCCGGGCGGCGGCCCCGTCGCCCTGCTGCTCGGTGAAGGATGTGTAGCCGCGGATGTCGGCGATCATGAACGTGTTGATGTCGCCGGTGGTCCCGGCCCCGGGCTGACTGACGGACTGGTTCACAGACCCGCTCCTAGCGGTAGTGGGTTCTTCTGCCGGTCGGGTGCGACGTCGGTACGGCGGTGGGGTGCCGCGACGGGGAAGGTGCACCGGATCCGGGTCCCTTCCCCTGGCGGGCTGGTGATCTCGAGCGTCCCGTCGACGACGGAGACCCGGTCTGCGACGTTGCGCAGCCCGGCCCCCCGGGCGGCGTCGGCGCCGCCGACCCCGTCGTCGACCACCTCGAGCGTCAGGGTGTCTCCGGCGCGGCCGAGGCGGACCTGCGCCTGGGTGGCGTGCGCGTGCTGCGCCGCGTTGGCCAGCGCCTCGGCGACCACGTGGTACATCGTCGCCTCGACCTCGGCCGGCGGCCGCTCGCCGGAGGCGTCCTCGACCACCACGGGCACGGCGGACCGCTCCGCCAACGAGGACACCGCCGGGCCGATGCCGCGCTCGCTGAGGATGGCGGGGTAGATCCCGCGGGCCAGCGCGCGCAGCTCGTCGATCGCCCGGCCCAGCTCATCGGCCGCCTGGTCCAGGGTCCGGCCCACGGCCAGGGAGTCCCCGTCGAGGCGCGAACGGATCATCCGGACCATCAGCGCCACGGCGACCAGGCTCTGCTGCGCGCCGTCGTGCAGGTTGCGCTCGAGCCGGCGCCGCTCCGCGTCCTGGGTGCGGACCAGCCGGAGGCGCGAGCCGCGGAGGTCGTCGATGAGCCGGACGTTCCGCAGCACCAGCCCGGCCTGGGCCGCCACGTCGTCGAGCAGCCTCGCCTCGGACGGGGTGAGCATCTCGCCGGCGGGCTTGTCGACGGTGAGGGCGCCGAGCAGCTCGCCCTGGTGCCGCACCGGGACCACCCGGTCGCCGCCCAGCTGCTCGAGGTCGGTGGCCGTGGTGTGTCCGGGACCTGTCTCGTCCGGCCAGGTGACGTCCAGCGAGAGGCCGGCACCGCCGGCCAGCCAGATTCCGACGCGGTTGGCCCCGACCCCCTCGCCCACCGTGCGCGCCATCATCGGCAGGAGGTCCGTGGCGTCGTAGCTGCCGCCCATCCGGTCGGCGAAGTCCGAGAGCACCTCGTACGGCGTCGCGCGGTCGCCGTACACGATGCGGTTGGCGAACCGCTGCACCCGCTCCCGCACCGGTTGGAAGGCGACCGCCACCACCGCCGTCGCCGCGATGGACAGCGCCAGGTTCGGCCGGTCCCCTCCGCCGGCGAGGTGGCCGACGCCGACCACGATGCCCACGTAGACCACGGTGATGAACGCGGCGAGCGTGCCGAACACGACCGACTTGTTGATGACCACGTCGATGCCGTAGAGCCGGTGCTTCAGGATCGCGAAGCCGATGGCCACCGGGATGACGATGAACGACGCCAGCCCCGCGTCCTGCAGGAGGAGGATCCAGTACGGTGCCGGACCGGAAGGAGCCAGCGTCAAGGTGGCGATGACGCCCACCGTGTAGACGAGCGCGACGAAGGCTCCAGCACTGGCGAGCCACTTGATCTGGAGCCGCTCCACACCGTGTGAACGACGGAACCGCACGATCAGGGCGGCGGCGC
>Ga0308175_100002500_pt1 | contig 12600 bp, 9 predicted proteins | sample PhyCR1_3_FD_203893 | JGI IMG/M metagenome (GOLD analysis project Ga0308175, IMG submission 203893) | Soil microbial communities from UC Gill Tract Community Farm, Albany, California, United States - DLSLS.C.R1 | ecosystem: Environmental > Terrestrial > Soil > Agricultural land | place: USA... | reverse complement strand
GTTGCCGGGTGGGGAGCGATAACGGGGGGAAAGGCGGGTGGTGGGACCGCGGGTGTGCGGGCCGGTGGAGGTGGCGACCTGGGTGTCGGGGTGGAGGGTGCGCCAGGCTTTCCAGGTGGTTTTGTGGGTTTCGATGGGGGTGTGGAGGCCGGTGGGGGTTTTGCCGTCGGGGGTGAGGCCGGTGACGGCGTTGATGAACTGGCCGACGCGCGTGTTGTAGAGGAGCAGGGCGCTGCGGGGCATGGAGACGATTTCGAGGTCGCGGGCTTTGAAGTCTCGGGAGACGGAGTAGGCGGTGACGCGGTTGGCGAAGGCGGACCAGAGGAGGAGGAAGCGCTTGCCGCGGTCGGATTGGACGACGGCGGGGGCGGGGTAGAGGTCGGCGTAGGGGTAAGCGTAGGCGGCGTGTTCGAGGACGATGCCGACGACGGATTCGTCGTCGGCGAGGGAAGCGGCCTTTTCGGCGGGGAGGAGGGTGGGGTTTTCGACCACGGAGAAGCCGCGCATCGGGCCGGTAACGAAGGCGTGGACGAACAGGACGAGGATGGGGCCGAGGCCGATCAGCCACCAGGCGCGGCGGCGGCCGGAGACGACCAAAGCAAGGAGGACGATGACCAATGCCAGGCACAGGGCGATCAGGACCCATTGGGAGCGGCGGGCGAGGAGGATGAACTGGAGGCCGTGGGCGTATTGGCCGAGGGCGGGGTGGGTGCCGTAGGCGACGACGGCGGCGGAGGCGGCGGCGAGGATGAGGACGAGGAGGGGGAGGAACACGGTTGATCGGCCCTGTGGATGGTGAACGGCCCGGTCAGACCCTTCCCATATCGGCTGGGACGGGCTTGGGGGATGATTGGATTATCGGACCGACGGACGGGGCTGGGACGATCCTTCGGGTGGCGCCGGCGTACATAAACGAAAGCGATTTGCGGTGATAGGATTAGCGGAGTCGATACACCAAGATGCCAGCGGTCGCGTCGGTTCGAAACCTCAGCAAGATTTACCGGAAGCCCGGCACCAACATCGAGGTGGCGGCGTTGCGGTCGGTGAACCTGGACCTGATGGAGGGCGAGTTCACGGCGATTATGGGGGCGAGCGGGTCGGGGAAGAGCACGCTGATGAACATCCTGGGGTGCCTGGACCAGCCGACGAGCGGGCAATACATCCTTGGGGGGGTGGACACGAGCACGCTGGAGGACGACGCGCTGTCGGACATCCGCAGCCGGCGGATCGGGTTCGTGTTTCAGAATTTTAATTTGATCCAGCAGCTCACGGTGCTGGAGAACCTGGAAGTTTCCATGTTCTACCAGGGCGTGCGTCCGGCCGAGCGGAGGCGGCGGGCGATGGAGCTGGCGACCAAGGTAGGACTGGAGGAGCGGGTGGACCACCGCCCGATGCAGCTCTCCGGCGGTCAGCAGCAGCGCGTGTGCATCGCGCGGGCGCTGGTGAGCGAGCCGCTGATCCTGCTGGCGGACGAGCCGACGGGGGCGCTGGACAGCAAGACGGGGCAGCAGATCCTGGAATTGTTCGACGAGCTGGTGGCGGACGGGAAGACGATCATCATGGTGACGCACGACCCGACGGTGGCGCACCGGTGCCAGCGGGTGATTCACCTGCACGACGGGCGTGTGTTCAAGGACGAGCGCGGGGCGCGGCACGCGGTGGATGCGGAGGCCGGGCAACTGAGCATCGGCGAGGGGGTGTGAAAAGTGATTACGTGAATACGTGATTACGTGAAAGCAGACGATGCTTATCACGTAATCACGTATTCACGTAATCACGCCACTCGCGATTGGCGGAATGGCATTATTTCTTGAGTTGATACAGCCCGCGGGCGGCCTGGTCGAAGCGCTTTCTTTCCTTGATCAGCGTCTGGTTGACGATGCCGCGGAAGTTGGCGCTGTTGGAGCGGTAGCCGGCGGACTGGACGGCTTCGGTGATTTCGCCGACCCTCATGGGCTTTCCGGACTTGCCCATGGCGGTTTCGATGGCATCGACGAGGCTGACGTCGTTGCGGGCGCGGGTGCGGCGGCCGCCGCGGCCGTTGCCGCCGAGCGAGACGATCTCACGATCGAGCCCGTCAAGCTTGGCCTGTAGCTTGTCGCGCTGCTTCATGAGTTTGGTAACGCGGGTCTTGCGGTCCGCGAGCATTCGTTCGAGTTCGTCAATGGAGAGATTCCCCCCGCCACGCAGTCGGATCATGATCAACGTCCTCAATGGGGTTCGGAGTTGTATCCGAACATCACGCGACCCCACTTTCTTAAAAACTAACGACTCCCCTATCAATAGGGGAGTACCATACCCGAAGGCAATAATCCGGTTCAAGTGGTGAAAAATTCGAGATGTTATGTTTCAGGGTCGGCGGGATGAGTTTAGGTCGGAGGAAGCGGATATGACGGAGAGGAATTGGGGTCGGAGAATGGCGTGGGTGGCGTGGCTGGCGGCGGGGGTGGCGCTGGGGGCGGGGGCGGGTTGCAAGGAGAAGCGGGCGGCGGAGCGGGAGCCGGCGGCGGAGGCGACGAGCCGGCCGGAGCAGGAGGACGCCGCCGCGACGAGGCCGGGGCGGGCGGCGCGGCCGACGACGCGGGAACTGACGTCGGGCCCGCGCAAGGCGATCCCGCTGGAGTTCGTGCCGCTGACGGCCATAGTGCCGGAGGGTTGGAAGATCGACAACCTGGCCGGGTCGATGATGGTGTTAACCGGCCCGACGCCGGGTGGTGAAGTGCAAGTGCAATTGCTGAACGAGCCTTCGATGCCGGCGGATCGGCTGGAGTATTTGCTCGCGGCGGCGAAGAAGGAGCCGGCGGGCGACCCGAAGGTGAAGCTGGTGGAGGTGCGGCGTCTTGGGGCGGCGACGCTGCTGGAACGGCAGGTGGTGGGGCAAACGGTGGTCACGCCGGTTTTAGACGAGCGGGGGCGGCCGTCGGTGGACGCGAACGGGAAGGAGCTCACGACGCCGATCACGCCGTTCCGGTGGACGCTGACGTTGTTCGCGCCGAAAGATGGGAAGGAGTTGGCGGTTTACGAACTGCAGTTCGTCAACCTCACGTTACAGCAGTATGAAGCGGACAAGACTTTTTTGAGGGGGATCGTAGATGGCTTGAGGTACGGCGCGGAGGCGGGGACAAAGCCGGCAACCGAGCCGGTAACGGAGCCGGCGACTTCGCCGGGGGCGTGAGCCGCGAAGCGGACCATTGCGAGCCGGGAATTGCAAACCTCCGACGACTCGATTGGCGCCGTCGCCGACGGGCGCGCTGCACCTTGGGAACGCGCGGACGTTTCTTGTGAACTGGGTGGTGGCGCGACAGCGGGGGTGGCGGGTGGTGCTGCGGATCGAAGACATTGACGGGCCTCGGATCAAGGGGGGGGCGGATGCGCTGGCGATCGAGGACCTGCGCTGGCTGGGGGTGGATTGGGACGAGGGGCCGGTCTATCAGTCGGCGGGGCTCGATCGTTACGCGGGCGCGGTGAAGCGGCTGCTCGGGACGGGGGCGGCGTACCCGTGCGCGTGCACGCGGCGGGAGGTGGAACTAGCGGCGAGCGCGCCGCACGCCGGCGACGGCGCGGCGGTGTACCCGGGGACGTGCCGCGGCCGATTCGCGTCGGTGGAGCGGGCGGCGACGGAGACGGGGAAGGCGCCGGCGATCCGGTTCGCCGTGCCGGAGGGGGTGGTGGACTTCGTGGATGGGTTCCGTGGCCGGCAGGCGTTTGACGTGGCGAAGGACCTCGGCGATTTTGTAATCGCCAAGGCGGACGGGACGCCGGCGTATCAGCTGGCGGTGGTGGTGGATGATGCGGCGATGGGGGTGACGGAGGTGGTGCGCGGGGACGACCTGGTGGATTCGACGCCGCGGCAGATTCTGCTGTATCGCGCGCTGGGGATGGGGCAAAGCGTGCCGCGGTACTGGCACTTGCCGCTGGTGGTGGGGACTGATGGAAGGCGGCTGGCGAAACGGCACGGGGATACGCGGCTGGCGTTCTACCGGGAGCGCGGGGTGAGCGCGGGGCGCGTGCTGCGGTTGCTGGCGCGGTGGTGTGGGATTGAGCCGGGGCCGGAGATCACAAAGGCGGCGGATTTGGTGCCGCTGCTGCTGATCGAGAAGTTGCCGCGGCAGGCGGTGGTGTTTCGGGAGGAAGATGACCGGTGGTTGCGCGAGGGGGCGGGCTGATGGTCGATCGCGTGGAACATCGGCAGCGGAGGGTCCTGCGGACATTAAGCGGCGAGGAGCGCGGCGCGGGAGCGGCGATTCTGCGGGCGGCGCTGAGGGTGGTCGAGCCGGCGTATGCGGCGGCGATGGCGGCGCGGAATGCGCTCTATGGCGCGGGAGTGCTGGCGGTCAGGCCGCTGGGAAGGCCGGTGGTTTCGGTGGGGAACATGACGACGGGGGGAACGGGGAAGACGCCGGTGGTTCAGTGGCTGATTAAACGGTTGCGGGAGGCCGGTTTTCGGCCGGCAGTGCTGATGCGGGGGTACAAGGCGGCGGGCGGGATGAGCGATGAGCGGGAGCTGTTGGATCGGGAGTTGAACGCGGACCTGGCGGGCGGCGAGCCGCGGGTCGTCGTACACGCGGAGGCGAACCGGGTCCGCGGGGCGGCGGCGGTGCTGCGCGAGCGGCCGGACGTGGACGTGTTCGTGCTGGACGACGGGTTTCAGCACCGGCGGGCGGCGCGGGATTTTGACCTGGTGCTGGTGAACGCGGTCGAGCCGTTCGGGTACGGGCACGTGCTGCCGCGGGGGCTGCTGCGCGAGCCGCTGGCGGGGCTGCGGCGGGCGGAGGCGGTGGTGATTACGCGAGCGGATGAAGTGGGCGCGGAACGGTTGGCCGAAATAGAAGCCCGTGTTCGCCGGCACAATTCGTCGGCGCCGATATTTCGGGCGGACCACGTTCATACCGGGGTGAGGGCGGCCGACGCGGGGCATCGCGTTGAGCAGTTGAAGGCAAGGCGGGCGCTGGTTTTTTGCGGGATCGGCAGCCCGGAGGGGCTGGTGCGAAAACTAGAAGGGTATGGGGCGACGTGCGTGGGGCGCCGGTGGTTTCCGGATCATCACGCGTACACCGCCGCGGACGTGGACGGCCTGAAGCGTGAAGCGGCGGCCGCGGGGGCGGACGTGCTGGTCACGACCGAGAAGGACTGGGTCAAGATCGAGCGCATCCCGGCGGCGCGGGGGGGCGCGATTCCGATCTGGCGGCTGGCGCTGGAGGTGCGATTTCAGGGGGACGGCGGCGAGGAATTGTTGCGGCGGGTTCGGGAGGCGATTGGGAGGCGGCGTTGAAATCAGGGCGAGTCGGGGCGGAGGACGGGGACGGGCGGTGTTCGGTCGCTGGGGTGGCGGAATTTGGCGGCGAGCACGGCCAGGACGGCGGCGAGTGCGAGCAGCGCGATGACGAGCCATGTGCCGTTGGATGGGCGGGGGCGCGGCATGGGGTGGGTTTAGTGTACGCGCAAAAAAGAAGGCTGCACGGCAGAGGGTAGAGTCCGTGCAGCCTTGGCGGAGGAGGAAACGAGGATCAAAGATCCTGGGGATGGGGTGACGTGTCCTGTCGCGAAGCCGCGCGGGCCGCGTACTTCGCTGGTTTGGTTTTGGTGTGAGGCTCCTTTCAGAGTCTGCGCCCGTCCCGCGGCGGAGCCGCTGGGCTCCCGTTTGGCCAACGTCCGGGCGGCGACGTTCTTGCTTGTCATCTTTGGGGCGTTCGCTAAGATGCTTTTCAAAGGTCGTGCCACACCCGCGGATGAGCCGATATTGCCAGACGTAATGATGAATGCGGAGGTATCGGCGGGCCGTGATTTGAGGCGGGTTTCCGCTGGATTACTGCCGGAAACCGCCTGTTTCTAGGACCAGGCAACGCGAGAAGATTTTCGGCCGCCGCGCCGCCGGGGCGGCGTGTGGTATTGCGTGAGCGGGCGTCTGGCGGCGGAATAAGCGGCAATGGCCGGGCGAATGCGCAGCGTTTACGCAGCGATTACGCAGCGGGTTTGCGGGCGGCCTTAGGGGAAGTGGCTTGGACCATCGCGCGTGATGTCCCACAGGATGCCGGAGCTTCTTCGACGGTCGAAACGGGAGCGACGCCGTTGGCGCGCGCCGTTGGGGTGCGCGATCGGGGTGGCCGTTCTCATGGCCGCGGCCGGTTGCCCGGAGCGGGACGGGCCGGTGGGGAAGGCGTCGCTGCTGAGCACGTCGGGTCCGGGGATTCAGGCGGTCAACTGGAACGACCCGGTGAAGTGGACGCCGCACGAGCAGAAGGTCTCGCTGTCGGCGGCGAAGAATGAGTGGGTGAGCTTTGCGGTGCAGGTGACGCCGCCGCGGACGGCGCCGCGGGTGGTTACGTCCGTCAAGCTGGGGGCGCTGCAATCGACGGCGTTGAATGAATCGATCGGGGCGGAGAATTACTCGGCGTATCAAGTCTTGTCGATGCCGATCGACCTGAATCGGGCGGGGTATGTCAGACACACGGGACAACTGTTGTCTGCCACGGCAGGCGGCGGAGCCACGCGGCTCCCGCGGGCGCTTTTACCGCTACCGATTGATCGCGGGCAGGTGAATCTGGACGCGGCGCGCGATCCGGACCATCCGGAGAACGCGGCGGGGCGGGCGCTTGCGGCTTCGGCATCTGGGGCATCGACGCAGCCGCTGCTGGTCTGGGTGGACCTGCACGTGCCGCCGCAGGCGCGGGCGGGGGATTATCAGGCCAGGGTAGAGTTGCTTCAGTCGGGGACGTCCGAGCCGCTGGCGACGCTTGACGTGCAGTTGAGCGTGCACGATTTCGTGCTGCCGGACGAGCGGCACCTGCTGATGGTGGGGCAGATCGATTGGGATGCGCTGGTGCGGCTGTACCCCGGCCGGTTCGAGGGGATCCGGGCGAGCCTGCTGAGCCGGCAGGACGCGGGGAATGCTGCGGCGGTGCGGGCGCTGGATCAACTGGTCACGCTGGCGCAGGCGAACCGGACGGAGGTGGTGGTCCCGCGGCTTCAGCCGACGGCGAAGTGGCACGTGCAGCCGCCGCAGGTGATCTGGGACGAGTTCGATTCGGTGGTGATGCCGTGGCTGACGGGGTCGGCGTTCGCGGACAAGGTGGGGCTGGGGTACTGGCCGCTGCCGGTCGTGGACATGCTGGGGAATTACGACCTGAAGTCGCAACAGGCGTACTGGCGGGAGGCGGCGGCGCACTTCGAGCAGCGCGACCTGCTGGGGCGCACGGCCGCGTTCGTCGAGAAGACGCGGCCGGGACGGGTCGAGGGGGCGGAGACGCTCGAGCTTTCGGCGCGCGTGGCACAGGTGTTGGCGGCCCATCCGAGGCTGCGGGTGACGGCGCCGCTGGAGGAAGACCAGCTCAAGCTCGGCGAGGCGGGGAAGGACCCGTTCATCGCGCCCGGCGACGTACAGCGGCTGCTGGTTGCGGCGCAGGGGCTGGTGTATTCGCCGCCGGTGCGTCAGTGGCCGGCGGGAATGAAGTGGCCGCAGAAATGGCTGCGGACGGACCTGCCGGGACTGGTCCCGTACGTGGGGGCCGGTGGCGACGAGCGCGACGTGCGGCTGTGGGCGTGGCTGGCATTCTTGCAGATTTCGCCGGGGGCGGACGCGATCGCCCACGGGGCCGACCCGAAGCAGCCGGGGCTGGTATTGTGGGACGGGGCGCTGCCGCACCAGGCGAATCCCGCGCAGGCGGCGGACCCGAACGAGCTGGTGTGGTTCTACCCGGGGAGCTGGTTCGGGATCGACGAGCCGGTGGCGACGGTGCAGCTCAAGTGGCTGCGGCGCGCGCAGCAGGATTACGAGTATTTGTGGCTGGCGCAGCAGCGCGGGGAGCGGCTGCGGGCGCGGGTGATGGCATCGCTGCTGACCAAGCCGATCCAGATTCAGCCGACGCAGGAGCCCGACCCGACGTTCGCGCTGATGGGCGGGACGACGGACCCGCAGGCGTGGAACGACGCGATGCGGCTGCTGTCGAAAGTGATTTTGTCGCGCCCGCCGGGGGTGGCGATGAACGGCGACACGCAGGCGGCGTTGACGGTGGAGGCGATGCAGTGGGCGAAGCCGCAGGAGCGGCCGGTGCTGATGGGGCGGACGGCGCAGTGGCTGTGGGACCCGCTCCAGCAGGTAGGGCCGATCGGGAATTGGGTGGTGATGCGGCTGGGGGCGGACGTGTACAACGCATCGGACACGCAGCCGGCGGAGAACAAGCTGTATTGGACGGCAGTGCCGGCGGGGAGCGGGTGGCAGGTTCACCCGCAGCCGGTGGCGATCCCGTCGCTGTTCATGTACCGCGTCGAGCGGTTTCCGGTGGAGGCGCGGTTTAACCTCGACGCGCTGAACAACCGGTCGATGAGCCCGCAGTACCCGCCGCTGGAGCTGACGTTCGAGGACGGCTACAGCCGGCAGAAGACGCCGCTGAAGGTGGTGCTGCCGGTGGCGGCGTGCGACCGGCGGCAGCGGGGGCTGGACTTGAACGGGTCGCTGGAGGACTGGGACGCGGCCGATTTGATCCAGGACGGGCCGATGGTGCGGATGTTTAACAGGCCGGCGGTGCAGAAGCAGGAATTGCAATACGCGTCCTCGCGGTCGTCGATTTACACGGGGTGGTCGGAAGAGAATCTTTATCTGGCGTTCAAGCTCGGCGGCGTGCCGGGGGTGGCGGTGCGGCCGAATTTCGTGGACTACCAGGCGAGGCGGGCGTGGGGTGAGGACCTGGCGGAAATCCTCATCCAGCCAATTTACCTTGAAGGCAACACGGCGCAGGGCATGGGGCCGGTGCTGCACGTGGTGTGCAAGCCGTCGGGGACGGCGTGGGTGGAGCGGAAGCTGGACCCGACCATGAACGCAATCCCGTGGGCGCAGGTGGAGGGGGCGAACGTGCGGTACGTGCCGACGCTGGACCAGGAACGGACGTGGCGCGGGGAGATCACGATCCCGTGGCAGGCGATCGCGGACAAGCGAGGGCGGCCGACGCTGCTGCGGTTCAATTTCGTGCAGCACCAGCACGCGAGCGGGGAGAGCGCGAGCTGGGCGGGGCCGATCGATTACGGGCGGGATGATTCATTCATGGGGCTGCTGTATTTGCGTGAGGCGACGGGGACGCGGGCGATCGTGTTGCCGCACTGATTGCGAGTGGGCAGCGTTCGATTACTGCAGGACCGGGGCGTTGGGATGGGGGCCGACGAAGGCGGGCATCCAGATCGCGGCGAGCAGCGCAATGATGCACAAGACCAGGAAGATGTCGGCGGCAATGATCCAGGCGCGGCGCGCTTTTGGGGTCATGTCCGGACGGGTTAGAGAATGAATTTGCTCAGGTCTTCGTCGCTCAGCACTTCTTCGAGACGGTCGTTGACGTAGGCGGCGTTGATCGTGACCTTCTTTTCCGCCAGGTCGGGGCCTTCGAAGCTGATCTGCTCGAAGACGCGCTCCATGATCGTGTAGAGGCGGCGGGCGCCGATGTTCTGGGTCTTGCGGTTGACCGTGAAGGCGATCTGGGCCATCGCATCCATCGCGTCTTCGGTGAAGGTGATCTCGATGCCCTCAGTCTTGAGCAGCTCCGTCTGCTGTTTGGTGAGTGAATTCTGCGGCTCGCGCAGGATGCGGACGAAGTCTTCCTTGGTCAGGTCCTTCAATTCGACGCGAATCGGGAAGCGGCCTTGCAGTTCCGGCATCAGGTCGCTGGGCTTGGACGAGTGAAACGCCCCGGCCGCAATGAACAGGACGTGATCCGTCTTCACCGGCCCGTACTTGGTCATCACGGTGCTGCCTTCGACGATGGGGAGCAGGTCGCGCTGCACGCCCTGGCGGGAGACGTCGGGGCCGTGGGTCTTGTCGGTGCCGGCGATCTTGTCGAGCTCGTCTAAGAAGATGATGCCCTGCTGCTCGACGCGGTCGATGGCGGTGCGGTGGATCTTGTCGCGGTCGAGGAGCTTGTCGGCCTCCTGGGAGAAGAGGACCTTGCGGGCGTCGTGGACGTTCATGCGGCGGGTGTCGCGCTTGACGGGGAGCATCTTCTCGAACATGGACTGGAGCTCGACGTCCATTTCCATGCCGGCCTGTCCAAGGACGCCGATGGCGGTGGGGCGCTCCTCGACGGCGACTTCGACCTGGCGGTCCTCGAGCTCGCCGCCACGGAGCTGCTCGCGCAGCTTGTCGCGCGTGCGCTGGCGACGTGCCTTGGCCTCGTCGTCGAAACCGGGGCCGTCTTCGGAGTCCGGCAGGAGGTAATCGAGCAGGCGCTCCTCGACCTGCTTCCCGGCCGGCTCCTTCACCTCTTCGGTCATTTCGCCGCGGACCATGGCGATGGCCGAGTCGAGCAGCTCGCGGACCATGGATTCGACGTCGCGGCCGTGGTAGCCGACTTCGGTGTACTTCGTCGCTTCGACCTTGATGAACGGCGCGCCGGTGAGGCCGGCGAGGCGGCGGGCGATTTCGGTTTTGCCGACGCCGGTAGGGCCCATCATGAGGATGTTCTTGGGGGCGACGTCCTTGCGGAGGTCTTCGGGGAGCTGCCGGCGTCGCCAGCGGTTGCGGACCGCGACGGCCACTGCCTTCTTCGCCTCGGCCTGGCCGACGATGTACTTGTCCAGCTCGGCGACGATCTGCTTGGGGGTGAGGTTCTGCATTACCGCGGCATTCTAGGAGGAACGGGGCCACGAAGACACGAAGCGGTGGCGGAGGGTGGGGTGAGGCTTTACGCGTGCGAGGTTGGTTAGTGCAAAGCTTTGGTCAGCAGCTTTTCGGCACCGGCGGCGAGGAGGCCGCCGACCATAGGGCCGACGACGGGGACCCAGGCGTAGGACCAGTCGCTGTCGCGCTTGCCGCGGATGGGGAGGAGGAAGTGGGCGAGGCGCGGGGCGAGGTCGCGGGCGGGGTTGATGGCGTAGCCGGTGGTGCCGCCGAGGGAGAGGCCGATGGCGAAGACGAGCAGGCCGACGGGCAGTGCGCTTAAGGGGCCGAGGCCCAGGTTGACGTTGCGCGTGGGGCCGGTGCCCAGGTCCAGGGCGAAGCTGGGGTCCACCATGAGGAAGATGGGCAGGACGAGGAAGAAGGTGCCGACGGTTTCGCAGAAGAAGGCGGTCGCCATGTTTCGGATGTTGGGGGCGGTGCAGAAGCAGGCGAGCTTGGCGTCGGCGTCTTCGGTTGCCTTGAAGTGCTCGCGGTAGAAGAGGTACACGAGTACCGCGCCGAGGAAGCCGCCGAGCATCTGTGCGGCGATGTAGATCGGGACGTTGGCCCAGGGGAAGCCGCCTTTTTGCGCGGCGGCGAGCGCGATGGTGAGGGCGGGGTTGAGGTGCGCGCCGGAGTACGAGGAGACGCAGAAGGCGGCGATGAAGACGGCCATGCCCCAGCCGAAGGTGATGACGATCCAGCCGGCGCCGTTGCCCTTGGTGCGGTTGAGGACGACGTTGGCGACGACCCCGTTGCCGAATACGACGAGCATGGCGGTGCCGATCAGCTCGGCGATGAATGCCTTCATGTAGGTTCTCCCGGGCGATTCGGACGTGTGTTTCAGGCGGTTTGATTGGGGCCGGCGGCGTGTTCTTCCCAGTCCATGCAGCGGCGCAACGCCTCGGCCCATCGGCCGCGGCGGTGGGCCACCTCGGCCTCGCCCATGCGCGGCTCGAGCGTGCGGGCCACCTGCCAGTTGGCCTGAACTTCCTGTGGATCTTTCCAATAGCCAACCGCCAAGCCGGCCAGGTACGCCGCACCGAGGGCGGTCGTCTCGGTCACCTTCGGCCGGACCACCGGAACGCGGAGCAGGTCGGCCTGGAACTGGAGGAGCAGGTCGTTGGCGGCGGCGCCGCCGTCCACGCGGAGTTCCTTGATCTTGATGCCGGAATCCTTCTGCATGACGTCGAGGACGTCGGCCACCTGAAAGGCGATGCTGTCGAGCCCCGCGCGGGCGAAGTGGGCGGCGGTGGTGCCGCGGGTAATGCCGGTGATGATGCCGCGGGCGTACTGGTCCCAGTGCGGCGCGCCCAGGCCGGCGAAGGCGGGGACGATGTACACGCCGCCGGCGTCGGGGACGGTTTTCGCCAGGGCTTCGATCTCCGATGCGGATTTGACGATCCCCAGCCCGTCGCGGAGCCACTGGACGACGGCGCCGCCGACGAAGACGGAGCCTTCCATGGCGTAGTCGGTGGCGCCGCCGCGCTGCCAGGCGACGGTGGTAAGGAGGTTGTGGCGGGAGGGCACGGGGTCGTTGCCGACGTTCATGAGCATGAAACAGCCGGTGCCGTAGGTGTTCTTGGCCAGGCCGCGGGCGAAGCAGGTTTGGCCAAAGAGCGCCGCCTGCTGGTCGCCGGCGACGCCGGCAATTCTGATAGAGGAGCCGAGGAGATCGGGAAGGGTCTGGCCGTATACCTCGCTGGATGGCCGGACCCCCGGCAGCATCGACCGCGGCACCCGGAGCAGTTGCAGCAGCTCGTCGTCCCACTGGAGCGCGTGGATGTTGTAAAGCATCGTCCGCGAGGCGTTGGTCGCGTCGGTGGCATGAAGCGCGCCGCCGGTGAGCTTCCAGAGCAGCCACGAATCGACGGTGCCGAAGGCGAGCTTGCCGGCGTCCGCCGCGGCGCGCGCCCCCGGCACGTTGTCGAGCAGCCAGCGGACCTTGCTGCCGGAGAAAT
>Ga0308175_100002499_pt1 | contig 12608 bp, 5 predicted proteins | sample PhyCR1_3_FD_203893 | JGI IMG/M metagenome (GOLD analysis project Ga0308175, IMG submission 203893) | Soil microbial communities from UC Gill Tract Community Farm, Albany, California, United States - DLSLS.C.R1 | ecosystem: Environmental > Terrestrial > Soil > Agricultural land | place: USA... | reverse complement strand
AGCTCGGTCGACTTCAGCCCGAACCTGCGCTTCAGCCCGCAGACGAACGTCCAGATCACGCTCGCGGCGCCGCAGGTGCAGAGGCAGGACGCGAAAAGCTGGTTGATCCTCTACTGCGCGACCGGCGGCAGCACGACCAGTGGAAAGGGCTCCGGCGGCAGTGGCAGCGCCAACGGCACGAAGTGCGTCAACGAGGCGCTGACGGACAAGGATCTCACCACCTTCGTCGACTACGACCTCCAGCAGCTGACGCGCCGGGTCAAGCACTTCAGCATGTACACGGTCAGCTACGGGGGCTTCCTCGGCGTCGAGTGATCGTCGACTGGCCTGACGATGCACTGAGCTCCCTGGTACGCCAGTAACGAGAGCCGGTGGTGAGGCGTCTCTGACGCAGCGCCGCCGGCTCTCGTCCCATCGGTCCCTCGCAGCACGAGCACGGCTCCCTCCCTCCGGCGTCCTTCCCCTTCTCTCGTGCCCACGTCCGCTGACGGCGCCGCTGCCGCTCGGGCAGCCCACCTCCGCCTGGTCAACCTGGCGGAGGATCATCCATCGGCGCGCGCGCTGATGGATGCGGGGCGCGCGCTCGACAAGCTCGGCCGCCGCCGGGAGGCGCGCGAGCGGTACGAGCAGGCGCTCGACGCGCTCGATCCGCCAGCGCCGAGCATCGCGTCGATGCTCCTGCGCTGGATCGCGCGTACGTACGAGATCGACGCCGACTATGCGACGGCGGCCACCTGCGCGGAGCGCGCCGTCGCCCTGGCCGAGGAAGCGGCCGACCGCAACGCGCTCGGTCACGCGCTGAACGTCCTCGCCGCGGCGCGCTGGCGACAGGGCGACCTGGACGAAGCGGAGCGGCTGTTCCACGAAGCGCTCCAGCGCGGCACGAGCACCACCGATCCGCGGCTGCAGGTCGACGTCATGACCAACCTCGGCTCGCTGGCGAAGATTCGCGGCGACTTCCGGGAGGCGCTGCGCCGCTACGAGGAGGCGCTGGCGCACGGGCGCTTGCATTCACTGCTCGACAACATCGTCGGCACGCTGAACAACCTCGGCATCGTCAACATGGCGCTGCACCGCGTCGACGCCGCCGAGGAGGCGTTCGCCGAGGCGCTCACGATCGCGAATGCGCTGGGCGGGCTGTCGTTCCGCATCCAGATCGAGGTCAACTCCGCCGCGCTGCAGATCGAGAAGGGCGACTTCGCCGAAGCGAAGCGGCGGTGCGACCGCGCGATGCAGCTCGCGTCGCATCTGGGCGACTCGCGCGCGAACGCGGAGGCGGAGAAGCTCTACGGCATCATCGCGCGCGAGACGGGCGACCTCACCGTGGCCGAGTCGCACCTGCAGCGCGCGCGCGAGATGGCGCGCGCCGCGAACGACCTGGAGTTCGAGGGCGACGTGAACCGCGAGCTGGCCGAACTGTTCGAGCGGCTGGGACGCAGCCGCGAGACGCTCCAGGCGCTGAACCGCGCGCATGCGTGCTTCACGCAACTGCGCGCGCGCCACGAGCTGGCCGACGTGGGGCGTCGCATGGCGCGGCTCGAGGGCGATTTCCTCGACGTCGTGCGGCAGTGGAGCGAATCGATCGAGTCGAAGGACGTGCACACGCAGGGTCACTGCGAGCGCGTGGCCGATCTCGCTGGCGCGCTCGCCGCCAAAGTGGGCTTCGACGAATCGTCGCTGTTCTGGTTCCGCGTCGGCGCCCTCCTGCACGACGTCGGCAAGCTGATCGTGCCGGCCGAGGTGCTGAACAAGCCGGACGAGCTCACGCCGGAGGAGTGGACGATCATCCGCCAGCATCCGGCGGCGGGGGTCGAGCTGCTCGCCGAGGTCGAGTTTCCGTGGGACGTCACGCCGATGGTGCGCAGCCACCACGAACGCTGGGACGGGCAGGGATATCCCGACGGCCTGGAAGGCGAGACGATCCCGCTCGCGGCGCGCATCCTGTGCATCGCGGACGTCTACGATGCGCTGACCACGCAGCGCAGCTACAAGCGGCCGTTCTCGCACCTCGAGGCGATGGAGATCATGCGCCGCCAGTCGGGGCGGCAGTTCGATCCACAGTTGTTCGCGAAGTTCGAGGATCTGGTGCGCCGCGGCGCGCACAACCTCACGACGTCGACCGAGCGCGCCCGTCCCCTTCGCCGCACCGGCCAGTCGAACGCGATCACGGTCTCGGAGGAGGACGATCTCACAGGGGTGCTGGTGCGGCGCGCGTTCACCAACGTGACGACGGCGGTGCTCGCCGAGCGGCGCCGAACCGGCGCGACGGTGTCGCTCCTCGTCATTGACGTCGACCAGTTCAAGTCGGTGAACGACAAGTACGGGCATCTCACGGGCGACGACGCGCTGCGGATGGTCGCCGGCGTGCTGCGCGAGCATCTGCGGCCGGGCCAGTACGCCGGGCGCTACGCGGGGGACGAGTTCGTCGCGCTGCTGCCCGGACTGGACGCCGACGCGGCGCGCGCGATCGCCGAGCAGGTACGCATCACCACGGGCGCGATGGAGGTCCCGCTGCGCGAGCCGGCGGCGGGCAGCCAGACGATGCACGTGACCCTCTCGATCGGCGTCGCGACGGCGCCGGAGCACGGGGAATCGTTCGAGGCGCTGTTCACCGCCGCGGACCGGGCCCTGTTCGGCGCGAAGCGCGACGGACGCGACAAGGTGGTGCTGGCCGGCGCGGAGGTCGCGGGCCCGCCGCAGCTCAGCTTCGCGCGATTCGTCGGTCGCACGGCGGAGGTGCGATCGCTCGTCACGGCGTTCGATCAGAGCGTCCAGGGCCAGCCGCAGGTCCACGTCGTCCTCGGCGAGGCTGGCGTCGGGAAGTCCACCCTTTTGCGCCAGCTGCTCCCCGAGGCGCGGCTGCGCGGCGCAGTGATGGTGACGGGGCGCTCGCTCGAGACGGAGAGCCGCGCGCCGTACGGCCCGTGGGCGGAGCTCGTGCTGGCGCTGCACGAGCAGGGAGTGAAGCCCGTCCGCCCCGCGCCGATGCTCGAGCGGCTCGTGCCCGCCCTGCGATCCGATCCGGCTCCGGCCGCTCATCCTCCACTCGACGCCACGCACGGACATCAGCTCACACAGGAGATCGCGGCTTTCCTGCGTGCGGCGAGCGAGGCGCGCCCGATCGGGCTCGTGCTGGAGGACATGCACTGGGCCGATGCGGCGAGCTGGGATGCGCTGGAGTACCTGCTGGCGCAGCTCACCACCGAGCGGATCTTCGTCGCACTCACCGTGCGCAGCGAGGAGGCGGCGCATGGCGCGGTGCGCGAGCGGCGGCAGCGGCTCTCACGCGACGAGCGCACGCGCGAGCGGCGGTTGGAGCGGCTGACGGCGGCGGAGGTGTCCGAGTGGCTGAAAGGGGCGCTGCACCGCTCCGAGCTGGGTGACGATCTGCTCGACTTCGTGCTGCGGCACACCGAGGGTAATCCGTTCCTCGTCACGCAGCTCATGCGCGCCCTCGCCGAGGAGAACGTGTTCAGCTACAACGGCGCGGCGTGGGTGTGGACGCTGCCCGAGTCGTTGACGCTCCCGGCGGGCATGTCGGATCTCGTGGGCCGCCGGCTCAACCGGCTGCCGCCCGACGCGATGCGCATCCTGGTCGCGGCGGCGGCGATCGGGCGCGACTTCCCGATCGACCTGCTGGCGGAAGCGGCGAACGTGCCGATGGATGCGGTGCTCGACGCGGTCGACAGTGCGATGGCGGCGTCGGTACTCGAGCCGATGCGCGACGCGAAGGACGACACGTACCAGTTCGCGCACGCGCTGCTCGTCGACAGCGTGCTCAAGACGGTGAGCCCGGCGCGGCGGCGCGTGCTTCACGAGCGCGTCGCCGACCTGCTGGCCGTGCGCACGCCGGCGGCAGTGGATCGGATCGCGTCGCAGTACGCACGCAGCGGGAATGCGGCGAAAGCCCACGACTGGTGCACGCGCGCCGCCTCGCGCGCGCTCTCGCTGCACGCACTGGACGTGGCGACGGCATTCCTGCAGCTCGCGCTGGAGCACGCGGCGAACGACGAGGAGCGCTTTCTCGTGCACGAGGAGCTGGTGCGTGCCGCGGAGCTCGGCGGCCGCTGGGCCGAGGTGGAGCGCTCGTGCGACGCGATGCTGGCGATGCTCGCGCCGGCCGGCGCGCCGGCGCGCGCACTCCCGGTGCAGCAGCGCCGTCTGCAGGCGAGGCTGCGGCTCGGGATCGGGGTTCGCGAGATGGAGCACGAGTGCCGCGAGCTGCTGGCGGTGGCCGGCCGGCTGGACAGCGTCCCCGACGTGGTGCGCGTTCAATCGCTCCTCGTGCAGACGCTGCAGCGGATGGGCCGCGTGGACGAGGCGATCTGCATCGCCGAAGATTCGCTCCAGCAGTCCGAGGCGTTCGGCGACGAGGCGCTGATCGGGGAGGCGCTGCACCGCCTCGCGCAGACGCTGCTGGGATCGCGGCCGGCGGACGCGGTGGAGCTCCTGCTGCGGCTCGTCGCGCTCGCGCGCCGCCGGACGGACCCGGTGCTCGAAGCGCGCGCCTTCCTCGTGCTCGGCGTCGCCCGTACGCGGACGCGCGACGACCTCGCCGCGATGGAAGCGTTCCGGCTCGCGCTGCGCATCGGCCTCGACGCGCAGGCGCTCGACGTGGCGGCGACGTCGTCGATGAATCTCGGGGTGCTCGAGCTGCGGCGCGGCGACTATTCCTCGGCGCACGGCGCGTTCCACGAAGCGCTGCGACTCTACACGACGCTCCGGAACAACACGAACCGCGTGCACGCCCTGTACAACCTGGCGATGCTGGAGACCGAGCGCAGCGACCTGGAGGCGGCCGGAGCGCTCTATCGCGAGACCGCGTCGCTGGCCGAGCAGCTCGGCGCCGACGAGCCGGCGGTCGGCGCGCATGCGAGCGCGGGGCTGACCGCACTGCGGCAGCAGGACGTCGCCGGCGCGCGCGCCGCGCTGGCGACGGCGCAGCGAATCCTCGGCGGGCGCGACGACTGGTGGTTCCAGGGGCGCGAGCGGCTCGAGGCGCTCGTCATCCGGCTCGCGCTGCTCGACGGGGCGAAGACGATCGCGCACACGCGCTTCTGCACCGCGCTCGAGAAGCTCGAGCCGAGCGACGTCTACGGCGCGGCGTGGCTGCTGGCGGACTGCGGCGCCGAGCTGGCGACGGAAGACCCGACGATCTGGGGGATCGTGGAACGCTTCGCCGACAACTCGACGGTACAGACGTTCGTGCCGCTCGCCGCCCGGTTCACCGCGCTGCGCGACTTCGCGAGCCGGTTGCCCGCGTCACGCGCGCGCGCGACGCCGCCCCAGGCCGGCGGCGACTGATCACGGCGGCGGCGTCGCCGCACGCCGCGCTTCCCAATCGACGAGCGGGGCGTCGTGGATCGCGGCCTGCACCGCATCCGCGACGTCGCGCCGGAGCTGCGCGTGGCGCGTCGCGAGCCCGTGCGGATTGACGCGATTCATCAGCAGCACCACGAACACCCCGCGCTCCGGATCCATCCAGATGGACGTGCCGGTGAAGCCGGTGTGGCCGAAGCTGCGCGGCGAGAAGTAGCGGCCGGCGCTCGAGACGTCCGACGGCGTGTCCCATCCGAGCGCGCGGCTCGAGTGTGGATCCTGCGCCGCGGTCCATCGCGCGATCGTCGCCGCGGCGAGGATGCGCGTGCCCTTGTAGCTGCCGCCGTTCAGCAGCATCTGCGCGAAGACGGCGAGATCGCGCGCGGTGGAGAACAGGCCGGCGTGCCCCGAAACGCCGCCCAGCGCCCACGCGTTCGGGTCGTGCACCGTGCCGTGAATCTGCCCGCGCAGCGAGTCCAGCTCCGTCGGCGCGATGCGGCGCATCAGCGCGGCGTCGGTCGTGTCGGGGAGGAAGCGTGTCGACGTCATGCCGAGCGGACCGAAGACGCGCGCCGCGACGAACGCATCGAGCGTGGTGCCGGTGATGCGCTCGACGATGTCCTGCATCAGGATGAAGTCCCAATCGCTGTAGACCATCTTCGTGCCCGGCGTGGACGTGACCGGGCGCTGGTTGATCCTGGTGAGGTAGTCGGTGCGGCCGCGCGTGTCCTTCCACAGCGGGGCGAACGCCTCGAGTCCCCCGCGGTGCGTGAGCAGCATGCGCACGGTGATCGCCGCCTTGTCGGGCGCGTTGAACTCGGGGAGGTAGCTTTGCACCGTGCGCGAGACGTCGAGCTTTCCCTCTTCTTCGAGGATCATCGCCGCGGTGGTCGTCGCCACGACCTTGGTGAGCGACGCGAGGTCGTACATCGTCGCTGCGTCCACGGGCGGTGCGCCCGGCGCGTAGTCGGTGGTGCCGGTGCCCTTGAGATACACCAGACGACCGTACCGGCCGACGGCGAGCGCCGCGCCCGGCGCCGCCCCCTGCTCGAGTCCGACGCGCACGATGCTGTCGAGCCGAGCGGGGAGCGTCGCATCGAAGCCGACGGCGCTCGGCGACGCGACGACGAGCGAGTCGACGACGGCGAGGCGGGTGGAGGCGGGCACGGCGGGTGACGGGACCGTGACGGCGCTGCGGGCGCACGCGCCCAACAGAATCAGCGTGACGAGTGGTAAGTCGATTCGCATGGAACAAGTATGGCGCATATCCTGCGGGACACGAAACCACGCCACCGCCCGCGAACCACACGCGGTCAACGGCGCAGAGTCCGCCGGGGGTACCCCTCCCGGCGGACTCGCCTGTTATGGAGCTTTCGCCGCGCGGTGCAGTCATCGAGCGGTCAGGTAGCGCACGCGACCTTGCGGGCGTGCCGGGTGCGAAGCTCGCCGCCGCGACGCTGCGGTCCTCCTGACCAACGACACCTTTGACTTCACGCATCGCCCTGCTGCTGACGCTCCTGGCCGGACCGCCGCTGTCCGCGCAGCGGCTCGTCACGCGTCGCGAAGCCATCGAGACCGCACTTTCCTCCAGTCCGCGCATCGCCCTCGCGCGCGCGGACTCCGCCGCCGCGCGGGCGCGCGCCCGCACCGCCCGCGCCTACCCGAATCCGTCGGTCTCGGGGAGCTACTCGAAGTCGACGCCGCAGGGTCACGTCGTCTTCGATCTTCCCATCGAGTCGCCGCGGCTGCGCGGCGCGCGCATCGGGGCGGCGAGCGCCTCGACGCGCGCCGCGCGGCTGCAGTTTCTCTCCGAGCGTACGGCGGCGGTCGTCGAGGTCGACACGACCTACACGCAGGCGCTCGCCGCGCTGGCGAAGTTCCGGCTGGCGCGCGTGACGGCCGTCGACGCCGACAGCCTGCGCCGGTTGACGGTCGCGCGGCGCGATGCGGGCGACGCGAGCGATCTGGACGTGGACCTCGCGTCGATCTCGGCGGGCCAGTCGTCGAACGCCGCGTCGGCCGACTCGTTGACGTACATGAGCGCCGTGCTCGGTGTGCAGGCGCTGATGGGACTGTCTCCGGACAGCGTGGTCATCGCGCTCGCCGACTCGCTGCGGTTGCTCCCGCTCGACACAATCGCCGCGCTGCCGGCCGGCGGCGACGCGATGAACACTCCGCCGCTCGCGCTCGGAATCCCCGCCGCGGTCGATGCGGCCGCTCCGCCGCGCACGTCGTCGACGATGTCGGTGCTGACGCCCGGCATCGCCGCCGCCGAGGCGAACGTGCAGGCCGCGGAGCTCTCGCTGCTGCGCGAGCGACGGAGCGTCTTCGCCTGGCCGGCGCTGAGCTTCGGCGTGGAGTTCCACGACCCAAGCGGCTCCGAGCCGGGGCTCCTTCCCCTGCTCGGCCTCGCGCTGCCGCTGCCGCTGTTCAACCGGAACCAGGGACCGATCGCCGAAGCGGAAGCGGAGCGTCAGCGCGCGCGGGCCCAGCTTACCAGCGTCCGCCTCGAGGCGAGGCAGCGGCTGGCCGAAGGACTCCACGAGCGTGCCGCGCTCCGCGCGCAGATCGGACGCGACATCGAGCTCGTCGTTCGCGCGCAGCGCGTGGCGACGAAGTCGCTCACCGCATATCGCGAAGGCGCATCCGCATTGCCGGCGGTGCTCGAGGCGCGGCGGAGCGCGCGCGAGGTGCTGGCCCAGTACATCGACGACGTTGCCGCGCTGCTCATCGTGAACACGGAGCTGCGAGCACTCACCCAGACGGTATCGCCGGCGCCATGACCAGAACCGCTCGCATCGCGTGCCGCGTCACGCTCGGCCTGTGCCCGATCCTGCTGCTGCTCCTGACCGCTTGCGAGAAGAAGGAAGCGGGCGAAGGCGAGGGGGCGGACGTGAAGGCGGTCGTGACGGCGAAGACGGCGCTCGCGAGCGTCGAGCCGTTCACGCACACGATCTCGGCGATCGGATCGGTCGTGGCGCGGCCGGGCCACTACGCGGCACTGAGCGCGCCGTCGCCGACGCGCATCGCGCACGTCTACGTCGCGGCCGGTCAGCGCGTGGCCGCGGGCGCGCCGCTCGTGGAGTTCGAGCGCATGTCGTTCAACGCCGAGGCGAGCGGTGCGCAATCGAGGTTGACGGCCGCGCAGCGCAGCTATGATCGCGCGCTGCGGCTGGCGGACGAAGGGATCGTCCCGCGCAAGGACGTGGAGCAGGCGGCCGCGGAGCTCGGCGCGGCACGCGCGGCCGCCGTGACCGCGCGGCGCGCCCAGGAGCTCTCCGTGCTGCGCTCGCCGGTGAGCGGTGTCGTGACGCGGATGTCGGCGGTGCTCGGCGCGTCGGCGGACGCGGGCCAGGTGCTCGTCGAGGTGGCCGACCCGTCGGCGTTCGACGTCGTCCTCATGCTCGGCCCGACGGAGGCCGGCGCGGTGCGGCCCGGCGCGCCGGTCACCATCTCGGCAGGCGAGAAGGTGGGCGGCGAACCGCTCGGTACGGGTACCGTCGCGTCGATCGGTGCGGCGGTCGACACCACGTCGCGCTCGGTGGCGGTCCGCGTCGCCGTGAAGACGCCGCGCCGCGCGCTCCGGCTCGGTGAGAGCGTGTACGGCGAGATCGCGACGGAAACGCGGGCGAACGCGGTGGTGATCCCCGTGGAAGCGCTCGTGCCGGAGGGCGCCGGATACAAGGTGTTCGTCGTCGACAAGACTGGAACGGCGCACGAGCGCGAAGTGAAGATCGGTGGTCGCACGCCGACGAAGGTGGAGATCGTCGACGGGCTGGCCGGCGGCGAGCGCGTGGTGACGCAGGGCGCCTTCGGCGTGGAAGACAGCGCCAGGGTCACGACGCCCGTGCCGGCGAAGCCGTGAGGTGGTCGCTCGCCGGTGCCGTGGCCAGTCAACGACGGTTCGTCTACCTCGTCATCGCGCTGCTCTGTGCCGGCGGCATCTGGGCCGCGCTGCGGCTGCCGTCGGCGATCTACCCGGAGCTCCAGTTCCCGCGCATCACGATCGTGGCGCAGGGCTCGGCGCTCGGGGCGCGGCAGGTCGTCTTCTCCATCACGCAGCCGATCGAGGAAGCGATCACCGTCGTGCCGGGCGTCACCCGCGTCACGTCGAAGTCGATCAGGGGCGCGAGCGAGATCTCGGCGACGTTCGCGCCGAACACGGACATGACGTACGCGCTGCAGCAGACGCAGGCGCGGGTGAACCAGCTGCGCGGCGATCTGCCACCGGGCCTCGACATCGAGGTCGAGCGATTGTCGCCGTCGCTCTTCCCGATCGTCTCGTACAATCTCGAAGGGGGCGACCCCACGACGATGTACGACATCGCGCGCTTCCAGATCCGTCCCGTGCTCGCGCGCGTGCCGGGCGTGGGGCGGGTGGACGTCCAGGCGTCCGACGTGCGCGAGATCGAGGTCGAGGCGGACCCGGTGCGCCTCGCGGAGCAGGGGCTGTCGTACGACGACCTCGCGAACGCGATCCGCACCTCCACGTCGGTGAGCGCGGTGGGGCGCGTCGCGCAGGACTACAAGCAGTACCTCGTCGTGACGGCGCAGGAGGCGGCCACGGTGGAGGACATCGCCAACGTGGTGGTGGGCCGCGGCCTGCGCGTGCGCGACGTCGCGTCGGTCGAGGTGGGCACGGAGGACCACGTGCGCATCGTGGCGGGGGACGGCCGCCCCGCCGCACTGCTCAACATCACGCGGCAGGTGAACGGCAACACCGTGGCGATTGCCGACAGCGTCGCCGGCGTCGCCGAGGAGATCCGGAAGACGCTCCCTCCCGGCGTGACGCTCAAGCTCGTCTACGACCAGGCCTCGCTCGTGCGCGAGGCGACGTCGTCGGTGCGCGACGCGATGTCGATCGGCGCCGCACTCGCCGTGATCATCCTCTTCATCTTCCTGCGCCGTGGGCGCATCACGGCGATCAGCGCGGCGGCGATCCCGCTCACGCTGGCGATCACGGTGTTCGTGATGTGGCTCGTGGGGCAGACGTTCAACCTCATGACGCTGGGCGCGATGGCGATCGCGATCGGGCTCGTGATCGACGATGCGGTCGTCGTCACCGAGAACATCGTGCGCCATCTCGGCTTCACGGCCGACCGCGACCTGGCGATCCGGGAAGCGGTGCAGGAGCTGATCGTGCCGGTGACGACGTCGACGATCACGACGGTCGTCGTGTTTCTCCCGCTCCGCCTGCTGGAAGGTGTCGTCGGGCAGTTCTTCGCCGCGCTCTCCATCACGCTGACGATCGCCGTGCTCGTCTCGCTGGTGCTGGCGGTGACGATCATCCCGCTGATGGCGGAGGCGTTTCTCGTCGCCGAGCTGGCGGAGCCGGTCGAGCCGGTGGCGCGCGTCGTGGACGAGCCGTCCCTGCGCGCGCGCGCGAGTGCCCGCGTCCGGGGAATGCTCGCGCCGGTCGGGCGGGCCATCGACGCGCTCTCCGAGCGGTACAGCCGCTCGCTCGATGCGGCGCTGCACCACACGCGGCTGATGATCGCGGCCGCCGCGGTGTTGATCGTCGGCGGAGTGCTCGCGTACAAGTTCGTCCCCACCGGATTCCTCCCCGAGATGGACGAGGGCGCGTTCGTGCTCGACTACTTCACGCCGGGGGGCACGGCGCTCGTCGAGACCGATCGGCAGGTGCACATCGCGGAGCGCATCCTGATGGCGACGCCCGAGGTCGCGGGGATCTCGCGTCGCACGGGCGCGGAGCTCGGCCTGTTCGCCACCGAGCAGAACACCGGCGACATCGTGGCGCGGCTGACGCCGCAGAACCAGCGCAGCCGCTCGATCCAGGAGGTGATCGACGACGTGCGGACGAAGATCGAGTCCGCCGCGCCGCGCATGCGCATCGAGTTCGTGCAGATCCTCGGCGACGTCATCAACGATCTGGCCGGCGCGGCGCGGCCCGTGGAGATCAAGCTGTTCGGCGCCGATCTCGACGCGCTGGAAGCGTACGCGAAGCGGCTGGAGCCGGCGCTGTCGAAGGTGGACGGGCTGGAGGACTTCTACAACGGCGTGAGCGAGAAGTCGCCGCAGCTGCTCATGACGATCAACACCGCCGAGGCGAACCGCGTCGGGCTCACGCCGGAGCAGGTCTCGGGCGCGGTGAGCGGCGCGCTGCTCGGCGTGCCCGCCGGCGAGGTGCGCCTGCAGGACCGATCGATCGGCGTGCGCGTGCGCGCCCCGGATGCCGTGCGCAACGACGCCCTCCGGCTCGGCGCGCTGCCCGTGGTCATTCCGGCGAACCGGACCACCGCCCCCCTCTCGGCGATGGCGAGCTTCGAGGCGAACGAGGCGCGCGCGTCGTACACGCGGGAAAACCAGCAGCAGATGATCACGATGACGTCCGACGTCAGCGGACGATCGCTCGGCGCCGTGATGAAGGACGTGAAGGCCATCCTCGCGCAGACCCCGCCGCCGCGCGGCATCCGGCTCGAGATCGGCGGACAGTACGCCGGTCAGCAGAGCGCGTTCAGGTCGATGCTCGCCGTGCTCGCGCTGGCGTGCGCGGCGGTGATCGCCGTGATGGTGCTCCAGTTCCGCTCATTCGTCGAGCCGCTCATCGTGCTGCTCGCCGCGCCGATCTCGTTCGTCGGGGCGATCATCCTCCTGCTCGCCACCGGCACCCCGCTCAACGTGTCGTCGTTCATGGGGCTGATCCTGCTCGTCGGGCTGATCGTGAAGAACGGGATCATCCTGCTCGACTTCACGCATCACCGGATGGCCACCGGCGAGGCGCTCGAGCCCGCGCTCCTCGAGGCGGGGCGGGTGCGCCTGCGTCCGATCCTCATGACGACACTGTGCACACTGTTCGGGCTCCTGCCCCTCGCCCTGCTGATCGGCAGCGGCAGCGCGATGCAGCGGCCGCTCGCGATCGCCGTGATCGGCGGACTCGCCCTGTCGACGCCGATCACGCTCTACCTCGTGCCGTCGCTGTTGGTCGCGGTGCGGGGGAGAGATTATCGGTTGCCGAATTGACTACCACTCCCAGTAGCGGGTAGCGAGTACCTGGTAGCGGGACTGGCACACTCGCTACCAGAAGTAGGAGCGACGCACGCTCGCTCGAACAGCAAACGGCCGTACTCGGTACTGGACTACTTCAGTACCGAGTACGGCCGTTCAATGTCTGGTCGAGCTATCGACCGCTACTTCTGGTGAGTCGAATGCAATTCCCGCTACCGAGTACCCGCTACTCACTACTGGGAGTGGCCGTCAACCTCACTGGGAGTGGCAGTCAACGGCGACTACTTGTTTCCCGCGTCGGCCTTCTGGAAGAGCTTGAGGTA
>Ga0308175_100002498_pt1 | contig 12608 bp, 11 predicted proteins | sample PhyCR1_3_FD_203893 | JGI IMG/M metagenome (GOLD analysis project Ga0308175, IMG submission 203893) | Soil microbial communities from UC Gill Tract Community Farm, Albany, California, United States - DLSLS.C.R1 | ecosystem: Environmental > Terrestrial > Soil > Agricultural land | place: USA... | reverse complement strand
TGGCGCCCTTCGCCGCGGTCACAGCGGCCAGCAAGGTGGCACGGTCGTCACCGTCCTTGATCACCCGCAACCCCGGTCAGGATCTCCCTCAGTCTAGGAGCGCTGAACGAGCCGGGCGCTACGTGAGGAGCTCATCGACCGAGGCGACGGAGAATGCACGATCCAGCCAGCGATCCACGGTGGCAAGGTCGGTGCACGTGACGATGCGACGCTGCTGGTCGTCCGTCATCGCGATGCCGCGTTGCTTCAAGATTAGCAGCAGCGCCTTGGCTTCACCCTTGACTTCACCCTTGGCTTCACCCTTGGCTTCACCCTCGGCCTTACCCTCGGCGTAGGACCGGCGGTGCGCTTCGCTGAAGAACTTCTCGATGTGCGGTTCCATTTCCAATGCCTTTCGCGCGGCCTCGCTCAGGGCTTGCTCGATCAGGAGCGAGTATAGCAGCCGCTGTTCTCCCGGGAGCTGAAAGATGGCGTGGATCGCCGCGCGCCCGATCGCCACCGCCGTCGCGACCTCGCCGCCACCGTGCGCCAGCACTGACAGCACGGCGAGCTGTGGTTCGCGCAAGGCCAGGTCGGGATCGGTCACCTGGGGGATGCCCTCGGGTCCTACCACGCGCGGTCGAAAGACATTCCCGCCACCCAGCTCGATCGGCTGGCTGGCCCACCGCGCGGTCGCCGGGTCGGCCGTCACGACCGTCACGATGAACGGACACTCGTGGCGAGCCCGTGCCGCAACGGCATAGAGCGGCCAGGTGAACCGCTTGCGCGCATCGGGCTGGAGCTGGACTTCGAAGATCATGCCGAGCACCGACTTGTTGGTGTTGTCGATCAAGTCGACGAACAGCACGACGGCGTCGGCGTAATACTCGACCGGTACGAGCTGATGGAGCGTTGCTTCGGTGAGCCTTGCCTCGGTGAAGTGTGGGACCTCGACGTTCAAGACCTCGCGGAGCAAGCTGGCGGCAAACGCGGGCCGATCCCGGACCAACGCGATGACGCCCTCGTGATTCAGAGATATCGACATGTCGATACACGCCACTGTACGCAGGCTTCTGATGATTGAAAGGAGAATGGCCGGCATAAGCGAGAGCATCGAGTGCCTATCGCGACCGACGCTGCGATTACTGCGCCGGACGGGACAGGGAACCCATCGGAGCAATTTGCTTGGGCATGAGAGGCGAAGCCGACCGGAACGCGGCGGGACTCGAGACGGCCAAGCGCTGGTTGGCCGAATATCGTCCGAATGTCGGACATGTCCGGCCGAAATGACCGGCAGTTGGACGCCCAGGGCGCTAACATCGCGAAATCTTGCCGCGCTGAGCTGGCAAGGCGCCCTCTTCGGCGCGCATGCTTTGCGCGTGACACGGCCGTTTGCACTTGTATTACAAGGGTAGCCGAGGCACGTCGGCTACTGCAGGCGGGCGCCGTCGGCGATCCACTTGCCGAGCTCGGCGCGCTCGACGGGCGTGATCTGGGTCTTGTTGAGGAACGGCATGGTCTTGCTCTCGACGGCGCGCTCGCGGATGCGCGGGACCATGAGCCGGATCTGCTCGGGGGTCTCGAACACGATGTTGTTGGGCGGCGCCGGGAAGGCGGGGTCCGCCGGGTGGGTGCTGTGGCACGGCACGCAGCGCTTGACGATGATCTCCTGCGCGCGGGCGAAGCCGACCGCGTAGGTGACCTCGACGTCGGGCGCGGCCGGGATGCGCGTGATGAGCATCAGGCCGGCGATGGCGATCGCCGCCATGATCGCGGCCGGGGTGAGCCAGGCGATGGGGAGGAGCTGGCGCCCCTCGCCGCGGTAGCGGATGTTCATGAAGTGCCGCACGCCCGCGCCGCCGATCATCACGGCGATCAACACCAGCCAGTTCAGGTGATGGCCATAGGCGCTGGGGAAGTGATTCGACAGCATGATGAACAGGAGCGGGAACGTCAGGTAGTTGTTGTGGATGCTGCGCTGCTTGGCGCGCAGCGACAGCACCGGGTCCTGATCCTGGCCCGACTCGGTCGCGGCGATCAGCGACCGCTGCGACGGCATGATGCAGAGCCAGACGTTGCCGGTCATGAGCGTCCCGATCAGGACGCCGGTCTGCATGAACGCGGCGCGCCCCGAGAACATCTGCGAAAAGCCGTAGATCGCCGCGAACAGCATCGCGATCGAGGCGGCGGTCGCGGCGCGCGGGTTGCGCTCGCCGACGGTGCGCCACAGGCCGTCGTAGAGGATCCAGCCGGTGAGCAGCGCGCTCACCGATAGCGAGATCGCGACGATCGGATCGAGCGCGCGGATGTTCGGATCGACGAGGAAGGCCGCGCCGTTGGCGTAGTAGACGATGACCAGGAGCGAGATGCCGGTCATCCAGGTGAAGCCGTTCTGCCACTTGAACCAGTGCAGCGTCGCGGGCAGCTCGCCCGGGGCGAGCAGCTTCTTCTCGACGTCGTAGAACGCGCCCGAGTGGACCATGAAGATCTTGCCCTGCGAGAGCGGCGCGAGCTTGCCGTGCTTCTCGAGGTTGCGGTCGAGCCAGTTGAACAGCATCGAGTTGCCGATCCACATGATCCCGGCGATCAGGTGGGCCCACCGGAAGACGACGTCGAGCAGCTCGTTCAGGCGCAAGCCCGGAGTATCCACACGATGGCGAGCGGGACCAAGGGGTGCGAGGCGGATCAGGCTTTCCGCCGGAGAACGAGCCTCGTGGGTGCCTTGCATCCTCGAGCTCGACCGGCGGCGCTCCGTAGGAGAACATCGCAACGACCCGTGGAGCGAAACGGCCCTAGCCCCACGAGCGGCGGATCGCCTCGGCGATCCCGCCACCGCTGCCGGCCGGCTGCACGAGCACGTCGGTCGCCTTGGCGCACACGGCGTCGGGCGCGTTGCCCATCACGAACGAACGGCCGGCGACCTCGAACATCGGGACGTCGTTGACCCAGTCGCCGACCGCGACGGCCTCGGCGAGCGAGCAGCCCGCCCGGCGGCACAGCTCGGCGAGCGCGGTGCCCTTCGTCGGACCGGCGGTGCGCACGAGGAGCGCGTGCTTGCCGGGGCACGCGTTGATCGCGAAGTGCACGCTGAACACGTGATGGGCGTGGCCGCGCAGCACCGCGTGCGCCGCGGCGATCGCCGGCTCGTCGCCGACCGCCACGGCGGCGAGCGGCACGGTCTGCCACACGATGTCTTGCTCGACGACGCGCAGGTTCGGCGACCAGGTGCTGATGTAGCGGGCGTACGGCGCACCGGCGTGATCGTGGTGGATGCCGCCGGCGTCGAACACGAAGCTGGTGAGGTCGTGGCTGGTGAACGCGCCGCGCACGAGCGCCGCCACATCGTCGGGCATGCCGTGATGCACGAGGGTCTGGCCGCTCGCGATCTCGACCAGGTGGCTGCCTTCCATGCAGGCGATCGCACCTTCGATCGCGCAGGCGCGCGCCGCGCCGGTCGCCCCCGAGTGGAGGCGGCCGGTCACGATCGTCACCGTGACGCCGGCCGCCTGGAGCTCGGCGATCGCGGCGATGTCGCGGTCATCGACGCGCTGATCCGTGCGGAGCAAGGTTCCGTCGAGATCGAGCGCAAGCAGCCGATATTGCATGAGACGTGACACTGTAGCATCCGGGTCCGACGTCGCTCGCCGCGCGCCCCGAAGCGCGCCAACCCCGCCACGACAGCAGCAACTGGTTGAATTTACTCCGCCCGACGGCCGGCCAGCGCCAGCGATCTGCTCCGCCAAGCACAACTCCTCGCGGTCTCGGCTCACAGCGATAAGACTCTCGCCCATCGAATCAGGTCACGAGGGGACACCCAGCGTAGTTCTTGATGTTGGCCGCCAAGACCCCGGTCGGGGATCCCTCGAGGGAGCTAGCGGATGTCATCGACGCCCACGCCGACTCGATCGGCGTAGAGGCCGAGGGTGCGCTGCCAGGCCGGGCGGGCCAGACAGCGCTCGTAGTAGCCTTTGATCCTCGGGAAAGGTTCCATCAGGTCGGTCTTGCGGATGCCGCGCAGCACGCAGGCCATCAAGATGTCGGCCACCGTGAAATCAGCGCAGGCGATCCATGCGCGGCCTTCGAGGCGGCGCTCGACGTTGCCGAGCCAGCGGCCGGCGATCTTGCGCACCTCTGCGCTCACCTTGTAGGCGGCCTTGTCGCGGTCGAAGATCTCGATGATGTCGAGGCACACCAGGGTCGGCTCGACGGTGCTGACCGCGGCGAAGCACCACTGGACGACGCGGGTGCGGCCCTGGACGTCGCTGGGGATCAGCTTGCCGGCCTTCTCGGCCAAGTAGAGCACCACCGCGGCCGACTCGGCCACCACGAAGCCGTCGTCGTCGATGACTGGCGCCTGGCGGAACGGGCTGATCCGGCTGTAGGCGTCGCTGTCGAGCTCGCCGCCGGTGTGGTCGAGCGCGTGGACGCGATACGGCAGCCCGGTCTCCTCGAGCGCCCATTGCGCCCGTAGGTCTTTCGTCTCGCCGCGTCCCTCGGGAAAGATGCGTCCGAAGCCATAGAGCGTGATCATGTTGTCTCCGATCGGCGGCCGGATCCACCGGCCCACGCCGGAGCGTGCCACGCCGCCCTCGATCGCGCTGGCGTTCACCGAGAGCGCGTGACCGGCCGGCAACCCGAAGCCAGGCGCCGCGCGGCCCGCGCGCGCTAGACTGCGGTCATGCGTGGCCCGCTCCTGATCGCACTCCTTGCCGCGATGTCGGCGTCCGCGGCGGTCGAGGTCAGCCCCACCTACGTCTCGATCGGCCGGGACGCGCTGCCGACCGCGCTGAACGTGGCGAGCGCCGACCACGCGGCGCTGTCGTTCGAGGCGGAGAGCGGCGACGCCGTCGTGCTCGGGATCCCGGCCGGCGAGCTCGAGCACCTGTCGCAGGCGATGCACGCGGCGCACGGCCGGTGCGGCGGGTTCATGGCGCACGATTCGCTGGCCGCCGCCCGCGCCGCGATCGCGCCGCCCGCGCCCGAGGCGCCGATCGACTACACGATCGATCGAGGCGACGTGGTCGCCGCGGTGCTCCCCGGGATCCGCGAGGACGCGATCCTCGCCACGATCCGCGCGCTGTCGTCGCGCAAGAACCGGTACTACCGCTCGGAGAGCGGCGCCGCGGTGGCGCGCTGGCTGCGCGACCGCTGGCGCGGGTTCACCGATCGCGAGGACGTCACGGTCGAGCTGTTCGACCAGGGCTATCCGCAGAGGTCGGTGATCCTGACGATCCCCGGGACCACGCGGCCCGACGAGGTCGTCGTCATCGGCGGCCACCTCGACTCGATCGCCCCGGGCGGGACCGCGGCCGACGCACCCGGGGCCGACGACGACGCCTCGGGCATCGCGACCCTCGATGAGGTCGCCCGCGCGCTGCTCGCGAAGGACTTCCGCCCCGAGCGCACGATCCAGTTCATGGCCTACGCGGCCGAGGAGGTCGGCCTGCGCGGCTCCCTGGCGATCGTCCGCGAGTACCAGCGGCGCAAGATCCACGTCGTCGGCGCGCTGCAGCTCGACATGACCAACTACCAGGGCTCCGATCGCGACATCTGGCTGATCGACGACTTCACCAGCCCGGCGCAGAACCGGTTCGTCGCGGCGCTGATCGAGCGCTACACCACCGCGACCTGGGGCGTCGATCGCTGCGGCTACGCATGCTCGGATCATGCCTCGTGGCACCGCGCCGGCGTGCCCGCGTCGATGCCGCACGAGACCCGCTCGCGCGACCGCAACCGCACCATCCACACCGCGCGCGACACGCTCGAGGTGTCCCATAACAACGCGAGCCACGCCGTGAAGTTCGCCCGGCTCGGCGCGGCCTACGCGATCGAGCTCGCCAAGGGCACGCTCGGTCCCGCCGCGCCTCCCGCCCAGGCCGTGGCGTCGGCGCCCGCGACCACGCCGGGCGCGCCGATCGCCCTGTGGCAGCTCGCCGGCCTGATCCTCAGCGCGGTCGCGCTGATGAGCCTGTCGCGCCGCGTGGCCTGACCGCGAGCTGGCATTGCGGGCAAGGCCGCCGTGGATGCCGCGACCAAGCCGCTCAAGGACGCGACTTCCAGCGAGGGCAAGGAAGCGTCTGCGTGGTACGAGAGCGTGTACGGTTCGGGTGCCGCCCATCGCGACAAGCTGCTTGGGGAGACGCTGCCCGATGGGTCGCCGCGTACGATGCGTACAAGAAAGAAGCGGGAGACCCGTACCATGCGCTTCCGGAAGAAGCCGACGCATGGGCGGTCGCCGGCAAGATGAAAACCGCGTACACGAAGAAATGATCATGCGCGCCTTCTTGCTCGCGCTCACCGCGGCCTTTGCGTGCGGCGCGCGAGTCGATAGCAACCAGCCAGCACCGTACGAGAGCCCATGGACACGATCAGCACCTGAATGAAGTCTGCGAGGTTCTGACCCGCGACCCGCTGACCCCGGCGGCGGCGCGCGAGGCGCTCGGCCGGTCCAGCGCTGCCTGGGTGCGCGCTGGGCGCGTGATCGCCGCGACAGACGCCACCGAACCCAACCATGTCGAGCTGGACCTGCCGGCGCCAGTTGCCCTCGACGCGTTCGATCATGCGTTCGGCGACGGGCATCCCGCACCGCGGCTTCATCCGGGAGACCTCGCCGAGGTGCTGTACTACCCGGAGGCCGCCGATGGACGGCAGCACACCTGTGCGATCATCGCACGCGCTGGGGCCGATGGTGTGCGCGCAGTCGCCGTGCGGCGCGATCCGCGGCTGTAGCGCGTTAGCAGAACCGGGCAGATTTGCTGCAATCAATACCTAGACTCGGCAATGAAGTAACCGTCTGCGCCGGCGCGGCGTATACTGGGGCATGCTGCGTCCACTCGACCGTACGTCGCCGGCGACCCAGACCGCGACCTTCGGCCTTGGTTGATTCTGGGGCCCCGACGCCCGGTTCGGGTGTCATCCCGCGATCGTTCGCACGCGCGTTGGCTATGCCGGCGGCAGCACCATCGATCCGACGTATCACGATCTCGCCGATCACACCGAGGTGTTCCAGGTCGACTTCGACCCCGCGAAGCTGTCTTACGAGGAGCTCCTGCGGCAGATCTGGGCGAACCGGCGGGGCGGACGGAGCTACGGCCGACAGTACATGGAGGCGGTGTTCTGCATGGACGCCGAGCAGGAGGCGACCGCGCGGCGGCTCGGGATCGCCGCACCGATCGTCAGCAGCGCGCGGTTCTACCTCGCCGAGGACTACCACCAGAAGTATTACCTGCGGCATGACCGCACGCTGATCGCGGAGCTCGCCGACTACACGCCGCGCGCGCTCGTCGAGTCGACCGTCGCCGCGCGACTCAATGGGTACGTCGCCGGGCGAGGCATGCTCGCGCAGCTGCACGACGAGCTGCCGCAGTTCGGGCTGTCCGCGGCGGCGGCGACGCACCTCGAGCGGCTGGTCGCGTCGCGCACGCGATGAGCTAGCGCGGGGGCGCGCGACGACCTGCGCGCTACTTGCCGATGAAGCGGGGACCGCGTTTCTCGACGAACGCCGCGGCGGCCTCGCGGTGATCCTCGGTCGTCATGCACACGATGTGGCGCCATGCCTCGTTGTCCAGGCACTCGCCGAGCGCGGCGTGCTCCGCCAGGTTGAGGTTCTGCTTCATGTGTCCGAAGGTGAGGGTTGGCCCCGCCGCGAGCGAACCCGCGAGCTCGGCGCCGGCGGCATCGACCTGATCATCGGCGACGACCCGCGTGACCAGGCCGAGCTCCAGCGCCTGCCGCGCGCCGAGGATCGGCGAGGTCAGGTAGAGCTCGCGGGCGCGCGCGCTACCGATGAGGCGAGTCATGAAGTAGGTGCCGCCGAAGTCGCCCGAGAGCCCGACCTTGCCGAACGCCGTCGTGATCTTGGCCGACTCGCCGGCGACCCGCAGATCGCACGCCAGCGCGAGCGCCAGGCCAGCGCCGGCCGCCGCTCCGGCGATGGCCGCGATCGTGGGCTTGGACATATCATGAAGCAGCCGCGCCGCCTCCATGCTCGCGCGCAGGTGGCGGATGCGCTCGTCCATGCCCAGGGCCGGCGCGTCGGCTTGCGCCATGGCCTTGACATCACCGCCGACGCAGAACGTCCCGCCGGCGCCCTTCAAGAGCACGGCGCGCACCTCGCTGGTCCGGGCCGCGCGCGAAAACGTCTCCACCAGCAGGCCGCAGAGCTCCGCGTTCAGCGCGTTGCGCCGGTCGGGGCGGTTCATCACGACGGTCAGCAATCCGTCATGCAACTCTTCGAGGACGAGCTTACTCTGCGATGCGCCCACGGGGCTCCTTTCAACGGTGCGCGGCACGTTACCACGCGCTCGCGATCCGCTGCTACTCGTGCATTCTGCTTGCGAGGTATCGAAGCCGCCGAGTACATTGCTGCGCCGATGGCCAATGAGCGTACGACTCACGCTGGCACGACCCGAAGCGCTGCGTGACCATCTGGTCGGGGCCGAGCTCGAGCGCACCTCGCTCGGCGACGCGGCCGAGACGTATCGGATCACCGCCCGCGGCCGTCCGACGCGGTACCTCAAGGTGGCAGGTGAGCTCGAACGCGAGCACGCTCGGCTCCTGTGGGCCGCCGGTCGCCTGCCCGTGCCGCACGTCGTCGCATTCGCGACCGAAGCCGATCGTGACTACTTGCTGCTGGACGAGTTGCCGGGTATGCCGATCGAGCTGGCCACCGAGTCCTCGGTCGCGGAGCGCGTCGCTCATCTCGCGCAAACCATGCGCTCGCTTCACAGCATACCGATCGCCGGGTGTCCATTCGATGCGCGCGTCCGCGAACGCCTGGTGGATGCGGAAGGCAATGTCCGTACCGGCAAGGTCGACGAGTCCGACTTCGATCCTGAACGGCTCGGCTGCAGCGCGACGAGCATCCTCACCGAGCTGCTCGCGTGGCCAGCGTTCCCGGAGGACCTGGTCGTGACGCATGGCGACTTCACGCTCGCGAACATCTTCGTCGATCCGACTGGCATGCTCGACCTCGGTCGACTCGGTGTCGCCGACCGGTATCAGGACATCTCGCTCGTCTTGCGGGACATTGAAGGTGACTACGGCCCCGAATGGCGTGAGTCGTTCGTCATGGCGTATGGCCTCGAAGCCATCGACGACTCGAAGCTCGCCTTCTTTCGCCTGCTCGATGAGCTGTTTTGAGCCGAGCGGGCTGCACGATCCACACGGGGTGGTTGTTCGGGACGCTCGCGAAGAGCTCGCCTTCCGGTTCGATACGTCGCTCCGCGGCTCGGGCTGTCCGCGGCGTCGTCGACGTGCCTCGAGCGGCTGGTCGCGTCGCGCACGCGATGAGCTAGCGCGGCCGCGCGACGACGGGCATGCCGTCCGACGGCGCGAGCGTGATGCCGCGGCGCACGAGCCGCACGCGGTCCGAAGCTGCGGCGAGGTCGACGCGCGCGAGGATCGTCGCGAGCACGATCTTCATCTCGAAGGTCGCGAACGCCATCCCGAGGCAGCGGCGCGTCCCGCCGCCGAACGGGAAGTAATGGCTCGGATCGGGTTTCTTGCCGACGAAGCGCGCCGGGTCGAAGCGCGCGGGATCGGGCCACAGGTCAGGGCGGCGGTGCACGAGGTAGATCGCCGCGGCGGCGATGGCGCCCGCGGGCAAGGCGTGGCCGCCGATCGTGGCGCCGCGCGCGAGGCGGCGCGCGACGAGCGGGATGATCGGCGTGAGGCGCAGGGTCTCCTTGATGACCGCGTCGAGGAACTCGAGGCGCGGGGCGTCGTCGCCGACCTCGTCGACCTCGGCGCGAACGCGCGCGAGGTGGGACGGATGCGCGAGCAGGTGGTGGATCACCCAGGCGAGCGTGGTGGCGGTCGTCTCGTGCCCCGCGAGCAGGAGGGTCAGCATCTCGTCGCGCAGCTCGTCGTCGGTCATCCCCGCGCCATGCTCGTCGCGCGCGTCGAGCAGCATCGAGAGCACGTCGGTGCGGCCGGCGGTGCCCTCGCGGCGGCGGGCGGCGATCACGTCGCGCACGATGCGATCGGTCTCGAACTGCGCGCGGCTGATCGACGACCACGGCAGCAGGCGGCCGAGGCCGTGCGCGCCGGCCTGCTGTACCCGCACCGCATACTCCGGCGGCGTGAGCAGCAGGATGGCGGTGCCGAGCCGCGACGTGCCCAGCGTGGTGTAGCGGACGAGGGCGTCGCGCAGCGGGCGCAGCCGCGGCTCGTCGCCCACGCCAAAGATCGTGCGCATGATCACCTCGAGGGTGATCGTCTGCATCGCGCCGTGGATCGGGAAGGCGACGCCGTGCTTCCAGCGCGCGAGCTCGGCGAGCGTGGCGTCACGCATCGCGTCCCCATAGGCGCGCATGCGATCACCGTGGAACGGCGGGAGCATCAGGCGGCGTTCGCGCAGGTGCTCGAGGCCATCGAGCAGGAGCAGCGAGCTTTTGCCGAGCGCCGATCGCAGGATGACGTTCGCCTCGCCCGCGCGCAGGACGTCGGGATCGCCGGTCCAGATGTCCTTGATCGCCGCGGGGTCGGAGAAGAAGACCATCGGCTCGGGCATGCGCGGGATGCGCACGGAGAACGCCGGGCCGTAGGTCGCGGCGAGCTGCTCGAGCATCGGCAGCGGCGTGCGCACCCAGCGCACCAGGTTGAAGATCGGGGGCGCGCTCGGTCCGGGTGGCAGCACGTCGTGAGTGTAGCTCGCGCTCGGCGCTGGACGACGACTCACCCGTCGCGTACAGAACCCCACGCACGTGGTCGCCCGACGCGACCGCTGTGTCGGCTCGGATGAACCCGAATTGGGTGTCACGCGCGGCCGAGTTGAGCGTTACTCCTGCGATGCGCCTACTCGCCTTGTGTCTCGTCGCCTGTTCATCGCCGGCGAAGCCGGCCGCGCCTGCTCGCGCGTCCGAAGCGACCCCCGCGAAGCCGGCCGCGCTGGTGACGGACCCTGCACCGGTCACGAAGGTGGCGGGCCGTATCGGCGACGCGTGTGCACCGGACCGCACGAACCCGCGGAGCACGTGTGGCGCAGGGCAGCTGTGCCTCCCGGCGCCCGGCGGATACTGCACGATGCCGTGCGGCGCGATGGGCGTGGCGTGCCCGAGCGGCAGCAGTTGCATGCCGACCAGCCGCGGCGGCGAGCTCTGCGGCCGGAGCTGCACGAGCGATCGCGACTGCCGCGGCGACCAGGGCTACCTCTGCGATCCCGGTCGCAAGGTGTGCATCCTGCCGTACTTTGCGTCCCCGGCGCTACCGAAGTGCGACGGCGCTGCGCCGCCCGACGGCGACTTCACCGCGACCATCGCGCTGTCGACCGCGGCGATGCCGGGCGCCTACCAGTTCGAACCTGCTGCGGCGCTCACGCCCGCGGGCGATCTGGTCGTCGTCTACACGAGCGGCGGCCCGATGGGCGGCAAGAGCTTCCTCGGCGTCGCGCGCGTGCCGGCGACCGGCGCGCCGGTGATCGATCGCCCGCTCGCGACGGCGAAGGCGAACCACTTCGATCCCTGGGTGGCGGTGACGCGCGACGGCGCCATCCACGCGGTGTGGCTCGGCCATGACGGCGGCGGTGTCGATCTCCACGCCGAGATCGGCTACGCGCGCTCCACCGACGGCGGCGCGACGTGGACGACGCCCGTGGCGATCCACGATCCGGAGGACTGCCCGCCGAACACGCCGTTCTGTCTCGACAAGCCGATGATCGCGTCGGGTCCGGTGCCGGGCGCGCCGGCGCGCGAGGCGCTGCGTGCGTTTTACTCGTCGGAGGCCGGCGGCGGGCTGCGGATGCGCACGTCGCTCGACGGCGGCCAGACCTGGGACGCGCCGCTCACGGCGATCGAAGGCGCGTATGGCAACGTCGCGATCGACGGCAAGGGCCGCATCCACGTCGTGGTCGCGATGGCGGACCCGCGTGGCGCCGCCGCGTTCGGCTCGTCCGACAACTCGATCGCCTACACCGTGTCGGCGGACGGCGAGACGTTCGCGAAGCCGATCACCGTCAGCGCCACCGGCGAGCGCATCCCGTTCTACTTCGTGAACCCGACGGTCGCGATCGACGATCGCCGCGGCTGGATCTACATCGCGTACGCCGCCGGCTCGCCCGACGGCACGTGGGACATCCAGCTCGCCGCCACGCACGACGCCGGCAAGACGTGGAAGCGCACCAAGCTCAACGACGACGCGACGTGCGCGAACCACATGGTGCCGAACGTCGCGCTCGACCCGACGGACGGCACGCTGCACGCGACGTACTTCGAGAATCGCGGCGGTGCGGGGCACCTCGCCTACGTGACGTGCAAGCCGAACGGCGGCGCGTGCGATCGCGCGGTCCGCGCATCGACCGATATGGCCGCGTACGAGCTCGTCCGCCACTCCACGAAGTGGCTCGGCGAGTACGAGGCGCTCGTCGTGGATGCGAAGCGCCGCCGGCTGCACGCGGTGTGGACGCAGACCGTGAGGGAGGGCGACGACGCGGTCGCCCGCCTGCGCTACGCGAGCCGCAAGCTCCGCTAGTCTGGATGTACTCGGCGGCTTCGGTCTTGCCTTGGGACGCAGGCATGCCCCCTAGCCCTACTTTCGCATGCACAGCTCATAGCTCCGTCGGAAACTGACCGAAATTAGATACATGATGGAAGCTAGGTCCTGAGCGACGGAAGCCATCTGTCTAGCTCGAA
>Ga0308175_100002497_pt1 | contig 12608 bp, 12 predicted proteins | sample PhyCR1_3_FD_203893 | JGI IMG/M metagenome (GOLD analysis project Ga0308175, IMG submission 203893) | Soil microbial communities from UC Gill Tract Community Farm, Albany, California, United States - DLSLS.C.R1 | ecosystem: Environmental > Terrestrial > Soil > Agricultural land | place: USA... | reverse complement strand
GCCGAGCGACCCGTCGAGCGAAGCGAGTAGCGGCGGGTGGGCTCGAACCACCGACCTTCGGGTTATGAGTCCGACGCTCTAACCAGCTGAGCTACGCCGCCAGGCGAGCTGCATTGTACCGGCGTCCTGCGGGACTTCTACCCTCGTCCTATGGACACGGAAAGCTGCTGGCGCTGCGGCGCGACGATGGAATGGCGCCACGGCACGTGGCAATGCACCCGATGTCGATTCAAGCTCGGTTGCTGTGAAGGCGACCCCCAGACGAACTGCGACGTTCAACCGGCGGTCGCGACGCCGAGCACCGCGCGCACCTGAGCCTGGATCTGCCACGGGTCGAGCGACTCGGCCGGTAACTCCACGACGAAGCTCTTCTCGTGCAGCGCTGTGTTCTGCCAGCGCGTCGCCGCGCCGGTCGGCCACTTCACGGAGGCGTAGCGCATGCCCGACAGCCGTGCGTAGCGTCGCGCGACCGCTTCCGATCCTCCCCACGCCCGGACGCGGTTCTCGGCCTGATGGAACCAGATGGTCACGTCGGGATGCAGCCGCTTGATCCGCGCGACCGCCACGCGCGTCTCCGGCTGCCGGCCGTTCGGGAAGGTCCGGTTCAAGTCGACGCCGTTCGCGTTCAACCGGCGGCGGATGTCGTACCCGTCCGGGTTCAGGTCCGGCAGCAGCCAGAGGTCCTCGTGGGGATGGGTTCGCAGAAGCGCGTTCACGACGACCATTCCCTCGCACTCGTTCCCGTGGATGCAGCCGACGACCAGCACCCGCGGGCCCGGTCCGGAGCGATGCAGAACCTCGATCGGGCGATGCTGCGCCGACCACCCAATGACGGCGGCAACGGCTAGGGTCGAGAGCATGGCGGTGATCGAGGCCATCGAGCTGCGCAGGACGTACCGTACGTCGACCGGCGTGCTCCGGCGGAAGCCGCTCGAGGTCGAAGCGGTGCGGGGAATCTCCTTCGCCGTCGAGCAAGGCGAGCTGTTCGGCCTCCTCGGCCCGAACGGCGCCGGCAAGACGACGACGATCAAGATGCTGATCACGCTTCTGCTGCCGACGAGCGGGCAGGCACGCGTGCTCGGCGTGGACGTGGTCGAGAACGCACGCGACGTCCGCAAGCGAATCGGCTACGTGTTCGGGGGCGACCGCGGCCTCTACGAGCGGCTCTCGGCGCGCGACAACCTCCGTTACTTCGCCGAGCTCTACGGCGTCTCGGGCAAGGCGCAGCGAACGCGAATCGACGAGGTGCTCGAGCTCGTCGGCCTGAAAGGGCGCGAGCAGGAGCGCGTCGAGGGCTACTCGCGCGGCATGCGCCAGCGGCTGCACATCGCGCGCGGGATCCTGCACGACCCCGAGGTCGTGTTCCTCGACGAGCCGACGATCGGCGTCGACCCGGTCGGCGCGCGCGAGCTCCGCACGACCATCGCCGATCTGATCGCCGCGGGGAAGACCGTGCTCCTCACGACGCACTACATGTTCGAGGCCGACGCGCTCTGCGATCGCATCGCCGTGATCGCGAAGGGCCAGATCGTCGGCGAGGGGACGCCGGAGGCGTTGAAGGCCGGCGTCGCCGAGGGCCGCGTCATCGAGATCGATGCGTTCGGCGTCGACGAGGCTGCGGTCGCGCGGCTGCGCGCGATCGACGGCGTCACCGCCGTCTCCGTCGAGGAGCGCGAGCAGAAGCAGCTGCTCGTCGTGCAGAGCACCGGCGACCGCGAGCTGACCCAGCCGCTGCTCGCCGAGCTCGACGGGTTCGAGGTCGGCCGCGTGTCGTCGCGCGAACCGACGCTCGAAGACGCGTACATCGCGCTCGTCACCGCCGAATGAGATCGCTGAAGTGAGATCGCTGAAAGTCGTCGCGAGCGGGTTCCAGATGAACCTGAAGATGCTCGGGACGTCGAGCTTCTTCCTGCTGACTTCGATCGTCCAGCCGATCATCTTCGCGACCGTCGCGTTCTACATGTTCCGCACGGGCGGCAGGAACGGGACGCTGCTCTATGCCGCGCTCGGCGCCGGGATGATGGGCGTCTGGTCGACGACCCTCTTCGGATCGGGCGGGATGATTCAGTGGCAACGCTGGCAAGGGACGCTCGAGCTCGGTGCGGCAGCGCCACCGGCGATGGCGCTCATCTACCTGCCGTTCTCGCTCGCGAACGCCTTCACCGGGATGTACGCGATGGCGGCGACACTCGTATGGGGCCGGCTCGTGTTCGGGATCGGCCTGCATCTCGCTCACCCCTGGCTGTTCGTGCTCGCGCTGCCGGCGACCGTCGTTGCACTCGGCCTGATGGGGCTCGTGCTCGCGTCGACCTTCATTCTCTACCGCCACGCGAACGCGCTCTCGAATCTCCTCGAGTACCCGGTCTGGATCGCGTCCGGCCTCGTGTTCTCGACGTCGCTGCTGCCGGTATGGACGCGTCCGATCTCATGGGCGCTGCCGCCGTACTGGGGCATCCTCGCGATCCGTCACGCAGCGCTCGGTGGCACCGTGTGGGGACCGCTCGGGATGGTGGTGCTGCTCGGGGTTGCGTCACTCGTCATCAGCACAATCACCTTCCGATGGTTCGAGCATGCGGCGCGAGCGCGCGCGACTCTCTCACTGACATGAGGCGCTGGCTCGGCATCTTCTTCGTCGGCGGCTCGATCGCCTACCGGGGACTGTTCAACTGGATCAGGCCCGCGACGTACATCCCGACGATGCTCGGCGCACCGCTCTTCCAGCTGATCTTCTTCACCAAGCTCGGCCAATATGCGCACGCCGAGAGCCGCGACTTCTACATCGTCGGCAACTCGATCCAGGCATGCTCGATGGCGTCCGTCTACGGAATGACGATGGCGGTGGCCAACGAGCGCTGGTTCGGCACGCTCGGCCCGCTGCTCGCATCTCCGGCAAACCGCTCCGCCGTGTTCCTCGGCCGCGGCGTGCCGGTGCTGGCGAACGGACTGCTGGTCTCCGCGTTCACCTTCGTCGCCGGCACGCTGTTTCTCGGCTTCCGGCCCGGCCTCGGCGCCGTGATCCCGCTCGCGGCAGTGGTGATCGCCACGGTTCTCTCGTGTACGGCCTTCGGGATGCTGCTCGGCTCGATCGGACTGCGGGCGAAGGACTTCTTCTTCGCCGCGAACCTCGCGTACTTCCTGATGCTGCTCTTCTGCGGCGTCAACATCCCGCTCGCGACGCTGCCGGGCTGGATGAGTGCAATCGGCCGCTGCCTGCCGCTGACCCACGGGATCGCGGCGGCGCGCGAAGTCGCGGCCGGCGCATCGCTCGGCCACGTCGCGGGGCTGGTCGGCACCGAGCTCGGGATTGCAGCCGCCTACGCGCTCGCGGGCCTGACGCTCTTCCGGATCCTCGAGCACGAGTCGCGCCGCACCGCCGTCCTCGACGCCTACTAGGCGGATCCCCGTTTCGGGGGAGGGTGCCGCGGCGGCGAAGCGGCGATACCCAGGGAGGCATGCGGCCCGCCCCGACCCTCCCCGTCACCGCCGGCGGCCTCGATGCGAACCAGCTCGTGGAGCTGTTCGACTCCCTGCCGATCCCCTTCCTCGTCGGACGGGAGAGCGACCGCCGGGTGCTGACCGCGAACCAGGCCTTCCTCGACCTGATCGGTTACGAGCTCGGGGAAGTCGTCGGCGCGACGCCTCCGTTTCCGTGGTGGACCAGCGAAGGCGACGTCAACGTCGGCTTCACGCCGGGCTCCGTGATCACGCGCACGTACCGGTGCAAGGACGGGCGCCCACTCGTCGTCGAGGTCACTTCGCACGGTTTCGCCGACGGGCTCTTGCTCGGGATCATCACCGACCTCACCGAACGCAAGCAACTCGACCAGCAGCTCGTCCAGAGCGGAAAGCTCACTGCGATCGGCGAGCTCGCCGCCGGCGTCGCGCACGAGATCAACAACCCGTTGTTCGCGATCCTCGGCCTGACCGAGTTCCTCCTCAAGGAGTCCGAAAACGGATCGCGGGCGCGCCACCGGCTCGAGCTGATCCGCGAGACGGGCCTCGAGATCAAGGAGATCGTGCGGGCCCTGCTCGACTTCGCCGGCGAGAACGCCGAGGGGCGACACCTCGTGCAGATCGAGGACGTCGTGCGTTCGACCGTCGACCTTGTGCGCCGTACGAACGCACACAAAGGCGTCGAGCTCGTCGACAGCTACGACGCGGCCGACGCGCTCGTCCTCGCGAGCCCGAACCAGCTCAAGCAGATCGTCCTCAATCTGATCGCGAATGCACGCCAGGCGATGCCGCTCGGCGGGACGGTCCACGTCGAGGTCTCGCGGCTCGGTGCGCACGCGCTCGTCACCGTCGCCGACGACGGGCCGGGCATCGACGCAGCGCAGCTGTCGCGCATCTTCGAGCCGTTCTTCACCACGAAGCGCGACCTCGGCGGCACAGGTCTCGGGCTGTCGGTCAGCCTCGGGATCGCCGAGTCGCACGGCGGTACGCTGATCGCGTCGTCGGAGCCGGGCGTGGGTGCGCGCTTCACAGTACGCCTGCCGCTTGCAGAGGCCGCCCACCGATGAGCCGCATTCTCGCGATCGACGACGAGAACGTGATCCGCATGCTCGTCGTCGAGATCCTCGAATCGGTCGGCCACGAAGTCGTCGGAGCGGAGAGCGCGGAACACGCGCTCGAGCTGCTCGACCACGACGAGTTCGACCTCGTCGTCAGCGACGTGGTCATGCCCGGCCTGTCAGGGCTCGAGCTGCTCGAGGCCGCACGCAGTCGCCACGCGTCACTCCCGGTCGTCCTGGTCACCGGCGCCGGCACGTACGAGACGCTGAGCCAGGCACTGACACGCGGCGCAGCCGGGCTCGTCACGAAGCCGTTCGCGCACGCCGAGCTCCAAAGCGCGGTTTCCGACGCGCTCGAACGAGCGAGCCGCACGCGTGACGAGCTGCGCGAGCGCCTGCTCGCTCCGACGCTCGCAAGCGCGCTCGCCAACGCGATCGAAGCCCGAGACTCGTATCTGCACGGTCACTGTGAACGGCTCGCGTCGCTCGCAGTCCGGATCGCAGAGGACCTCGGCGTTGCGCCCGAGGACATCGAGACGGTGCGCCTCGGCGCGATCCTCCACGACGTCGGGAAGATCGGCATCCCCGATCGCGTGCTCCTCAAGCCCGGACCGCTCGACGACGAAGAGCGGCGGATCATCGAGACCCACACGGAGATCGGTGACAAGCTGCTCAAGCCGCTCGACCTGCTCGCCGGCGCGCGGCCGATCGTCCGCCACCACCATGAGCGCTGGGACGGCGCCGGGTATCCCGACGGGCTCGCCGCCGAGGCGATCCCCGCCGGCGCACGGATCGTCTCGGTCGCCGACTCGGTCGAGGCGATGACGTCGCGGCAGCTCTACCGAAAGCCGCTCGAAGCGGCCGAGATCATCGCCGAGCTGCAACAGCATCGCGGGAAGCAGTGGGATCCGGCGGTCGTCGACGTCGTGCTGCACCTGATCGCGAGCGGCGAGCTCGTGCTGGCGCAGGGCGGCCTTCGCCTCCTGGAGCTCGCACCATGAAGACGGCGGAGACGCTCACTGCGCGCGAACGCGAAGTGCTCGGTCTGCTCGCCGACGGGCTTGCGCACGAGGAGATCGCGAAGCGGCTCGGCATCGGCTCCGAGACCGTGCGCACGCACGTACGCAAGGCGAGCAGCCGGCTCGGGGCGTCGACGCGCACGCAAGCGGTGGCGACGGCATTGAGGCTCGGGCTGATCTCGTGACGCCGCTTCGCCCTGAGCTCGAGGTTGCGGCGCTCTCCGGCGAGGTCGACGCCGTCATGCAAGGGATCGTCGACCGGCTGATGCTGCTCCGCCACGCCGACGGCGCCTCGATCTCGACCGTCGACGACGAGTTCGCCTACTTCACCGTCTGCGCCGGAGCGGACCTCCCGCTCCAGGGACAGACGTTCCGGCTCGAAGACACGCTCGGCGCCACGTGCTTGAACGGCGACCTCGCCGTGCTCCGCAAGACGACCGGCCCCGAGGTCGACCGCTGCCTGACGCCCGGCGCGGAGTCGATCGTGCTCGCGCCGCTCGAATGGCACGGCCGCGTACGCGGCGTGCTCGGTGTTCGCAGCACCTCGCTCGAGGCCTTCGACGACGCGGGCGTCGAGGAAGTCCGGATGCTCGCCGCCGGCGCTTCGATCGCACTGCGCAATGCCGAGGTGATCGCGCAACTCGCCGCCAGCGAGCGCAGCTACCGCGAGCTACACGACCGCGCCGCCGACGCCATCCTCGTCTTCGACGCGGGCTCCGTGATCATCGACGCGAACGAGGCCGCGGCCGAGCTCCTCCTGCGGCCGGTCGACGAGTTGCGCGGCCTGCACGCGAGCGCGCTCTTCACGTCGGCCGAGCTGACCGCTGCCCCCTTGCGGACGGACGAGCTCAAGCGGACGGGCGAGCTCCGGTCCGAGCGCCCGTTCCTGCGCACCGACGGCACCGAGATCATGGTCGAGTACTCGTGCCGCATCCTCGACGACGATCGCGTTCACACCGCGTTGCGCGACGTCACGCAGCGGCGGCGTGCGGAGGACCGCCTGCGGACGAACCTCGGGCGCCTGCACGCGATCGTGCAGACACAGCAGCAGATCGCCGCACTGGAGCTGGACCACGAAGCTCTCACGAGCACGATCGTCCTGCGCGCGCAACGTCTGTGCGGCGGCGACGGAGCCGCTGTGCAGTGGTTCGAGGGGCACGAATCGGTGTATCACCACTGTTCCGGCGTCGCGGCCGGCCACGTCGGGCTTCGGCTCGAGCGCTCGGCGAGCCTCGCAGGGCTTGCGGCGTTGAACGACGAAGCCGTGTACTCGTCCGACGCAGCGATCGATTCACGCGCCGACGGCGACGTGTGCGCCCGCCTCGGCATCCGGTCGCTGATCTGCGCGCCGCTCCATCGCGACGGCACCGTCGTCGGCGTCCTGTCCATCCTCGGTCGTGAGCCGCACGCATTCGACGAGCTCGCGGTGGAGACGGCCCGGCTGATGGCGGAGTTCATCGGCGCAGTCCTGCGCAACACGAACGAGCTGCAGGAGCGCGACGCGCTGCTCGAGATGCTGCGACTGCAGGACCAGATCGTCGAGCACATGCAGACGGCGCTCTACGTGTTCAGCGCCGCGGGTGGCTCGCTTCGGTTGCGCTTCGCGAACAAGGCGACCGAGAACGCGACGGGGCTCGCGATCGCCGAGGTGATGGGCCGCCCGCTCATGGAGATCTTCCCCAACGTTCCGACGGCGTTGATCGAGCGCTTGCTGCAGATCGTCGAGACGGGCGAGGTGCTCGATGCAGGCCAGATCGAGTACGCCGACGACCGGATCGGGCACAGCATCTTTTCGGTCAAGGCGTTCCCTCTTCCGGACGAAGGGGTCGCCGTGACGTTCGACAACGTCACGGACGTCGTGCGCATCGAAGGCCAGCTGCGCCAGGCACAAAAGATGGAGGCCGTAGGTCGCCTCGCCGGCGGCATCGCCCACGACTTCAACAACCTGCTCACCGCGATCTCCGGCTACAGCGAGTTCCTGATCGATGGGACGCCCGACCCGAAGCTGCGCCGGTACGCCGAGGAGATCAAGCGCGCGTCGGATCGCGCGGCCGCTCTGACGGGCCAGCTACTCGCGTTCAGCCGTCGGCAGGTGCTCCAGCCGCGCATCCTCGACCTGAACGCGACGGTCGGCGACATGGACATGATGTTGCGCCGACTGATCGGCGAGGACGTCGAGCTCGTGACGATGCTCGGCTCCGAGCTTGCGCCCGTTCGCGCCGACCCGACGCAGATCGAGCAGGTGATCATCAATCTCGCCGTGAACGCGCGCGACGCGATGCCACAGGGCGGCTCGGTCACGATCGAAACGGCGAACGTCGTCGTCGACGAGGCCGCGTTCGTAGAGTTTCGCCTGACCGACACCGGCGTCGGCATGACCGAGTCGGAGCGCCGCCAGCTCTTCGATCCGTTCTTCACGACGAAGGAAGGCGGCACCGGTCTCGGGCTCGCGACGGTCTATGGGATCGTCGAACAGAGCGGCGGCACGATCGAGGTGGAGTCGGCGCCCGGGCTCGGCTCGTCGTTCCGGATCCTCTTGCCGGCCGAGTCGGCGCCGATCGACGGGCCCGAAGCCGACCCGGCCCGGGTCGCGCCTGCCGTCGGCGAGGAGACGATCCTGCTCGTCGAGGACGAGCTCGTCGTGCGCCGTCTCGTCGCGGAGATCCTCGAGTCGAATGGATACTCGGTGCTGCAGGCGGGCGACGGCCCGTCCGCGCTCGAGCTCCTCCGGCGCCATACAGGCCCACTCGACCTGCTCGTGACGGATGTCGTGATGCCCGGCATGAGCGGGCCGGACGTCGCCGGCGCGGTCGCGGTGATGCGTCCCGGCACACACGTGCTCTACATCTCCGGCTACACCGATTCGTCGGTCGGCCAGCACGGCGTGCTCGAGCCCGGGGTCGCCTTCCTGCAGAAGCCGTTCGACGCCGACGTCCTCACACGCAAGGTGCGTGAGGTGCTCGACGACGCCGTCGTGCCCGTCGACTGAAGTTCTGCTTGTCTTCGCGCGGTGCTGCCGCCGCTGCTTCGCGAGAACGCGAACTTCCGCCGTTACTTCATCGGGCAGGCGGTGTCGCTCGTCGGCGACCAGATCACGCTGATCGCGCTGCCGCTGACCGCGGTGCTCGCGCTCGACGCGTCGGCGGCACAGATGGGGGCTCTGACGACGATCGCGCTCGTCCCGAACCTTCTCTTCTCGCTGCACGCGGGCAGCTGGGTCGACCGGCGCGCCGGGCGCCGGCAGGTGATGCTCGTGACCGATGTCCTGCGCGGGCTGCTGATCGCAACCGTCCCGGTGGCGTACGCGCTCGGGCACCTCACGTGGCTTCACCTCTACATCGTCGCCTTCGGCACCGGGACGCTCGCCGTCTTCTTCTACGTCGCCTACGGCGGCTTCTTCCAGACGATCGTGCGCCGCGAGGACTACGTCGCCGCCAACTCGCTGTCGCACGGGAGCCGGGCGTTCTCGTTTCTCGCCGGCACGAGCCTCGGCGGCGTGCTCGTTCAGCTGCTGCGCGGGCCGTACGCGCTTGCGCTCGACGCAGTCTCGTACTTCTGGTCCGCGCTCTTCATGAGCCGCGTCGACGCGCCCGACCCGCCGCGGACGGAGCACGCCGAGGGCGGCGTGTTGGCCGGCGCGCGTTGGATCCGCGGCAACGCGATCATCCGCGCGGAGCTGCTCGGCATCGCGACGCTCAACTTGTTCAACTTCATGTACTTCGCGCTGTTCCTGCTCTACGCGACGCGTTCGCTTCACATCCGTCCGGGCATCCTCGGCGTCGTGCTCGGCCTCGCGTCGGTCGGGACGCTCTTCGGCTCGTTCGTCACCGCGCGCATCTCGCGACGCATCGGCGTCGGGCCGGCATTCCTGATCGGCTGCTTCCTCTTCCCCGCGCCGCTGATCCTCGTACCGGCGGCGCGTGGGCCGCACTGGCTGATCGTCATGCTCCTGTTCACGGCCGAGCTCCTGTCCGGCTTCGGCCTCATGCTGCTGGACATCCTGGCCGGTGCGATGTCAGCCGCCGTGATCCCGCCTCACCTGCGCTCGCGGGTCTCGGGCGCGTTCATGGTCGTGAACAACGGCGTACGGCCGGTCGGGACCGCGCTCGGCGGGGTGCTCGGCTCGACGCTCGGGCTGCGCCCGACGCTCTGGATCGCGACCGTCGGCGCGCTCACCGGGATGGTCTTCCTGCTGCCGTCACCGATCCGTTCGCTGCACGACGTGCCGGACGAGGCACCGGGATGACCGAGGATCCGCTCGCGCTCTTCCACGAGTGGGTGCAGGGCGACGAGATGGTGATCGCGACGGCAACTGCCGACGGGCGACCGTCGGCGCGCGCACTGCTCTTGAAGAGCGCCGACGAGCGCGGCTTCACGTTCTTCACGGGCTACACCTCGCGCAAGGGACGGGAGCTCGAGCAGAACCCGCGCGCGGCGCTGCTCTTCCGGCGCGAAGGCATCCAGGTGCGCGTCGAGGGGACCGTCGAGCGCATCCCGCCTGAGGAGTCCGACGCCTACTGGCGCACACGGCCCGCAGGCTCACGACGGAGCGCAGCCGCGTCCAACCAGTCGGAGCCGATCGGCTCGCGTGAGGAGCTCGAGGCCGCAGTCGCCGCCCAGCCCGCCGAGCCCGAGCGCCCGGAACGCTGGGGCGGCTTCCGCCTCGTCCCGGACACGTACGAGTTCTGGCGCCACCGAGACGACCGCCTGCACGAACGTCACCTCTTCAGGGCATGCGCGGGCGGCTGGGAACGTCTACTTCTGCAACCGTGAGGAAGGCGCTCGCTGCCGCAGCCGCCGCAGCTGCACTGCTCTCCGTCGCCGCGACGGGCGCAACGACCGCGCCGCCGAAGCTCGGCGGCTGCCAGGTCTTCCCGGCGACGAACGCGTGGAACCAGCGCGTCGACAAGCTGCCGGTCGCGCCCGACTCCGCGACGATCATCTCGTCCATCGGCGACTCCAGCGTCCACGCCGACTTCGGCAGCGGGCTCTGGGACGGCTCGCGGATCGGCATCCCGTACACGGTGGTGCACGGCAAGACGACGCCGAAATCGCGCCTTCGCTTCGAATACGCGGACGAGAGCGACAAAGGCCCGTACCCGATCCCGGCGAAGGTGCCGATCGAGGGCCAGCCGTCGACGTCATCGGGCGGCGACCGCCACGCGCTGATCGTCGACCGCGACTCCTGCAAGCTCTACGAGCTCTACGCGCTGCAGCGCACGGGCTCCGGCTGGACGGCGGGGTCGGGCGCGATCTTCGACCTCCGCTCGAACAAAGTCCGCCCGGCCGGCTGGACGTCCGCGGACGCGGCCGGCCTGCCGATCTTCCCCGGTCTCGCGCGCTGGGACGGTGACGCGTCGACGGGGGTCATCCGCCACGCGCTCCGTTTCACCGTCGCGCGCACCCGCAGGGCGTACGTCTACCCCGCGCGCCATTACGCGAGCAGCTCCACGGACCCGTCGCTCCCGCCCATGGGATTGCGCGTGCGGCTCAAGGCGAGCGTCGACATCTCGCACCTGCCGCGGCAGGCACGCATCGTGGCGCAGGCGATGAAGACCTACGGGATGATCCTCGCCGACAACGGCTCGAACTGGTACGTCTCAGGCGCGCCGAGCCCGAAGTGGTCGAACGACCAGCTACACGCGCTCGGTGCGCTCCACGGCTCCGACTTCGAGGTCGTCGACACCCCCGGCGTGCGGCCGTAGCTCGACCGTGAAGGTGGTGCCGGAAGGGCTCGATTGCACGCCGACGGTGCCGCCCATCGCGGTCGCGAGCTGGCGCACGATCGCGAGGCCGAGCCCGCTGCCGATCAGCCGGTCGCGCCCGACCTTGTCGTAGAGGTAGAACCGCTCGAACGCGTGCGGCAGGTCCTCCGCCGGGATGCCGGGCCCGGTGTCCGAGACGACGAGGCCCGCGCCCTCCGCCTCCACGGTCACCGAGCCGCCGGCGGGTGTCTCACGCAAAGCGTTCTCGACGAGGTTCGACGCGATCTGAAGGATCCGGTCGGCGTCTCCCGTCGCCCACGCTTCGCCGGCGCCGGCCCGCAGGTCGACGCCGAGCCCACGCGCGGTCGGCTCGTGGCGACGCGCGGCCTCACGTGCGATCTCCGCGAGGTCGACGGCCTCCGAGCGGACCGAGAACTCGGAGCGGTTCATGCGTGCGAGATCGAGCAGGTCGCGCACGAGCCGTTCCAGGCGGCCGCTCTCCGTCGTGATCACGCGCGCCGCCTCGCCGGGCTCGAACGCTCCTTCGCCGAGCCCTTCGGCGTAACCGCGGATCGCGGTCAACGGCGTCTTCAGCTCGTGGCTGACCGAGAGCAGGAACGCACGCTCCGTGTCCCGCGACGCCGCGAGCTGCTCGACCATCTGGTTGAACGCCTCGGCGAGGGCGGCGAGCTCGGTCGTCCCTTCCGGCTCGAGCGGCTCGTGCCGCTCGTCCGCCGCGAGCGCGCGTGTCGCGGCCGCCACACGTTCCAAGGGACGGACGATCGACCGGGCGAGCAGGAAGGAAAGCGCGGCCGCGATGGCGGCTCCGGCAAGGGCGGCGATGAGCAGGTCGACGAGGAACGGCCGCCACGCAGCCGACTTCACCGACGCCGGACGCAGGAAGATCAGGCCGCGCTGCGGAATCGTCCGGTACGAATAGATCTGCTTCTCTCCCTTGTACGTCGTCTCGCCGTCACTCGAACGGTTGACGTTCGGAACCAGGCCCGCGAACGCGGGTCGTTCCTGCACCATCACGAGGATCGAGCCGAGCGTCTCGTTCCCGACCCGGTAGCTCACGTGCTGGCGCCGGTCGGCAGCGCGGTCGTCTGCGAGGCGCGCGAGCGTCGACGCCTGCGAGCGGTCGACCTGCCTCCGCGTGAGCACCGCCCCGATGACGAGCGAGAGCCCGAGCGTGATCGCGAGCGTCGCCAGGGTCGCCGCTACCAGCCGCGCCCTGAGAGATTTCATGCGACGGCTTTGTACCCGGCGCCGCGGAAGGTGCGGATCAGGTCTGGGCGGCCGAGCTTGCGACGCAGCTGCGCGACGTGGACGTCGACGGTGCGCGTGCCGCCCGGATACTCCTGTCCCCACAC
>Ga0308175_100002496_pt1 | contig 12611 bp, 14 predicted proteins | sample PhyCR1_3_FD_203893 | JGI IMG/M metagenome (GOLD analysis project Ga0308175, IMG submission 203893) | Soil microbial communities from UC Gill Tract Community Farm, Albany, California, United States - DLSLS.C.R1 | ecosystem: Environmental > Terrestrial > Soil > Agricultural land | place: USA... | reverse complement strand
CGCCAGCGTCACCTCAGACGGCTACCACATCGTGGCGCCGGACCCCAATGGTGAACAGGCCGGGCACGCGATGACGCGGGCGATCCAACTCGCCGGCCTCAAGCCGACCGACATTGATCACGTCAACGCGCACGCCACCGGCACCAGCGTCGGTGACGTGGCCGAAGGCCAGGCGATCAACAACGCGATGGGCGGACACAAGCCTGCGGTGTATGCACCCAAGTCCGCGCTCGGCCATTCGGTCGGCGCGGTCGGGGCCGTGGAATCCATCCTGACCGTGCTGGCGCTGCGTGATGGTGTCATCCCGCCGACACTGAACCTGAAGAATCAGGATCCGGAGATCGACCTCGACGTCGTCGCCGGTTCGCCGCGACCCGGCAATTACAACTACGCGATCAACAACTCGTTCGGATTCGGTGGGCACAACGTGGCGCTCGCGTTCGGGAAGTACTGAGCGCCCGATTTCCGGCCCTTACAGGAGGTTTCGATGACTATCACGGCCCCCGAGGCAGTTGGCGAATCATTGGATCCTCGTGATCCGCTGCTGCGCCTGAAGACGTTCTTCGACGACGACTGCACCCTCGAGTTCCTGCACGAGCGGGACCGTTCGGGTGTTCTCGCCGCCGCAGGCACCGTCAACGGTGTGCGGACGGTCGCGTTCTGCACCGACGGGACCGTGATGGGTGGCGCAATGGGCGTGGAGGGCTGCGCGCACATCGTCAACGCCTACGACACCGCCATCGAGGAGCAGAGCCCGATCGTGGGCATCTGGCACTCCGGCGGTGCCCGGCTCGCCGAGGGCGTCAAGGCGCTGCACGCGGTCGGCCTGGTCTTCGAGGCGATGATCCGCGCGTCGGGTTACATCCCGCAGATCTCGGTGGTCGTCGGCTTCGCCGCGGGCGGCGCCGCCTACGGGCCCGCGCTGACCGACGTCATCGTGATGGCACCGGACAGCCGCGTGTTCGTCACCGGACCCGACATCGTGCGCAGCGTCACTGGCGAGGACGTCGACATGGCATCGCTCGGCGGCCCAGACGCCCACCATAAGAAGTCGGGTGTGTGCCACATCGTCGCCGACGACGAGCTCGACGCCTATGCGCGTGGCCGCAGGCTGGTCGGATTGTTCTGCCAGCAGGGTCATTTCGACCGCAGCAAGGCCGAGGCGGGCGACACCGACCTGCACGCGCTGCTGCCCGATTCCCCTCGGCGCGCCTACGACGTGCATCCGCTCGTCGACGCGCTGCTCGACGACGACGCACCGCTCGAGGAGTTCCAGGCAAAGTGGGCGCCCTCGATGGTCGTCGGCCTCGGTCGGCTCTCCGGGCGCACCGTAGGTGTGCTCGCCAACAACCCGCTGCGCCTCGGTGGCTGCCTGAACTCCGAAAGCGCCGAGAAGGCAGCACGTTTCGTGCGGCTGTGCGACGCGTTCGGAATCCCGCTTGTCGTCGTTGTCGACGTGCCCGGCTATCTGCCCGGCGTTGACCAGGAATGGGGCGGCGTGGTGCGTCGCGGCGCCAAGCTGCTGCACGCGTTCGGCGAGTCCACGGTCCCGCGGGTCACGCTCGTCACCCGCAAGATCTACGGCGGCGCCTACATCGCGATGAACTCGCGCTCGCTCAACGCGACCAAGGTGTTCGCGTGGCCCGATGCCGAGGTCGCCGTAATGGGCGCCAAGGCCGCCGTCGGCATCCTGCACAAGAAGAAGCTGGCCGCCGCACCGGACGACGAGCGCGAAGCGCTGCACGAGGAGCTGGCCGCCGAGCACGAGCGCATCGCAGGCGGTGTGGACTCGGCCATCGAGATCGGCGTGGTCGACGAGAAGATCGACCCGGCGCATACGCGCAGCAAGCTGAGCCAGGCACTCGCCGAGGCGCCGGCACGCCGCGGGCGACACAAGAACATCCCGTTGTAGACCTTAAAATCACTCGTTTCCGTACTGTGGGTAGCGGCCCATTGCGTTGGGGGAAACATGTCGGGCCCCGACAGAGGAGTTGAGGTATGCAGGTTTCTGGATTCATGATGCGTCGTGCCATCGTCGGCGTGTACGCCGCCGGAGCATTTGCGGGACTGACCGGAACGATCGCGCTGCCGACGGCGGCCGCCGCGCCCCCATGCGACGCAGCGGGACTGAACACCGCGGTCAGCACGGTGGCTTCGCAGACAGCCGGATACTTATCCAGCCATCCTGGCGCGAATGATGCCATTACGAACGCCGGCGGGCAGGGCGGTGGCGCTGAGGCCACCATTCGGAACTACTTCGCCGCTCATCCGACGGAGTGGGCGGACCTGCAACGAATCGCGCAGCCGCTGCGCAGCCTGCGCCAGCAGTGCGAGGTGGACGTGGCACCCACTGAAATCGCACGGCTGTACGACGCTATGGCCTCATAGCGGCGGCGACGGCCTCAGTTGACGGCCTGACCGATTCCGAGGATGTTGCCTTCGCTGTCGCGGAACCAGGCACCGCGCTCGCTGCGGCCCTTGCTCGGGTAGTTGTCCGGTATGTCGACGATGTTGTTCGACATAGCCAGACCGGGGATGCCGTAGTCCTCGAACACCACACCGCGGCGGCGTAATTCGGTGACTTCGGCGTCGATGTCATCGACGTTGAATGCCATCTGGGTGAACGACCCGTCCGAGAATCCGGCGGATTCGAACAGGCAGAACACGCCCGCGGCACATTCGTACCTCAGGCCGCCGTCGCGCTCCTCGCTTGGCAGCAGGCCCAGTTTCTCGGCATACCAGCGTTTGGCACGCGCCAGGTCCTTGGTCGGTATCCGCGTCTCGACGCGCGCGTCCGCGAGACTCATCGCGTACCTCCTGCGAGCAGTTCCTCTGCCACAGTCAACACCGTGTCGCGATCGGCGTCGACCAATCCGATGCGGGTGCGTCGATCGACGATGTCGTCGACAGTCAGTGCGCCTTCGTGGGTGACGGCGTACTCGAACTCCGCGCGGATCACGTCGATTCCGTCCGCCACCGGGTCGGTGGGCCGGTCACATGTGGCTGCGGCGATGACATTCGGCGCCTCTGCGCCGAACCGGGCGACCAAGGACGAGGGCAGTTCAGTGGGAACCCGCAGTGTCGCACCCGGATTCGACGGTGCGCCGACGAGCGGCAGGTTACGTGTCCGGCAATGGTTGGCGTCGAGGCCGCGCAGTGCCACGGCCTTGTCGAGGACATCCTCGGCCATGTAGCGGTACTCGGTCAGCTTGCCCCCGATCACACTGATGACACCCGACGGCGACTCGACGACCGCGTGGTCACGCGACACGTCGGCCGTGCGGCCCCCGCCGGTGTCGATCAACGGCCGCAGGCCCGCGTAGGCACCGATCACGTCGTCACGGCCGAGCTTGACGTCCAGCGCGGTGTTGACGGTGTCCAGCAGGAAGCCGATCTCCCCCGAAGTCGGCTGCGGGACATCGGGTACCGGCCCGGGTGCGTCTTCGTCGGTCAGACCGAGATACACCCGGCCCAGCTGCTCGGGCATGGCGAACACGAAGCGGTTGAGCTCGCCGGGGATCGGAATGGTCAGCGCCGCAGTCGGGTTGCCGAACGATTCGGCATCGAACACCAGATGCGTGCCACGACTGGGCCGCACCCTGATCGAAGTATCGACCTCCCCCGCCCACACGCCGCTGGCGTTGATCACGGTGCGGGCGGTGACGTCGAAAGACTCGCCGGTCAGCTGGTCGGTCAGGCGCACCGAGGTGCCTGTCGCCTCCGACGCCGCGATCCGGGTCAAGATGAATGCGCCGTGTTGCGCGGCGGTCCGCGCGACCGCGGCAACCAGGCGTGCATCGTCGATCAGCTGCCCGTCGTAGGCCAGGAGCCCTCCGCCGAGGCCGTCGCGCCGCACAGCAGGCACCAGGTCGGCGGCCTGGCTCGCGGAGATTCGTCGTGACCGGGGCAGCGTTGACGATCGCGTGCCTGCCAAGCAGCGCAGCGCGTCGCCTGCCAGAAATCCTGTGCGCACCAACGCCCGTTCCGGCGTGCCCATCGCGGGCAGCAGCGGAACCAGCTGAGGCATGGCGCTGACGAGGTGAGGGGCGTTGCGCGTCATCAGGATTCCGCGTTCGATGGCGCTGCGCCTCGCGATACCGACATTACCGGTGGCCAAATAGCGCAACCCGCCGTGTACGAGCTTAGAGCTCCACCGGCTGGTCCCGAACGCCAGATCATGCTTCTCCACCAGCGCCACCGTCAGTCCGCGCGACGCGGCGTCCAAGGCGATTCCGGTACCGGTGATGCCGCCGCCGATCACGACGACGTCGAGCGCCTTACCGTCGGCCAGTGTCGCCAGCTCGCGAGCGCGGCGAGATGCGTTGAGGGCGGCCGAATTCGTCATCGCTTGAGGTATCCGTTCAGCGAGTGGGCGAGTTCGACGGCGAGAGCGTCGGCATTCAGGATCGGCTCGACGATCTGCGCGGACTGGATGGTCGACTGGGTGATCAGCAGGCACATGGCAGCGAGCTGGCGCGGGTCGCCCGCGCGCACACTGCCGTCGCCTTGGGCGACCCGCAGCTCGGCGGCCACCGCGTCGATCAGGATCTGCTGGCTGGTGCCGAGGCGTTCGGCGATGTACACCATGGCCAACTCGGGCGCGGAATGGAACACCGACATGACCACCTCGTCGCGCCGAAGCCGTTCGGCGACGCCGACGATGCGCTCCACCAACGCTTCGCGGCCGCCGCCGCGGGTCGGCACGTTGCGCAGCACGCCGACGATCCGCGCGGTCAACAGCGCGGCCAGCAGCGCGCGGGTGTCCGGCCAGCGGCGGTAGATGGTCGGCCGGCTCACCCCTGCCCGGCGGGCGATCTCGGCGAGAGTCACGCGGCCCACGCCGTAAGCCAGCACGCAACTCGCCGCGGCATCAAGAATCCGGTCCCCGAGGTCCGGCGATGTGTCGTTACTGATTGACAACATATGTAATACTGTAACGCATGATGAAGTGGGATGCATGGGGTGACCCGACCGCGGCCAAGCCACTCTCGGGCGGAATTCGGAAGCTGCTCGAACAGGCGCTCGGGGTCGGGAATTCCCCGGTTGCCGAGCTGAGGCTGGATCAGGTCAAGCTGCGGCCGTCCGCGCTGTCGCCCGCCGACCGGAACGCTCTGGCCGACATCGTCGGCACGGAGCACGTCGGCGTCGACGACCGCCCCAGGCTGCTCCGCGCAGGGGGCAAATCCACCCTCGACCTGTTACGACGGCGGGATCCCGGAGTCCAAGACGCACCGGACGCGGTGCTGCTGCCCGGCGACGAGAAAGAAGTGGCCGAGATTCTGCGGCTGTGCGGGCAGCGCAGCATCGCCGTCGTCCCGTTCGGCGGCGGCACCAGCGTGGTGGGCGGCCTCGATCCGCTGCGCTGTCAGTTCAAGGCCGTGATCTCGCTCGACCTAGGCAGGCTGGACGAACTGCACTCCCTCGACGAGGTCTCCGGCGAGGCCGAACTGGGCGCGGGCGTTACCGGACCGGATGCCGAACGCCTGCTCGGCGAACGCGGCTTCTCGCTCGGGCACTTCCCGCAGAGCTTCCAGTTCGCGACGATCGGCGGATTCGCCGCGACCCGTTCCTCCGGGCAGGACTCGGCGGGCTACGGCCGCTTCGACGACATGGTCCGGGGCCTGCGCGCGGTGACACCGGCGGGCGTGCTCGACCTGGGCCGGGCGCCGGAATCCGCGGCGGGCCCGGACCTTCGCCAGCTGTTGATCGGCTCCGAAGGCGTGTTCGGCATCATCACCCGCGTCCGCGTGCGCGTTCACCCGACGCCTGCCGCCACCCGCTACGAGGCGTGGTCGTTCCCCGACTTCGCCACGGGCGCCGACTCTCTGCGCGCCGTCGCGCAAACGGGTACGGGCCCAACCGTTCTCCGGCTCTCCGACGAGGCCGAGACCGGCGTCAACCTGGCCACCGCCGACAGCATCGGTGAAGACAGCATCACAGGAGGCTGCCTTGCGATCACCGTGTTCGAGGGCACCGAGGCACACGTCGAAAGCAGGCACGCCGAAACCCGGGCACTGCTCGAGGCCACGGGTGGCACCTCGCTCGGCGAGGCGCCTGCGCGCGCATGGGAACACGGCCGCTTCAATGCGCCGTACCTGCGTGACTCATTGCTGTCTGCGGGGGCGTTGTGTGAGACGCTCGAGACCGCCACCAACTGGTCGAACATTCCCGCGCTGAAGTCCGCGGTGACCGAGGCGCTGACCACCGCGCTGGCCGAAACCGGAACACCGGCGTTGGTGCTGTGCCACATTTCGCATGTGTATCCCACGGGCGCGTCGCTGTACTTCACCGTCGTCGCCGGGCAGCGTGGCAATCCAATCGAGCAGTGGCGCAAGGCGAAGACCGCGGCATCGGAAGCGATGATGCGCACCGGCGCCACCATCACCCACCACCACGCGGTCGGTGCCGATCACCGGCCATGGATGCGCGACGAGGTCGGCGACCTCGGCGTCCAAGTGCTGCGGGCGGTCAAGGCGACGCTCGATCCGGCCGGAATCCTCAACCCCGGCAAGTTGATTCCGTGACCAGCGGTCGCGTCACGATGTTGACGAACCCCGCGTCGGGGCACGGCAGTGCGCCGCACGCGGCCGAACAGGCGATCGCGCAGTTGCAGCGACGCGGTGTCGACGTTGTCGCGATCGCGGGAACCGACGCCGGGCACGCGCGACGGCTCATGGACGGCGCGCTCGAACGCGGCATGGACGCGCTCGTGGTCGTCGGTGGAGACGGCATCATTGCGCTTGCGCTGCAAGTGCTCGCGCAAACCGACATACCGCTCGGCATCATTCCCGCGGGCACGGGAAACGACCATGCACGCGAATTCCGCATTCCCACAAAGAATCCCGAAGCCGCGGCTGACGTCGTCGTCGACGGCGTCGTCGAGACAGTCGATCTCGGCCGCATCAGGGGTACGGACGGCACCGACAGGTGGTTCGGCACCGTGATGGCCGCCGGGTTCGACTCACTGGTCACCGACCGCACCAACCGAATGCGATGGCCGCATGGGCGGATGCGCTACAACATGGCCATGGTGGCCGAGCTGTCCAAGTTGCGGCTGTTGCCGTTCCGGTTGTCGTTCGACGGCGACGAGCTGGTCACCGACCTCACGCTTGCCGCGTTCGGAAACACCAAGAGCTACGGCGGTGGCATGCGGATCTGCCCGAACGCCGACCCCACCGACGGGCAACTCGACGCCACGATGGTGGCCTCGGCGTCGCGCACCCGGCTGATCCGCCTGTTCCCCACCGTTTTCAAGGGCACCCACATCGATCTCGACGATGTGCGCACCGCGCGAGCGCGCACGATCACCGTCGACTCCCCCGGTATCAATGCCTACGCCGACGGCGAGTTCGTCTGCCCGCTTCCGGTCGAAGTGTCGGCAGTCAGCGGCGCGCTGAAGATCTTGCGACCCGCTAGCCCACTCCCCGGCTGAGCCAGGTCACCTCGCCTGTGTCGCCGCCGCTGCGATAGGGCTCGAGGGCTTCATCCCATGCGGTGCCGAGCACCGAGTCCAGTTCGGCGGCCAGGGTGTCGGCGCCGGAAGCCATAAGCGTCCGAAGCCGCATCTCGCCGACCAGCACATCGCCGTTGGCGCTCATCGCGCCGCTCCACAACCCGAGCTGCGGTGTGTGGCAGAACCGGTGGCCGTCCACGCCTGCGCTGGGATCCTCGGTCACCTCGAACCGCAGCACCGACCATGAGCGCAGCGCGTTGGCGAGCTGTGCGCCGGTACCGACCGGCCCCACCCAGTTGGTGACCGCGCGCAGCTGGCCGGGCATCGCTGGCTGCGGGGTCCATGTCAGGTTCGCCCTCGACTGGAGTGTCGATGACAACGCCCACTCGACGTGCGGGCACACGGCCGCGGGCGAGGCGTGGATGTAAACCACGCCCGACGTCGAGTCGGCGAACTGGTTTGACGCACGCATCTGCTGCTCCTTCGGCTCCACGAGGGACGTCTTCCCCAACGACCTGGCGGATAGATGAGCTGCAGTTGTGACGTACGTGCCTATTGTGCCTTGTGAGGCCCCTGTTGCGCTAGTCCCCTCGCGATTTGCTCCCGAATTCGGCGATGACGGCGTCGGAGAGCTCCGGCCAGCACCCGTGCGTCCAGTCGCCGAATGCGCGATCGGCCAGGGCCACGAGGGCCAGCTCGCCTTTGGGATCGACCCAGATAAATGTCCCTGACTGGCCAAAATGCCCGTATGTTCGGCCGGAGTTGGCCGATCCGGTCCAGTGTGGCGACTTGTTGTCGCGGATCTCGAACCCCAGCCCCCAATCATTGGGTCGCTGAACTCCGAACCCCGGCAGCACACCGTCGACCCCGGGGAACTGGACCGAGGTGGCCTCGGCGTGCATCTCGGCCGAAACCAGGGCAGGTCGCAACAGGTCAGAGGCGAAAAGGACAAGATCACCGACGGTCGACGAGGCACCGTAACCCGCTGCCTTGAAGCCCCCTTCGAGTTCGCTGGACCCCATGCCGAGCGGCTCGAACACCGCCTCGGCGAGGTAACGGCCGAATTCGATAGCGGCTTCTTTCGCCACCGTTTCTGCTGCGACTCCGAATCCGTAGTTGGAGTACATGCGGCGCTTGCCCGGCGGCGACGTGACCTCGTCGGAGTTCATCGAATACCCGGAGGTGTGGGCCAACAGGTGACGGACCGTGGAGCCGGAAGGCCCCGCGGGAGTGCCCAGCTCGACCACACCCTCCTCGATCGCGACCTGCACGGCGCGGGCGACCAACGGCTTCGTCACCGACGCCAGCGCGAACCGGTGCGCGGTGTCGCCATGCTCCGCGAGAACACCCGACGGCCCGACCACCGCCGCAGCGGCAGTCGGCACCGGCCAGTCCGCGATCGCGTCAAGCGCGCTCATTCAGACGCGCCCGCCGACGGAGTCGATGTCGATAACGACGCGGGTGATCGAACACCAACTCTGCATCGACTGCGTCCATGCGTGTCGGTGCTGCGCGTCCACCTCGCCGCTTGTGCGCAGCACGAGCCGATAGACGTCGCCCGCCCATTCGAGCGCAACCCGTTCATCGAGCACCGGCAGAAGCGCGTCATCGATAAGCCGGTACCCGTCCCCGATCCGCGATTCCAGTAGTGCGGTGACCCCGTCGACCACCCGCGCGAGCACGGCGAGCGTCGCGTCGCCCGCGTTCACGGCCGTATCTCGCAACGCGGTCGCGGCCTGGACCGCCGCGACATCGTCTCCCGCAGCAAGTGCGGCAACGGCGTCGAGATAGGCCAGATAACCGAGCGTTCCGGCGGCAGGCACGCCGGCAAGCAGCCCCCGCGCCCGATCTGCCCACAGCTGTGACACCACCCGATGACCGCGCGCGTGCCACTCCAGCGCGAGTTCGGCGGCCTTCATCGCCGCGGCGGCGGGATCGGCGCGCACCAGCCGGTCGTAGACTCGCTCGGCGAGGCGGACCGCTTCATTTGCATAGCCCAGACGCCATGCGGCGGCGCTGTAAGCCTCCAGGTCACCGGTCGGCATCGCGCCGAGTCCGTCGGCGCGCACGAACGCCTCATAGCTTGCGCGCCAGTCGTTGCGCTGGTGAGCGCTGCGCGCCTCGGCGAGGAAGTCCATCAGTGTGTTCATTTCGTCTCCATCACACCAGCTGTATCGAACGCTTCGCCAGACCCATCCAGTAACCGTCGATGATCTGTTGAGGTGGCTGCTCCGGATCGCTTGACGCGCCGAGCGCCGCGAACAGCGGCGCGAAATGCTCGATGGTCGGGTGCGCGTACGGCATCCCCGGCGCCTTGTTCCGAAAGTCGATGAGCGCGTCGAGATCTCCGGCGGAGAATCTCTCCGCCGCCCACCCGTCGAAGTCCACCGACCAGCCCGGTGGGATGGCCTCCGGCGACGGATCCTCCAGGAACGGCAATCCGTGGGTGGTGAAACCGGAACCGATCACCAGCACCCCGGCTTCGCGCAGCGGACGAAGCCGCTCGCCGAGTCGCAGCAGTCGTTGCGGGTCCAGGGTCGGCATCGAGATCTGCAGCACCGGAATATCGGCACCGGAATACATGACCGTCAGCGGGACGTACGCGCCGTGGTCGAGCCTGCGGTCCGGGTCATGGTTGACCGCCTCACCGTCGGGCATCGACTGTTCGATGCAGGCGGCCAACTCCGGCGCGCCGGGTGCGTCATAGGTGACGTCGTAATAGTGCGCGGGAAAGCCCCAGAAGTCGTAGGTCAACGGTGTTTCGGTGGTGGTGGAGCCGATCGTCAGCGGCGCGGCCTCCCAATGCGCGGAGACGACGAGAATTGCGTTCGGGACCGGGATGTCGTCGGCCCATGCGGCGAGCTGCGACACCCACAGCTCGTCGTCGACCAGCGGCGGCGCGCCGTGACTCAGGTACAGCACCGGCATCACGGTTCCATTATCGGCTCCCGATGCGCTCCGCTATCGGCTCACCGACTTATCCCGCTAAGGTTTGACTCATGGGTCAAACAGTGCGCGGAGTGATCTCACGACAGAAGGGCGAGCCCGTCGAGGTGGTGGATGTCGTCATCCCCGACCCGGGACCGGGCGAGGTGGTGATCGACATCCAAGCCTGCGGCGTCTGCCATACAGACCTGACCTATCGCGAGGGCGGCATCAACGACGAGTACCCGTTCCTGCTCGGGCATGAGGCCGCAGGCATCGTCGAAGCGGTCGGCGATGGTGTGACGAACGTGGAGCCAGGTGACTTCGTGATCCTGAACTGGCGCGCGGTATGTGGTCATTGCCGCGCCTGCAAGCGTGGCCGTCCGCACCTGTGTTTCGACACCTTCAATGCCGAGCAGAAGATGACTCTCACCGACGGCACCGAGCTGACGCCCGCGCTGGGCATCGGGGCGTTCGTCGACAAGACGCTGGTGCACGAAGGGCAGTGCACAAAGGTCGACCCCGCCGCCGACCCCGCCGTGGCCGGACTGCTGGGCTGCGGAGTGATGGCCGGCATCGGTGCGGCGATCAACACCGGCGGGGTGAGCCGAGACGACACCGTCGCCGTGATCGGCTGCGGCGGGGTGGGTGACGCCGCCATCGCAGGCTCGCGGCTGGTCGGGGCCAAGCGGATCATCGCGGTCGACACCGACAACAAGAAGCTCGACTGGGCGCGGGATTTCGGCGCCACCCACACCATCAATGCTCGCGAGCTCGATCCGGTAAAGACCATCGCCGACCTCACCGACGGCAACGGCGCCGACGTGGTGATCGACGCAGTCGGCAGGCCGGAGACCTGGAAGCAGGCGTTTTATGCCCGCGATCTAGCGGGAACGGTTGTGCTGGTCGGTGTTCCGACGCCGGACATGCGCATCGACATGCCGCTGGTGGACTTCTTCTCGCGTGGCGGGTCGCTGAAGTCGTCGTGGTACGGCGATTGCCTCCCCGAGCGCGACTTCACCAGTTTGATCAGCCTGTACCTTCAGGGCCGGCTGCCGCTGGAGAAGTTCGTGTCCGAACGCATCGGCCTCGACGACATCGAGGACGCCTTCCACAAGATGCACGCCGGTGAGGTGTTGCGGTCTGTGGTGGTGATGAAATGAACGGCGGCCCGATTCAGCGTGTGGTCACCCACGGCACCTTCGAACTCGACGGTGGAAGTTGGGAAGTCGACAACAACATCTGGATCGTCGGGGACGAGAACGATGTGGTGGTTTTCGACGCCGCCCACGATGCCGGTCCGATCGTGAATGTCGTCGGCGGTCGCAACGTCGTCGCCGTCATCTGCACTCACGGTCACAACGACCATGTGACGGTGGCGCCCGAGCTGGGTGTTGCGCTGGACGCCCCGGTCCTGCTACATCCGGCCGATGACGTGCTGTGGCGAATGACCCATCCGGACAAGGATTTCCGTGCGGTCGGCGAGGGCGAGACATTGCGTGTCGCCGGTACCGAATTGCGTGCGCTGCACACTCCGGGGCACTCGCCGGGCTCGGTGTGCTGGCATGCCCCTGAGCTGGGTGCGGTGTTCAGCGGCGACACGCTTTTCGAAGGGGGGCCGGGGGCGACCGGCCGGTCCTACTCGGACTTCCCGACCATCCTCGAATCGATCGTGGGCCGGCTCGGAAAGCTGCCCGGCGACACCGTCGTCTACACCGGCCACGGCGACTCCACCACAATCGGCGACGAGATCGTGCACTACGACGAATGGGTGGCGCGCGGCCACTAACCGTTGAGAATGCGGCGTTTCTCCGTCTCGAACTCCGCATCGGTGAGCGGACCCGAATCCCGCAGCGCCGCAAGGTTCTTCAGTTGTTCGATGCGGACACCGTCATCCGTCGGCGTGTACGGGTCGCCGACCGCATACGAGTCACTGACATCGATCGGCTGGTGGACGGGGGCGCGCGCCGCCTTGCGCGCCCGGACCGCCCAGAGGATCCATGCGGTCAGCTCCAGCAGCCGACGACGAACAGGCCGGCGAATGCCCATGCCAGCCACCCATACGAAGAGTCGTGCCCGAACGCCAATTGCGGGTTGATGTAACCGTTGACCTTGCCGTCGGTGTTGACGTTGTAGGTCCCCTCTGCCGGAATCTGCAGCACCCACACCCTGGTGTGGGCGTCGTTGTTCACGGTGGTGGTGGTCCCGTAGCTTTCGGAGACCTGCGGCTCCG
>Ga0308175_100002495_pt1 | contig 12611 bp, 11 predicted proteins | sample PhyCR1_3_FD_203893 | JGI IMG/M metagenome (GOLD analysis project Ga0308175, IMG submission 203893) | Soil microbial communities from UC Gill Tract Community Farm, Albany, California, United States - DLSLS.C.R1 | ecosystem: Environmental > Terrestrial > Soil > Agricultural land | place: USA... | reverse complement strand
ACACCTCGGGGCTCATGGTGGTGGCCAAGACCGACCTGGCCCATCGCCGCCTGGGGGCGGCGATCGCCGCGCGCCGAGTGCGCCGGACCTACGCGGCCCTGGCCTGGGGTCATCTCGATCGGAGCCCGACGGTCATCGATGCACCGATCGCGCGCCACCCGGCCGATCGAAAGCGCATGACCGTCACCCCGGCCGGCCGTCAGGCGCGGACCGACGCGTTCGTGGTGGGTCGCTATGGCGTTGCCGACCTGCTCCGCCTCGAGCTGCACACCGGGCGCACCCACCAGATCCGGGTCCATCTCGAGCACACCGGCCATCCGGTGGTGGGCGACCCAGTCTACGCCGGCGGGGGGAGCCGGCGCATCTCGGGCGTGGCTCGAAAGGCCGCCGAGGTCCTGGAGGCGGCGACCCCCCGGCAGGCATTGCACGCCGCCGCTCTGGCATTCCGCCATCCCGCGTCGGGCGAACCACTTGAATTCCACTCCGAATGGCCGTCCGATCTGCGGCCGGCACTTCTTGCAGTCGGTGGCGAAGACTTGGTTGCTCGCCCCGACCCCCTTGGCTATCTTCTTTTCTTCAATAGAGATGGCTAACTCCCCGACGCTCCACGCCGTCATTTTTCGCATCGGTGCGCTTATTTGCGCGGCCCCGGCAGGGATCGTGCGTGAGATCCTGCCGCGCCTGACGGCCACCCGGATTCCGGGCGTGCCCCAGGCCATCGAAGGGCTGGTCAACGTGCGGGGAACCCTGCTCACCGTGCTCGACGGCCACATCCTCCTCCAGCAGCAACGCCGGGAGGACGACGAGGGGGCCATCGTGGTCGTCGAAGTCAGCGGCCGGCGATACGGACTCGGGGTGGGGCAGGTGGTCGACTTCCTCGAGCTTCCCGCTCATATGGTCGCCGAACGGGCCGAGTTGCCCGGCATCGACCCCCGCCTGGTCAAGGCGGTCGGAGTGCGCGACGGCCAGCATTTCATTGTGCTCGACATCGACGCGCTGGTCGCGCCGATCATCTGAACGGCAGTCGCGAGAGGCCGACGGGCGCCGTCCGGATGACGGCGCGGCGGCAGGCACTCCCTCGACCGACGCTTGACGACTTACGACTCGATCCGGAGGCCGTCCGTGAGCCACACAGTACTCGTCTGCGATGACGCCATCTTCATGCGCACCATGATCAGCGACATCCTGGCGCAGGCCGGCTTCGAAGTGGTGGGCGAGGCGGAATCGGGCGCGCAGGCGGTCGAGAAGTACCGCTCGCTCAAGCCCGACCTCGTCACCATGGATATCGTGATGCCGGACATGGGCGGCATCGAGGCCGTGCGCGAGATCTGCAAGACCGATCCCGACGCCAAGATTCTGATGTGCAGCGCCATGGGACAGCAGGCGCTGGTGGTCGAGGCGATCCAGGCCGGCGCCAAGGATTTCGTGGTCAAGCCATTCCAACCCTCGCGCGTGCTCGAGGCGGTGCAGCGCGTCCTGGGCTGACCGATGGACCTTTCGAAGTACGCCGCGCTGTTCCTGGCCGAGAGTCGGGAGCACCTGAGCAGCTGCAATCAGCTGCTGCTCACGTGGGAGCGTGAGCCGACGGCGACCGAGCCCGTGGGCGGCCTGTTCCGGTCGATCCATACCATCAAGGGCATGGGCGCCACCATGGGGTTCACCGGCGTGGCGGAGCTGGCGCACCGGCTGGAGAGCCTGCTCGACGCCCTTCGCCATGGACGGGTCACCCCCGAGGCCGGCACCTTCGAGCTGCTGTTCCGCGCGGTGGATGCCCTCGGCGCGGCGGTCGAATCGGCGGCGGCGGGCCGGGAGGTGGCTCCCGATGCCGCGCTGGTCGCGGGGCTCGACCAGGCCACCGCCGGCGGCCGGGGACCGGCGCCGTTATCGGAGCCCGCAGCGCCGGCCGAGCCGCACCGGCGTCGCGCCACCGACGCGCGGGGCCGCTCGGTCCAGGTGGTGATCCGGGCCGACGCGGTGATGCGCGGCGCCCGGGCGGTGCTCGCGGTGCGTCGTGCCGAAGCGCTTGGCCTGGTGACCGCGGTGCGCCCGCCGCTGCTGCAGCTCGAGCGCGAGGAGTTCGACGGGAAGCTGTCCTTCCGCATCGAGTCGCCGGCCAGCGAAGACGAGCTGGCGGCGGTCATCCGGACGGCCGGCGAGGTCGAGTCAGTCCGGTTCGAAGAGCCCACGGTCGAGGGCACCGGGCTCAGCCGCCAGCGTCAGATCCGGGTGGACCTGAACCGGCTGGACCGCCTGATGAAGCAGGTGGGTGAGTTGGTGGTCGCCAAGAATCGCCTGGGCGTGACGGCCGCGCATTCGGACGACCCTGCCCTCGTCGAGCTGGCGGACCAGATCTCGCGGCTGGTGTCGGGCATGCAGGCCGAGGTAATCGCCTCGCGCATGACACCGGTGGGCGAGGTGTTCGAGCGGTTCCCCCGCCTGGTGCGCGACCTGGCTCGCGACTTGGGCAAGCGGATCCGGTTCGATATGGAGGGCGAGGAGATCGAGCTCGACCGCTCCATCCTGGACGAGATCGGCGATCCGCTGCTTCACCTGATCCGGAACGCCGCCGATCATGGAATCGAGCGGCCCGAGGTCAGGACCGCCGCGGGAAAGCCGGTCGAAGGGCGGATCCTGCTGGCCGCGGCGCGGGAGCGGAACAGCGTCGTGCTCCGCGTGACCGACGACGGCCGCGGGATCGACCGGGCCGCGATTCTGTCCAAGGCGCGGCGTGACGACGCGAGCGACGGTGTCGCGGGCGAGGCGCTCACCGACGACGCCCTGCTTCGGGTGATCGCCCGGCCGGGATTCAGCACCGCCCAGACCGTGAGCGGCGTGTCGGGCCGGGGCGTGGGGGTCGACGTCGCGATGACCCGGGTGCGCCAGCTCGGCGGGACGCTCGAGATCCGGTCGGAAGTGGGGAAGGGGACCACCTTCCAGATCCGGGTGCCGCTCACCCTGGCCATCGTGCGGGCCCTGCTGGCCGATGCCGGCGGCGAGCGCTACGCGGTCCCGCTGGCCTACGTGGCGGAAACGGTGGACTTCGATCCCCGGGCGGTGACCGCGCTCCGCGCCCGCGAAGCGCTGGTGGTCCGGGAGCAGGTGATCCCGACCGTGCACCTCCGGGACCTGGTGGCGAGCCGAGAGCGGCCCGCGCCTTCCCGGCGGCCCACGGTCATCCTCGAGGTGGGCGAGCGGCGCACCGCCCTGGTGGTGGACGCGCTGCTCGGCCAGCAAGACATCGTGGTCGCGCCCTTCGATGCCCCGCGCGGCATGCCGCCGTACGTGGGGGGGGCGACGATCCTGGCGGACGGCGCCCCCGCGCTCGTGCTGGACGCCGCCGCCCTGCTGTAGGGAGAGAGCTCATGGAAGACGTGCGGGGCCTGAAAGAGCTGCAGCTCGACGCGCTGCGTGAGGTCGCCAATATCGGCGCCGGGCACGCGGCCACCGCCCTGTCGCAGATGACCAACCGCACGATCATGATCGCGGTGCCGGAGGTGAACGTCCGGCCCCTCGAGGAAGTCACCGATCTGGTCGGCCGGCCCGACGAGGTGGTGGCGGCCGTGCTGATGCACGTGATGGGCGATCTCACCGGCCGGACCCTGGTGATGTTCGACGAGCAGTCGGCCCGAGCGCTCTGTGATATACTGTTCAAACGGAGTGCCGGGACCACCCGCGAGTTCAGCGCGATGGAGCAGTCGGGCCTCAAGGAAGCCGGCAACATCCTCGCGAGCGCCTACATGAACGCGCTCAGCGACTTCATGGGTATGATGCTGGTGCCCTCGGTGCCCAGCCTGGTGGTGGACCTCGCCGCGGCCGTGCTCACCACGACGTATCTGAATTTCGGCCACGACCGCGACTACGTGTTCTGCGTCGAGACCTCCTTCCGGGTCGAGGGCGACGCCCAGCCACTCCGCGGCCATTTCCTGCTCCTGCCCGACACGCCGTCGCTGCGGGCCATCTTCGACGCCATCCGCCTGACCTGAGCCGATGCCCGGGCCCGTGCTGTCGGAGCGCGATCTCGCCGTTCTGCGCTCCTTTGCCCGCCGCATCGATCCCTCCGATGCCGGCGCCCACAACAACCTGGGCGTCCTCTACTATCAGAAGGGGCTGACCGAGGACGCCATCGCGGAGTTCGTCCGCGCGCTCGAACTCGACTCCAAGATGCAGGTCGCGCAGAGCAACCTCGACATTGCCTATCGGGAGAGCGGCCACTACGACCGCCGCATTACCGAGCTTCGCGAGCGGGTCCGCCGCCATGCCGAGGACCGCGAGGCCCGCTGGGAGCTCGGACGGGCCCTCGCCGCGCTGGGCCGCCACCCCGACGCCATCGCCGAGTTCCAGGCGCTGCTCGCCTGGCAGCCCAGCGACGTGCCCGCCATGCTGCAGCTGGGGTTGGCCGAGAAGGCGCGCGGCAACCTCGACACGGCCACCGACTGGCTGGCCCGCGCCTGCCGCCAGGATCCCGCCAGCGCCGTGGCCCGGTTCTACTACGGCGAGGTGCTCTACAACCGCGGGCTCAACGAGCCGGCGCTCGAGGCGCTCCGCGAGGCGATCGCCCGCAATCCGGACTACGCCGAAGCGCACTACCTGCTGGCCTTCGTCTACGGCGACATGGGGCTTCACGAGGAAGCCCGCGAATCCACCAAGCGCGCCATCAAGCTGAATCCCACGCTCGCGCGCGCCCAGGCCAACCTGGCGCTCGAGCGGTACGCGCCCGCGACCCAGCCCGGCCGGCGCGGCGACCGGCCCCAGATCGTCGAGGGCGGCGCGCTCGCCCACTACAACCTGGGCCTCGCGTTCCGGCAGAAGGGGCTGCTGGCGGAGGCGCTGCGCGAGTACGCCGTGGCGCTCGAGGCCGGCGAAGACCGCCGGATGACGCTCCAGGCCATGGCCGAGGTTCGGCTGCTCCAGCGTGAGCTGCCGGCCGCGCTCGAGCTCTACGACGCGCTGGTGCGCGAGCATCCCGACTCGCCCAAGCTGTGGAACGAGCGCGGCGTGTGCCTCCACCAGGCGGGTCGGCGGGCCGACGCGATCGCCTCGTACGAGCGGGCCCTGTCGGTCGATCCCGGCTATCAGCTCGCCTGGAACAACCTGGGCGTGGTGCGGGCCGGCGAGCCGCCCGAGGCGGCCGTCGACGCGTTTCGCCGCGCGCTGGCCGGGGAGCGGCCGCTGTTCGCCGCCCGGCTCAACCTGGGCCTGCTCCTGCTGCAGCGCCACCAGCTGCGGCAGTCGCTCGACGAGTATCAGCAGGCGCTGGCTGAGCAGAGCGGCAGCGCGGTGGCGTGGAACGGCGTGGGCCTGGTGCTCATGGAGCTCCGCCGGTTCGAGGACGCGCGCAATGCCTTCGGTCGCGCGGTGGATGCCGACGCGAACATGGCGGGCGCCCACTACAACCTGAGCTTCGTGCTCAGCCAGCTGGGCGACTTCGACGGCGCGCTCCGCGAGACCCGCCGGGCGCTCGAGCTCGAGCCGCTCTACGTGCCGCAGAAGTTTTCGCTCACCATCGACCTGCAGTACGAAGATCCCACCATCGCGATCGCGCCGGAGCTCGCCACCGAGGCCGCGGGCGATCAACTGGCCGGCGAGTTCGCGTTCGACCCGCCCGCGCTGGACCAGCTCTTCGCCGAGCTTACCCCGGCGGTCGCGGTCGCCAACGGCCATGCCGCGGCCGGGGACGCGCTCGACCTGGCCCGGGACTACATCGCGAAGGGTCTGCTCGATCTCGCGTCCGCCGAGCTGAGCCGCGCCGCCGCGCGGGGCGCGCCCCAGGGCGCCACCGCGGTGCTGTTGGGCGACATCTTCGCCAAGCGCGGCCTCTATGGTGAGGCCCTCGAGCGGTACCGCGCGGCCCGCGCCGCGACGCCGGACGACCCGGACGCGACGCTGGGCGAGATCCGGGCTCTGCTCGCGCTCGGCTGGGCCGGCGAGGCGGCGCCGCTGGCCGACGAGCTCGCGCAACAGGTCCGGGGCGACGTGGAGGTGCTCGTGGCGCGGGCCCGGGTGCGGCTGGCCGTCAACGACGCCCTCGGGGCGCTCGACTGCATTCGCGAGGCGCAGGCCCTCGACCCCGGCCGGCCCGATCTGTTCCACCTGCAGGCGCAGGTGTCCGGGCGCCTGGGCGACCGCTCGGCCGCGCTGGCGGCCTTCAATGCGGCCCTCCAGCTCGACCCCTCGCTGGTGCGCGTCTGGTTCGAGCTCGGCGGCATCGAGGAAGAGCGCGGCAACCTGGCGGCGGCCCGCGCGGCCTACGAGCGCGCGCTCGACCTGCTGCCGACCTACAGCGCCGCGGCGATCGCCCTGGCCGACCTGCTGCGCCGCACCGACGGACCGCGCGCCGCCGTCGGCGTGCTGATCCGGCTGCTCGAGGCCGATCCCTACGAGCTCGAGGCCCTCACGGCACTGGGCCGAGCGCTCCTGGAGGATGGACGGACCGTCCAGGCGCTCGAGGCGTTCGAGCGGGTGCTCCGCTTCGACCCCGAGCACGCGGGTGCGCTCTATTACGAAGGCGCGGCCCTGGCGCGCCAGCGGCAGTTCGATCAGGCGGTGCAGGCCTGGGAGCGGGTGGTGCAGCTCGACCCCGCAGGACCGTACGCCTCGCAGGCGCGGACGCGGGCCCGGTCCGCGCGCGACCTCCAGCACATCTTCGCGGCCTCGGTGGGCTGAGCCGTGGCACTCGAGGGACCGCTCAAGGACCTGCACATCCAGGATGTCTTCCAGCTACTCGATCTGGGCCGGAAGAGCGGGGTCCTGCGCGTCACCTCCGAGCTCCGGCAGACCGCCGGCACGGTCTGCTTCGAGCGCGGCGGAGTGGTGGCCGCGGCGGTGGGGAGCGACCCGCAGCCGCTGGGCGCGCGGCTGGTCCGCGCGGGCAGGATCACGGCCGCCGACCTCGATCGCGCCCGCAGCATGCAGACCGGCGGCGATGACCGGCGGCTGGGCGACATCCTCGTGAGCCTCGCCGCGATCTCGCGGCGCGAGCTCGACCGGCAGCTCAAGGCGCAGATCGAGGAGGCGGTGTTCGAGCTGCTGCGCTGGTCCGAGGGCTACTTCCGGTTCGAGGAGGGCGCGCCCTGCCACGCGGCGGTGGAGGCGCCGGTACGGTTTCCCACCGAGGCGCTGCTGATGGAGGCGGCCCGCCGGATCGACGAATGGTCGCGCATCGGGTCCAAGGTGTCCCACCTGCGGCTGGTGCCGCGCCTTCCGCCTCCCGAGGCGCAGGGCTCCGAGCCGCTCGATCTGGTGCCGTTCGAGTGGGAGGTGCTGGCGGCGGTGGACGGCTTGCGCGATCTCCGCTCGCTGGCCGAGATGCTGGGCCGCTCCGAGTTCGAGGTGGCACGCACCGTCTACGGGCTCACCAACGCCGGCATTGTGGTGCTCGACGACCCCGCGCACCCGGGCCAGGAGGCGGAGCCGGGCCGGGACCTGGCCGCGCTGCTGGTCCCGGCGCGCGAGGCACTCGCGGGGGGCCAGTACGATCTGGCCGCCGGCGCGCTCGAAGAGGTGCTCCGGGTCGATCCGCTCATGCCCGAAGCGCGACGGCTGCTGGGTCTGTGCTATGCCGGCGTGGGCCGGTTCGGCGAGGCGCTCGAGCTGTGGAGCTCGTGGAACCGTCTGGGCGACCGGACCCCGGGCGAAGAGGGGGAGTCTCCCAACGTGGCGCGGTTGTGCCAGTCGGTGGAGACCATCGTGAAGGAGCTGGAGCGGTTCCGTGACTGACGATATCCGAGCTCTTACCGCGCGGTTGGCCGACGAGCCGGGAAGCCTGGCCTTCCTGGAGCTGGCCGAAGCGTTGCGACGGCGTGGGCAGCTCGACGCGGCGCACAAGGTCGCCCGCGGCGGACTGACGCGGTACCCGGGGCTGGCCGACGCGCACGACCTGATGGCGAGGATCCTGAGCGATCAGGGCGATCTGGCCGGCGCATTCGACGCGTGGGCCTCCGCGCTGCAGATCGACCCCATGCGGGTGAGCGCGCTCAAGGGCATCGGCTTCCTCTACTTCCGGGCCGGGGAGACCCCGGCCGCGCTGGACCACCTGCAGCGTGCGCTGGAGGTGGAGCCTGACGACCTGTCGATCCGCCAGGCAATCGGACGGATCGCCGCGCCGACGGGCGAGAGGCCATCGGCACCGGCGGACGCGCGGAGCGGTGCCCGAACCCCGTCGGCCGCACCCCTCGCCCCTTCGGCCGCCCCGACGCCGGCCGAGTCCATCGCGGCGGGCCCCTTCGACGCGGTGGACGGTGGGGAGCGCGGACTGCTGCTGGTCGACGCGAGCGGGCTTCGCCTCGGCGGTCGGCTGGCCGATGGGCCGGCGGACGCCGCCGGCGACCGGGTGGCGGCGCAGCTCGCCGGAGTGTCGCGCGAGGCGGCCCGCGCCACCCGGCTCCTGGGTCTCGGAGCGTGGCACACGATCTCGGCCGAATCGCCCGACGGTCACGTGGTCCTTACCCCGGCCGGCCCCGACACGGTGGTGGTCGCCGCCCGAGAGCCGGCGATCCCGATGGGGCGGGTTGCGCTGCTCGCGGAGCGGGCGGCTCGCTCGGCCCGGGCCTGGCTCGAGGAGCAGGCATGACCGCGACCCAGGCCGTGCTCGACCGCGTCACCCGGGTGCCCGGCATTCGAGGGGCCCTGGTCATCGCGGCCACCGACGGGCTGGTCGTCGCCGAGCAGCTCATGGACGGCGTGGATGGACCGGCCGCGGCCGCGCTCACCGGCAGCCTGGTGGGCCGACTGGTGCGCACGGCGGACGGCGCCGCCATGCGCCCGCCCACCTTCATTCACCTCCGTGGCGAGGACGGGAGCGTGCTGGCCGCGCTCGGCCCCGAAGACCTCGTCCTCGTCGCGGTGGTGGGGCCGGACGCCAACCTCGGCCTCGCCCGGCTGGAAATGCTCGACGCCGCGGGCAAGCTGGGCTGATGAAGGCGCTGGAGCCGTGGGTGGTGCAGCCGCTGGAGACCTTCCTGGCGGAAAGCGCGGCGCGGCTCACGCTGCTCATGACCTCGTCGGGCCAGGTCGTGGCGCAGCACGGCTTCTCCCGCTCGCTCGACGTGATGACCGCGGCCGCGCTCGGCGCGGGCATCGTGGCCTCGACCGAGGAGCTGGCCCGGCTCATGGGCGCGTCGCGCTTCGAGGCGCTGGTGCACAACGGGCAGCGGCAGAGCTGCATGCTGGCGGCGTTCGCCACGCCGCGCGGCCGATGGATCGGCCTGGTGGTGTTCGGCCCCGAGACATCGGTGGGCATCGTGCGCCTGTTCTTCGATCAGATGGTGCAGCAGCTCGCCGCGATCGCACCGCGCGAGCAGACCCCGGCCCCGATGCTGGCTGAGAATTTCGAGACCGAGCTCAACGCGAGCCTCAAAGCGCTCTTCGGACGGTAACCGGCATGTCTCTGGTCAACTTCACGGCGCGTGAGATCACCTGCAAGATCGTCTACTACGGACCGGGCCGGTCCGGAAAGACGACCAATCTGCAGTACGTCTACGGCCGGGTACCGGAGAGCCGCCGCGGTCGCATGGTGTCACTCGCCACCCAGACCGACCGCACGCTGTTCTTCGATTTCCTCCCGCTCGAGCTCGGCACGATCTCGGGGTTCACCACCAAGTTTCAGCTCTACACGGTGCCCGGGCAGAGCTACTACAACGCCACCCGCAAGCTGGTGCTCCAGGGCGCCGACGGCGTCGTGTTCGTGGGCGACAGCCAGGCCCGTCGGTTCGACGACAACCTCGAGAGCCTGCAGAACCTGCAGGACAATCTCCTATCGCAGGGAGTGGACGTCCGCCAGCTCCCGGTCGTGTTCCAGTACAACAAGCAGGACCTCCCCGGCGACCTGGTCCTGTCCCACGCCGAGATGGACGACGCGCTCAACTTCCGGGCGGTGCCGAGCTATGCCGCCGATGCGCTCCACGGACACGGCGTGTTCGAGACCCTGCGCGGTATCTCGGAGCTGGTGCTCAAGCGGCTCGCGGTGGGGAGCCCGGTCGCGTGACGGTCACCCTCAACCCCCTCTACCGGTTCGACACGCTCGTGGTCGGGGCGGCCAACCGGCTCGCGGTGACCGCCGCGAAGGCGGTGGCCGAGTCGCCGGGGACGGTGTACAACCCGCTGTTCGTGTATGCGCGCCCGGGACTCGGGAAGACCCACCTGCTCATGGCCATCGGCCACGCCGCCAGGGCGATCAACCCGCGCCTCTCGGTCGAATATCTCACCCTCGACGAGTTCGTCGAGGCCTTCCATGCCGCCATCGCGGCCGGGCACGGCGAGGCGTACCGCAAGCGATTCCTCGACGTGGACCTGCTGCTGGTGGACGACGTGCAGTTCCTCACCCACCGGCGGGAGATGCAGGCCGAGCTGCTGCGGCTGACGGACGCGCTCCAGACCGCGAGCCGGCAGATTGTGCTCACCAGCGACCGGCCGCCGGCCGACATCGAGGCACTGGACGAGCGCCTGATTCGGCGATTCGCGGGTGGTCTCATCATCGACGTGGCCGCCCCCGACTACGAGACCCGCGTCGCCATTCTCCGTCGTAAGGCGGAGGAGCGGCGGGCCACCTTCGGTGAGGGCGTGCTCGACGCGGTCGCCGGGCTCGACATCGACAACGTCCGCGAGCTGCTCGGGGCGCTCAATCGGATCATCGCGTTCCAGGCGGTGAGCGAGAAGGCGCTGACGCCGGAGCAGGCCCGCATGCTGGTGGGCGGCGAGGCGGTCGAAGCCGCCGAAGCTCCGCCGCCGGCCGCCGAGCCGCGGCGGGCCGAGCGCGAGGCGAGCCCGGCACCGCGGCTGACCTCCGCCGCGGTGGCAGCCGCCGTCGCGCCGGTCGAGAGCGGACCGGAGACCGCGGCGGCCGCGCCGTCCGAGTTCGATGACTTTCTCTCCGAGATCGCGGCCACCGTCGCCCAGCAGGTGGACGCGTGGCGGGGCCGGGTGAGCGCGGCCGTGCTGCGCTGGCAAGGCGAGGGGTTCCGCACCGCCCAGCTCGACCAGCTGCTCGAGCAGGAAATGGTCAACGACCCCGAGCGCGCGCTCCGCGAGTTCGAGGAGGACGTCGAGCGGCTGCAGGCCCTTCAGGCCGAGGCGGCCGCGTTGGCGCCCGAGCTGGCCGGCTCGGCGGTGTTTCGCGACCCGGCGAACGTGGGGGCGGCCGAAGAGGCGCTGCGCCAGGCGCGTGAGGAGGGCCCCCCTCCACCCGCGCCGTCGCCGCTCTGGCGTCTCGATGGCTTCGTCGAGACTCCGGCCAATCGCGTCGTGCTCGAAGCGGTGCGCGCGGTCAAGACGCGCCCCGGCGACCGCTACAACCCGCTGGTGCTCATCGGCGGAGCGGCGGTCGGCAAGACGCATCTGCTCCACGCCATCGGCAATGCGCTGGCGGAGGAGGGCACGCCGGTGGCCTGCCTGAGCGCGCCCGAGTTCACCGGCGAGCTGATCCAGGCCATCGACCGCGACGCCGTGTCAGGCTGGCGTGCTCGTTATCGGCGCGCCATGGCGTTCCTGCTGGATGACGTCCACCTGATCGCCGCCAAGGACCGCACCCAGGACGAGCTGTTCGTCCTGTTCAACGCGCTCATGGATCAGGGCCGCCAGCTCGTGTTCAGCTCCGCAGCACCGCTGGCCGAGCTCGCGGGAGTGGAGCCCCGCCTCCGCTCCCGCCTCGAGGGCGGGCTGGTGGTGGAGCTGCCGCCCCCGGACGCGTCCGTGCGCCAGCAGGTGCTCGCTCGCGACCTCGAGGCCAAGCTCGGCGCGAGCGACGCCGAGCTCGCGGCGTACCTCGCGAGTCGCCCCGCGGATTCGATCCGCGCCGCCCAGGCGCTGCTGCAGCGGGTGCTCGAGGCCGCCGCGTCGAAGGGACTGCCACCCACGGTTGAGCTCGCGCGGGAGCTGCTGGAGGAGCCGCCCGCGGCCGCGCCGGCGCCCCGTCGTTCGTCCGGCCGCTCGAGCGGGATCGTGGGCGCCGGCGCGAACGCCACCCGGAGCCGCGAGAAGATGGTGTGGGAATGGCCCGAGGTCGCGGAGCGCGTGATCGAGGAGTGGCGCTGATGGCGATCAAGGGGAGCCTCAAGGAAGCCAGTCTCCCGGACGTCATCCAGCTCCTGTTCCTCGGGCGCCGGACCGGGTGCCTCGCGCTGGCCGACCGCCACAACTTCGGCACCATCTATTTCGAGGAAGGGCACATCGTCTACGCGGCGATCGTGAACCGGCGCGACCGCCTGGGCGACATCCTGCTGCGGAACGGGCGGCTTACCCAGGCGCAGCTCCAGGAGGCGGTGGGGCGGCAGGAGGGCGATCGCGAGCACAAGCTGGGCGAGATCCTGGTGGAGCTGGGCTTCGTCAACCGGGGCGACCTCGAGAGCCACATCCGCCTCCAGATCGAGGAGGCCGTGTACTATCTGTTCACCTGGACCTCGGGCACCTTCAACTTCGAGGCCGGAGTCCGACCCGAGCGCGAGGATTTCCTGGTCCGCATCAATCCGGAATTCCTGCTGCTCGAGGGCGCCCGCCGGGTGGACGAGTGGAGCCTGATCGAAAAGAAGATCCCGTCGTTCGACCTGATCTTTTCGGTCGATCCCGCCCACATCGGCCAGTCCTCGGCCGAGCTGTCGCCCCAGCAGCACCGCCTGGTG
>Ga0308175_100002492_pt1 | contig 12621 bp, 9 predicted proteins | sample PhyCR1_3_FD_203893 | JGI IMG/M metagenome (GOLD analysis project Ga0308175, IMG submission 203893) | Soil microbial communities from UC Gill Tract Community Farm, Albany, California, United States - DLSLS.C.R1 | ecosystem: Environmental > Terrestrial > Soil > Agricultural land | place: USA... | reverse complement strand
CCAGCCGGAGATATCCGTTTTTGATCCAGTCGGGCAGAAGCTTCATGCGGCTCCGGAGCGCACGCAGGTCCCGCGGCCGGATGCTTGAGCGGCGGTGACGACAGGCGAAGAAAAAGCGAACGGGCCGGAGATCCTCCAGCCCGTAGAAAAGCTATCCGGCGCGTGGCTGTCCAGCAACCGGCGCCGGCTGCCGCACCGGATCAGGGAATGCTCCAGATGAACAAGCCGGAGAGCGTGACGTTGCGGCTCTGATACGTGCGCGATCCATCCACCGTCACCGCCTTGAACGTGACGGAGGTTCCGCTCGAGATCCCCTGCACCGGCACCTTCTCCGCCGTGTTGGCGGGAATCTGCTTGAGGAACATCTCCGAGCTCGATGCGCCAGTGACGTAGACGTTCACCGCCTGGCTCAGGTTGTTCGTCACCTGCACCGCCTGCTCGCTGACCGTCGTCGGTGCGGTTCGCACTTCCACCTGTCGCGGGCTGCAGGCCGTCGCCGTAGCGATGACGAGGGCGAGCAGGACGGCCGACGCTCTGGACGTGACTCTCATCAGAATACGACTCCTTGAACGTGTGCAGTGGGAAACAGCGCCGCCAAACGCGGAAGCACGAGACCGCGCTGCGACTCGAGAGACATTACCGGTGGAGCAGGATGGGCGCCACCTTTTTCGATCTCGCAGCCGAGCTTCCCCGCCGTCATTCCGTGGCGGAGCGGCGACGGGTATACTGGGTACGCCCGACCCGGGCGCGTCGGCGTACGCCTCTCCGCATTCGCCTTCCAACCTGCTCCACGCTGCCAATGCATCCTCACGTGTTTCGAGTGCTGCGGACGTCGCTCATCATGGGGTCGCTCGCGGCCTGCGCTCCGAGTGGCGCGCAGGGCACGGCGTCCTCCGCGCCTGCGCCCAGCGCGGCCGCGCAGAGCGGGCAGTCCGCCAGCGGCCAGCGCACGGCGCTCCGCGATACCCTGCAGGCCATCCTCGATCGCGGCGTGGTGGATAGCGCCTTTCCCGGCGCGATCGTCGTCATCGGGAACCACGATGGCCCCATTGCCACGGCGGCAGCGGGGCACCTGGACTGGGCACCTTCCCCCGTGCCGAATGACCGCACGCTGTGGGACCTCGCCTCGCTCACGAAAGTGGTCGGCATGACGTCGGCCATGATGCAGCTCGTCGAGCAGGGGAAAGTGGATCTCGACGCGCCGGCGCAGCGGTATCTCCCCGAGTGGCAGGGGCCAAACAAGGACAAGGTCACGGTGCGCGACCTCATCACGCACCGCTCGGGATTGCCGGCGTTCAAGACGTACTACAAGCTGAATCTGTCGCCTGATTCGACGCTGAAGCTGTTCTTCGCCACGCCGCTCGACACGCTGCCCGGTGTGCGCATGGTCTACAGCGACATTGGCGCCATTCTCCTCGGCAAGATCGTCGAGCGCGTGAGTGGGCAGCGCCTCGACCAGTATCTCGCGCAGCACGCCTTCGGGCCGCTCGGGATGCACGAGACCCAGTATCGGCCGGACTCTTCCCTGCTCTCGCGGATCGCGCCGACCGAGCGCGACCCGTGGCGCGGCCGCCTGGTGCGTGGCGAGGTACACGACGAAAACGCGTATGCGCTCGGCGGCATCTCCGGCCACGCGGGGCTGTTCAGCACGGCGCATGACCTCAGCCGCCTCGCGCAGGCGTACCTCAATGGCGGCGCACTCGACGGCGCGCGACTGGCGAAGGCCGCCACCATCCGCCAGTTCACGACGGTGGAAGACAGCGCGTTCTCCAGTCGCGCCCTGGGGTGGGACACACCGAGTGACCGGAGCTCGGCCGGCCACTTCATCGAACGTCCGGCGTTCGGCCATACCGGATTCACCGGCACGTCGCTCTGGATTGCGCCGCAGCACGATCTCTACGTCCTGCTGCTCACCAATCGGGTGAATCCGACGCGCGAGCGAAATGGCATCGGACGTGTGCGCGTGCAGGTCGCCGACGCAGCGATGCGCGCGCTGCACCCCGACGTGGTCGCCGCCATCGAGGCGCGCCGCGGTACGTCACCCTCCTCTTCCCGCCAGCCATGAACCTCACCGCGATCGACTGGGCCATCGTCATCGGGTACTTCGCGTTGTCGATGGGGATCGGCCTCTTCTTCACGAAGAAGGGCGGCGAGAGCATCGAGGAATATTTCCTTTCCGGACGCAACGTGAGCTGGTGGCTGGCCGGCGCCAGTATGGTCGCCACCACCTTCGCCGCCGATACGCCGCTCGTCGTCACCGGCCTCGTGTTCAACAACGGCGTCGCCGGCAACTGGCTGTGGTGGAACATGCTGATGAGCGGCATGCTCACCGTGTTCTTCTTCGCGCGGCTCTGGCGGCGTGCCGGCGTGATGACCGACGTCGAGTTTGCCGAGGTGCGGTACAGCGGGAAGCCGGCGGCGGCGCTGCGTGGCTTCCGGGCGCTCTACCTCGCCATCCCGATCAACCTGATCATCCTCGGCTGGGTCACGCGCGCGATGATCAAGATCCTCACGATCTCGCTCGGCCTGCGTCCCGTCCATCTGGGCGGTCTCACGATCTCCGGCGACATCGTCGCCGTGGGGATCTGCTTCGTGATCACGGTGGCGTATTCCGCCGGCGCAGGCATGTGGGCCGTGCTGTGGACGGACCTGATTCAGTTCGTGATCAAGATGTCGGCGGTGATCATCCTTGCCGTCTACGCCGTACAGGCGGTCGGCGGCATGGACAAGCTGCAGGCGGGGCTCGCGACGAAGTTCGGCAGCGCCAACGCGGCAGTGTCGGTGCTGCCGGTGAAAGTGACGCCGCATGGGCTGGAGGCATACGCCTGGATGCCGCTGCTCGCGCTCGCGGTCTTCCTGTCGGTGCAGTGGTGGGCGGCCTGGTATCCCGGTGCCGAACCGGGCGGCGGCGGCTACATCGCCCAGCGCATCTTCTCGTCAAAGACGGAGAAGGACGGGGTGCTGGCGACGCTGTTCTTCCAGGTGGCGCATTACGCGATGCGGCCGTGGCCGTGGATCATCACCGGCCTCGCGACGGTGCTGCTCTATCCGAACGGCATCGGTCCGGCGCACGATCACGAAGCGGCCTACGTGCAGGCGTTCGTGGACCTGCTGCCGACACCATGGCGCGGCTTCATGATGGCGGGCTTCGCCGCGGCGTACATGTCCACCGTTGGCACCCAGCTGAACTGGGGCGCTTCATATCTGGTGAACGACTTCTACAAGCGGTTCATCAACAAGACGGCCACCGAGAAGCACTACGTGTTCGTGTCGCGCTGGGCGACGATCGGTCTCTTTCTCGGCTCGATCATCGTGACGATGAACCTCACCACGGTGGAAGGGGCGTGGAAATTCCTCCTCGCGCTCGGGTCGGGCACGGGGCTGGTGCTCATCCTCCGCTGGTACTGGTGGCGCATCAACGCCTGGAGCGAGATCAGCGCGATGCTCGCGTCCTTCATCGTTTCGCTCGTCACGATCGTCACCGTGAAAGGCCGCTTCCCCGATGGCGATCTCCGCGGCGACGCGTGGGTCATGCTGATCACCGTGGCGGTGAGCACCATCGTCTGGCTGGCGGTCACTTTCCTCACGGCACCGGAGCCGGACAGCACGCTGAACGCGTTCTATGAGCGCGTGCGGCCGGGCGGGCCGGGCTGGCGGCGCGTGAGCGATCGGCTCGGCTATGGCGGCGAGACCATTCCTGGCGGAGCGCTCGCCTGGACCAACTGGCTGGCCGGCATCATCGCCGTCTACGCGAGCCTGTTCGGCGTGGGCAAGCTCATCTTTGGCGAATACATGACCGGGACGATCATGCTGGTCGTGGCGGTGCTGGCGTTCCTGTGGATCGCGCGTGCCTTCCGCGAGGAAGACGCCGGGCCGCGCGCGCAGCGAGACGTGGTACGCGTGGCGGCGGATTGAGGCGACGGAAACCATCGGCCTGCAGGCGGGATTGGTGCCTGGTTGAGCTTGAACCCTGCCCCGTTGCGGGGTATATACTTAGGTAGTGGCTGACCGCGCGATCACACCGTCTGCGCAACACACTGGAGGACCCGTGAGCACCACCAATACCCCAGAAGTCCTGATGACCGTCACGCCCGGTGCGGGCGTCGAGGTCAAGAAGTTCATGAGCCAGGAGAACGTCGACCCCGCCGTGGGTGGTCTCCGGGTGAGCGTGCAGCCCGGTGGCTGCAGTGGTTTCAAGTACGGCCTCCTTATCGAGGACGCGCCGGCCGAGGACGACCTGGTTGTCGACCAGGGCGATTACAAGGTCTTCGTCGATCCCTTCTCCGCCCAGTACATCAACGGCGTCACCATTGATTACGTGACGTCGATGCAGGGCTCCGGCTTCACCTTCAAGAATCCGAACTCGACGGGCGGCTGCGGTTGCGGTAGCTCGTTTTCCGCCTGAACCGACACTCATGATGGAACCGGTCACTGGCGCCGCCCCCAGCGCGGACGTCGGCACCGGGCACGAGGCCCGCGAGCGCGTCGTCACTCGCGGGCCTTCGCGTGTCCCGCCGACGCCCCATGCGACGGCGCTCGAGCGCATTCGCACCGTGGTCGTAGACGAGCACGAAGATCTGGCGCGGCTCGTCGCCCATCGCATCGCCTCGCTCATCCGCGAGCGAATGGCGACCGGCAAGACGGCCGTGCTCGGCCTCGCCACGGGTTCGACGCCCATCGGCGTCTACCGGGAGCTCATCCGGATGCACCGCGACGATGGACTGAGCTTCGCCAACGTGGTCTCGTTCAACCTGGACGAGTACTACCCGATGGCGCCCGACAACATCCACTCGTATCACCGCTTCATGTGGGAGAACCTCTTCTCCCAGGTCGATATGAAGCCGCAGAACGTCCACATCCCCCGCGGTGACATTCCGCGCGACGAGGTGGAGCAGTACTGCCGGAACTACGAGGACGCCATCCGGCGCGCCGGCGGCATCGACTTCCAGATCCTCGGCGTCGGCAAGACGGGCCACATCGGCTTCAACGAGCCGGGCTCCGGCGTGGACAGCCGCACGCGCCTCGTGCATCTCGACGCGGTGACGCGCCGCGACGCCGCAGCCGACTTCTTCGGCGAGGAGTTCGTGCCGAAGGAAGCGATCACGATGGGCGTTGCGACCATCCTCGAGGCGCGCGAGATCGCCATCCTCGCCACTGGGGAGCACAAGGCGGCCATCGTCCGACGCGCGGTGGAAGGCGAGGTGAACCTCGAGGTCGCCGCGACGTTCCTCCAGCGGCACCCCACCACCACCTTCTACGTCGATCGCCCCGCGGGCGCTGCCCTCACGCGGATCGCCACGCCGTGGCTGCTCGACGAGGTGGAGTGGACGACGGACCTCATGATCCGCGCCGTCGTCTGGCTATCGCTGCAGACGGAGAACGCCATCCTCAAGCTCACCCAGCGCGACTACGCCGAACACGGCATGTCCTCGCTCGTCGCGATGAAGGGATCGCCGGGCGCGGTGAACGGCGAGGTGTTCAACGCCCTCGGCGCCAAGATCCGCGGCAAGAGCAAGCTGCCCACCGACCGCCGCACGATCTGCTTCTCGCCACACCCGGATGACGACGTCATCTCGATGGGTGGTATCCTGCGCAAGTTCGTGCAGAACGACAACGAGATGACCGTGGCGTACATGACGAGCGGCAACATCGCCGTGTTCGATCATGACGTGCGTCGGTACATCGACTTCCTGCGGCGCCTCGCCAAGGAGAGCGGCGTCGGCGGCAATGCGGTCAATCATCTCGCCGACCGCGTGCTCGCCTTCCTCGACAGCAAGCAGCCAGGCGACGTGGATATCCCCGAGGTGCAGGACATCAAGCGGATGATCCGCGAGAGCGAGGCGGTGGCCGGCATCGAGGTGATGGGGCTCAGCCGCGAGCATGCGCGGTTCCTCAACCTGCCGTTCTACCAGACGGGGAGCGTGAAGAAGGATCCCATCGGTCCCGCCGACGTGGCGATCGTGCGCGACCTGATGAACGAGCTGCGGCCCGAGATCATCTTCGTCGCCGGCGACCTGTCGGACCCGCACGGAACGCACCGCATGTGCAAGGAAGCGATCGACCTCGCGCTGCTCGAGATCGACTTCCCGCGCCCCGAGGTGTGGCTGTACCGCGGCGCGTGGCAGGAGTGGGACGTCACGGATGCCACCTGGCTCGTGCCGATGTCGCAGGAGGAGCTGCGCCTCAAGATCCAGGCAATCTTCAAGCACCAGTCGCAGAAGGACTCGGCTCCCTTCCCCGGCCAGGATGATCGCGAGTTCTGGCAGCGGGTGGATGCGCGCAACAAGGATACGGCGCACCTGCTCGATCGACTGGGGCTGGCCGAGTACTTCGCCATGGAAGCGTACGTCATCGACTAACGGAGCCTACCACCCGTGACCCGATTCACCACGCTCGACGCGATCGTGCTCGTCGCGTATCTCGCCGGCACGACCGCCCTCGGGTTGTGGGTGGGGCGCCGGCAGAAGGACGCCAAGGATTACTTCGTCGCCGACCGCGCGATTCCGTGGTGGGCGGTGATGTTCTCCATCGTCGCCACCGAGACGAGCGCGCTCACGTTCATCAGCACGCCGGGTCTCTCCTACGGCAACGCGCCGGGCTTCGGCAATCTTGGGTTCCTCCAGGTCGTCGCCGGCTACATCATCGGCCGGTTCGTCGTCGCCGCGGTGCTGCTGCCGCGCTACTTCGAGGGGAATCTCGTGACGGCGTACGCGCTGCTCGAGACGCGGTTCGGTCTCGGGACGCGGCGCTTCACCTCCATCGTCTTCATGGTCACACGCGCGCTCGCCGATTCGGTGCGTGTGTTCGCCACGGCGATTCCCGTCGCGCTGATCATCAGTCCATCGGTCACGAACAAGTCGCTCGTCATGCCGGTGGCCGTCGGCATCATCGGACTGCTGACGGTGGTGTACACCTACAAGGGCGGCATGAAGGCGGTCGTGTGGACGGAACTGCTGCAGGCGGCCATCTACATCACTGGTGGCCTTGCCGCCGTGGCCATGCTCGGGCATCTCGTTCCCGGCGGCTGGTCGGAGATCTGGGGTTCGGCGCACGCCGCTGGAAAGACCCAGATGCTGGATTTCTATCCCGGCCTCGATCGCGCGCACACCGTCTTCGCTGGGCTCATCGGCGGTGCCTTCCTCGCCATGGCCTCGCACGGCACCGATCAGCTGATCGTGCAGCGCCTCATGTCATCGCGCACACTGAAGGACGCGCAGAAGGCCATCATCGGCTCGGGCTTCGTCGTCTTCCTGCAATTCTTTCTCTTCCTCGTCATCGGGCTGGGACTCTGGGCGTTCTACCAGGGCAAGCAGTTCCCGCTCACTGATCAGATCTTCCCCCAGTTCATCATCGACCACATGCCGCACGGCTTGGTCGGCCTGATCGTCGCCGCCATCGTCGCCGCTACCATGAGCACGCACTCCGGAGCGATCAACTCGCTCGCCGGCGCGACGACGATGGACATCTACCTGCCGATCACCGGCCGCGCCGCGGATGATCCGGTCACCCTGAAGATGGGTCGCCTGTTCGCGCTCGGGTGGGGCATCATCCTCACCCTCGGTGCACTGCTCTTTCCGCAGGATACCAAGACGCCCGTCGTGATCGTCGCACTGGGTATCGCGTCATTCACCTACGGTGGGCTGCTCGGCGGCTTCTTCCTCGGCATCTTCTGGCGTCGCGCCATCCAGCGCGATGCGATCCTCGGCATGTCGGTCGCCATCTTCGTCATGGCGTTCATCGTCTTCGCCGGTCCGATTGCGGCGGCGTATCCGTCGCTGGCCGGTACCCTCGCGCCGTTCGGCCGGATCGCATGGCCGTGGTACGTATTGATCGGCACGCTCATCACCCTCGCGGTGGGCATCATCTCGTCGTTCACCCATCCGGCTCCCACCCGCGTGGCGGCACGCGCATGACGTTCATCGTCGTGGGCGTGGATGGCGGCGGTTCCAAGACGAGAGTCATCGTCGCGGATGAAGCGGGTACGCAGCTCGGCGAAGTCGTCGGACCGGCGAGCGCCGTTCGACCAGGACGCGCAGAGCAGTCGGCCGAGGTCATCGCCGCTTCGGTGCGCGATGCACTGGCGTCGTGCGAGATGACGCACGTCGTGCCGCGCGTGCTCTGCGTCGGCGTCGCCGGGGTGGCGCGGGAGCCGGAGCGGCAGGCGCTCTGGCAGGCGCTCGTTGGCCGTGAGCTCGCCGAAGAGACGGTGGTGCACCCTGACTTTGCCGTGGCGCTGGACGACGCGTTCGGCGAAGGCGCCGGCGTGCTGCTCATCAGCGGGACGGGCTCCGTGGCCTTCGGCCGCAGCCCGGCCGGCACGATTGCCCGGTGCGGTGGCTGGGGCCCCGTGTGCGGCGACGAAGGCAGCGGTGCGTGGCTCGGGCGAAAGGCGCTCAGCGTGGTGACCGCATCGGCGGATGGACGCGAGCCGGAAACGACGTTGCTCGGTGCCGTGCTCACCGCGGCGCAGGTGAACGAGCCACAGGAGCTGATTGCGTGGGCGGCCCAGGCGACTCCGGCGCAACTCGCCACGCTCGCGCCGATCGTGAGCAGCGTAGCCGAGGCGGGCGACCTGCGCGCGAACGCCCTGATCAGCCTGGCCGTCGAGGAGCTCGTGCTGCACGTGCGGACGATGGCGCGCCAGCTCTTCGGCGACGAACGCGCCGCGCTGCCGGTGGCGCTCACGGGCGGGATGCTCACCCGAGGCACCATGCTGCGGAAGCGGCTCGAGCATCGGCTGCGGAGTGCGGTGCCCGGCGCGCAGGTGCAGCAGGGCGAGGTGAATCCGGCGCGCGGAGCGGTGCGCGGCGCACTGCGCTATCTCGGCGAGACCGCAGCCTAGGCGGCCGTGCGTGATTGCATCGAGGGCCGGCGTCACTGCAGTGACGCCGGCCCTCGGCCATTCTGATCATGCGGCGGAACTAGACCGGGAACGCCCGCTCCCCGGCCTCCTTCACCACCGGCATGCTGAGCGGAGCGCCAACGAGTGAGTCGGTGATCGGCATGTCAGAGCCCGGCGTGTCGAACGAGCCCTCCCACCGCGCCATGACCACCGTCGCCAGGCAGTTGCCGACGAGGTTGATCGAGGTGCGCGCCATGTCCATCAGCGCGTCCACGCCAAGGATGACCGCCACGCCCTGCAACGGGAGTCCGAACTGCGCCAGCGCGCCGGACAGGATGACGAGCGAGGCGCGCGGCACCGCGGCCACGCCCTTGCTGGTGAGCATCAGCGTCAGCATCATCAGCAGCTGCGCCTCGATCGGCATGTCGATTCCTGCAGCCTGCGCGACGAACACCGAGGCCACGGCGAGGTAGAGCGTGCTGCCATCGAGGTTGAAGGAATACCCCGTGGGCAGCACAAAGGCGACGATGCGGCGCGGCACACCGAGTCGCTCCATGTTCTGGAGCGCCAACGGGAACGCCGCCTCAGACGATGCCGTGGTGAACGCGATCAGCCACGGCTCCTTCACCGCCTGCCAGAAGCGACGCAGCGGCACCTTGAACGTAATGGCGATCGGAATGAGCACGAGGAGGATGAACGCGGCCAGCGCCCCATAAAGCGTGAGCACGAGCACGCCGAGATTGCGCAGCACGCCGAGGCCGCTCTGTCCGACCGTGACGGCAATCGCGCCGCCGATGCCGAAGGGCGCGAACGCCATCACGAGGCCGACGAACTTGAACATCACCTCGCTCAGGCTCTCGCAGAACGACAGCATCAGCGTCTTCGCCGGCCCCTGGACCTTCGACAGCGCCACGGAGAACAGGATGGCGAAGAAGACGATCTGCAGGACTTCATTGTTCGCGGCGGCTTCGACGAAGCTTTGCGGCACCGTGTGCGTGATGACGCCGATGAGCGACGTGTGCTTGGTCGCCAGCTCCGCGCCTGTCTCCGCGCTGGCGGTGCTGAGGTTCACGCCGACGCCCGGCTTGATGACGTTCACGAAGATCAGTCCGACCGCGAGGGCGATCGTCGTCACGACCTCGAAGTAGAGGACCGAGCGGAGGGCCAGCTTGCCGACTCGCTTCATGTCATCGCCGTGGCCGGCGATACCGACGACCAGCGTGGCGAACAGCAGCGGGACGATCAGCGACTTGATCATCCGCAGGAAGATCGTCGACAGGATCTGCAGGTCGGACGCCTGGAAGCCCTTGCCGTCGGCCGTATCGGGGAACAGGTACCCGATCAGCACGCCGAGGACCATCGAGATGATGATCCACTGCGTCATCGAGATGCGCCGCAGGCCGGTGCGCGGGGGAGGCGGCGGAGCCGCCGTCGTGGTCACTTCTCCAGCAGACATCGGATTACCGGTTCGAGGGGAGCCCATGCGCCTCGCGGCGCAGGGTCGAGTTGCGGTAGCCGTACGCGAAATAGAGCAGCAGGCCGATGACCAGCCAGATGCCGAAACGCTCCCACGCCTGGCGCGGTAGGCCCCACATGACGTAGACGCACGCCGCGGCGCCGCCAAGAGTGACCGGCCAGACGAACGGCACTCGGAAGGGACGCGGACGATCAGGCTGCGTGTGTCGCAGCACCAGCACCCCGATGCAGACCATGGCGAACGCCGAAAGGGTGCCGATGTTCGTCAGGTCGTACGTTTCACCGGCATCACCGATGAGCGCCCAGCAGGCGACGAAGACGCCAGTGAGCAGCGTCGTCACGTACGGGACCCGCGCCTTGCTCGACACCTTGGCCGCCCAGCGCGGCAGCAGGCCGTCGCGCGCCATCGCGTAGAAGATGCGCGGCTGGCCGTACTGGAACACCAGCAGCACCGCCGTCATCGAGAACACCGCACCGAGCGCCACGAGCCAGCCCGCGTTCTGCATTCCCGTCCGCACGAGTGCGTAGGCGAGCGGATCGGCGTGCAGACTCGGGTCCAGCTCCTTGTAGTTCACCATGCCGGTGAGCACCGCGCCGACGATGATGTAGATGACTGTGCAGATGGCGAGCCCGCCGAGAATGCCGATCGGCAGGTTGCGTTGCGGGTTCTTCGTCTCTTCCGCCGCCGTCGAGATGGCGTCGAAGCCGATGTAGGCGAAGAAGACGATTGCCGCGCCATGGTGAATGCCCTGGAACCCGTTCGGCGCGAATGGCGTGTAGTTCGCCGGGTTGATCTTCGTCACGCCGGCGCCGATGAACAGGGCAAGCGCGAGCAGCTTCACGATCACCATGATGTTGTTGGCGCGCGCGCTCTCTCGCACGCCGCGCAGCAGCAGCCAGGTGATGAAGACGACGATCGCCGCTGCCGGCACGTTGATGAGGATCGGAATCCCCGCCACGCGTGGCGCCGACTGCAGCAGCCCATGCACACCCGGATCGGAGCTCAGCAGCGCGGTGCGATAGCCGGTCGTGAGCCACACCGGCAGGTTGATCAACCCGCCGGTGAGCGTCTTGAAGTAGTCGCCCCACGAGATGGCGACGGCCACGTTGCCAACGGCGTACTCGAGGATCAGGTCCCACCCGATGATCCACGCCACGATCTCGCCGAGCGTGGCGTAGGTGTACGCATACGCGCTCCCGGCCTGCGGAATCATCGACGCCAGCTCGGCGTAGCAGAGCGCCGCGAGGGCGCACACGCCGCCGAGCAGGAGGAACGAGAAGACGAGTGCGGGACCAGCCCCACTCCGGATGACGTGCCCCGCCGCATCCGTCTGTCCCGCCGCCGCGGTACCGATGGCGCCGAAGATGCCGGCACCGATCACTGCACCGATCGCCAGCATGATCAGGTCGCCGGCGCCGAGCGCGCGCTTCAGGGCATTGGGGTGATCGCTTTCGTCCAGCAGCTCCGCGATCGGCTTGCGCGAGAAGAGTGAGTTCATCCGTCGTGGGTTACAGGCCTAGATGAAGAGCGGCGCCAGCACCAGCGTGATGGTGCTGAGCAGCTTGATGAGCACGTGGAGCGACGGTCCCGCCGTGTCCTTGAACGGATCGCCGACCGTGTCGCCGACCACCGCTGCCTTGTGCGCCTCGGAACGCTTCCCACCGTGCGCCCCGGTCTCGATGTACTTCTTGGCGTTGTCCCACGCGCCGCCGCCGTTGTTCAGGAAGCCGGCCATGAGGATGCCCGCGATCGTGCCCACCATGAGCAGCGCCGCCACGGACTCCGCGCCAAGGAACTCGCCCGGCCCGCCGAAGTGCTTGAACACCAGCCCGACGACGATGGGAAACAGCACCACCAGCGCCCCAGGCGCGATCATCGCCTTCAGCGCGCCGACCGTCACGATGTCCACGCACGTGGCGTAGTCGGGATCCTCGGTGCCCTGCATGATCCCCGGACGCTCGCGGAACTGCCGCCGCACCTCGGTGATCACCGACGACGCCGCCTTGCGCACCGCCGTCATCGCCAGCGAGGAGAACCAGAACACCAGCATCGCGCCAAGCAGGCCGGCGACGAACACCACCGGCTTCGACAGGTCCACGTGCAGCGCCTGGCCGGTGAGGTTGCGCACCTCATCGAGATACGCAGAGAACAGGAGGAACGCTGCGAGCGCGGCCGAACCAATCGCATAACCCTTCGTCAGCGCCTTCGTCGTGTTCCCGACCGAGTCGAGTCGATCCGTCTTGTCGCGCACCTCCTGCGGCTGACGCGACATCTCCACGATGCCACCCGCATTGTCCGTGAT
>Ga0308175_100002491_pt1 | contig 12621 bp, 13 predicted proteins | sample PhyCR1_3_FD_203893 | JGI IMG/M metagenome (GOLD analysis project Ga0308175, IMG submission 203893) | Soil microbial communities from UC Gill Tract Community Farm, Albany, California, United States - DLSLS.C.R1 | ecosystem: Environmental > Terrestrial > Soil > Agricultural land | place: USA... | reverse complement strand
CGCGAAGCGCCGGAGGGGGTTTCCGCTCAGACTGCGGATGAAACCCCCTCGGTCCCTTCGGGACAGCTCCCCCTGAGGGGGAGCAACTTTCACGTTCGCGGCGTTCACCGCCCATGCCCCAGCTGCGCATCGGCTGTTCCGGGTGGACGTACAAGGACTGGAAGGGCCCGTTCTATCCGCCAAAGACGCCGGACGCGCGGCGGCTGGAGCACTACGCCACCGTCTTCGACACCGCCGAGATCAACGCCAGTTTCTACCGGCTGCCGTCGGAGGCGATGGTCGAGGGCTGGGCGCGGCGCGCGCCGGCGGGGTTCGTGTTCGCCTGGAAGGTCAGCCGCTTCATCACCCACAACAAGAAGCTGAACGACTGCGAAGACCCCATCGACCTCGTGTTCGGCCGCATGGCGCCGCTGGGCGAGAAGCTGGGCCCGGCGCTGATCCAGCTGCCGCCGATGCTGAAGCGTGACGACGATCGGCTGGCGCGCTTCCTCGACCGCCTGCCGCCGGGCCGTGCCACCGTCGAGTTCCGCCACCCCTCCTGGTACGAGCCGGCTGTCTTTCGCCTGCTGGCGGCGCGTGATGTCGCGCTCTGCATCTCCGACCACCACTCCGCGCCCTCGCCATGCGAGGTCACCGCCTCGTGGGTCTATGTGCGCGGCCATGGCCCGGGCGGCCGCTACCGCGGGCGCTATCCGGACGCCGAGCTGGCCCGCTGGGCCGACGCGATCGGGCGCTGGCGCCGGCGCGGCCTCGACGTCTACGCCTATTTCGACAACGACATCAAAAGCGCCGCGCCGTTCGACGCCCAGGCGCTGATCGCGCTCACCAAGGCTGCGATATACAGCCAAGCTTCAGCCGCCTAACATCGCCCTGCGCGCTTGCGCCGCAAGGCCGGCCGGTTGTCGTGCGTTAACGCTTTCCGTAAAGATTTGAATGGGATGGGTGCTGCTAGGACCTTCGCATGCTGCCCGAGCCCACGTCTGATCCCCTAGGCCTCGCCGCCACCGGCGGCTTCGACGCCGGGCCGTTTGCCGCCAACTACCTGAACGCCGACCAGCGCGCCGGCGCCGCCTTCAACGGCAAGTCCAGCATGACCATCGACCAGGCGGCCAACGACCTCGTGGGCGGCGCGCCCGGCTGGTCCAGCGCGCTCGGCCAGGGCTTCACGGTCACCTACGCCTACCGGGCGACCGAGCCCGCGACCATGCCCAGCGACACGGCGGGCTTCAGCCAGTTCAATTCGGCCCAGATCGATGAGGCCGAGCTGGCCCTGAGGGCCTGGTCGGACGTGGCGAACATCCACTTTGTGCGCATCGGGGTCGGCGACGCCGGGCCGGACGCCTTTTCCGACAATGCCGCCATCCTGCTCGGGAACTACAGCACCGGAGAAGACGGCTCGGCGGCCTTCTCGTTCTTCCCGGGCAGCACGCTGGCCAGCGCAACGTCGGGCGACGTCTGGGTCAACAATTCGTTCGGCTACAACGCCTTCCCGACCGTGGGGAACTACGGCGGCCAGGTGCTGGTGCACGAGCTGGGCCACGCCATCGGCCTGGATCACCCCAGCAACTACAACGCCGGCCCCAACGTCACGATCACCTACGCGGCGGACGCCTCCTACTTCGAGGATTCCCGCCAGTATACGGTGATGAGCTACTTCAGCGAGACCAACACCGGCGGCAACTTCGGCGGGGTCTATTCGGCCGCGCCGCTGCTGGACGACATCGCCGCGGCCCAGCTGGAATACGGGCCGAACATGAGCACGCGGACCGACAACACGGTCTACGGCTTCAACTCCAATACCGGCGAGCCCTGGTACACGATCGGCTCCAGCTTCTCGAAGGCGGTGTTCGCCATCTGGGACGCCGGCGGCAACGACACGCTGGACGTCTCCGGCTACCGCCAGGCCCAGACCATCGACCTGCGCCAGGGCGACTTCTCCGATGTGGGCGGGCTGACCGGCAACGTCGCCATCGCCAAGGGCGCCGACATCGAGAACGCCATCGGGGGTTCAGGCGCCGACTCGATGACCGGCAACGGGCTGGCCAATGCGCTGCAGGGCATGGCCGGCGATGACACCATCATGGCCGGGGCCGGGAACGACACCGTCGACGGCGGGTCGGGCCAGAACTACCTGCGCGGCGAGGACGGCGACGACTCGATCACCGGCGGCGCGGCCTTCGACGACATCAACGGCAACGCCGGGAACGACACCGAGCACGGGAACGCCGGCGACGACTGGGTGGTCGGCGGCAAGGACAACGACCTGCTGTTCGGCGACACCGGCGGGGACATCGTCTGGGGCAACCTTGGCAATGACACCCTGGATGGGGGCGACGGGAACGACCAGGTGCGCGGCGGCCAGGGGGACGACAGCGTGTCCGGCGGGGCCGGCGACGACTTCGTCTCGGGCGACCGCGGGAACGACACGATCAGCGGCGGCGCGGGCGCGGACCTCTTCCACGGCAGCCAGGACGCCGGGATCGACCGGGTTCTGGACTTCCACACGTCCGAGGGCGACCGGGTGATGCTGGACCCCGGCACGACCTATAGCCTCAGCCAGGTGGGCGCCGACACCGTCGTCGACATGGGCGGCGGCAACCAGATGATCCTGGTCGGCGTGCAGCTCTCGACCCTGCCGCAAGGCTGGATCTTCGAGGGCTGAGCCGCGCCCCGCGCAACCGCGCCGCGCAATCTTCGGTTTCCCAAAGCGGCGGATAAGGCCTATAGGAGAGCTGCAACCGCCCGGCCGAAAGGCCGGGCGCCTTCGTTTCCGGACGGCCGGGACGAAGGGACGAACTTCGAGCTGGAAAGAGCCATGAGCACCGAAATCCTGATGCCGAAGGCGACCGCCGTCTGGCTGGTGGACAACACCTCCCTGACCTTCGAGCAGATCGCCGACTTCTGCGGCCTGCACCCGCTGGAGGTGAAGGGCATCGCCGACGGCGAGGTGGCGCGCGATATCCGCGGCGCCGACCCGATCGCCAACGGCCAGCTGAACCGCGACGAGCTGGACCGGGCCGAGAACGACTCCAAGTACCGCATGAAGGCCCAGAAGAGCCGCCACGCCGAGTACCTGAAGCCGCAGAAGAAGGCGCCCAAGTACACGCCGGTGTCGCGCCGCCAGGACCGCCCCGACGCGATCGCCTGGTTCGTGCGCAACCACCCCGAGGTGGCCGACAGCCAGGTCGCCAAGCTCCTGGGCACCACCAAGGCCACGATCGACCAGGTGCGCAACCGCACCCACTGGAACTCGGCCAACATCAAGCCGGTGGACCCGGTGACGCTGGGCCTGGCCACCCAGCTGGAGCTGGACGCGGTGGTCAAGAAGGCCGCCGAGAAGAAGGCCCGCGACGACGCCCGCCGCGGCGTCGTCGAGCCCGAAGGCCCGACCCTGATGCCCGCGTCGGAGACCGGCGTCCTCGAGGACGAGGCCCACGAAGAGGCGCACGAGGAACCCGCTCTCGAGGACGAACACGAGGGCGCGGAGGACTAAGCCCCACCCGCGGCTGTCTCGGGCGTCTCGCCGACTGCCGACCAAAAGCTCGTCATCCCCCGGTCGCCCGAAGAGGCGGTCCGGGGGACCCAAGCGGCCTCGCCAGCTCCTGCAAATTCAGTTTGGGTCCCCCGGATCAGCCTGACGGCTGACCGTGGGATGACGACCGTGTTTTGGGAGGCGCGCCAGCGCACAACCGGGATGACAGGGCGATGAACAGCCGAGCGGGTGGGAAAGGCTCTCGGTCTCTCCCACCCTGGCCGGCGGGCTGCCGGCGTCAGCTCTCCCGTGTCCGGGAGGGATCTCGTCGTCGCTGGAAGCTAGTGCAGCTGGCCGCGCAGAGCTTCCAACTCTTCCTTCAGCTTCAGCTTCTGTTTCTTCAGTTCCTGCAGTCTGAGGTCGTCGGCGGCGGGCCTTCGAAGTTCGTCCTGGATGGCGGTTTCGAGGGCCTGGTGGCGGGATCCGAGTTCACGGATCCGAGCTTCCAACGCCATGACGGATAGCCTCCTTGCTGTTGGACATTAAGAGTGAACACCCGCTGCGCGCCGCTGTCAGATCACATATGTTTGCAGGACCGCGGCGCGACCGATCCGCGGTCTGAACGGTTGGGGACCCTCAATTGATGTCCAGGACGGAACGCCCGCGGCTGGTGATCGGCATCTCGGGGGCTTCCGGGATCGCCTACGGCCTGCGCGCGCTGGACGCCTGCCGCGAACTGGGGGTCGAGAGCCACCTGGTGATGAGCAAGGCCGCCGCGCTGACCCTGGCCAACGAGACCGCGCTCAGCGTCGCCGACGTGGCCGCCCGGGCCGACGCCTTCCACAAGGTCTCCGACGTGGGCGCCTCGATCGCCTCGGGCTCGTTCAAGACGCTGGGCATGCTGATCGCCCCCTGCTCGGTGCGCACGATGAGCGAGATCGCCACCGGCGTGACCGCCTCGCTGCTCACCCGCGCCGCCGATGTGGCGCTGAAGGAGCGCCGGCCGCTGGTGCTGATGGTGCGCGAGACGCCGCTGCACCTGGGCCACCTGCGCAGCCTGGTGAAGCTGGCCGAGATGGGCGCGATCATCGCTCCGCCGATGCCGGCCTTCTACGCCGAGCCGGCCAGCCTGGAGGCCATCGTCGACCAGTCGGTCGGGCGCTGCCTCGACCTCTTCGGCCTCTCCTGGCGGCCGGTCCGGCGCTGGGGGCAGGACGTGGGCCCGACCGAAACGAAGGCCAAGGCCTGATGGGCCGCCGCTGATGGGACTCTGGGACTGGACGCTCGCGGCCTACGGCCGTCCCGGCGCGCCCGAGGCATGCCTCGCCCTGCAGGACGAGCATGGCCAGATGACGTCCTTCCTGCTGTGGGCCGTCTGGGCCGAGACCGCCGACAAGGCCCTCCTCGACCGCGCCGCCGGCGTGGCCCGCCGCTGGGACGGCCTGGCGCTCAGCCCGATCCGCGCCGTGCGTCGGGCGCTCAAGCCGGCGTTCAACGGCGTCTGCGACGACGCCCGCGAAGGCCTGCGCGAGGACGTGAAGGCCGCCGAGCTGCGCGCCGAGCGCGTGCTGATGGAGGCGCTGGAGGCGATCACGCCGCGGCAGGGCGGCGCGCCCGCGCTGACGGCGCTGAAAGCCGCCTCGGCCGCCTGGGGAACCCCGGCGCCGGATCACGCGCTCGCCCAATTGGCCGCCGCACTGTCATAGAATCTGGGCTAAGGTCGCCCCGCCCATGAACGACGACGTCGACCCCGAGGAACAACAGCTCCGCGCCCGCCTGGTCGAGCTGAAGCAGGAGCACGCCGATCTCGACGCCGCCCTGCAGGCGGTCGCCCTCTCGCCGCTCCCCGACATGCTGCTGATCGGCCGGCTGAAGCGCAAGAAGCTCGGCCTGAAGGACGAGATCACCCGCATCGAGGACCAGCTGACCCCCGACATCATCGCCTAGGCTCAGCCGGCGCGCCCCTCGCGCTTTTTCGCGTACATCGCCTGGTCGGCGGCCGCGACGATGGCCTCGGGCTCCAGATCCTGGGTGACTTCGCAGACGCCGAAGGTCAGGTGGACCGGGGCCGACCAGTCGCCGAACGCCAGCGGCTGGCCCTGCACGGCGCGGACCAGCGCCTGGGCCTTGGCGTCGGCCGTGGCTGCGTCGGCCTGCACCAGGATCACGGCGAACTCGTCGCCGCCCATGCGGCCCACCACGTCGCTCTCGCGCACGTTGCCCAGCAGCCGCTCGGCCACCGCCTGCAGCACCGCGTCGCCGGCGGCGTGGCCGAAGCGGTCGTTGACGCCCGTCAGGTCGTCGAGGTCGAAGTAGACCAGGCTGGCCGGCGCGCCATAGCGCTGGGCGAAGGTGCGGATGCGCGACAGCTCGCGCATCAGGGCCCGGCGGTTCAGCAGCGGGGTCAGCGCGTCGCGGTCGGCCTGCTGCTCGCTCTCCTCCAGCCGCGTCTTCAGGCGCCCCACCTCGGTGCGCAGGTCGTCGATCTCGGTGACCAGGGTCTGCACCGCCGCGCGCACCGCCGGCGTCAGTTCGGCCTCCGGGACACCCAGGAACTCGGCGGAATCGCTCGATGCGGCGGCGCGCACCTGCGCGCCGGCCTGCGCCAGGTTCCTCCGCCGCATGGCCGAGAACGGCTCGTTGCGCGCGCCTGTGACCTTCATGCCCCAGTGACCTTCATACGGGCGTCCAGCTGCAGAATCATGGCCCAGGTCCCCCCGTTAACGAATCTAGCCGTCCTGCATTGCCCCTGCAAAGTCGGCGCCTATACTCCGCGGCCTTCCGCTAGGGGGCTTGCTGTCCACATGAGCGCCAAGGCCGCGCCCGTCGCGATCATCATGGGCAGCCGCTCGGACTGGCCGGTGCTCCGCCACGCCGCCGAGATGCTGGAGACCCTGGGCGTGGCCTATGAGGCCAAGGTGGTGAGCGCGCACCGCACGCCCGAGCGCATGTACAGCTTCGCCAAGGGCGCCAAGGCCGCCGGCGTCCAGGTGATCATCGCCGCGGCCGGCGGGGCGGCGCACCTGCCGGGCATGACCGCCTCGCTCACCGACCTGCCGGTGCTGGGCGTGCCGATCGAGACCAGGGCGCTGAAGGGCATGGACAGCCTGCTCAGCATCGTCCAGATGCCGGCCGGGATTCCCGTGGGCACCCTAGCCATCGGCGAGGCGGGCGCCAAGAACGCGGGCATCCTGGCGGCCAAGATCCTGGCGCTGTCGGACCCCGCCGTGGCCGAGCGGGTCGCCGCCTTCGCCGCGCGGCAGACGAAATCCATTCCCGAGACGGTGGAAGACGCCTAAGGCGGCGCCCATGGCCTCCTTCCCGCTCGCGCCCGGCGCCGCCATCGGCATCATCGGCGGTGGCCAGCTGGGGCGCATGCTGAGCTTGGCCGCCGCCGAGTTGGGCTTCGACACCGTGATCCTGGAGCCCGAGCGCGGCTGCCCCGCCGGCCGCGTCGCCGCCCGCACGATCGCCGCGCCCTACGACGATCCCGAGGCCCTGGCCAAGCTCGCCAAGGCCTGCGCCGTGGTCAGCTATGAGTTCGAGAACGTGCCGGCCGCCGCCGTCGACCGGCTGGCCGCGCTGGGCTGCGAGGTGGCGCCCGGCGCCCGCGCCCTGGCCGTCGCCCAGGACCGGCTGGAGGAGAAGACGTTCCTGAACGCCCACGGCGCGCCCACGGTCGCCTTCGCGGCGGCCTCGACGGCCGACGAGGCGGTCCAGGCGGTGGCTGAGGTCGGCGCGCCGGCGCTGATGAAGACGCGGCGCGAGGGCTACGACGGCAAGGGCCAGCGCTGGGTGGAGCACGCCGCCGACGCCGCGGCCGCCTTCCAGGCCCTGGGCGGCGTCCCGGTGATCGTCGAGGCGGCCTGCCCGTTCGTGCGCGAGCTGTCGGTGATCGCCGCGCGCGGCCGCGATGGCGCGACGGCCGTCTATCCCCTGGCCGAGAACCACCACGAGGGGGGCATCCTTCGCCGCTCCATCGCGCCCGCCGGCGTCGCCAAGGCGACGGCGGACCAGGCGGAGCGGATCGCCGCGCGGGTGCTGGGCGGCCTCGACTACGTCGGCGTGGTCGGCATCGAGCTCTTCGAGCTGGCCGACGGCGCGCTGCTGGTCAACGAGTTCGCGCCCCGCGTCCACAACACCGGCCACTGGACCCAGGACGGCTGTGAGGTCAGCCAGTTCGAACAGCACATCCGCGCCATCGCCGGCTGGCCGCTGGGACCCACCCACGCCATCGTCCGCGTGGAGATGCTGAACCTCCTGGGCGAGGAGGTCCACGGCTGGGCCCGGCTGGCCGCCGAGCCCGAGAGCCGCGTGCACCTCTACGGCAAGCGCGAGGCCAAGGCCGGCCGCAAGATGGGCCACGTCAACCGCATGCGGCCGCTATGAGCGGGGCCGACAGCGCGGGCTGGTACGAGGCCAACGCCCAGACGTTCTTCGACCGTTCGGTGGACGCTTCGATACTGGTCCAGCAGCGGCGGTTCGCCGACCTGCTGCCGGCCGGCGGGCGCGTGCTGGACGCCGGCTGCGGCGCCGGCCGCGACGCCAAGGTCTTCCGCGAATGGGGCTTCCAGGTGGTGGCGACCGAGGCCGCGCCGGCCCTCGCGGCGCTCGCCCGCGCCCACTCCGGCGTCGACGTCCGCGTCATGACCTTCGACCAGATGGACTGGGACCACGCCTTCGACGGCGTCTGGGCCTGCGCCTCGCTGCTGCACGTCACCCGCGCAGACCTGCCCGCGACGCTGCGGCGCCTGCGCCGCGCCCTGGTCCCCGGCGGCGCCTGGTTCATGTCGTTCAAGTATGGCGACCAGGAGCGGGAATCGGGCGGTCGCTGGTTCACCGACCTCGACGAGGCCGGCGCCGAGCGGCTGCTGGCGCAGGCCGGCGGCCTGGAGCTGATCGAGATGCAGGTCAGCCACGACGTGCGTCCCGAGCGGTCGTCGGACCGCTGGCTCAGCCTCCTCTGCCGGCGCAGCTAAGCGCTGGCGCCACGGCGGCCCCTCGGCGATAGTGGCGTTCTCCAAGGGGTGGTGGGGAATGGCGGCGGTCGGCTTAGAGGCTGTTCCATTGGGGGTTCGGCTTGGGCCGACGCGGCGGCACAGCGTGCTGGCGCTGCTGGTCGTGGCGCTGATGTGCGTCATGTGCGCGCCCTTCTTCGCCGATCCGATCGCCCACGACGCCCCCAAGCCGGAGGCCGGCGTCGTCGACTTCAGCCGCTGGGGCCCGGTCGACCGGCCGGTGCAGCTGGCCGGCGTCTGGCGGATGACGTGGCTCAGCGCGCCCGCGCCCGGGGTCACTTTCGACATGCCGATGCCGGGCGACTGGCGCAACCGCAAGGTCGGCAGCGTGACCCTGCCCGAGCCCGGTGCGGTGGCCTATCACCTGACGATGCGGGGCCTGCAGCCCGGCCGCTACACGCTCTACGCCACGCGCATCTTCGGGGCCGAGCGTGTGTGGGTGGACGGACGCCTCGTCGCCCAGATCGGGCGCTTCGGTCTGACACCCGAGACCACGCGCGAGGATTCCCGCGCGCTCGAGCTGACCTTCGAGGTCGATCACCCGCACGACGTCGACCTGCGCTTCGAGCTGGCGATGTTCCACTACGACTCCGACGGCTACGAAGAGCCGATGACGTTCGGCCTGGCCGGGCCGATGTCGCGCTGGATCGGGCTGGACTGGGTGTCCAGCATCCTGCAGGCCGCCACCCTGTTCCTGCTGGGCTGCTACGGCGTCGTGATCTTCGCCTACCGGCCCAGCGACCGGGCGTCGCTCTACATGGGCCTGGGCTGCCTGTCGCTGCTGCCGTTCGTCGGCATGCTCAGCCACGACAACCTGCTCCTGATCGCCATGCCGTGGATCGGCGTCGGCGGGGTGATGCCGTTCCAGTACACGACCAGCACGCTCGCGCTGGGCTTTGCGCTGGCCTACGTGCGCGCGTTGTTCCCGGCCGAGACGCCGCGCTGGCCCTACTGGGTGCTCCAGGTGATCATGTTCGCGCGCTTCCTGGTCTACGCCGTCGTGGGCGCGGCCGGGGCGCAGACGCTGCTCGGCAACATCGCCCGCTATTCCAGCCCCTTCCGTGTGATCGGCCTGGTCTTCGTCCTGGGCGTCGTGATCGCCGCGGTGGTGCGCAAGCGCGAGGGCGCGGTCATCTTCCTGATCGGCCTGGGCGGCTTCGTCGCCACCCTGATCTATTCCGACCTGTCGACCAACTCGGAGCACGTGCCGCGCATCACCAGCATCCGGCTGCTGCCCATCGGGGTCCTGCTGCTGATCTTCTCGCAGATGGTGCTGCTGGCCCAGCGCTGGAGCCTGACGATCTCGGCGGAGGAGACGACCAACGCGGATCTGCGCCGCCTGCTCGACGTGAACATTTCGATCTCCAGCGAAATGCGCCTGGAGGCGCTGCTGGAGAAGATCGTCCACGCCGCCACCTTGGTGATCCGCGCCGACCGCTCCACGCTCTTCCTGCACGACCCCAAGACCGACGAGCTGTGGTCGGTGGTGGCCGAGGGCGTGGAGCTGAAACAGATCCGCTTCCCCGCCGACCGCGGCCTGGCGGGCTGGGTGCTGCAGCATGGCCAGGTGGCGAACTTGGCCGAGGCCTACGCCGACGAGCGCTTCAACGCCCAGATCGACGCCCAGACCGGCTACCACACCCACAGCGTGCTCACCGTCCCCGTCACCGCCCGCGACGGGCGCAAGCTTGGGGTCATGCAGGCGCTGAACCGCATCGACTCGCCGCTCTTCGGCGACGCCGACGTGCAGCGGATGACCGCTTTCGCCGCCCAGGCGGCGGTGGCCATCGAGAACGCCACCCTCTTCACCGAGGTGCAGGCCGAGCGGAACTACAACGAGAACATCCTGCGCTCGATGTCGAGCGGGGTGATCACCTTCGACGCGGGCCTGACGTTCGCCAAGCTGAACAGCGCGGCCGAACGGATCCTGGAGGCGCCGGGCGGGGAGTTCGCCGACGAAGGCGTCGCCGGATGGCTGGAGGCCAGCGGCCTCCTGGACGAGGTGCAGTCGGTCGCGGCCGGCGGGGCGCCGAAGATCCTGCTGGACGCCGACATCAAGACCGCCGCCGGCCATCCGCTCTCGGCCAACCTGTCGGTGGTGCCCCTGGTCGGCGACGGCGGCCCGACCGGCCTCCTGGTGCTGGTGGAGGACATCACCGAGGGCAAGCGCCTGCAGGGCGTCATGCGCCGCTTCATGACCCAGAAGGTGGTCGACCAGGTGATGGGGCGCGAGGACGAACTGCTGTTCGGCCAGGCCTGCCAGGCCTCGATCCTCTTCGCCGACATCCGCGGCTTCACCACGCTCGCCGAGGCGCTGGACCCGCGCGAGACGGTGGAGATGCTCAACGAGATCTTCACCGAGCTTTTCGAGGCGGTGGCCGCCGCCGACGGTCTGCTCGACAAGTTCATCGGCGACGCGATCATGGCCGTCTACGGCGCGCCGATCAGCTCGGGCCGCGACCCGCAGAACGCGGTCGAGAGCGCCGTGGTCATGGCCCGCATGATCGAGCAGCTGAACATCGGCCGCCGCGGCAAGAAGCTGCCCGAGCTGCGCCTGGGCGTGGGCATCGCGTCCGGCGAGTGCGTGGCCGGCGCCATCGGCTCGCCCAAGCGGATGGACTACACGGTGATCGGCGACTCGGTGAACCTGGCCTCGCGCCTGGAGGCGATCACCAAGGTCTACCAGGCCGGCATCGTGGTCTGCGAGGCGACCGCCAACGCCGTCGACGGCCTGCATCCGTTGCGCGAGCTCGACACCATCCGCGTGCGCGGGCGCAAGAAGCCCGAGCGGATCTTCGAGGTGCTGACCGACGCCGCCCGCGCGGACTCGCCCGCGCTGGCGGCCTACGCCAAGGGCCGCGCGCTGCTGGCCCGCCGCCGCTGGAAGGAGGCCACCGCGGCCTTCGAAAGCGCCGTGGCCCTCGACCCGAACGACCGGCCGTCCGCCCTTATGCTCGAGCGCGCCCGGGTCCTCGCCGCCCGCCCGCCGGCCGCCGACTGGGACGGCGTCTGGGAAGCGGCCTGAGCCCTTCATGACCGTCATGGCCCGGCTTGTCCGGGCCACCCATGATCTCCGTGATCAAGGAATAGACGCGGCGACTCCGCGGCTCGCTATCGGGACCGGTGTTCCTGGGTCGCCCGGACAAGCCGGGCGATGACGAGCAAAAGAGGGAATTTAGCGGTAGCGGGCTTTCGCGGCCGCCTTCGCCGCCTGATCGGCGAATTCCGAGGGCCGGAGCTTCGTCGTCGCCTTCCATTTCTCGAAGGCCATGACGTCGGCGATGCGCTTGTCGACGAAATCCAGCGCCGCCTCGCGGTCCGCCGCGAAGCGCACCGAAAGCGCGCCGGTCAGGATCCCCGCCAGCAGCAGGCGTTTGGAATAGTGGTTCTCGTCGGTCGCCGTGTCGCCGGCCCAGCGCCACAGGACGTCGGCGCTTTCCCATCTGAGCCGCGCCCCCAGCTCCAGGTTCCACGGCAGCGCCAGGAACCCCGTCCAGCGCCAGACCGCGCGCCCGTCGGCCGCCGCCGCATCCAGCCGCGCCTCGACGCCGGCGCGGATCCGCTCGCGCACCTTCATCGCCGCCGGGTCCAGCCCGGCCAGGATCGTCAGCGCCCGCGCGTCGTGCCGCCGCGACAGGAGCGCCGCCAGGTCCTGCGGGCCGTGCGGCAGCAGCAGGTCGGTCTCGTCCGGCGAAAGCTGGCAGGCGCGCCCGGCCATCGTCGCCATCCGCCGCGTCCAGCCTTCGGACGGCGCCAGCGCCAGCGCCGCATCCAGCACCTTCTGTTCGGTCTCGGCGGCCCAGTCGGCGGGATTCTCGCTCATGGCCCCAATCTAACCCCCGCTCATCCCCGCGAAAGCGGGGACCCAGGCCTTTTTCGCGGATGAAAGAAAGAACACGATTTCGTTTGGCGATCCGGCGGAGTTCGTGTTCTTCTTTTGTTCATGTCCGAGCCGCTGGCCTCCAGACACGAGCAGATGCTGGGCGAGTTCGCCGAGTGGCTGCACGCGTCGGCCCGCGAGGCCCACCAGCGGCTGATGGCCAGCGAGAGCGCCGAGGAGTTCACGGCCTACAACAACGCGCTCCACAAGCTCGGCCGCAACCTTCGCCAGACGCTGGCCCTGCACAAGCG
>Ga0308175_100002490_pt1 | contig 12623 bp, 11 predicted proteins | sample PhyCR1_3_FD_203893 | JGI IMG/M metagenome (GOLD analysis project Ga0308175, IMG submission 203893) | Soil microbial communities from UC Gill Tract Community Farm, Albany, California, United States - DLSLS.C.R1 | ecosystem: Environmental > Terrestrial > Soil > Agricultural land | place: USA... | reverse complement strand
CGTGCTCGCCTCGTTCGGACACGTGCGCGACCTGCCGCCGAAGGATGGATCGGTCGATCCTGAGCAGGGCTTCGACATGCAGTGGCAGGTTTCGCCTGACCGTTCGAAGCAACTGAAGGCCATCACCGACGAGGCGAAGAAGGCCGACACGCTTATCCTGGCCACCGACCCCGATCGGGAGGGTGAGGCGATCAGCTGGCACGTGCAGGAGGTGCTCCGCCAGAAGAAGGCGCTGCCGAAGGACGTTCAGCGCGTCACGTTCAACGCGATAACCAACTCCGCCGTGACCGAAGCGATGAAGAAGCCGCGCGGGCTCGATGAGGATCTGATCGATGCATACAGGGCGCGGCGCGCCCTCGACTATCTGGTCGGATTCACGCTCTCGCCGATCCTCTGGCGCAAGCTTCCGGGTGCGAAGTCAGCAGGGCGCGTTCAGTCCGTGGCCTTGCGCCTGATCGTCGATCGCGAACGCGAGATCGAGGTCTTCAAGCCTCAGGAATATTGGTTGCTCACGGCCACGTTCGAGAAGGATGGGCAGAGCTTTACCGGCCGGCTCGTCCAGCTGGACGGAAAGAAGATCGAGCGTCTCACGATCGGCAACCGCGGAGACGCCGACGCTGCGAAGGCGGTCATCGAGGCGGGGCGCTTTACGGTCGCGTCCGTCGAGACGAAGCCGTTCGGCAGAAATCCGCCGCCGCCGTTCACAACCTCGACCCTGCAGCAGGAGGCCGCGCGCAAGCTCGGCTTCTCCGCGAGCCACACGATGCGCGTGGCGCAGGGCCTCTATGAGGATGGCCTGATCACCTACATGCGGACCGACGGGGTCGACATGGCTCCTGAGGCAATCAGCGCCGCACGTCGGGCAATCACGAGCCGCTACGACGGTGGCTACGTGCCCGATCGGCCGAGGCAGTATCAGAGCAAGGTCAAGAATGCGCAGGAAGCGCACGAAGCCATCCGGCCGACCGACTTCGATCGCTCACGCGCAGCTTCGGGCGATTATGCGCGCCTCTACGAGCTGGTGTATAACCGCGCACTGGCGAGCCAGATGGCTTCCGCACGCCTCGAGCGAACGACGGTCGAGCTGAGCGATGGGGCAGGGCGGGCCATTCTCCGCGCCACGGGCCAGGTCGTGCTCTTCCCCGGCTATCTCGCGCTTTATGAAGAAGGGCGCGATGAGAAGGGCGAAGACGAGGAGGCCGCGCGCATGCCGGCTCTGTCGCGCGGTGACGTCCCGGCGAAGACCGGTGTGGAAGCAACGCAGTCCTTCACGCAGCCGCCGCCGCGCTATTCTGAGGCCAGCCTCGTCAAGCGGCTTGAGGAGCTCGGCATCGGGCGGCCGTCGACCTATGCGGCGACGCTGCAGACGCTGAAGGACCGGGAATATGTCCGCGTCGACAAGGGCCGCTTCGTTCCCGAGGAGAGCGGCCGGCTCGTGACGGCTTTCCTGGAGCGCTTCTTCGACCGGTACGTCAGCTTCGATTATACCGCAGAGCTCGAGGAAGAGCTGGACGACGTCTCGGGCGGGCGCCTGAACTGGCAGAAATTGCTCGACGACTTCTGGCGCGACTTCAAGCCGAAGGCCGGCGAGGTTATGGACCAGAAGCCTTCGGACATCACGGCGGCCATCGACGAATATCTTGCACCGTGGCTGTATCCGTCCCGGGAGGACGGATCGGATCCGAGACTGTGTCCGCAGTGCGGCAACGGTCGGCTTTCGCTGCGGGGCGGAAAGTTCGGCGCGTTCGTGGCTTGCTCCAACTATCCCGAATGCCGCTACACGCAGAAGTTCGGTCAGGCAGGCGCCGACGGTCAGGCCAGCGAAGGCCCGCAGGAGCTCGGCAGTGGGATCACGCTCAAGAGCGGCCGGTTCGGTCCTTATGTCGAGCGGGAGGACAAGCGCGCGTCGATCCCGAAGGATATCCCGCTTGGCGACGTAGATCTGGAAGTTGCGGAGCGGCTGTTGTCCCTTCCGCGGGAAATCGGCGCACATCCGGAAACGGGCAAGCCGATCACCGCTTCGATCGGCCGTTATGGCCCGTACCTCGCGCACGACGGCAAGTATGCGAAGCTCGGTTCGACCGCCGAGGTCTTCGAGACCGGGATGAACGCAGCCGTTGCCAAGCTCGCGGATGCTGCTTCCGGGGGCGGCCGTCAGCGCGGCGCGTCGCGGGAGCCGATCGCAGTGCTTGGCAATCATCCGAACGGCGGAGAACTGAAGGTGATGGAGGGGCGCTATGGCCCGTACGTGACCGACGGTTCGACCAACGCCACGCTGCCGAAGGGTGCCGATCCGAAAACGATCACTCTGGACGACGCGGTGCGGCTGATCGATGAGCGCGCTGCCAAGGGACCGTCGAAGAAAAAGGGCGGCCGCAAGCCGGCGCGAAAGGCGAAGAAGTGATCGATATCCAGCTGCAATGGCTGCCGCACGGCGATGGTTTGCCGGCGCCAAGCTACGCGACCGATGGAGCAGCCGGGCTGGACGTGGTTGCCGCCGAAGACGTGACTCTGGCTCCGGGTCAGCGCCATGCGGTCGCGACCGGTTTTGCGATCGCGATCCCCGAAGGCTTCGAGGTTCAGGTGCGGCCGCGCTCGGGGCTTGCTCTCAAGCACGGCATCACTTGCCTCAACACGCCGGGTACAATCGACCACGACTATCGCGGCGAGGTGAGGGTGATCCTTGCCAATCTCGGCGGCGAGCCTTTCGAAGTCCGGCGCGGTGAGCGCATCGCACAACTGGTGCCGGCGCCGGTGCAGAAGGCGGCGTTTCGTGAGGTCGCCGCACTCAGCGAGACAAGCCGCGGAGCGGGGGGCTTCGGCTCGACGGGCCGGTGAGCTTCTCGGATGCCGAGCTCGGCCGCTATGCCCGCCACATCGTTCTGCCGCAGGTCGGCGGCGTAGGGCAGCGCAAGTTCTGGCAGGCTCGCGTGGCGGTTATTGGCGCGGGGGGCATCGGGAGCGCGGTCCTTCCGGCGCTCGCGGGCGCGGGTATCGGGCAGATTACGATCATCGACGATGACGTCGTCGAGCTCGGCAACCTGCAGCGGCAGACTCTCTTCCGCGAAAGGGATATTGGCTATTCCAAAGCCGATCTCGCGCTGCAGTTCGTCCAGCGGCTGAACCACCATGTGAATGCGACGCCGGTGCAAAAGCGCATCGATGCTCAGAACGCGAAGGATTTGTTGGCTGAGCACAGCCTCGTCGTCGACGGGAGCGACAACTTCGCCACTCGCCTCGCGGTGAGTGACGCTTGCGTGGAGCTTGGCATACCGCTGCTGTCGGCCGCGGGGGTTCAGTTTCAGGGGCAGGTCGGCCTGTTTCGCTCCAAGCCTTGTTACCGCTGCTTCGTGGGCGACGCTTTCGATGCCGACGACTGCGACAATTGTGCAGAGCTAGGCGTCCTTGGCGCGCTTACGGGCACGGTCGGCAACTTCGCTGCGCTGCTCGCGATCAATCTCATCGCCGCGATCGGCGACGATCCTGCCGGCAAGCTTCACCTCTTCGATGGCGAGAAGCTCAGCTGGCGCGAGATCCGCATCCCTGCGGATCCCGGCTGCCGCGCCTGCGGTTCAGACTAAGGCCTGGGCAATCCGCGAGATCAGGTGGCGCGCGACCTCGTCCTTGGTCGTTTCAGGCCAGTCCTCGACGCCCTGAGCGGTGATGAGGTGAACCTTATTGCGATGCCCTCCCATCACGTCGCCTGAAACGTCGTTGGCAACGATCCAGTCGGCGCGTTTCGCCTGTCGCTTGGAGGTCGCGTAGTCGACGACATTTTCCGTTTCAGCCGCAAAACCGATCAAGAGCTTCGGGCGCTGCTCGTTGGCGCCGAGTTCCGCAAGGATGTCGCGCGTCGGCACGAAATTGAGTTGCGGCGGGCCGGATCCCTTCTTCAGCTTCGTGGGAGAGGGCTCGACGCGCCAATCCGCGACGGCAGCCACGAGGATGGCGGCATCTACCGGCAATGACGCCATGACGGCATCCGCCATTTGCTCGGCGGTCTCCACGTCCACCCGCTCGACGCCCTTCGGCGTCTGCAGGCTGACCGGCCCTGCAACGAGCGTCACCCTTGCGCCCGCTTCGGCTGCGGCCTTTGCAATGGCGAAGCCCTGCCGGCCCGACGACCGATTGGCGATCACTCGCACGGGGTCGATAGGCTCATGCGTTGGCCCGGCGGTGATGAGGATGTGGCGGCCTTCGAGACTCACGCGAGGAGGTCGGTCAGCTGATCCACGATGTCTTGCGGCTCAGGAAGGCGGCCTGGACCGAACTCGCCGCAAGCCATCTCGCCGTCCGCCGGGTCGATCACGCGAACGCCGTCCGCCTTGACCTGTGCGATGTTTCGCTGCGTTGCTGCGTGCTGCCACATGCGCACGTTCATCGCAGGAGCCACGACGACCGGCTTGTCTGTCGCAAGGAGCAAAGTGGTCGCAAGATCGTCGGCAATGCCCGCGACCATCTTCGCGATCAGGTCGGCCGTTGCTGGGCAGACCAGGATGAGATCGGCGGACCGGGAAAGCTGAATGTGCCCGATTTCAACCTCGTCCTTCAGCTCCCACAACGAAGTATGGACCTGGCTCTCGGCTAGCGTGCCGAGGCTCATTGCCGTCACGAAATGCTCACCGCCCTTGGTGAGGACGGGCGTGACCGAATGACCTGCCTTTTTGAGCAGCCGGACGAGCTCGATTGACTTGTAAGCGGCAATGCCGCCGCCGACGATGAGGAGCACGTGTGCCATCGGCTCAGCGTAGCACAAACAACAGGAGAGCGCCGATCACCACGCCCACGAAACCCGCTGCGGCGTAGCCCCACCAGCTGCGGCTCTCGATCAGGGCGATGTCCGGCAAGGGCGGTGGAGGAGGGGCAGCGCCGCGCGGCGGATAATATTCGTCGAGCCGATCGATCAGCTCGGGCAACTTCTTCAGGGCGCGGACGGTCTCGACGATGCGGTCGGCATAGTAAGCTTCTGGGCCGAGCTCCGAACGGATCCATTCGCGGATGAAGGGCTCGGCCGTGTCCCACATGTTGATGTCGGGATCGAGGGCTGCGGCCACACCTTCGTTCATCACCATCGTCTTCTGGAGGAGTAGAAGGTGGGGCTGGGTCCGCATGTCGAAGTCGCGCGTGATGGCGAAGAGGCTTTCGAGCATGCGCCCGACGCTGATGTCCTTCACCGGAAGTCCGCGCATCGGCTCGCCGGCGGCGCGAAGCGCGGTCGCGAACTCCTCCACATTGTGGTGCGGCGGCACGTATTGCGCTTCGAAGTGGATCTCCGCGACGCGGCGGTAGTCGCCGTTGATCAGGCCGTAGAGGATCTCGGCCAGCCAGACGCGCGCGCGGCGGTCGATGCGGCCCATGATGCCGAAATCGATCGCGGCTAGTCGGCCATCGGAAAGAGCGAACAAGTTTCCATGATGGAGGTCGGCATGGAAGAAGCCGTCGACGACCGCCTGGCGAAGGAAGGCGCGCACGAGCGTCTCGGCGAGCGTCTTGCAGTCGTAACCCCCCTCGATCAGCGCCTCGCGGTCGTTGAGCTTGATCCCGTCGAGCCACTCCATTGTCATCACGCGGCGCGCAGTGCGGCGCCAGTCAATGTCCGGGACATAATAGCCAGGCTCGGCGACCATGTTCTCGCGCAGTTCGGAAGCCGAGGCCGCTTCCCGCTGCAGATCGAGTTCGCGCGCCGTCCACTGACGGAAGTGCGCGACGACGAGCCGAGGCCGAAGTCGCTCGGCCTCGCCGCCATAGGCCTCCACATGGGCTGCCGCCCACTCATAGGTTTCGATTGCCTTCGACAGCTCTTCCTCGATGCCCGGCCGGAGCACTTTGACCGCTACCTCGCGCCCCTCGGTCGTGACTGCCCGGTGCACCTGCGCAATCGAAGCGGCTCCGACGGGTTGCTCGTCGAATCTGGAGTAGAGGCTCTCGAGCGGCGCTGCGAAAGACTGCTCGATGGTTTGCTTGATCAGGTAGAAAGGGGCGGGCGGCAGGTCGTCCTGGAGCTGTGACAGATTCTCGGCGGCCCGCTCACCGACCAGGTCAGGGCGGGTCGACAGCGCTTGCCCCAACTTGATCGCAGCCGGCCCGATAGCGACGAGAGCGGTTGCATATTCCGGCGCGGGCGGAATGCGCGCTCCCAACCGGGCGATGCGGGCAAGTCGCCGCACGGGCGGCGGCGTGAGCGGATCCTGCTCGATTCCACGCAACGCGCCGTGCCGCGCAAGCGTGCGGCCCCATTTGAGAAGCCGCCACAGATGCGTGACGCTAGTGGTCAAATCTTCCAGCCCGAGTGGATCGTAACGAGGCCGCCAAGCATCGGTTCGGCGGCGGCTCGGACGAACCCGGCCTCGCTCACCATGCGCCGGAAGGCATCAGGCCGCGGGAAGCGGCGGATGCTCTCGACCAGGTAGCGGTAGCTTTCCTCGTCGCGCGCCACGACCTTCCCGATGCGCGGGATCACGTTCGAGGCGAATGTGTCGTAAACGTTCGAGAAACCCGGCCAGTCGCTCGAAGAAAATTCCATGCAGTAGAAACGGCCACCGCGCTTGAGGACGCGATGTGCTTCGCGGAGTGCGGCGGGAATGTCTGTGACGTTCCGGATGCCAAAGACGATCGTGTAAGCATCGAAACTGGTGTCGGCGAAGCTCAGCGCCTCCGCATTCTCAACCTTCCAGCTGAGACCGGCGATCCCGCGCTGCCTTGCTCGCTGCTCGCCGACCGCGAGCATATCGGCGTTGATGTCGGAGACCATTACCCTTGCACCGCGGCGCACCATTCGAAAGGCGATGTCGCCGGTGCCGCCGGCCATGTCGAGAATCTGTTCACCCGCGCGCGGCTTCACGCGATTGACGAAGCGGTCCTTCCACAGCCGGTGCATTCCCCCCGACATCAGGTCGTTCATGACGTCGTAGCGGCGCGCGACGGAGCTGAAGACCGCGCCGACGCGCCGTGTCTTCTCCTCGGGGCTGACGAGCTCGTCGCCGAAATTCACCTTGTCCGTCATGCGGCCCGTGCCTCTAGCGGGCTTGTCGCCGCTCCGCCATATCGCTGCGAATGCCCGAGCTTCCGGAAGTCGAAACCACCGTCCGCGGGCTCGCTCGCGTGCTCAAGGGATGTCGCATCGCGAGTGTGGAAGCACGGCGGCCGGATCTGCGCCGCGCGTTCCCTGTCGACTTGGGACAACGGCTTACGGGTTCACGAGTGACGGATCTTCGACGGCGCGCGAAATACGGCCTCGTCGATACGGATAGGGGCGACACTCTCGTATTCCATTTAGGGATGTCCGGCCGGTGGCGGGTCGATCCGACAGACGTGGAGAAGCATGATCATTTCATCATGGAGACCGGCGAAGGAAGGCGCGTTGCCTTGAACGATCCCCGCCGGTTCGGATCACTGGATCTGGTGCGAACGGAAGAGCTGGACGAGTGGCCAACCTTTGCCGCGCTGGGACCGGAGCCGTTCGACCTTGATGCCGGCGAGCTGAAGCGCAGGCTTGCGGGCAGGGAGGCGGCGATCAAGCTGCTGCTGCTCGACCAGCGAATCGTCGCCGGTCTCGGCAACATCTACGTGTGCGAGGCACTGTACCGTGCTGGCATCCATCCACGCCGGGCCGGCGGCTCCATTTCGCTCGAGCGGCTGGCGCGCCTCGTCCCTGCCATTCACAATGTCCTCAACGAGGCAATCCGAGCTGGCGGCTCGACACTTCGCGACTTCGCCAGCCCGGATGGCGAGCTCGGCTACTTCTCAAAGCGCTTTGCGGTCTACGACCGGGAAGGACAGCCCTGCGAATGTGCAGGGACGGTCAAACGCATCGTCCAGGGCGGGCGGTCGACCTTCTATTGCTCTAAGTGCCAGCATTGAACCTGGGACATGGTTGACCGGAGCGCCCTCTCTGAGTAGGGGAACGCCCGCGTCGGCGCAGCCGTTTGGCTTTGCGCCGCTTTTTCATTGAGCCGCACCAAAACGAGGACTTTAGAATGGCGAATACGCCGCAGGCCAAAAAGCGCATCCGCCGTAACGCGACGCGCACCGTGATCAATCACTCGCGAATCAGCCGTATCCGGACCTTCATCAAGCAGGTCGAATCGGCGCTCGAGGCGGGCAAGAAGGCAGACGCGGCTGAAGCGCTCAAGAAAGTTCAGCCGGAACTCGCGCGCGGCGTGGCTCGAGGAGTTATCCACAAGAACACAGCCGCCCGGAAAATTTCCCGTCTGTCAAAGAGGGTTGCGGCTCTCGGCTGAAATCCGGCCCAGAAAGGGTGCTGACGAGCCGTCGGGGAACCGGCGGCTCGTTCCGTTTTGGGATCGTCAAAAAAATGCAGTAATTCCCGCGATTCGCGCGAGCGTTAACGAATGAGTTACCAAGAAAACGGCGGTTTTACGCCATTTCCGCTGAGCATCGGCCCATTTCCTATGTCAAGTGGCTTTATTTCACTTACGTGAAATTCGGCACTTGCATGCCGCCCGCTACGGTTTCAGAAACAACCTTCCGAGCGCGAATCCGCGCCGGCGTAAGAGAGAAGAGAAGCCTTCAGCGCGCGACTCATGTCACGCGCAACAGGACGACTTTGTCTCGGTTGGGGGCGTAACGAGAGGGAGGCGCAGGCCAGTGCAGGGCGCAGGGGCGAATTCGTCCGTTGATCAATCGGAGGGGGCTGTCACCGCACCGCTTGATGCAGCTTGGGAGTCGATCCGTTCAGGACTTCGGCGGGACCTTGGAGCCCGTACGTTCGACGGCTGGTTGAAGCCGGCGGAGCTGGGTTCATTCGATCCGGACAGCGGGACGCTGGACATCGTGCTGCCAAGCCAGTTCATGGCCGATTGGGTGCGGTCACATTTTGGTGAGCGACTGACCCTTGCCTGGAAGACCGTTCTGCCTGTGGTTCGTGACGTCCGCCTGATTGCGGCTGCCGATGCGCCGCGTCCGGCCCCACTGCTCATCCTCGAGGAAGCTCCGCCACCATCGGAGCGTGATCCGCACGCGCCGAATTTCGACCCGCGCTATCGGTTCGAGACGTTCATTGTGGGCAAGGCGAACGAAGTGGCCGCGACTGCCGCGCGCACACTGGCGACATCCAAGACGGTCAGCTTCAATCCGCTGTTCATCCACGGCGGTACGGGCCGCGGCAAGACGCACCTGCTGCATGCGATCGGCCACACCTTTCTTCAGCACAATCGCGGCGCGCGCGTCGTGTCTATGTCGGCCGAGAAGTTCATGGTCGAGTTCATCCGCGCCTTGAAGGAAAACGACACGATCGGTTTCAAGCAGCGGCTGCGCAACGCGGACCTGCTGCTGATCGACGACGTCCAGTTCATCGCCGGCAAGGACTCGACGCAGGAGGAATTCTTCCACACGATGAACGAGATCATCACCGCCGGGCGGCGACTGGTGATCACCTCGGACCGCGCGCCGCAGGACCTCGACGGCATTGCGCCACGCATCCTGTCGCGCCTGTCCTGGGGCCTCGTCGCCGACATCAATTCGGCGGATTACGAGCTTCGCTTCAACATCATCGTCGCCAAGCTCGAGGCGTTGCCCGGCGTCGACATGCCGAGGCCGGTGGTCGATTTCCTTGCGCGCCGGGTCACGTCGTCCATCCGCGAACTCGAAGGCGCACTCAACCGGATCGGCGCGTATGCGATGATGACCGGTCGGGAGATCGATGTTGCGTTCGTGGAGGAGGTGCTCGCCAACGTCCTGCGTGCCAATCAGCGCCGGATCTCGATCGACGAAATCCAGACCCAGGTCGCGGAGCACTACCGCATCCGCAAGGCGGAGATGACCTCAGCGCGTCGTGCGCGCGAGGTCGCTCGTCCGCGCCAAGTGGCCATGTATCTGTCCAAGCAGCTGACGCCGAAGTCGCTGCCGGATATTGGCCGTCGCTTCGGTGGCCGCGATCACACCACGGTGATCCATGCCGTCCGTCAGATTGAGAAGCTGCGGGCAAGCGATGCAGAGCTCGACGCCGATATCCGCCTTCTGACGCGTCAGCTGGAAGGCTGACTCCTGACGAGCCTCAAAGGCCGAGCCACGAGGCGACGTAGCTCAAGACGACTACTCCGTACGCGATGATCAGCGTCTCGATAGTGAGGGCGAGCACGGCTGCCACGCAGGCGGCGATCACAAGAACGCCGTCGCGGTAGATCAGTGCAAGTGCGAATAGGACGATCGTTCCCGCAGGCGCGACGTGCACCGCAGGAATTGGAATGGCGGCGGCAATTGCCAGCAGAAAGCAAGCGAAGCTGATCAGCCGAGCAGCTGTGGGCCCGGTCAAACGCGGGAGCCGAGGCTTGAAGATGCGTTCGACCCTCGATTCGAACCATCCGATTTTGCTGACCAGCCGCTCAAGTTCCTGTCTCGTGACACCGCGACGGTCGATGCGCGCCGGAAACCAGGGGCTGGAGCGTCCGAATGCCATCTGGGCGGCGACGATCACCAGCGGGATCGCGAAGAAGATGTTCGTCCCAGGCGGCAACGGCAGTGTGTTGATGGCGGCGAAGATGAACAGCAGGCCGCCCCATGCGCGGGAATGAAGCCTTGAGGCCAGCTCTGTAAAGGTGAGCCGGTCAGGCACATCCTCCAAGATCTGCGCGAGCCGCTTCGATAGCGAGAGCGGGCGATCTTGCGATTGGTCGCTGGCTAGGCTCAAAACACTGCTACTTTAGCCCGACTGCACGATAGGCTTCGGCAAGCACCGGCGCTCCGAGATCGCGCGCCCGGTCCGCACCCGCCAGCAGGATGCGGTCGAGCTCCGCCGGATCCTTTCTGAAATCGTCGAGACGGGAGCGAAGGGGTGCGAGCATCGCGATAAGCGCGTCGGCGAGGGCCGGCTTGAAGGCGCCGAACCCCTGACCCGCGAAGCGCGCGAGAACCTGCTCGACGCTTTCACCGGTGACCTCGGCATAGATGCCGACGAGGTTCTTCGCCTCGGCGCGGCCTTCCAGCGCGGCGGGATCCGCGGGAAGAGGTTCAGGATCAGTCTTCGCCTTGCGGATCTTCTGCGCGATCGTGTCGTCGCTGTCGATCAGGTTGATCCGGCTCTGGTCCGACGGGTCGGTCTTCGACATTTTCGAGTTGCCGTCGCGCAGGCTCATGACGCGCGCAGCGGTGCCGCCGCCGATGAACGGCTCGGGCGGGACGAACAGGTCGACGTCGAAGTCGGTGTTGAACTTGAGCGCAATGTCGCGCGTGAGCTCGATGTGCTGCTTCTGATCCTCGCCAACCGGGACGTGAGTCGCGCGATAGAGGAGAATGTCGGCGGCCTGCAGGACCGGATAGGTGAACAGGCCGACCGAAGCACCTTCCTTGTTCTTGCCAGCCTTGTCCTTCCACTGGGTCATGCGGTTCAGCCACCCCATCCGCGCGGTGCCCTGGAGGATCCAGGCAAGCTCCGAATGAGCCGTTACCGCGCTCTGGCGGAACAAGGTGACCTTGGCGGGATCGATCCCGCTAGCGATCAGCGCGGCGGCCATCTCCCGGATGCTAGCCGAAAGCTTCGCGGGGTCGACATCGACCGTCAGCGCGTGAAGGTCGGCGAGGAAGATCAGACACTCGACCTCGTCCTGCATGCGGACCCACCGCAGGATCGCGCCGAGCAAATTGCCAAGGTGGAGATCGCCCGTGGGCTGGATGCCCGAGACCACGCGCATGTCTTGCTTGTCGCTCACGCTTCGCGCGCCCTTCGCTTCATCAGGAGTTTGACATCGTCGAGCACGAAGGCGCCGGTCAAGAAGCACGCAACCGCATAAACGCCGACGCCCGCGCCTACCAATACGACCAATGCGCCATAGCGCTGCCAGATATGGCCGTTGAGCCACGGATCGAGCAGTTGATCGAACGCGAAGATCGCCGCGCCCATCAGCACCGCGGCGGCGGCAAGCCTTGGGATGCGGCGCTTTAGCTGGGCGTCCGCCACGAAATATCCGCGCTTCGACAAGGTCGCGTACAGCATCCAGACGTTGGCAGTCGAAGACAGCGCCGTGGCAAGGGGAGGGCCGACATGGCCGTAGCCGAAGCGCGCCAGCACGGGGATCAGAATGATGTTGCCCAAGAGGTTTACGCCGACCGACTGCACGGCATATCGGACCGGCGTCTTCGTGTCGTGGCGCGCATAATAGCCCGGCGTCAGCACCTTCACGAGAACGTAAGACGGCAGGCCGATTGAGAAGCCGGCCAATGCCCACGAGCATTTGATTGTGTCAGCCGCATCGAAGTGGCCATATTGGAACAGCCCGCGCACGATGGGCTCCGCGGCGACGATCAGTGCGACCATCGCCGGCAACGTCAGGAACAGGGCGAGCTCGATCCCTCGGTTCTGGGTATCCATCGCCTTCTCGTCTTCGCCAGCGCTCAGCAGGCGCGAGACGGTGGGAAGCAGGATCGTGCCGAGACCGATGCCGATCATCCCGAGCGGCAACTGGTTCACGCGATCGGCGTAGTAGATGTACGAAATCGATCCTTCGCCGAGCAGGTAGCCGGAGAGGGCGGTCGAGACGACTAGGTTGAGCTGGACGGCGCCCGCGCCGATCGCTGCCGGCAGGATCAGCTTCATCAGCCGCTTGACCTCCGGATCGAGGCGCGGCCTGCGGGGCCGTAGCGACACACCTGCGGCCCGGCATGCGATA
>Ga0308175_100002489_pt1 | contig 12625 bp, 6 predicted proteins | sample PhyCR1_3_FD_203893 | JGI IMG/M metagenome (GOLD analysis project Ga0308175, IMG submission 203893) | Soil microbial communities from UC Gill Tract Community Farm, Albany, California, United States - DLSLS.C.R1 | ecosystem: Environmental > Terrestrial > Soil > Agricultural land | place: USA... | reverse complement strand
TTCGCCGCTTCGATCTGCTTGACCTTGGCAACGTCCACTCCGGTGAGGGGACTCAAGCGGATGTCCGCATAATCGTGCTCCGGGCGTTGGTAGACAACGGGGCGCAGCCAGACCAGTGCGGCGTCGGCCTGATCGATCGAGTCCACAACTTGCACTGAGGGATCCTTCGCGAGCAGCGCCTTCAGGGCGGCGGTGCCATTCACCGGGGGCGCAGTTCCCCTGCCACCCGCCTCTCCGCGGCCGCCTCTACCGCCGCGACGGCCGGCATCGCCGCCGCGCCCTTCGCCCCCGCCACGGCCACCGAAAGCTTGCGCCTGGCCGGCCATGACCTCCACATAAAGCCTGGTCTTGCCCGTGATGGGCAGCAGTTTCCGGTCGTTGCGCAGCAGGACGATGGAACGGCGATGGGCTTCGTCCGCGCGAGCCGCGGAGGCCGGCGAGTTGGCGAGTTTCTGAGCCGCCTCGGGATCGGTATAGGGGTTTTCAAAAAGTCCCAACTGGAAGATCTCCTTCAGGAGAAGCGAGACTTGCGCATTCAGATCGGCCTCCTCCAGCAGGTGCTGGTGCACCGCATCCAGTAATGGCTGTGGGTCGTTGCTGTCCGAGAAGATCGCTACGCCGGCTTTCACCGCCTTTGCGAATCGCTCCGGCAGCGAAAGCTTCTCCACGCCGAAGGCGTTGTTGCCGAGAACGCCGGTGTCGGTGTTGACGTACCCCTTGAACCCCATCTTCCCGCGCAGCAACTTGGTCACGATTGCCGCATTGTAAGCCCCGGCGACCTCCTCGAACTGCTGGTCTGCGGATGGCCACCAGTCCTTGGGAAACTGCGCCGCGCTCTTGGCGTTCGACGGGTTGTTGTAGTAGGTCATGATCGAACTGGTTCCCGCTTCCACGGCAGCCTGAAAGGGCGGCAGCTGATATTTGAAAAAACTGCCGGGTGTGGGATAGACCGCCCACTGTCCCCAGCTGTTGTGAGGATCGAGCCCTTTGTCCACAGCGCCGTCGCCGGGGAAGTGCTTGATCGATTGAGCGACGGACTCCGGACCGAGGGACGGCCCCTGGAACCCGAGTACGAGTTCCCGCGCGATCTCCGCATTCTGTTTCGGGCTTTCGCCGAAGGTAGTCTGAATGCGATACCAGCGAGGCTCGGTCGCCACATCTATCTGGTAGCCGTAGCATTTCTGGATCCCCGCGGCGCGCCACTCCGCGCGCGCGATCGTGGCGAAGTCGCGAATAACTTTCAAGTCGTTGGCCGCGGCCAGGCCCAGCGTGCCGGGCCAACTCGAGAATTCACCCGCGGCTTCCGCCTCCTCGTAAACCAGATTGTCGCGGACGTGATTGCGGGGGTTAGAGGTGAAAACGATCGGAACGCCGAGCCGCGTGTTCTCGGCAAGCTCCTGTGACCGGTTCGCGCGCGCCGCCAATTCGCGCGCCGGCAGGTTGTCGCGCAGGATGAGATAGCGGATGTGGCGGTGACCGAGGTAGTCCTCCAGGGATGCGGCATTGAACGATGTGATTTGCATCAAGCCGGCCTTCTCCTCCAGGGTCATGCGGGAGAGCAGATCCGATACGCGCTTCTCGACCGGCAGACGCCAGTCTTCATATGGGTCGAGCGTCCCGTTCCGGTTCAGGTCCTTGAAGGAGAAGCTGCCGAGTTTCAGCAGCGGGACAACCCTGGTATCCAGCTTCGGCTGTTTCGGAGAGGGATCGGCCGCCTGTAACGAGACAATTGCGAGTACTACGGCTATGGCTACAACCGGGGCGGCGGACAGAATGCAAGATCGGCTCGACATCGGCTTTGCTCCTGGGCTAGACCTCCATCATGACCTCATTCTCATCCGGATCCCATGCCTTAACCCCGATAATTTTCGTACGGTGTTTCAATTCAAGTATTTAAGACCCGTAAATTGCCCGTAAAGAGGGTCCCGTGCTTTTGGTGCTAGAATCCGGGTACAACTGGCTCGGAACCATGGCCTACAAAGAAAGGGAAGAGAAGGCCGAGTTGTCTTCGGAAGCGGTGCGCCAGCAATTGGACCGCGTCCTGGCCCATCCTCTGTTCAGCCAGAGCAAACGGTTCGAACGCTTCCTCCGGCACGTCACAGAACTGGCCCTGGGGTCCGAACCGAGAGTCATTTCCGAGCGGGATCTGGGCACCGATGTGTTCCATCGCATGTCCAACTACGACACCGAGGCAGACCCGATCGTCCGTGTCACCGCGAGCGAAATTCGCAAGCGCCTAGCCAGGTATTACGCCGAACCGGCGCACTCTGACGAGATTCGCATCGACTTGCAGAAGGGCTGCTACGTGCCTGAGTTTCACGCGGCTTCCAGAGAACTGCCGGAAACAGGGAGCTTCATAACTCTGCCAGAACCTGTTGCCGGCAGTGCTCCGCGGCGTCCCAGGCGATCTCTCTTCGTCTACGGGGCCATCGCCGTGGGGCTGCTTGCCGTGGCTCTATTCCCGGCGTTTCGAGCAAGACCGGCGCCGCTTCTCCTGTTCTGGGAACCGTTGACACGCGCCTCCGGCCCGGTTCTGGTGTCCTACGCGCAACTGTCCTCCGAAAATCTTCACGTGGCGGGAGTGGACGATCCGCGGTTCACCTGGAGTGACTCGCTTACGCCCACACCGACCCCGCTCGGGGTCGGCTGGGACCGGCTTGCCGAAAACCTGGCGTTCACACACGATTTGGAGAGCACAGCCAAGTTCTGCGCCTTTTTCGGGAGCCGGCAGAAGCCAGTCAGTGTTAAGGGCTCGGGCGCCATCAGCCTGAGCGAATTGCGGGACGTGCCCGCGGTGTTCGTCGGCGGCTTCAACAATCCCTGGACAGCCCGTCTGCTGCAGAATGTTCGTTTCCAATTTGCCGGCAGCGGCGAACTTCGATACATTCACGACAGCGCGCGTCCGGAGTCCAGAGAGTGGGGTTTTAACGCCCACGTCGCCCCCCGGTCGCGGGATCTGATCGTCATCACACGAATGATCGATTCTCCGACGGGGCAGCCGGCCATTTTCGCCGGAGGCTTCAGCAACTGGGGAACAGAAGCGGCGTCGGCTTTCCTCACCAGCGCGGATCGGATGCAGGCGGCGTTCGCCAACGCGCCGTCGGACTGGTCCAGGCGCAACCTGCAGATCGTACTCGAAACTACTGTACTGCGCGCCCAATCCGGCGCACCGCGAGTGCTTGCCCTACATGTTTGGTAACTGCTGAAATCAAAGCTCGAACCGGCTCTTGTTGCCGTAACAAACGCCGCAACAACTCCCCTTGCGCAGGGGTAGCCGTGTTACCGTCATCGCAAGCCGGCCGCGCAGTAGACGCTGGTCGATGCCGGTTGACGGGAGGCTCCATGACAAGACTGGGAATTGCGCTCTGCCTGGCGGGAGGCTTCGCGTTCGCGCAGAGTCCGGCGGGCCGGCTGCGGGCCGGCGCCGCCAAGGTGGACATCACGCCCCGACCGGACCAACTCGCGGTTGCCACCGATTCGATCCGCGATCACCTGTACGTTCGGGCGATCGTAGTGGACGATGGCCGGAATTGCGCCGCGCTCGTCAATATCGACGGCGGCGCGCGGGATGCCGTGGTCAAGCCGGCGATCGAGAAATCGTCCGCTTCCACCAAGTGCGCCCCGGAGAACTACATTATTTCCGGCACCCATTCCCACAGCGCCAACACCGGCGGACTGGGCGGAGCGGGTTTCCCCAACGCCGAGCAGATCACGGCGGCCATCGTTTCCGCGGTGGACACGGCGAAATCGAAGCTGGCCCCGGCGCGGGTTGGGTACGGCACGGCCCGTCTGGATTTGAACGTCAATCGCGACCTCTTTAATAGCCGGCAGGAGTGGCGGCAAGGACCTGACCCGGAGGGCGCGTCGGATAAGACCCTCGCGGTCGTGGAGTTCGTCGGAGCCGATGACGTTCCGATCGGGGTGTACCTCAACTATGCGATGCACCCCATCAACTTCTACCTGAGCGGGGCCATCAGCGCGGATTTCCCTGGGGAAGCCTCCAGGTACATCGAAGAACTTTTTGACAACAAGACCATCGCAGTCTTCAGCCAGGGCGCCTCGGGAGATCAGAATCCGCGCCTGGGGTACAGCCCAAGCTTCAACGTCCGGGCCAATAATGTGGACCAACCCCAGACCATAGGGCCTGCGCAACCGCGGCCCGAGGAGCGGACGGCACAGGGTTTCAACGCGGCAGCAGCAGGTTCCAGCCGTCAGCCGATCCCGCCCGAGAAGATGGAAGCCTATAAGAAGGCGCTCGTCCGTACCGGCGCCTACGCCGTCATGCTCGGCCAAATGATCGCCACCACGGCTGTCCGGGTGATGCGCGAAGACATTCACCCCGTAGACACTGCGGCGATCTGGGGCGGTCAGGAGCGATTCTCCTGCCCCGGACGCGAACGCCTGGACATCGCCAACCCGGCGCGCGAGAACGTCTTCCCGGGCTACAAGGACGGCGCCGAGGTGAACCTCAAGGTAGGGTTGCTGCGCATTGGCGACATCAATTTCGTGACGGTGAACGGCGAGATCTATTCCAAGATCGGCCTCAAACTCAAAGAGCAGGCGCCGGCCAATAAGACCGTGGTGGTGACCCTCGCCAACGGGGCCGCCAATTCCGGCTACATCTACTCCGACGATGCGTATAGCCACCTCACGTTCCAGGTAATCGGATCGCGCCTGAAGCCCGGCTGCGCGGAAGGGAAGATCATTTCCACCACCATCGGGCTCATGCGCAAATCCGGAGAGTGATGCGATGCGGGCCGCCCTGCGTCCCCCGAATAGAAAGAGGATAGAGATGAAATCGTGGATCGAACCATCCCGGCGTGAACTTCTTGCCGGTTTCCCCGTGGCCCTGACCGGCGCCGCCGCACTCCAGCGAATGGGTTTCGGGCAGACCGCCGAACCCGAATACGTCGAGGTGAAGACAGCTCACGGGCGCCTTCGTGGCGCCAGGACGGGGAACTTGACCACGTTCAAGGGCATTCCCTACGCGGGGTCCGTTTCCGGCGCGAACCGCTTTAAGGCGGCGCCTCCGCTGAAGCCGTGGGACGGCGTGCGCGACGCGCTCGCATTCGGCGCACCGTCCCTGCAACCGGGCCAGCGGCGCAACGAACCGGCGCAGGCGGAGGATTGCCTCTTCCTCAACGTGTGGACCCCTTCTGCGGACAACCGCAAACGGCCGGTCATGTTCTACAGCCACGGGGGAGGGTTTACCACCGGATCGGCGGCGTCGGGCTACCAGGACGGCGGCAACCTCGCCCGCACCTTCGACGTGGTCGTCGTTGCGACGAATCATCGCCTCGGCCTGGTGGGATATCTCTATCTGGGCGACCTCGGCGGCGAGGAGTACGCCACCTCGGGCAATCAGGGTCTGCTCGATATCGTCGATGGACTGAAGTGGGTGCGCGAGAACATCGCGGGATTCGGCGGCGACCCTGCCAACGTGATGATCTTCGGCGAAAGCGGCGGGGGCGCCAAGACATCGTGCCTGTACGCGATGCCCTCGGCCGCGCCGTACTTCAATAAGGCCTCCATCGAAAGTGGTCCCGGCATTCGCATGATGCCCCGCGAGGCTGCGGCCGAGACCACTCTCATGACGCTCAAGCAACTCGGCATTGAAAAGAACGACTGGCGCAAAATCCTGGACGTCCCCGCGGAAAAGCTGGTGGAAGCGCAGGGCGCGCTCGGCCGCACAGGCGGCGGGCCGCTGGGTATGAACGGCGGGCGTAAAGGCATGGGCGGAGGATCGCGTCCCGGCGGATTCGGACCGGTAGTGGATGGAAAGATCTTGCCCCGGCACCCGTTCGAGCCCGACGCCCCGGCCATCTCGAAGGACAAGCCGCTTATGGTCGGCTACAACCGCGACGAAACCGTATTCTTCTTCAACCAGCAGCGCAACACCGAGGTTTTCAATTTGACCGAGGCCGCGCTTAAGGACCGTCTGGGCAAGGAATTCGAAGGTAAGGCGGAAGCCGTCTACGACGCCTACCATACGAGCCGTCCCGACGCGTCTCCGTCGGATTTGTATATCGCGATCACCACGGCGCGGATGATCGCTCTGGGCGCGATGACCATAGCGGAGCGGAAGTCCGCGCAACACGGCGCCCCGGCTTACATGTACGTCTTCAAACACGAGAATCCGGCGCTCATCCCGGGCACGCAGCACAAGATGGGAACCCCGCACGCAATGGAGATCACGTACAAGTTCTACAACGTGCCGCAACCGGGCCAGCAAAGCGGCAACGGGGGACCACAGGGCGGCGGACTGATGGGAATTTCGCGGCCCGAATCGGTGAAGGCGGCGCACAACATGGCCGAACTCTGGAGCACCTTCGCCCGCACCGGCAAGCCCTCGGCAAAGGACCAGCCGCAGTGGCCGCCCTACAACGCCGGGACGCGGGCCACCATGGAGATCGACGCCGAGTGCAAGGTGGTGAACGACCCCCACCCGCTGGAGCGGAAATTATGGGAGCGGCTCGATCCGTAACGCAGTGATTTGCACAAGGAGGTCTTGCCTTGAAACCAACGATTTTTTTCTCTTTGTTACTCCTGGCCTTCGCCGCGTCGGGGCAGCAGCCGCCGCCAGCCGCTCCCGGACCCGGCCGGGGCGCGAGGCCACCCGCACTGCGCTCCGCGGAAATTTCGGACGATGGGCGGGTGACGTTCCGGCTCCGCGCCGCGAACGCCTCTGAAGTGACGCTCAACGGCGATTGGCCGGAAGGCCGCGGCGCGAGAAAGTCAGGTTGGTCCGTCTGAACTGACTTGCCGCCGCAGAAAAGGATCACTGCATATTGACGGCGCTGCCGCGAGCAGGTAGCGTTCGCGAGAGGAACAGTATGGCCCGTTCTTATTACGTAACTCTTATTTCTCGAAGCACATTGGCTGCAATAGCCGCCGCCGCTCTCAGCGTCGCCGCTCACGCTGCAGCGCAAGATCCGGTCATCTACTCCGAGGACCTGAGGAGCGCGTCCACGATCCAGGATCGCGATCCTTCGTATACTCCGACCTACATCGTTTACGCCGACCGGCAGCGCACCCAGGAGGACGCCCAGAAACTCGTCCAGGATCTGGGGATGGCGGAGCACCTCAAGCAATACAAGGCACGCGTCTTCGTCGTCGGCCCGGCAAACGGCGACAGCTACGATCCGGTGGCCGACCTGGCGGCGTTCCAGAACCTGTTGCGCACAAGGCGCTCTTCCAACCTGAAGATCATCGGCGTCGGCTCGGGCGCCACGTTCGTCAATAATGTATTGGCCGAGCATGCGTTCGCCGTCGCGGGCATCCTCACCTACGGCGGCGACGTGGATCCGGGACGCGCATCGAGCATTCCCGTGCCCGCCTACGTGCATGCGGCCAAAGCGGCTGCCGGCAGATTGTACATAGAGGCGAACGGCGCTACCGCCAGGCAGGAATCCGCGGCCTACACCACCTACACCAATCCAGGCCCCGGCAAGGTACTGCAGCGTGTGGTGGTCAGTAAGCTGAGCGACTCGAAGGAGAGTCCGGCACAGGCATTCGCCAACGCCTGGAGCAGCGTCTTCAGCAAGAACTACCGGCTGTACATGAGGCTGGCCGAATCGTACAGCCAAGGCTTCGATCCGAACAACTACACGGAGCCGTGGGAACTCGAGCCATACGTGATGTACGACGAACTCGGGATGAGTTACCAGGCCATCACGGAGGAGTTGCCGGGATTCGGATTGTCGCTCCGCTACGAGTATGTTCCGAAGAAAGCCCTCGCGGCCGCGCCCAAATCCGTCCCGCTCGTGATCATGCTCCACGGCAACACGAACGATCCCCGGGTACAGGGCGAGAGCGCCGGGTGGCCGGAGATCGCCGCCAAAAACAACATCATTCTTTCCTCGATTGAATGGCAGGGCCGCAAGTCGCAGGAGGGCACGGCCTTCGCGGCGATCGGCGAGGGCGGCACGATGGCGATTCTGGACCGGCTCTTGGAGAAGTATCCGCAGATCGATCCGGGCCGCGTTTACTTCACTGGACTTTCCGCCGGCGCGATGAACTCGTTCACCTACGGACTCCGCAACGTGAAGCGGATCGCCGCCGTGGAGGGATCCTCCGCCCCGTTCGGCCCGCCCACGTTGCTCGATGCCGCGCGGAAGGCGAAGGCAGACGGGCTCTACCTGCCCGCCTACTCGATCGCCGGAACGAAGGACATGTACAAGCCGCTTCCGGTCAACACTACGCCCCGCTCGTTCTATTCCGTGATTCGGGCCTTCGCGCTCCTGAACGACGTCACCGTTCCGGAAACGCCGGACCTGGCGGTCAACGAGATTTTTGGGCTCAAACTGGATGGCCAGAAGTGGGGCGAACTCGGCGGGACCCGCGCCATGATCGGGACGTTCTCAAACTCTCAGGGCGTCGTGATGAAACTGGTGGCGCTCGACCCCTACGGACACTGGAACTATAAGCCGGCTGCGGAAGACATTTGGGCATTCCTGTCCCTATACCGCCGCGATCCTGCCACCGGCAAACTGCAGGTCCTGCCGGCGCGCTAGTGATTGCCTACACGGAGAATCGATGAACCCTGAACGAATTCGGCGACTCGCTTTATCAGCCCTGGCCCTTCAAATGAGCTGGTTTTGAAAGGCCTCGGGAGTACGTGTTTTCTCCGCTGCGCCTCGCTGCTCCAACGGTCGCGGGGGGATCCCTCGTCTACCGGCGGACGTAGCGCACAGTATTGATCGTGACCATGCCGTCGCGAGGCGCCGGTGCGGTGATCACCTCCGGCGTCTGCCCGTCGCCCATCTGAATGCGAATCTTGCCGCCCGTGAGCACATAGCGGCCCGAATTGGCGGGATCTCTGCGCTGCGCGGCGTTGAAGTCGAAGCGCGCAATATCTCCGCCGGGAGCCAGGATCTGATCGTAGGCGCGGTAGACCCGGCCTGTGGGTGAAAACAGGTAGAAGTGCGTCGCGGGAACGAAGTACCCGGACCCTACACCGCCGGTGAGGTTGACCATATATTTGTTTTTCGTGCCCATGTAAAGACCGGTCACCTCGAGCCCGCCGGGGCCGGGTCCGGCGCTCATGTCAGGCGGCGCGTCCTCGGCTTCGATGCGCAGCGAAGCCTGCAGGTTCGACAGGGCAGGCAGAATGCGCTGCCACGTCTGCATGTTGTTGCTGGACGCGTCCACCAGCGCCGCGTAGCCGCCCGCCACAATCAACATCCGCATGTGGGGTCGCGGAATGCCAACGATGTTCTCGAAGAAAGCAGCGGTCAGTACGCTCTGCGCGCCGCGTACGGCGGAGCGGCGGATCTCGGGCCGTCCTGCCATGTTCTCTTCGCGGTGCGTTCCCTCGATCCAATCGCGCAGCAGTGTCTGCTGAAAGATCATTTCGATATTGCCGTTGTACGGCCGGAAAGGGTAGACCTGGATCGATCCGTTGACCTCGCTGGACGAGAAGTCGTCGGGCGGGTAGGCGGCGCTGTGGTAAAAGTTCGGCGGCGGGTTAAAGCGCAAAACCGGTACTTCGCGCTGTCCGAACACGGCCGGCGTGAGACAGGTCAATACGGCTAGCAATGCCACGTAGAAGCGGACGGTCATGGTTCCTCCTTCCGGGTCCCGTGTCCCTAGGGTGAAGTGCGCCCACGGGGCGTTTCATTAAGATATAGAATAATTGTCCGAAAAGCACCGCTGTAACGATCGGCGCCTGCCGGTCACCAGTGGGAAAGGCTTGGGACTCCGGTGAAAGGCAGGACATATGAGACTTCACTGGGTATCGCAAATCGCCGCTGCGCTGGTGACCGTTGCGGCGGCGCAAGGACAGGCCACTCGCGACGAGCTGCAGGCAACCGGGATTGCGCGCATCGAAGCTATTCGCACTCAGTACCGCCAGTCGGGATTCCAGCCGAACCTGTTGCTCGGTCTGGCCGGCGCAAGCGTCGATCTGGAAACCAGCTATCGCCGATTCCTGGCCGCGGGGAATCCCTCTGCGGCGGCGACCAGCCTGGCCCACCTCGGCACGGCGGAGCGTCTGACTTTTATCTTCCTGCTCGCCTCCGGACACTCCGGGCAGCAGCTCGAAAACTACGTGCGATCCGCGCGCGGCCACTACGAGGAAGCGGCCGCCTTGGCGCGACGGACGAACAATGCCGCCACCCTGGTTAAGGCGCTGAGCGGGCTCGCCATGCTCGACCAGACCTACGATCACGACTATGGGGCCGCCAACACCCGCATCCAAGAGGCGCTGCGCGCTGCCCCGTCGTGTCGCAATCGGGACTGTATGCTGGATGCGCTGCTTAGCAAAGCCGAAGTGGAAACCTATCGCGGCGAGTTGTTCGCCGCGGCCAGCCACCTGAACGCTGTGCTTTCCATATTGAAGCAGGAGCCCGATAACGACCGCCTCTATTCGACCTACCTGGACCGGTCCGACGTGTACCGCTCAATGACCGAAGGCTGTTCCTACAACCAGCAGAAGGCGGTCGATCTCTGCTACCAACTCTTCGACGTCGCCAAGGCCGACATGACGATGGCGCGGTCCATCGCAGTGCGCGCCGGCTTCGCCGACGATGCCAATCGGGCCTCCGAAGAGATCAGTCAGCTCGACATGCTGCGGAGCCTGACAGAGCAGTATAACGGCGTCGCGACCAGGGCCATGGCAACCGGCTACTTCCAACCGAAGACGCCGCGCGACGTTCTGGTATCGGAAGTGATTCCGCTGGGACAGCTCCCGCCGAATCAGGTTGAGGAATTGAAGAAGCTTCGCGACGCCGCCGGCCCGGCGGCGCCGGGGGCGTTGCAGGCTTGGTGTCAGGCCGAGTTGGACGACCTCGCAGGCCGCACGGACGCGGCGCTGGCCGGCTATTTGCGCGCGATCCGTACCGTGGAAGAAGACCGCCGGCGGCTGGGCGAAGACTCCGCGCGCAGTTCCTTCCTCGACGGCAAGATCGCCCTGTTCGAGCGGCCCATCCTGATGCTCCTCAACGCCCGGCGTTACAACGAAATGTTCGAGTTGCTGGAGCGTTCCCACGCGCGGGCAACCGCGGATCTGCTGAGCACCCGGTCGGCCGCGCTCTCAAAGCCCGTGGACAGGCAGACCTTTGCCGCGCTGGCTCGCAGGAAGGCCGAGATCAGCTCCATTCAGGCGCAATTCTTCACGGGCTCTCTGCAACCGGAATCACGCAGTAACGACACACCAGATACGGTGGTCAAGAGCCAGGCGCGCCTGGCCGGATTGGAAACGGAGTATGAGCAGATGCTGCTGCGCCTCGGGCGGCAGGCACCCGCCGCTCGGGACGCCGCCGTGTCCCAGCCTGTGTCCCTTGCCGCACTGCAGTCGGCGCTCCGCCGCGATCGGATGGACCTGCTCTACTATTACGTAATCGACAACTCGGTGATCCTGCTCCACGTGGGAGCCGATGCCGTTCACGCGCGCAGCATCTTCCTGCCGCGGCTTGGGCTGATCACGAAGGTTACCGCGCTGCGCGGATCGATCAGCAAGCGTGGCCCCGAATTCCGAGAAGACGCGGCCCGGGAGCTGTTTCTGTATTTGATTCAGCCCGCACTGGGCTGGCTCAGTTCGGAACGCGTGGTGATCGTGCCGCCGGCCGAATTGCAGTCCCTTCCCTTTCAGGTATTTCAAGATCCGGTGGACGGCAGCTTCCTCGGCGAGCGCTTGCAGATCACCTATGCGCCGAGCGCTTCCATTCTGCTCCAACTCAGCCGGCAGGCGAACCTCGCCGGAGGCTCGGTGCTGGCGGCCGCCGACCCGTCGCTGCCCGGCTCGTTGGAAGAAGTTTCTGTCCTGGGCCGACTCTATCCTAATCAGTCGCGGATCGTGTCCAATTCCCTGATCCGCAAGACCGACCTGCAGCAATGGGCGGGTTCCTATGGCATACTGCACCTTGCGGTGCATGGGTTATTCGATTCCATGGAGCCCCTTCTCTCCTACGTGTCCGTGGCGGGAGACGGCGGGGAGGATCGCCTCACGGCCGCCGAGATGTTGGGCCTCCCGCTGGAAAGGGCGCGCCTGGTGACACTTAGCGCCTGTGAATCCGGGCGTGTGCGCGCCACCCGATCCAACGATATTCAGGGCATCCAGCAGGCGCTGCTCATTGCCGGAGCGCAGAGCCTGCTGGTCTCCGCGTGGCGGGTGGATTCCGATGCCACATCGCTGTGGATGCAGAGCTTCTATCGCGAGGCGCAGACCAAGACTCCGGCGGAAGCGGCGCGCGCGGCAATCCGGTCGATGCGCCGGGACCCGCAACACCGCCATCCGTTCTTCTGGGCGCCCTTTCTGTTGATTGCGCGATGAGCCCGCCTATGTGGAGCACGCTGCTCGAAAAGTTGAAGGGAGTGAGTGCCACGTGGTCGGTTTACACGGCGCTCGGTTCCTTTATCCTCTATTTCCTCGGCTATCTGGTGCTGCGCTTTCAACTGGCCACATGGGGCGTGATTACTGACCTCTCGGTGTTGGACGAACGATACTTCTTTGCCGGCGCGCGCTTCGTCGTTTACCTGGTCACCAGTACGGTCAACGCACTTCTGCTGGCCTTTCCGCTCTTCCTGGTGTGGTGGCTCTTGAACCGTTCGCTCCGTTTCCAGGCGTGGCGTAAGGGGGCCAACCCTGCCACTGCGGGAGTCGTCATCGCCGTTCTCTTCATTCAAT